>Ga0335084_10001862_pt1 | contig 20022 bp, 20 predicted proteins | sample Lox_Sample_44_FD_206721 | JGI IMG/M metagenome (GOLD analysis project Ga0335084, IMG submission 206721) | Soil microbial communities from Loxahatchee National Wildlife Refuge, Florida, United States - Lox_Sample_4.4 | ecosystem: Environmental > Terrestrial > Soil > Wetlands | place: USA...
GCACGAGGCCGCCATAAAACAGTGCGAGACCCGGCACGGTCATGAACAAAACCAGTGCAGTGGACGTCAGCATCCACGCCGTATCCGCCCCGTTCATCGTCGCGTTCCCTCCGTTCGAGCATTCGCGGGCGCACGCGGAACCGCCGCACGAAAGGCGGCTCGCGCTGCAGTGTTTCAATCGCTTAGGACCGTAATCGAACGGAATGGATCGTTTCGATCGGCCCCACCCCGGATCCCCGAGGCGGGAGCCTAATGCTTCGTCGCGGCGTTGCCTAGCCGCCGAGCGAGCGCGCCAGATCCCGCACCAAATGCGGGCCGTGGTAGATGAAGCCGGTGTAGACCTGTACCAGCGTCGCGCCCGCGTCGATGAAACGGCGCGCGCTCGCGACGTCGTGAATGCCGCCGACGCCGACGATCGGAATACGCCCGCCGAGCGAACGCGCGAGCCGTTCCACGCAGCGCACCGCCAGCGCGTTCAGCGGTTTGCCGCTCAAGCCGCCGGCCTCGTCGCGCCATTCCGCCGACGCGGCAATCGGCCGCGACACCGTCGTGTTCGTCGCGATGCAACCGTCGATGCCGACGTCGAGCAACACCGCCGCGACTGCATCGATCGCCTCTTCGGACAGATCGGGCGCGATCTTCGCCGCCAACGGCACGGTCCGGCCGCGCTGCGCACGCAACTCGTCCCTGCGCCCCTTCAAAGTCGTCAGCAGCGCGTGCAACGCGGTACCTTCTTGCAGGTCGCGCAAGCCCGCGGTATTCGGCGACGAAATGTTGATCGTCACGTAGTCCGCGACGTCGTAGGCGGCGTCGAGCCCGAGCAGGTAGTCGAACGCGGCGTCCGAGTTGTCGGTGTCTTTGTTCTTGCCGATGTTGACGCCGATCAAGCCGGCCGTCGGGCCGAGCCGTTGCCGCGATGCGCGAATCCGTTCGATTGCAGCCGCCACACCACCGTTGTTGAAACCCATGCGGTTGATCAGCGCCTCGTCGTCGACCAGTCGGAACAACCGAGGCTTCGGATTGCCCGGCTGCGCGCGCGGCGTCAACGTGCCGACCTCGACGAAGCCGAATCCCATCGCGAGCAGGCCTTCGATGCAGCGCGCGTCCTTGTCGAGGCCCGCGGCGAGGCCTATGCGATTGCGAAACTTGAGCCCCATCGCCGTGACGGGTTGATAAATGCCGTGGACGACTCGCTGCGAGACGCCGGTGCGTTCGCCCCAGCGCAAACCCAGCAACGCGGCGTGGTGCGACGCCTCGGGCGGCAGCAAGAACAAGAGATCGCGCAGCGTTCGATACACGAGTCGACGGGCCGAGGCGGTGGCGCGCCAGTGTACCGGGGCCTGCTACGCTCGCAACGTCCAGGCACGGGAGACACTCGATGCGGCTCGGTGCATTGCTCGGTCCCATCCCGCCGAACGCGGCGGCGACGTTTCTCGCAGACCAGGCGCGCGCGTTCGAGCGGGCCGGATTCACGAGCCTCTGGTCGGTGCACGCGATCGGTCGCGGGTTTCCGATCACCGATCCGTTCGTCGCACTCGCGATCGCCGCCGCGGTCACGCGCGACGTCGAGGTCGGCACGGCCGTCGTGCAGGTGCCGCTCTATCAAAGCGTCGACCTCGCGCATCGCGTGCTGTCGCTGATGCAGACGTGCGGCGACCGCTTGCGCCTCGGCGTCGGCGCCGGCTCGACGCGCGACGACTTCGCTGCGCTCGGGCGCGACTACGCCGCGCGGTTCCGCACCCTCGATGCCAGCCTCGCAACGTTGCGTCGATTGTTCGCCGACGGTCGCGACGGCGCCGTCGACCTGTCGCCATGGCCGGCGGTGCGCGGCGGCCCACCGTTGTTGTTGGGCGCATGGGGTGGTCCGGGCGTCGAGCGCGCCGCACAACACTTCGACGGTTGGATCGCTTCGGCCGCGAAACGAACGCCCGCCGCGGTGATCGGCGCGCTCGAGCGCTTCCGTTCGGCAGGCGGCGAACGTGCGATCGTGTCGACGATTCAGGTCGGCGCGCAAACGGATCTCGGCGAGCTGAAGGAGCGCCTCGGGCAGTTCGCCGCTGCGGGGTTCGACGACGCCGTCGTCATGCTGCTGCCCGGCGGTCCGACACCGGACGCGGTACGTCGCTTGCTATGACGCGAGACGTTCCAGGGTCGTCAGGCGGCCCTGCTGCGTGCGCAGCACGAACGCGCCGCGCACGCCGAATTCGTCGACGTACTCGCGCAGCGCCCGCGCGGGAAATCGAATCCAGCGTCCGTCGCGAGCGCGCGCGACGACGTTGCGCGCTACGCCGCGATACAGTTGCTTCAGTCGTTCCCGATCGAGCGACAGATCGATCACCATCTCGTCGTATTCCGTCATTCGCGAATCGACCCCTCGGATCGACACCATCGAACTTCCTTACCTGCCGTTCCTCTAACGAAGATTAGTCGAACCCCGCCGCGGGGGCCGCTCGGCTAGACTCACCACCGACCACGGCTACAATGACGGACCTTTCGACCAGACCGGTTATGCAAGCAGTCGCCGCCCGAGAGCAAGACAAGATCCGCACGGTGATGGATTGGCTCGACGGACGCATCATCGGTCAACGGCCGCTGATCGAGCGTTTGATGACGGCCCTGCTGTGCGGCGGTCACCTGCTCGTCGAGGGCGCGCCCGGTCTCGCCAAAACGCGCGCGATCAAGGAACTCGCGAGCGCGGTCGACGGCGATTTCCACCGCATTCAGTTCACGCCCGACCTGCTGCCGAGCGACGTCACCGGTACCGAGATCTATCGGCCGGAGGACGGCACGTTCCGCTTCCAACAGGGCCCGATCTTCCACAATCTCGTCCTCGCCGACGAAGTGAACCGCGCACCCGCGAAGGTGCAATCGGCATTGCTCGAAGCGATGGCGGAACACCAGGTCAGCATCGGCCGCGTGACGTACAAATTGCCCGACCTGTTCCTCGTGATGGCGACGCAGAATCCGATCGAGCAGGAGGGCACGTATCCGCTGCCGGAGGCGCAGCTCGATCGGTTCCTGATGCACGTCAAGGTCGACTACCCGCACGCGAAAGCCGAACACGAGATCTTGAGACTGGTGCGCGCCGAGACCGTCGGCAAGCAAGACGCGACGCCGCCGGTACGCCTGAGCGCCAACGACATCTTCGAGGCGCGCCGACAGATCGTCGATCAATACATGGCGCCCGGCGTCGAGGAATACCTGGTGCAGCTCGTCATCGCGACGCGCCAACCGACCCTGTACAAGGCCGAACTCGCGCCTTGGCTCGACTATGGCGCCAGCCCGCGCGGAACGATCGCGCTCGACCAATGCAGCCGCGCCGTGGCGTGGCTCGGCGGACGCAACTTCGTCACGCCGGACGACGTTCGCAGCGTCGCACACGATGCGCTGCGCCATCGCATCATCACGAGCTTCGAAGCCGAAGCGCAGGGCGTCGACGCCGACCAACTGATCGACCGGATACTCGACGCCGTCCCCGCTCCATGACGAGCCTCGCCACCGCCGCCCGCTCCGCGCCGCCGCAATTGCGCGGCGCTGCGGTGAACGTCGACGATCTGATCGCGTTGCGCGGGGTGAAGCTGCTGCCGCGCACTGCGAAGCAACCGCCGCAAGCGCAGTACTCCGGCAATCGCCTGTCGCGATTGCGCGGCCGCGGCGTCGACTTCGCCGAGGTGCGTCTGTACCACCCCGGCGACGACGTGCGCGCGATCGACTGGCGGGTCACTGCCCGCAAAGCAAAACCGCACACGAAGGTATATCGCGAGGAACGCGAGCGGCCGACGCTGATCGTCGTCGATCAGAGCAAAGCGATGTTCTTCGGCAGCCGCGTCCGGATGAAATCGGTGGCGGCGGCCGAATGCGCGGCATTGCTCGCTTGGCACGCGGTCGACAGCGGCGACCGCGTCGGCGGGGTCGTCTACGACGACGTCGGCGAGCACGCATTCAAGCCGTTGCGCAGCGCGCGCGCGGTCGTGCGATTGCTCGGCCGGGTCGCGTCGAGCAATGGCGCCCTCCTCGATGCCGATGCGCGGCCGCGCGGACCACGACGGTTGCCGAACGTGTTGACGCACCTCGTCCGCGTCGCGCGCAACGGTCACCGCATCTACCTGATCTCGGACTTCGACGGCATCGACGCCGACGACGAGCGGCAACTGCGGCGTCTCGCGCGCCACAACAGTCTCGTCTTGATCCACGTCAGCGACCCGCTCGAGCGCGAACTGCCGCCGCCGGACCGCTACACGGTCACCGACGGCGCGGCGCGCGCGGTGCTGTCGACCGGCGATGCCCGCACGCGACAGCGGTATCGCGACGACTTCGTCGCACACGTGCGCGAGCTCGAGGCCATCTGCATCGCCGCGCGCGGTCAATACGTCGCGTTGTCGACCCATTTGCCTGCCGTGGCACAACTCGGCGAACGCGCGATCCAATAGGCCCATGGACGACGCACTGAAGCAACTGCGCGACCTGCATCTGCCGGCGGAGCCCGCACTGTGGCCGCCCGCGCCCGGCTGGTGGCTGCTCGCCGCATTGCTCGTTGCGCTCGCGATCTACGCCGCCGTCCGCTTGCAGCGCGCGCGACGGCGTGCGCGGCCGTTCCGACTGGCCCGCACAACGCTCGACCGCTTGCTCGACGACGCGCGCGCGCAGCGCCTGAGCAGCCGCGACTTCGCCGACGCCGTAAACGCACTGCTCAAGCGTGCCTTGATTCACGGTGCGCGTCGCGACGATGCGGCGCCGCTGACGGGCACCGCGTGGCTCGCGTATCTCGACCGGGTCTCGGCGAGCGACGCGTTCACCCGCGGTGCCGGCGCCGCGCTCGGCGAACCCCGCTTCGCCCCCGACCCGCGCGTCGATGCGACGGCGCTGCACGATCTCGCGCATCGCGTGCTCGACCGCGCGCGACGCCTGGCGACGACATGATCGGCTTCCTGTGGCCGTGGACGTTCGCCGCCTTGCCGCTGCCGCTGGCGGCGCGATACTTGTTGCGTCCCCAACAACGCGACGATGCCGCGTTGCGCGTTCCGAGCCTCACCCGCTTCGACGTCGCGACCGCCGCCCGCGACGGCGCGCAACGCAGCCACTGGATCGCGCTCGCGGTCGCTTGGCTCGCGTGGACCCTGCTGCTCGCCGCCGTCGCTCGCCCGCAATTCATCGGCGAGCCGATCAGCCTGCCGAGCACCGGCCGCGACCTGATGCTCGCCGTCGACATCTCCGGCAGCATGAACACCGAGGACATGGAGGTCGGCGGCCACGTCGCGAATCGTCTGGCGGCGGTCAAGGACGTCGTAACCGATTTCATCGCGCACCGCGCCGGCGATCGCGTCGGCTTGATTCTCTTCGGCACAAACGCGTACCTGCAGGCACCGCTGACGTTCGACCTCGCGACTGTCGAACAGCTGCTCGACGAAGCGCCGGTCGGCATCGCGGGCGGCAAGACCGCGATCGGCGACGCGATCGGCCTCGCGGTGAAGCGGCTGCGGACTCGCCCGGCCGAATCGCGGGTGCTGATTCTGCTCACCGACGGCGCCAACAACGTCGGTGAGGTGCCGCCCGAGAAGGCGGCAGATCTCGCGCGCGCCGAAGGTGTGCGCATCTACACGGTCGGCGTCGGCGCCGAAGAGTTGAAAGTGCCCGGCTTCTGGGGCGAGATCGGCGGGCGCATCGTCAATCCGTCGGCGGACCTCGACGCGAAATCGCTGGAGCGAATCGCCAGTACCACCGGCGGCCGCTTCTTCCGCGCCCGCGACACGAAGGAGCTGTCGCAAATCTACGACCTGCTGGACGCGATCGAACCCGCACAACAGGACGCGCGCACGTTCCGTCCGGTGAAGGCGCTGTTCTTCTATCCGCTCGCCGTCAGCTGGGCGCTGTGGATCGGCTTGATGCTGTTCGACGCGCGAGGGCTCGTTCGTGTCCGCGGCTGATCTCGCCGACTTCCACTTCTTGCGGCCGTGGTGGCTGCTCGCACTGTTGGCCGCCCTCGCCCTCGCATACGTCGCCGCGCGCGCACGCCGCGCCCGCTCTCGCTGGGAAACCGTCATCGACGCCGATCTGCGCGATGCCTTGATCGAGCGCGCATTGCGCAAGGGGGGACCGTGGCCGCCGCTGCTCACCGGCCTCGCGCTCGCGATCGCGAGCCTCGCGCTCGCCGGGCCCACGTGGCAGCGGCTGCCGCAACCGATCGACCAGAAGACCGACGCGCTGGTGATCGTGCTCGATCTGTCGCTCTCGATGTACGCGCGCGACGTCGAGCCGTCGCGGCTCGTCCAGGCGCGCCATGCGGTTACCGACGTTTTGCGGGCGCGCAACGAGGGCTTCACCGGCCTCGTCGCCTATGCGGGCGACGCGCATACGGTCGCTCCGCTCACGGACGACGTGCGCACCATCGAGAACCTGTTGGCTGCGCTGGCGCCGGACATGATGCCGGTGCTCGGCAGCAATCCCGGGCCCGCGCTCGATCTCGCCCGCACGCTGATGCGCAACGCCGGAATGCAGCAGGGCCGCATCCTGCTGGTCACCGACGGCGTCGATCGCATCGTCGACGTGTCGATGGAAGCGTCGCCGAATTTTCCGATCTCGATCTTGGGCGTCGGCACGCCGGCCGGCGGACCGATTCCGCTCGATTTCGTCGATCAGGCAGGCCGCTTCCTCACCGATCGGCAAGGCAACACGATCGTCGCGAAGCTCGACGAAACGCGGCTGAAGGCGCTCGCCGAAATGTGCAACGGCCGCTACGCCACGATCGCCGCTGCGAATTCGTCGATGCTCGACGTACTGTCGACGCAGCTGCCGACCGCCGACGACGAACGCCGTCTCGATCGCAAATTCGACCTGTGGGCCGACTTCGGCTATTGGCTCGCGCTCGCGTTGATCCCTTTCGCGCTGCTCAACTTCCGCCGCGGGGCCGTGGCGGTGCTGCTGTGTGCCCTGCTGCCGCCGCCCGCGCACGCGAGTTGGTGGAGCGACCTGTGGCGCACGCCCGACCAACAGGGTTATCGCGCGCTGCAGGACGGCGACACCGAGCGCGCGGCGACGCTGTTCGAGAATCGACAGTGGCAAGGAGTTGCGCAGTATCGCGGCGGCAACTACGCCGGCGCAGACGCACGTTTTGCCGCCGATCCGTCGCCGACCGGTCACTACAACCGCGGCAATGCGCTCGCCCGCGAGGGCAAATTCAAGGACGCGATCGCCGAATACGACGCGACGCTGCGCGCCGTGCCGAACGACGCCGACGCCGCATTCAACAAAGCGCTCGTCGAGAAGCTCCTCGAACGGCAGCAAAAGTCGAACGACGACGGCAAAAAGGCGCAGCCCAATCGCGATCGATCGCAGTCGGACGAACCGCGCGATCGAAATTCCCGGGACGGCTCGCAAGGCGACCAAGCGCAAGACCAACTCGGTGACGCGCAGAAGTCGCCCGCCAAGCAACCGGAGAAGCCGAACGCCGGTCGCCCGCCGGGCCAGGACGATCACAAACAGCAGCTCGTCCAGCAGCAGCCGCGCGACGAAGAGCGCGACGCGCTCGAGCAGTGGCTGCGTCGCGTCCCGGACGATCCGTCGGGGCTGCTGCGTCGCAAGTTCCAATACGAAACGAACCAACGGTTGCGCAACGGCGCGCCCGATGCGCAGGATCAGGAGCACATCTGGTGATCGCGCGTGCCGTCGCCGCATGCGCGCTGTGCCTGCTCGCCGCGACAGCACTCGCGCGTTTCGAGGCAAACGTCGACTCGAAGACGCTCACCGAGGCCGATACGCTGCGGCTCACGTTGCGCGCGGATAGCGCCAACGTATCGGGCGACCCGGACTTCGACGCGCTGGCCGACGCGTTCGAGATCCTGAGCACGCAGCGCAGCAGCGAGTTCCGCAGCGTCAACGGGCAGGTCGACGGCTCGACCGCGTGGACGCTGCTGCTGAAGCCGAAACGCACCGGTACGCTCGTCATCCCGTCGATCGCCCTCGGCAATCAGAAGTCGCAACCGATCGACGTCACCGTCCGCGAGCTCGATCCGCAGCTGAAGCGCGCGATCGGCCAGACCGTGTTCTTCGAGACCACGTACGAGCCGAAGCAGACGTACGTGCAGGCGCAGTCGGTGATCACGCGTCGCCTGTTCTATCTGAACGGCGCTCAGCTGTACGGCGATATGCCGAGCGTGCCCGAGGTGCCGGGCGCCATGGTGAAGTCGTTGGGCGAATCCGAACACACGACGGCCATTCGCGACGGTCGGCAGTACGGCATGATCGAACAGCGCTTCGCCGTGTTCCCCGAACGCAGCGGCGAGCTCGCGATCCCGCCGGCATCGGTCACCGGCAGCGTGCGGCTCGCAACCGACGCCTTCGGCGGCGGCCGGCGCATCGGCGTCGACGTGACGTCCGATCCGTTGTCGATTCGCGTGTTGCCGATTCCGAGCGACTATCCGCAGGACGCGGCGTGGTTGCCGGCCGCCGACGTCGAATTGCTCGAGGATTGGTCGTACGACGCCGCTAGCGGTCTCGCGACCGGCACGCCGACGCAGCGCACGCTGATCGTGCGCGTCGACGGCAATACGGCGTCGGCGATACCGCCGCTCGTCGTGCAATTGCCCGATACGGTGAAGGCGTATCCCGAACAGCCGAAGCTCGGCGAATCACAGACGCGCACCGGCATCGTCGGTACGCGTACCGAGTCGACCAGTCTCGTCGCGACGCAACCCGGCGAACTGACGCTCCCCGCAGTTCGACTGCCGTGGTGGGATACGGTCCACCGCGAGATCAGGGCCGCGACGTTGCCGTCGCGCACGATCAAGGTCAGCGGGCCTGCGATCGCCGGCACTCCGGTCGCCGCTGCGGTGCCGCGCGACGCTGCCGCCCCGGCGCGGCAGCCCACGGCGACGATCGTGCCTTCCGCAACCGGGCCGCGGGCGTCGGCGCTCGAGATCGCCTTGGTCGTCGCGCTCGCCGTCGCGTTGCTCGGCTCGGCAATCGAGTTCGTGCGGCGACGCGGTGCGAACGGCCTTCGAACGCTGCGCGCGCCGAACGTCGAAGCGCGCGCGTTCAAGCAATTCACGCGCGTGTGCCGCGGCGGCGACGCTCGCACGATTCGACGCGCGCTCGACGAGTGGTTGAAGGTGCGCTACGGCGGCCCGATCGACGCGGCAACGCGCGAATTCGCGCGCGAGCCGGCCGCGTTCGCGGCCCTCGATGCGCTGAACGCGCACCTGTATCGACGCGACGGCTCACCCAGTTTCGATGCGCCGGAACTCGAGCGCTGCGTCGCCGCGGCGCGCAAGCGCCCGCCGGCGACGCACTCCGACGAGCTGCCGGCGCTCTATCCGTCTACCTGAAGCGACTTCGTGACGACTTCGAATACGTCGCGCGAAATCGAGTCGGCCGTTTCGATCGAGCGCAGTGCGTCCTTCATGGCGGCTCGCCGCGCGGCGTCGTAGCGCCGCCAACGCGTCAACGGCGCCAGCAATCGTGACGCCAATTGCGGATTGCCGCGATCGATGCGCCGCACGCGATCGGCCAGGAACCGGTACCCGGCACCGTCGCGAGCATGGAAGCTCACCGGGTTCTGGCCGGCGAACGCGACGTACAGCGCGCGCACACGGTTCGGATTGCGGCGATCGAAGTCGGCGCGCCGCTCGAGCGCTTCGACGCGCGCGAGCGCACCGGCGCGCGGCGACGCGGCCTGCACCGAGAACCATTGATCGATCACGAGCTTCTGCGCCGACCAACGCGTGTGAAAATCGTCGAGCACGCGCGCGCGCTCTGGTTCGTCCAGCCATTCGGCGTTGACGATCTCGCGCAGCGCCGCGAGCCGATCGGTCAGATTGTCGGCGCCGCGGTATTGGTCGAGCAGCAGCGGCCGCACGATCGCCAGCTGCGCCGCCGGCGCCGCGCACAAGAAGCCGAGCGCCAGATTGCGTAGCGCGCGCCGTCCGATGCTGCGTGCGTCCGGCGTGTAGGGCCCCACTACGCGCTCGCGCTCGTACACCTCGCGCCAGTCATCGAACAGCGTGTCGGCGAGCGTCTCGCGCAAGCGTCGCCGCGCCGAATGAATGCCGTCGACGTCGATCTCCGCCATCAATTCGCCGAGATAGTTCTCCGAGGGAACCGCCAACATCGCCGCGAACATCGCGGTGCGCTCCGCGTCGTCGCCGCTCGTCGCAGCGTCCGCGAGCAACGACCGATACACCGGCAAGATTTCACGAGCGGGATCGCCGCCGCCGTTGCGCAGCCGTTCGATCTCGCCGGCTTGCAACGACTGCATCGCGTCCCACCGACAGAAGCCGTCGCTGTCGCGACTGGCAAGGAAACGCAGCTCGTCGTGCGATCGCGCATAGGCGACCTTGATCGGCGCCGAGAAGCCGCGTCCCACCGATACCGCCGGCTTGGCCGCGAGACCACCGACCCGCAGCGTCGTCGACGCCTCGGTCGCATTGACGATCACCGTCCCGTCGCCGCGCGGGTTTTCGACGCGGGCGGAACTCGAGACCGTCGCACCCGAACCGTTCTTGCGCCCGGCTTCGCCCAACAATTCGTTCCCGTCGCGATCGAGCAATCCGATCGCGAGCGGAATGTGGAACGGCTCTTTCGTCGGCTGTCCCGGCGTCGGCGGGCAACGTTGTTCGAACGTCAACGTCAATTCGCCGTCGCGATACTCGTCGCGAACCTCGACGATCGGTGTGCCGGCTTGGCTGTACCAACGGCGGAACTGTTTCAGATCGAAGCCGTTCGCGTCTTCCATGGCCCGAACGAAATCCTCGGTCGTCACCGCTCGACCGTCGTGGCGCGCGAAGTACAAGTCGGTGCCGCGGCGGAACCGTTGCGGTCCCAGCAATGTGTGGATCATGCCGACGACCTCCGCACCCTTCTCGTACACCGTCGTCGTGTAGAAGTTCGAGATCTCGATGTAGCTGTCGGGGCGCACCGGATGCGCCAGCGGGCCCGCATCTTCGGCGAATTGCACCGTGCGCAACTGATTGACGTCCTCGATGCGCTTCACGGTGCGGGAGTTCATGTCGGAGGAAAACTCCGAGTCGCGAAACACCGTGAACCCTTCCTTCAGGCTCAGCTGGAACCAGTCGCGACACGTGACGCGATTGCCGGACCAGTTGTGGAAATACTCGTGCGCGACGACCGCTTCGACGTGTTGGTGGGCGAGATCGGTGGCCGTGTCGGGACTCGCGAGCACGCACGACGTGTTGAAGATGTTGAGGCCTTTGTTCTCCATCGCACCCATGTTGAAGTCTTCGACCGCGACGATCATGAAGATGTCGAGGTCGTACTCGCGTCCGTACACCTCTTCGTCCCAACGCATCGCGCGCTGCAGCGCACCCATCGCATAGTCGCACTGCGAAATGTTGTGCGGTTCGGAGTAGATACGCAGCTCGACGCGGCGCCCCGACATCGTCACGAATTCGTCGCGCAGCAACGCGAGATCGCCCGCGACCAACGCGAACAGATAGCTCGGTTTCGGGAACGGGTCGTGCCACGTCACGCTGCGACGGCCATCCGCCGTGCGGCGGTCGTCGATCAAGTTGCCGTTCGACAGCAACGTCGGATAGCGCGAATCGGCGACGATCGTCGTCGTGAACCGCGCGAGCACGTCGGGCCGATCGAGGTAGTAGGTGATCTTGCGAAAGCCTTCCGCTTCGCACTGCGTGCAATACATCCCGCCCGAGCGACCGCCCGACTTGTACAGCCCTTCGAGCGCCACGTTCTGTTCCGGATGAATGCGCGTGACGATCGTCAGTTCGCAGGTCGCCGGCACGTCGAACAACGTCAACGAGTCGTCGTCCTTGCGATATTCGTTGCTCGCGAGCGCGCGGCCGTCGACCGCGACCGACAGCAGTTCCAATTCCTGCCCGTCGAGGGTCAGCGTCGGCACGTCGCCGCTGCGCTCGACGCGCAGGCGCGCCGTCACCTCGGTCACGCCGTCGCGCAGATCGAACGTCAAATGCGTGTCGGTGATCGTGTGATCGGGCGGCCGGTAGTCCGACAAGTGAATCGCTTTCGGTTGGGCATCCTTCATCGGGGGCATCCTTCGAAGACTTCGCACACGTTAGGTCATCGCTGCGATTCGGGGCAATCGCTGAGCGGGGATCGGTTTGCGGGACGTACTTGCTCGCCACGCGCTCCGCAGGGCTGCGTTCGACTCGAACCTATCCGCGTGGCCGCACTGAAACCCGGCACGGAGGCAAACCGAACGCCGGCGCTGAAACCCGGCACGGAGACAAACCGAACGCCGGCGCTGAAACCCAGCACCGAGGCAAACCGAACGGACGCGAAACCCAGCACGGGTACTCACCGAACAGACGCGCCGAAACCCCGCATGAGGACGAACCGCGAGCTAGAACAGGTCCATTTGGTCGCGCGCTCCGGCGACCGGCCCGGCGCGCACCCGCTCGATCGGATCGCCGTGCGCGACTTCGACGTGATACGAAGTGAACCGCCGCACGTTCAACACACCGGTGTCGAACAGCAGGTACTGCCCTTTGATTCCGAGCAGCGTGCCGCCGATCGCGACATCGACGATCAGCGACAGGACCGTGGCCGCACCGTCGTAGCTCGTCACCGGATAATCGAAGCGCTGCGGTGTCGGTGAGGCGATCCAATCGAGCGCGCCGGGAAAACGCCCGTCGAGCGCCGCGAGTTCGAGCTTCGCCCGATCCCGCAGTTGCACGAGCAGCGCCGGTAGATCGATCCGCGGCGCGTCGCGCCCGATCAGGCCGCGCCAATCCGTTCGATCGCCGACGTAACGCGCGAGCGCCGCCTCGACGCAGCCGGCCTGATGACGCGTTTGCGTGCGCATCACCAGCACACCCTGTGTCGCGCCCTGATCGAGCCACCGCATCGGCACGTTCTGCGGCCGCGTGATGCCAACCTTCGGCCCCGCCGAGTTCGCGAGATACACGAAGTGCGGCTGCATGCAGAACGCGTTGCCCCAATCCGGCTCCCGACACGTGCCGGCCGCATAGTGACAACGGTCCGGACTGACAACGCACAGATCGCAGCGCGCCAACGTCTTGAAGCAGTCGTAGCAATAGCCGTCGCCGTAGCTCTTGCGCGTCGTCGCCCCGCAATATCGGCACGTGATGCGCCCGACGAACCGCAGCGTCACGTCGCGGCCCAACAGATCGTTCAAGGGGATCGACGTTCCGCCGACGTCGAGCGCATAGCGAACCGGCGCGGCGGCTGCAGATTGCATATGGCCGAGCGCGCCGCGTGCGAGTACCCGCGGCGCATCAGCGGCCATCGTGAACTCCGCGCGGTCGCCACACGAACGCCGCCGCACCGCCGAGCACGAGGCCGACCCAATGTGCGGTATTCGCGATGTGCAGACCGAACCACTCGGTGACGCCGCTGCTCATCAACGCCAACATCACCACCACGGCGACGGTGAACGACGGATTCACATACCAGACGCGTTCGTCACGCTCGAAGCGGCCGCGCACGACGACGTAAGCGACCAGTCCGTACGCGACGCCGGACAAGCCGCCGAACATCGGCTGATGCGTGAACGCAAACTGCGCGACGTCGCTGACCACCGCGATCGACAGCGTCAACAACAAGAGCGCCAGCGATCCGGCGCCGCGCTCGATACGCCGGCCGAACTCGATGACGACCGCCGCGTTGAACGCCAAATGCACGAGGCCGAAATGGATGAAAATCGGCGTGACCAGACGCCACCATTGCCCGCTCGCAAGCACCCGCTCCAGTGAGTCGAATTGCAGTTCGCCGTCCGCCCCGGCGATCGGCACGATCGTGAGCCACGGCAACACCGGCCCGAGGCGATTCGAGTCGAGCGGCCACGTCGCGGGGAAGCACAGGATGGCGAACGCCATCAGCGCGACGACCACCGGATACCGGGCCAATACCGGCCGCCACGCGATGCGCATACGCGTCGGACGCCGCGTCCACCGCAATTCGAGACTGCCGTCGCGCCATGCGCCGTATTCGGCGCGTACGCGGTCGGCGTCGAGTTGCGACGCCACCTCGAGTACCTGTTGGCCGCGCTCTTCGAAAACGCGGTACGGCACGCGTTGTTGCGATAGGTAGGTGCAGAACATCGCAAGATCGACGTCGGCCCCGACGGTCAGCGCGCGCACGGCGTCCATTGGCTTCGCCGACATCCTCACGATGGCTGGTGTAGACTCGGCGACACCCTAAGTGCAGCGTACGCCGTCATGCAAGCCGCCGATCACGAAGTGCTCAGCCAAGCGAAAGCGTGGCTCGAATCGGGCGAGACCTGTTGGCTCGCGACCGTCGTCAAGACGTGGGGTTCGTCGCCGCGCCCGGTGGGTTCGTTGTTCACGTGCAACACGCGCGGCCAAGTCGCCGGATCACTGTCCGGCGGCTGCGTCGAAGACGATCTGCTGGAGAAATTGACCACCGGCGTACTCGCCCGCAGCGCACCTCAGTATTTCCGTTACGGAATCAGCGCCGAAGAGACCGAGAAATTCGGCCTGCCGTGCGGCGGTCACCTCGACATCGTCGTCGAACCGTTGACCGCGGCCTTGCACCTCGACCAGTTGCGGCAAATCGACGATCGTTTGATCCACCGTGGGCGCGTGCGCCGCACGGTCGACGTCAAACGCGGCACCAGCATCATCGAGAACGTCGACGCGCACGAGGATCCGTCGTACGACGAAGCGGCATCGCTGTTACGCCAAACGTACGGTCCGCGCTTCCAACTCTTCATCATCGGCGCGGGCATGGTGTCGAAATATCTCGCCGAAATGGCGCAAATGCTCGACTACGCGGTGACCGTATGCGATCCGCGCGAGACGTTGATCAAGGACTTCGCCGTGCCCGGTGCGCGCGGCGTCGTCGACATGCCCGACGACGCGGTGCAGGCGTACGCGAACGACGCCGCCTCGGCGATCGTCGCGCTGACGCACGATCCGCGCATCGACGACATGGGCTTGATGGAAGCGCTGAAGACGAACGCGTTCTACGTCGGCGCGATGGGTTCGACGAAGACGTCCGCCGGCCGCCGCAAGCGCTTGCAAGCGCTCGACGTGACCGATGCGGAACTCGCTCGGTTGCGCGCGCCGATCGGTCTGCCGATCGGCAGCAAGACGCCGCCCGAAATCGCGATCGCGATCCTCGCGGAGATCACCGCCGTGCGCAAACATCGCGAGAAGGAAAGCCTGGCGGCGCTCGCCGCCCTCACCGCTGCGTGACGCCGTGGCGAGCGGCGCGCTGATCATCGCGGCCGGCTTCTCACGCCGTTTCGGCAGCGACAAACGCCTCTACAAGCTCAAGCACGACGACCCGTTGTTGATTGCGACGCTGCGCCCGTATCGGCGCGTGTTCGCCAACGTCGCCGTCGTGGTGCGCAGCAGCGACAGCGAATTGTCGCGTTTGATTGCCGACCGGCTCGGCCGCAACGCACCGATCGTCGTGCCGACCGACCAAGCGCACCTCGGCATGGCCGCGAGCATCGCCGACGGCGTCCGCGCGCTGGCCGCGTGGGACTACTTGTTCCTCGGTCTCGGCGACATGCCGTACGTGCGCGCCGAGACGCTCGAAGAGTTGAAGGCACGCATGGATCGAGCGCGGCTCGACCGCGAGCCGTGCATCGTCGTACCGATGCTGGGCGATATACCCGGACATCCGGTCGGATTCTCGCGCGAGTTCTTCGCCGAGTTGATCGCACTGAGCGGCGATCGCGGCGCGCGCTCGGTGATCGACGCGCATCCGGCCGCCGTCGCGCGAATCGCGAGCGACGATCCGGGCATCGTCACCGACGTCGACCACCCGCCGATGTAGTCCCCTTCACTCGGCCCTGACGGGTCCGCCGAGGCGCGATGCCCAGTCGAGCTTGCTGCGGCACGCCTCGTAGAAGCTGTGTTCCCGCGAGTACAACAGCCGCAGCGCGTGCGCGTATTTCTGGATGTGGATCTCGTCGCCCGGGTGGACGCCGATGTCGACTTGCGAGTCGCAACTGATCTGCGGGTTCGACGACGTGGTCGGGCCGATCACCACCTTGATGCGCGACGCGCTCGGAACGACCAACGGCCGCGACGTCAGCGTGTGCGGAAACATCGGTACGACGACGATCGCATCGAGGCTCGGATGCATGATCGGCCCGCCGGCCGACAACGCATACGCCGTCGAACCGGTCGGCGTCGCGACGATGAGCCCGTCGGAACGCTGGTCGTAGACGAACTTCTCGTCGATGTGCAACGCGAATTCCATCATTCGCGACATCGTACCGGCGTGCACGACGACGTCGTTCAACGCGGACGAACCGCCGATCCGTCTGCCGTTCCGAACGACGGTCGCGTCGAGCAGAAAACGGTGTTCGACGGTGTATTCGCCGTCGAGGACAGCGCCGATCTTCGCCTCGATCTGGTTCGGCGCGATGTCGGCGAGGAAGCCGAGTCCGCCGCGATTGACGCCGATGACGGGCACTTGCGAACCCGCGAGGTCGCGCGCGACGCCGAGCAAGCTGCCGTCGCCGCCGACCACGATCAAAAGATCGCAGATGCCGCCGAGGGCTTTGCGTTCCTCGATGCGGTGCGCGCATTTCGGCAGCAACGCCGCCGTGGTCTTCTCGACGACGATCGACACCCGGCGTTGCCGCAGAAAGTGCTCGAGCGTCGCCACCGACTCCACAATGCTGCGATTGCCCTGCCGGGCGATCAGACCGACGGTGTTGAAGGGTGTCATTCGAGGGTCTTGTCCCGCAGCACGCGCCAACGAACCGCACCGGAGTATACACGCCGCGTATGTCGCGCAACGCGACGGCGTGGTGCGTCACAGCGCCGGGTCCGCGCTTGAATTATGGTGGCCGTGCGCTCAGGCTTGCCGCGCCCTTGCATGGGCTCACGGGATGAGGAGAGCGGTATGGGTAGCGCGTTGGAAGACAAGCTGCAGCGGGTGCTGACGAGCGCGAACTCGCGGTCGAAGCGCGCGCCCGATACGAGCTTGTGGGAAGCGATGCGCAACGAAGCGCGTGAGAAGGCGCAACACGAGCCGATTCTCGGCAGCTACTTCCACGCGACGATCCTCAATCACAAGAGCTTCCAATCGGCGCTGAGCTTCCGGATCGCGAGCCGCATCGACACCCCGATGCTGCCGACGATGATGGTCCGCGACGTCATCGAAGAAGCGCTGACGGATTCGCCGTCGATCCTGACGGCCGCTGAGATCGACATCCTCGCGACGTACACGCGCGACCCGGCGTGCGACGACGTGTCGACGCCGTTTCTGTTCTTCAAGGGATTTCACGCGCTGCAGGCGCATCGCGTCGCGAATTGGCTGTGGCACCGCGATCGCCAAGCGTTGGCGCGATTCTTCCAGAATCAGATCAGCGTGACGCTCGGCGTCGACATTCACCCCGCCGCGCGGATCGGCTCCGGCATCATGCTCGACCACGCGACCGGCATCGTGATCGGCGAGACGGCGGTCGTCGAAGACGACGTGTCGATCCTGCATTCGGTGACGCTCGGCGGCTCGGGCAAAGTCTCGGGCGACCGTCACCCGAAGATTCGTCGCGGCGTGCTGCTGTCGGCCGGCTGCAAGATCATCGGCAACATCGAGGTCGGCGAAGGCGCGAAGGTCGGTGCCGGCAGCGTGGTGTTGCACGACGTGCCGCCGCACGTGACGGTGGCCGGCGTACCCGCAGTGGTCGTCGGACGTCCGGCCAATCCGTCGCCGGCGCTCGACATGGACCAGAGCCTCGATTCGGATTGAGCGATCGTCGCGATCGCCCGCGACGGTCAGTGTCCGACTTCTCCGCGCAACAGCTGCTGTAGGCGGCGATTGCGGTTCTGCTCGTGTCGCAGCAGCGTCTTCAGCCTTTGGATCTCGTCGCGACAACCGCGGATCTGATCCAGATAGATTTGCTGCTGCTGCTCCAGATCGAGCCGGTATTTGCGCGTCAGCGAGTCGACGCTGGTGTTGTGCTGTTGGATCAACTGCGTGAGGCTGATCCGCCCTTCCTCGCCGAACGCCTGATCGATTTTGTCGTCGGCGCGGTTCACCGCGGTCGGTTTGGCGGCCGTCTTGCGCGGTGCCGGTTTCGGCACCGCCTTCACGATCGCTTTCGACCCACCGGCGTCCGCCGGCGGCGCGTCGGTCGACGGCAAATCGCCGAAGGGGGATTCGTCGACCTTCGCGAGCTTGAGTGCCAAGCGATTGCGCCAAACCATCCGCTGCACGACGCGCAGCGGATGTGCGTCGCCCTCGCCTTCCGGCTCCCACAAATTCATTGCATGCCACGACACCGAGCACTGCGTGCGCGACGCGAGCCGAATCGGCCCATGACCGATGTCGGGACCGGGACCGGCATGGCGCACGAGGTGTCGCAGCGGAACCGTGAAGTTCGGATCGGCGCGGCCGTTCTCGTCGATGCGCAACAGGAACGTGACCATCCCGCGGATCGCGAGCCCGGTGCCGACGACGACATACGCGCCGCGCACGAGACTCGCGGCGAATTGCTCGAGCGTCGTCGCCTGGTTCAACAACGATTCGAACTCGGCGTAGTGCATTTCGACCGCGATGTCTTCGTCGTCGAAGAAAAACACGGCCTCGGCGAAAGCGTCCTGCTGACTCATCCTGCAATCCTCGAGCGGCCTGACCGCCGCGCGGTGCAATTACATCGGATTTGCGCGCCCGCTACCGCGGGGAGGATCACTGCGCGAGTGGGATGGCGATCAACTTCCGCTTGAACGCGGTCACAGTTCGACCGCGTCGTCGACCGGTTCGCGGGGTGTTTCGGTGTCGTCGGGGGTGAAGATTTCTTCGAGTTCCATGCCGCGGCACCCTACCCGCCGCGTATGACGCGCGTGTGAACCGCGCACCAATTGTTCGTCAAAGAGACCAATGGCCGGCGCACGCCCGCATGAATAAATCATTCTCAATCAACGGCTTACGCATTGGCACACCGGTTGCTTCGGTCCCTTCGACACAGCGGCGCAGAGCGCCATGGAAATCGGACACATGAATCATTACCCGCGACCTCCGTCGGCCGGCGCGTTGCGCACCGGTGTCGGGGTGACGTTGCTCGGCGTCGGCGCCGTCGGGCTGTTGCTGCCGATCGTTCCGGGCATTCCGTTCTTGATCGTCGGCGCCTTGCTGCTACGGCGCCGCGAACCGACTCGCGTCCCCCTGACGTCGGCGTTGAGTCGCGCCGATCTCACGGCGGTGGAACGAGCGCAGGTCGCCTTGTTGTTGGCGGCGCGGCGCGTGACGATGACGGCCGAGTCGGCGCGACGCGCCCTACGCGCGCGCCGATTGCGCCAACGAGACTATTGAGGCTCAACCCGGCGGAAAGTTCGCGAAGATCACGGTCAGTGCCGCGCGGATGGCCGATTGAGGATTTCGTTGATCGGCCGCGGTGATCGTCTTCGTCGCCCACCCATGCCAAGCGGGTTGATGCGTGCGCACGTCGAAGATGTCGACCACGAGACGGCCTTCGGTGTGTTGGCGCACCGTCACGTCGTGCCCGCCGCTCCAGTGCCACGCCCCCCGATACGTCGCGGGATACGTGTCGATGCGTAATTTGTCGGTCGCGCCCAAGCCGAAACCGACCACGAAATCGGCCTGCTCCGGTTTGTCGACGAACCGATATCCCTTCGCGGCCAACAGATCGCGCGCTGTCTGTTCGATTTTGCCCTCGAGCAAGGGGCTCACGTTCGGCGACGGGTCGACCAACGGGTGCTCGGAAATCCACGAGAACGTTCGGTATTGATCGAAGTTCACCGCGGGATTGAAGTCGTGCGTGGCCGAGATCGTCGTACAGCCGGCGAGCATCGCTGCAACGCCGATCGCGAATGCTCGAATGAACGTCTTCATCGCCCTTTTTTTGTTCGTCACGCCGGTGCGGACATTGTCGCATCGACGAACGGACCGCAAGTGCGCAACGACACCTCATCATCGCGCGCGACCGTCACGTTCGACGATCGCGGTCGCGATTCGAAAGGCGTTCGCCATGATCGTCAGCACGGGATTGAAGCCGCCGTTGGTCGGGTGCAGCGATCCGTCGACGACGTAGAGATTTGCATTCCCATGAACCTGCCCGTTCGAGTC
>Ga0335084_10001864_pt1 | contig 20004 bp, 15 predicted proteins | sample Lox_Sample_44_FD_206721 | JGI IMG/M metagenome (GOLD analysis project Ga0335084, IMG submission 206721) | Soil microbial communities from Loxahatchee National Wildlife Refuge, Florida, United States - Lox_Sample_4.4 | ecosystem: Environmental > Terrestrial > Soil > Wetlands | place: USA...
ATCCGCGCGCGCCGGTTGCGTTCAGCCGCGATGTGGTGCGCGACTGGGCCGACTTCGCGGCGCGGGTCGGCGCGCTGGCGGCCGAGATCGCGGCGCGCCGCGGCGGCCGCTTCCTCCTGTTCTCGGAGGACAGCTACGCGTTCGCGGTCGGGCTGTTCGCCCTGGCGCACGCGGGCGGGCGCGCACTGGTGGCGCCGAACCGCCAGCCCCAAACCTTGTCGGAGCTGGCCGCGCATGCCGACGCCGCGCTCGTCGACCCGGGTATCGGCGAGGACGAGCTGGCCGGCCTGCCGCGGCTCGACCCGCTGGGCGCGCGCGCGGCGCGCGCGTTCCGCTTCGAGCGGCTCGACCCGGACCGGCCGCTCCTCGACCTGTCGACCTCGGGCACGACCGGCCCGGGCAAGGCCGTGCCCAAGGCGTTGCGCCACCTGGACCTCGAGCTGGCCGTGCACGAGCAGCTGTTCGGCGCGCGGCTCGGCGCGGCGCGCGTGTTCGCGACGGTGTCGCACCAGCATTTGTACGGGCTCTTGTTCCGCGTGCTCGGGCCGCTCGCCGCCGGCCGCCCGTTCTGCGGGGAGACGTTCCTTCACATCGAGGAGCTCTTTCCGCGCATGCGCGCGGCCGGCGCGTTCGCGCTGGCGACGACGCCCGTGCACCTGCGCCGCATGCGCGCGGACGCGGAGCTCCAGACCCTGCGGGAGGGCTGCCGCGCGATCTTCTCGTCAGGCGGCCCGCTCGACGACGACGTCGCGCGCGACGTCGCGGCCCGGGTGGGGCAGGCGCCGATCGAGATCTTCGGCTCGAGCGAGACCGGCGGCGTCGCGTGGCGCGCGCAGACGCCCGCCGGACCGAGCGCGCGCTGGACGCCGTTCCCCGGCGTCGAGCTCTCCGCCGACCCCGACGAGGGTCGCCTGGCGGTGCGTTCGCCGTTCGTCTCCGTCGGCTCGGCCGCGCGCGCAGGCGAGCCCCAGACGCTGATGATGGGCGATCGGGTCGAGCTCGGCGCCGACGGGTGGTTCGCGCTGCTCGGCCGCGCGGACCGGATCGTGAAGATCGGCGAGAAGCGGCTGGCGCTGCCCGAGATGGAGTCGCAGCTGCGCGCGCACCCCTTCGTGGCCGACGCGGCGCTGGTCGCGTTCGGCGCGGGCGGCGACGCCCGCGTCGGCGCCGCAGTCGCGCTCTCCGACGCCGGCCAGGCGGCGCTCGCGCGGAGCGGCCGGCGCGCGCTCGGCTCCGCGCTCGCCGATCACCTGGCCGGCTACTGGGACCGCGTGCTGCTGCCGCGCGCCTGGCGCTACCTCTCCGAGCTGCCGCGCGACCCGCAGGGGAAGCTCTCGCAGGCGAAGCTGCTCGAGCTACTCGAGGGCGGCGCCGAGCGCGCGCCCGTTCGCGAGCCCGTCGTGCTCTCCGAACGGCGCGAGGTGGGCGTGCTCGCGCGGGAGCTGCGCGTGCCGGCGGAGCTCGCCTTCCTCGAAGGGCACTTCCCGGGCCGGCCGCTCGTCGCGGGCGTGGTGCAGCTCCACTGGGTGATCCAGGCCGCGCGCGAGCTGATCGGCCCGACGCGCCGCCTGGGCGGTCTCTCGGGCGTGCGCTTCCGAGACGTGCTCGAGCCGGAGCAGGCGTTCACGCTGGAGGTCGGGCTCGACGCCGACGGCGCGGGCCTGCGCTTCCGCGTGTTCGCCGGCGAGCGCACGTTCACGTCGGGCCGCGCGGCGCTTGCGCCCGCGGTCGTCGCGGCAGAGGGTGAGCCGTGAAGCCGTGCCTGTTGATTCCGTGCTACGAGCACGGCGCGCCGCTCCGCGGCGTGCTCGAGTCGCTCGCGGGCTACGCGCTTCCGTGTCTGGTGATCGACGACGGCAGCGGCCCCGAGACGCGGGCGCTGCTCGACGAGCTCGAGCGCGAGTTCGACTTCGTGCGCGTGCACCGGCGCGCGCTGAACGGCGGCAAAGGCGACGCGCTGAAGACCGGCTGGGCGCTGGCGGCGGAGCTCGGCTTCACGCACGCGCTACAGCTGGACGCCGACGGCCAGCACGAGGCCGAGGCCGTGCCGCGCATGCTCGAGGCGATGCAGAAGGATCCCGAGGCGCTCGTGCTCGGCGAGCCGATCTTCGACGCGAGCGCGCCGCGCTCGCGCATCTGGGCGCGCCAGCTGTCGCGCGCCGCCGTGTGGATCGCGACGCTCTCGTTCGACGTGCGCGACCCGCTCTGCGGCATGCGCGGCGTGCCGATCGCAGCCGCGCTGCGCGTGCTCGCGCGCGCCGAGCTCGGCTCGCGCATGGAGTTCGAGCCCGAGTTCGCGGTGCGCTGCGTCTTCGAGGGCATCCCGATCGTGAACGTGCCCGTGCGCGTGATCTACGTGCCGGGCGGCATCTCTCACTTCGACGTCGGCCGCGACTTCCCCGTGATGGGCGCGACCTACGCGCGGCTGTGGCTGGCCATGCTGCGCCGCGCGCCGGCGCTGCTCGCGGGGCGGAGCAAGCCGTGAACGCCGCGCGCGGCGGCGGCGGCGAATGGGCGCGCAAGGACGAGCGCGGCAACCGCGGCTGGCTGCGCTTCGCGATCTGGCTGTACCGGAACTTCGGGCGGACGGGGCTGGCGCTCGTGCTGGTGCCGATCTCGCTCTACTTCATCGTGCGCGATCCCGTCACGCGGCGCTCCTCGCGCGAGTGGCTGGCGACCGCCACCGGGCGCAAGCCGAGCTACGCGACGGTGTTCCGCCACGTCTACACGTTCGCGTGCAGCGTGATGGACCGGATGATCCTGTGGGCGGGCGGCGGGGCGATGTTCAAGATCGACCACACGGGCGGCGAGGCGCTGCTCGAGCTGGCGCGCCAGGGCAGAGGCGCGCTGCTCGTCGGCGCGCACCTGGGCAGCTTCGACATGCTGCGGCTGATCGCGGGCCAGTACGGCCTGCGCGTGAACGTGCTCATGTTCACGAACCACGCCGAGCGCGTGAACGCGCTGTTCGACTCGCTGGGCGAGGGCAACCGCGTGCGCGTGATCGCGGCCGACCCGGCCTCCGTGCAGAGCGCGTTCGCGATCAAGGCCTGCCTGGACCGCGGCGAGTTCGTCGGCATCCTCGCCGACCGCGTGCACCCGGGCGGTCGCGAGCGCCCGGCGGCGACGCTCTTCGCGGGCCGGCGCGCCGCGTTCCCGCTCACGCCGTTCCTGCTCGGCGTCGTGCTGGGCGCGCCCGTCTTCATTTCGCTCTGCATCGGGACCGGCCCGCTGCGCTACTTCGCGGTGACCGAGCCGCTCTTCGACGGCGGACCGGTGCCGCGCACCGAGCGCGACAAGGTCGCGCGCGAGACGCTGGAGGCGTGGGTGCGCCGGCTCGAGCACTACGCGCTGGCGAGCCCGCTGCAGTGGTTCAACTTCTACGACTTCTACGGCGACGGCCTGCGCGCGCTCGGGGAGAAGCCGGAGTGAACCTGCCAGCCGCCGAGCTCCTCCCGCACGCGAGCCCGATGCTTTTGGTGCGGAGCGTGCTCGCGCACTCGCCGGAGCGCACGGTGTGCGCGGTCCTGGTCGCCGACTCGGAGCTGTTCCGCGCGGCCGACGGGCGCGTGCCGGCGTACGTCGGGCTCGAGTACATGGCGCAGTGCATCGCGGCGCATGGGGGTCTTCTGGCGCGCGCGCTCGGCACGCCGCCGGCGCCGGGGCTGCTCGTCGGCGCGAAGCAGCTCGCGCTGCACCGCGAGTGGCTCGACGCCGACGAGTCGCTCGAGGTCGAAGCGAGGCTGCTCGGCCGGGCCGGCGCGCTCGCCTCGTTCGGCTGCGCCCTGCGCGCCGGCGCGGAGCTCGTGGCCGAGGGCACGCTCTCGGTGTACGTGTCGGAGGACCTGCGGTGAGCGCGCCCGAGGTGCGACGGGTGCTCGTCACGGGCGCGAGCCGCGGCATCGGCCGCGCCTGCGCGCTCGGCCTGGCGCGCGCGGGCTTCGACGTCGGAGTCGGCTACAAGAGCGACGCGGGGGCGGCCGAGTCCGCCGCCAAGGAGGTGCGCGCGCTCGGCCGGGAGGCGCGGCTCCTCGGCTTCGACGTCGCCGACCGCGCGAGTGCCGCGGCCGCCCTCGAGCGCGACGTCGCCGAGGCCGGGCCGTTCTGGGGCGTGGTGCTCGCGGCAGGCGTGCACCAGGACGCCGCCTTCCCCGGCATGTCGGGCGAGGCGTGGGACCGCGTCCTGCGCACGAACCTGGACGGCTTCTACAACGTGCTGCGGCCGCTCGTCATGCCGCTCGTGCGCCTGCACGACGGCGGACGGATCGTCGCGATCTCGTCGATCTCGGGCATCGCCGGCAACCGCGGCCAGGTGAACTACAGCGCGTCGAAGGCGGGCCTGCACGGGGCGACCAAGGCGCTCGCGCTCGAGCTCGCCAAGCGCGAGATCACCGTGAACTGCGTCGCGCCCGGTCTGGTCGAGACGGAGATGCTCGCCGGCGCGCCGGTCGACGAGCTGCGCAAGCTGGTGCCGCTGCAGCGGCTGGGCCGGCCGGATGAGATCGCGTCGCTGGTGGTGTACTTGTTCTCCGACGGCGCCGGCTATCTGACGGGCCAGGTGATCTCGATGAACGGAGGCATGCTGTGAGCGCGGATCTCGACGTCGCCATCCTCGGCGGCGGGCTCGCGGGCAACCTGCTCGCGCGCCAGCTCGTGCGCACCGTGCCCGGCCTGCGCATCGGCCTGTACGAGAAGTCGCGCGAGACGAGCTGGAAGGTGGGCGAGTCGGTCGTCGAGATCGGCAGCCACTACCTGATCAAACGTCAGGGCCTGTCGCGCTACCTGTACGACCGTCACCTGCCCAAGAACGGGCTCCGTTACTTCTACGACTCGGCCGACCGCTCGCTGCCGCTCTGGGAGATGAGCGAGATCGGCCCGGTGAACCTGCCGTACCACCCCGCGTTCCAGCTCGACCGCGCGCGGCTCGAGACCGACCTGCTCGAGATGAACCGCCGCGCCGGCGTGCAGGTCGAGATCGGCGTGCGCGCTCGACCGCTCGAGGTCGGCCGCGGCGGCGCGCCGCACCTGTTCGAGGTCGAGGGGCCGAACGGCAAGCTGCAGAAGCGCGCGCGCTGGCTGGTCGACGCCGCCGGCCGCGCCGACCTGCTCGCGCGCACGCTCGGCCTGCGCGTGAAGGAGGACACGCACCGGATCGGCTCCGTGTGGGGACGCTTCGAGAACGTGGCCGACGTCGACGACCTGGGCCCCGACGCGTGGCGCGCGCGCATCCGCCACTCGACGCGCTTCCTGTCGACGATCCACTTCTTCTATCCCGGCTACTGGGTGTGGTTCATCCCGCTGCACGACGGGATCACGAGCGTGGGGGTGACCGGGCCAACCGGCTTCGACGAGCGGCAGCTGCGGACGCCCGAGGGCTTCCGCCGCTTCCTCGACGGCCACGCCGCGATGGCGCACCTGCTGCGCGACGCGAAGGCGCTCGACCTGGGCAGCTACACGCAGATCGCCTATTCGACCGAGCGCTACTTCTCGCCCGACCGGTGGGGTCTCACCGGCGAGGCCGCGGCGTCGGCCGACCCGCTGTACAGCCCGGGCACCGACTTCATCGCGCACGAGAACGACTTCCTCACGGAGCTCATCAAGCGCGACTTCGCCGGCGAGAGCGCGACCGAGCTCGCGGCGCGCTGCGAGCTCTACGACCGCTTCATGGCGTTCCGCCAGGAGGCGACGCTCTCGCTCTACCGCAACCAGTACGAGACCTTCGGCAGCTTCGAGCTCGGCAAGCTGAAGTGGGACTTCGACATCGGCTGCTACTACAACCTGTGGGTCTCGCCGTACGTGCGCGACGAGCACCTCGATCCGCGCTGGCTGCGCCGCCAGCTGCGGATGGCGCCGCTGATCCTGTCGGCGCTCGGCAACTTCAACGCGCTGTTCCGCCGCGTGGCCGAATCGCTGCGGCGGCGCGGCGAGTTCTACCGCGCGAACCGCGGCAATTTCACGCCCGGGCTCGACCACCTGGACTTCCTGCAGCGCGTCGGCCTGCCGCGCCCGCGCCGTGAGATCCTCGAGAAGACCGAGGACATCTTCAACGACGTGCGCCGCCGCGCGCTCCACCTGCTGGGCCCCGACACGGCGCTCGACCCCGACGAGACGCTTTCGCTCACCGCGCTGCTCTCCGCCGAGTCCCTTGGCTGAGCTCGAGCGACCCGGCCGCGGCGCGCTCGCGGTGGGGCTCGCCTTCGCCGTGCTCACGCTGGCCTGGCCGTTCGTCGAGGAGCGGCTCGCGGCGGAGCTCGGCGTGCGCGCGCTCGCGTTCGCGTTCCTCGCCGCGACGATCGGCTCGCTGTTCGTCGCGCGGAGCGGCCTGCCGCGCGACCTCTCGCTCGGCCCGCTCGACAGCGCGGCCTTCATCGGCCTGCCGCTCGCGGCGGTGCTGACGGGCGAGCGCGCGTTCCTGCTGCTCTTCCCCGCCTGGCTCTACGCCGCGCTCGCGCGGATCTTCGCTGCGAGCCTGCGCGGCGGCGGCTCGCTCGTCGAGCGCGCCGCGCTGCGCCTCGAGCCCTTCGCGCCGGCGGCGATCATCCGGCCCTACTGCCGCGGCGTGACCGCCTTCTGGGCCGCCGTGTTCCTGGTGAACGCCCTCGGCATCGCCGCGCTCGCGCTCTTCGCGCCGCCCGCCTGGTGGCGCGCGTACACCGGCTGGATCTGCTGGCTCGTCTTCGCGGCGCTCTCGGCGGTCGAGTTCGTCGTTCGCAAGGTCCACTTCCGCAACTACGACGGCGGCCCGATCGACAGCGCCTTCGAGTTCTTCTTCCCCGCCGACGGCAACGAGATGGGACGCCGCGCGAACGCCTACAAGGGCGAGATGCGCCGCGCGCAGGGACGGCCCGAGCGCGGGCGCTCCCGGTAGCGAGGACGGGGCGCCCGGAAGGTCCTGCCGCGGTCGGTGCTCACTCGAGCCCTGCCTTGCGCAAGGCCGCGTCGCGGCGCGCGTCGAGCTCGGGGCGCGAGACGCCCTCGGCGCGCTGCACCAGCTCGAGCGACAGGTTCGGCCGAACGCGCCGCGCGTCGGCGATCGCGGCCTGTGCGTCGGCCATTCGGCCCAGCGACACGGAGCTCAGTGCGACGTACAGGTAGCCCCAGAAGTACTCCGGCTTTGCGGCGACGAGGCGGCGCGCCGCCTCGAGTGACTCCTGGTAACGCCCGAGCTCCCAATAGGCGTAGGCCAGATTGTCGTTGGCTAGCGGAGCCAGCGGGCCGACCGGGCTGAGCCGCATCGCACGAAGGTCCGCGTCGATGGTTGCCGCCGGGTCCCCGCTGAGGAACTCCGCCCAGCTCAGCCAGAGCCATGACTCCGGCATGCTCGGGTTCAGCTGCACCGCTCTCCGGGCCGCATCGAGCCCGTCCTTGGCGTCGCCGGACTGCAGGTAGGCAGCGGCGAGCGCGGCTTGCGCCCGAGGATCCCGCTCGTCCAGCTCCACGGCCCGGCGGGCGGCTTGCATCGCCTCGGCGAGCGTCGCCTGGGGCTGATCAGCCGAGCCAAGGACGACCGACCAGGAGTCGGTCAACGACAGGTAGGCGACTGCGGGCGTGAAGCGGGGGTCGAGCGCGATCGATCGCGCGAAGAGCTGGTGCGCCCGCGCCATGGCCTCGGGCGTCCAGGCGGAGACCTGCTCCAGCCCGAGCTCGTACGAGCTCCACGCTTCGAGGTTGTCGGGGCCGCGCTGGCGCGCGCGCTCCGCCTCGGAGCGGTTGAGATCGTCGACGAGCGACGCCGCGATGGTCGCGCTGATCTCGTCCTGCAGGGCGAACACGTCCGCGACGTTGCGGTCGTAAGTCTCGGCCCAGACGTGCTCGCCCGAAGGCGCGTCGATCAGCTGCCCCGTCACGCGGATACGATCGCCCGAGCGGCGCACGCTGCCTTCGAGGACGTAGCGCACGCCGAGCTCGCGGCTCACCTTCTTCACGTCCACGTTGCCGCCGCGGTACTGGAAGCTCGAGTTTCGCGCGATCACCGGGAAGGCGCGCCACATCGACAGACGCGCGATCAGATCCTCGGCCAGGCCGTCCGCGAAGAAGGCCTGGTCCGGATCCGGGGAGAGGTTGTCGAAGGGGAGCACCGCGAGCGCCGGCCGGCCGGCAAAGCCGGGAACGGTCAGCGATTCGTCGTCGCCCTTCGCCGAGACCCGCGGAAGCCGCGACCAGACGAGCGCCGTCAGCGCAGCCGCAAGCGCGACGGCTGCGGCGACCGCCATCGCGCTGCGGGGCCTCTTGCGGCGTACGGGCGTCGCCTTGTCACTCGCTCCCGGCGCGGTGAACGGGGCGAGGCCCTCGAGCCCGGCCTCGCGGACCTCGAGCGCCTCGTCGAAGCCCTTCAGCGAGTAGGTGCCATAGCTCCGCCAGCGGACCGGCTCGCTGAAGTCGCCGCGCTGGAGATTCTGGCGTGCGCTGTCGGCGACCGCGGACGACATCAGCACCTGCCCGGGCCGGGCCAGGCCCGCGATGCGCGCTCCGAGATCCACAGCGAGGCCCTCGACGCGGGGGTGGGTTGCGTCGCCGTCCGGGCCGGGCCGCTCGCGCACCTCGCCCATGTGGAGGCCCATGCGCACCGCAGGCAGGTCGCGATCTCCTCGCTCCGCGCGCTGGAGCCGAAGCGCGAACGCGACCGCCGCACTGGGCGTCTCGAAGGTCAGGAAGCAGCCGTCCCCCGCCCAGTCGACGACCCGCCCGCCGGATTCAGCCGCCAGTCCGCCCACGAGCGCGCGGTGGCGCGCGATCAGCTCGCCGGCGTCCCGGTCGCCGCGCTCCGTCCGGAGCGCCGTCGACCCCGCCAGGTCGGTGAAGACGAGCGTCAGGATTCGCGAGGTTCCGGCCGCGTCCATCACCGCTACAAGTCTACGCCCCCCTCGCGCGCCCGCTGCGAACGAGCTGTGCGCACTCATGAAGAGCTAGGAGTCCGGTCTTCGCGCGCTACTCAAGGGGAAGTTCCCAGGCCCTTGATGTCGATCGCCGTCGGACCGGCGCCGCTCAGCCCGAGCAGCGCGGTGTAGTTGACCGCGGCCGCCGGATCGAAGCCGACCCGGAACTGCGTCGAGTTACCAGGGGTGAGCGAGTAGAAGATCGACAGCACAGGAGTGTCGAGGTTGAGCGCGTGGAGCGTGAAGACCGCGGCGGGCGTCTGGTTCTGGATGGTCGCCACGCCGGTGAGGGTCCCGTCGCCGCTGTTCGTGAGCGTGATCGTGCGGAAGACGATGGCGGCGTTGACGGAGGTGTCCGGGAAGAGGATCGGGTCTGGATCGACGGTGATCGCGGCCACGCCACCCGTGCCGGTCACCGGCACCACGACCGAGCCGGGTCCGCCCTCGACGGCGAAGCGGAACTGCGCCGACTTCGCGCCAGCCGAGCTGGGATGGAACGCGATCACGATCTCCGCGGGCGTGGAGTTGGGATCGAGCGGGCCGTACGTGTCGTCGCCCTCGACCGAGAAGTCGAGCGCGCTGCCGCTCAGCAGGGTCACCGCTCCCGACAGCTCGCCAACGCCGACGTTCTGCACGAGGAAGGTCTTGGTGAGCCCGTTGGGGTCGTCGAGTGCAATGCCGCCGAAGTCGAAGGTGTTCGGCGTGACCGAGAGGATCGGCTCGATCGCCTGGGTCAGGTTGCCCTTGAGCGTCAGCTTGGGATCCGTCGCCGCGGCCTTGACGCTGAACTTCGGGACCGGCGAGTTCGGGTCGGGCAGGCGCAATTTCCCACTCACGAGACCGTCGCCGAAGTCGGGGTCGGACGCGTCGAGCAGGCCGTACGCCTTGAAGCCGGGCGTGATCATCACGCGGCCAGCGAACGATGTGGCGGCGTTCGGGTCGTCGGGGGTCTTCGCCGGGCCGTCTGCGCCCCACTCGTAGGCGGGCGGGCCAAGCACGGTGCTGGTGCCCACCCTGAGATCCATCGCCTTGCTCTTCACGCCCTTGCCCTCGAGGTTCCCCGCGGTCGTGCGGCCCGTCAGGACGGGGAACGCCGCGGGCGGACGGACGCCCTTCAGCTTGACGGGCACGCCGTCGAGCGTGGCCTTCATCTTCATGGTCGTGAAGGTCTTGTCGGGCTTGCCCTTGAGGATCGACAGGGTCGCCGTGCCGCCGCCTTCGAGGTCGAGCGTGAGGTCGCCCACGATGTTGCGGTTCGGATCGAACCCCAGCGATTCACCCTCCGGGATCTGGAAGAAGTCGGCGAGCGACTGCGCGAACCCGAAGCTCGGATTCCCCGTGAGCTCGACATCCTTCACGGTGAAGCTGCCGGCGGTCGGCTCGGTGAACTCGAGCACGATCGAGCCCTTGTCCTTGCCGCCGATCGTGAACCACCACGGGCCGGCCAGGCTCGTGAAGGTCTGCTGGGCGGCGGCGAGCGGCGCCAGCAGCAGCAGTGCGGCAGCGGCAAGCAGGGCGGGGGTGTGCCTCACGGGCGAAAGGTAACCCGAGAGGCGGGGGAGGTGTCGAGATCCCCCTCCCTTAGATCCCGCTTCCGGTGATCGGCAGGGTCGCGCCGTCGGCGCCGGTCAGGCCGAGCGAGCCGGTGTAGTCGCCCTGCGCGGACGGCTGGAAGTGGACCACGAAGGTCTTGCTGGCGCCCGCGGCGAGCGAATAGGTGATCTGCGACACGGGCAGGGTCCCGGTCGCGGCGAGCAGCGTGAAGGCGCCCGAGCCCGAGAGACGCGCGCGCCCGTTCAGCACGGCGTCGCCGTCGTTCGTCACCTTCACGGTGATCTCGCGCGAGGTGCCCACGACCGTGTCGGCGAAGCTCAGCATCGCGTGGTCGACGGACAGGATCGGGATGCCGCCCGTCCCTTTGACCGTGACGAGCCGCGACCCCACCCCGGTGTCGAGACCGAAGCGCACGGTGGCGCTCTTGCTGCCCTCGCTCTGCGGGTTGAAGGCGACCCCGATCATCACGGGGGGGTCGCCCGGCGCGAGGTTCATGTAGGCGGGCGAGCCGATCAGGTCGAAATCGTCCGAGGCGGCCACGAACGAGGCGGCGCCGGAGAGCGTGCCCACGCCGACGTTCGTCACCGCGAAGAGCTTGAAGGCCGAGTTGTCGAGGTGGAGCGCGCCGAAGTCGTAGCTGATCGGCGTGACCGAGAGCACCGGCTCGATCGGGTCGCTGAGGCCCGCCTTCAACGAGAGCTTGCGGCTGGCTTCGAGCGTGAGGGAGAACTTCGGCGTCGTGGAGGCCTTGCTCGCGAGCTCGAGCTTGCCCTTTCCCAGGCCGGTGCCGAAGTCACTCGAGTCTTCGAGGACGCCCCACGCCTTGAACTTCGGGTCGACCATCACGTGACCGGTGAGCGTCGTGTCCGCGACCGGCGCGCCGTCGAGGTCGAGCGGACCGTGCGCCGTCCACGCGTACGCGGGCAGGCCGAGGTCGACGTCGCTCGACACCTGCACGTCGATGGTCTTGCTCTTCGCGCCCTTGCCCGAGAGGCTCGCCACGGAGGTGTGGCCGCTCAGCACGGGGAAGTCGGTCGGCCGCACGCCGCTGAGCTTCACCACGAGCGGCCCGGCGCCCGCGTCGAGCGTGGCCGAGAGCTTCAGCTTGTCGAACTTCTTGCTCGGCTTGCCCTTCACCAGCGTGAGCGTGCCGACCGCGCCGCCGCCGGGCGCGCTGAGCACCAGCGAGCCGGTCAGGTTGCCCTTCGCGTCCAGCGCGAGCGGCTGGTCGGCGTCGATCTGGAAGAACGCGCCGAGCGCGCGCGAGAAGCCGAAGCTCGGGTGCTCGCTCAAGGCGACGTCGACCACGCTGAACGCAGCGGCGTTCGGCTCGCTGAACTCGACGAGCAGCGCGCCCGAGTCCTTGCCGCCCATCGAGAACCACCACGGCCCCGCGAGGCTCGTGAAGGTCTGCTGCGCGGCGGCGACGTTCGCGAAGAGCGAGAGCGCGCCCGCAAGAACGAGCGCAGCGGATCGGATCTTCAAGTCCAGGCTCCTTCGGGGGGAGCGGGACACTACGAGTAACAGGAACCTCCGATCGATCAAATCGACGACGAGACAGCCGTGGACAACGAGGTCCAGCGAGTGACTCTACTCCTCTGGCCGGACGACCGAGTCGAGGAGGCTTCACGCAGCTCGGCGCAGGGTCCGATCCAGCGCCAGCGGAGCGAACAGCGTCGTGGCGATCACCATCAACACGACCGCGGAGAAGGCTGCGCCGTCGACGACGCCGAGCGACTTCCCGATCGACGCGAAGATCAAGCCGACCTCGCCGCGCGGGACCATGCCGAGCCCGACGACCCAGTGGTTCGCGCTCGGCCCCGCGAACACGCCCGCCGCCAGCTTGGTCGCGATCGCGACCACCGTGAGGCCGGCGCCGAGGCCGAGCGTCGTCGGGTCGGCGAGCAGCGAGAGGTCCACCTGCACGCCGATGATCACGAAGAAGACCGGCGCGAAGACGGACTCGAGCGGCGCGAGGATCTCGTGAAGCGACTGCGGGCCGCCGTCCTTCGCGCTGAAGTGCTCGTCGCGCAGGAGCAGCCCCGCGGCGAACGCGCCGATGATCGCGGCCAGGCCGATCTGGTTCACGAGCCACGCCGCGCCGAAGGCGAGCAGCAGCGGCGCGAGGAGCTTCGCGTTGCGCCGCTCCAGCGCCGCGAAGAGGCGCGCGGTGCCGGCTCCGATGCGCTCGCCGAGCCAGAGCACCACCATCAGGAACGCGCCGGAGAGGAGGGCGATCTTCGCAATGGCGCCGAGCTCGGGCCGGCCGGTGGAGACGATCCCCACGATCACGGCCAGGATCACGAGGCCGAGCACGTCGTCGATGACCGCCGCGCCCAGGATCACGCGCGCGGCCGCGCTCTGCATCTGGCCCAGGTCGCGCAGCACGCGCGCGGTGATGCCGACGCTCGTCGCGCAGAGGGCGGCGCCGAGGAAGAGATCCGTCGCGGTCGAGGCTTCGGGCAGCAGCCAGCGCGCGACCGCGTAGCCGAGCGCGAACGGCCCGATCACGCCTGCGACCGCCACGCCGAGCGCGCGCGCGCCCACGCTCATCAGCTCCTCGACGGTGGACTCGAGCCCAACCAGCAGGAGCAGGAGGATCACGCCCAGGTTCGAGAAGACCCACAGCGAGATCAGCACGATGCGCAGCCCGTCGTCGCCGGGCTCGCGCGCATGGAGCAGCTCGTGGATGTCGAACCCGCTCATCACGCGCCGTGCGAGCGGGTCGCCGAGCCACGCCGCGAGGTTCCCGAGCGCGACGCCCACGCCGAGCTCGCCGAGCACCGGCGCGAGCCGCGCGCGCGACGAGAGCCAGCGGCCGACGAGCGCCGCCGCCACCACGACCGCCAGCGCGAGCAGCACGCCCGCGAACGGATCCGCGTGACCCGCGTGCGCGGCCTCCACCGGCTAGAGCTTCTTCCAGCGGCGCGCGCCGCCTCGGCTGCGCTGCTCGAGCTCGCGGTCGGCGCTCAGCCAGAAGCGCAGGAACTCGAGCGCGGGCGGCCACGGCGGCGTCACGGGGTCGTCGACCCACCCGCCGAGCGCGAGCTCGACCCCTGGCCCCGTGCCGGGCGCGCCCACCTGCGCGGCGAACGCGTAGGGCGTCGCCGCTTCGTCGCAGAGCGGCGCGAAGGTGCTCGCGAGCGGCACGTCGCCCACCACGAGCAGCACCGGCTCGCGCGGATCGCGCTCCAGGAAGCAGAGCGCCTCGAGCCAGCCGGCGAGGAACGAGTCCTCCTGCGCGGAGAGCGAGCTCGACGCCGCGCGGTTCCCCGCCGCAATCGAGAACAGCCCCGCCTGCGCGTTGTGCACCGTGTGGCTGAAGGTGGCGGGCGAGAGCTTCTCGCGGCGCACCACGTTCTCGAGCAGGCCGATCGACTCGTTGATGCTGCCGTGGCGCGACGAGAAGACCGTGCGCAGGCGCGCGAGCTCGTCGGGCTCGGCCGCGCCGAACGCGGCCGTCAGCATCGTGCGCGTGAGCGGCGTGCAGCGGCGGCGCAGCATCGCGGGCAGGAACTTCGCATCGGGTACACCGGTCGGTGGCAGCGGCTGCGGCGCGCGCGACCACGCCTGCCACTGCTCGCGAGACTCGAGGCCCGGCGCCCAGGCCGACCAGCGCAGCAGCGACGCCTTCACGCGGGGGCGTCCGCGGCGAGGATCAGCGTGCAGTTGTTGCCGCCGAAGCCGAACGAGTTCGTCATCACGTGGGCGCGCGCGCCGGTAGCGGCCGTCTCGCCCTTGGCGCAGAGGTGGATCGGCGCGAGCGCGGGGTCGCGCGCGCCGTCCCAGACGTGCGGCGGCAGCGCCAGACGGTCGCCGCTGCGCTCCGCGAGCACCAGCCAGCAGAAGGCGGCCTCGAGCGCGCCCGCCGCGCCGAGCGTGTGGCCGACCAGCGGCTTGGTCGAGCTGCAGGGCACGCGCTCGCCCAGCACGCGCGCGACGGCCGCCGCCTCCATCACGTCGTTCTGCGGCGTGCCGGTGCCGTGCAGGTTCAGGTAGGCAATCTGCGTGGGCGCGAGGCCCGCGTCGTCGAGCGCCATGCGCATCGCGACCTCGGCGCCGCGGCCGTCCGGGTCGGGCGCCGACATGTGGTGCGCCTCGCTCGAGTCGCCGACGCCGACGAGCTGCACGCCGCCGGGCTCGCCGGTCACCAGGAACAGAACCCCCGCCTCGCCGAGGTTCAAGCCGTCGCGGTTCACGCTACACGGATTGGTGACGTGCGCGGAGAGCGCGCCCAGCGCGGCGAAGCCGTTGGTCGTGAGCCCGCACAGGGAGTCGGCCGCGCCGGAGAGGACCGCGTCGCAGACGCCCATCGCGACCAGCGAGCGGGCCGAGGCGAGCGCGCGCGCGCCCGACGAGCACGCGGTCGAGAGCGAGTACGCCGGCCCGCGCGCGCCGGCGGCCTCGGCGACGAAGCGCGCGAGCCCGCCGAACTCCAGCTGGTCGTAGTGAAACTCGTGCGCGAGCACGCCCGTGCGCTCCTTGTGGGCGATCGCCGCCTCGGCGTCGCCGACCCCCGAGGTGCTGGTCCCGACGACCACGCCGACCCGCTCCGCGCCGAAGCGCGCGATGGCCGCGGCCACCTCCGCGCCGATCGACTCGAGCGCCGAGAGCGCGAGCTGATTGTTGCGACAGGCGAAGCGCGCCAACGCGGGCGGGATCGGGGGGAGCGGCTCGCGCACGGCGCCGAGCCACAGGCTGCGTCCGGGCACGAAGTCGTCGCGCAGCGACAGACCCGATGCGCCGGCGACCAGGCGCGCGAACACCTCGACGCGTTCGCGCCCCAGCGCGCTCACCTGACCTAGCGCGGCGAGCCTGCAGGGCGGCCGGCTCATCCCACCCCTGGCGGCCGCACGCCGAACCACGGCCGCGCCTTCTCGACCTGCGCGGCCAGCCGGAACAGGGTCGCCTCGTCTCCCGCGCGCGCCGCGAACTGCACGCCGAGCGGCATGCCGTCCGAGGCCCTGCCGAGCGGGAGCGAGAGCGCCGGGTTCCCCGCGGAGTTGAACAGCGACGTGTAGCCCGTGCTCGCGCCCAGCCGCGCGCCGTACGCCGCGCTCGGAGTCTGCTCGAGCGCGAGCTCGCCGATGCGCGGGGTTGGCTGGGCCATCGTCGGCGTGATCAGCACGTCGACGTTCTCGAAGAAGCGCGCCACGCGTCGCCCCGCCGTGTGCAGCGTGCGCACCGAGCGCGCGTAGTCTGCGGCGGTCGAGCCGCGGGCGCCCTGGACCATCGCGAGCGTGATCGCCTCGACGATCCTCCCGTCGACCTCGCGCCCCTGGGCGCGCGCGGCGTCCTCGACCGTGGCGGCCACGTTCGAGCCGATCAGGATCGTGACCGCGCGCGCGAGCGCCTCGCGGTCGACCTCGAGCGTCGCGTCCACGATGTCGTGGCCGAGCGACTCGCACAGCCTCGCGGCGTCGCGCGCCGCCGCCGCGCACTCCGGGTGGGTGTCGACGCCGTTGAAGGCCGTCGTCTGCACGGCGATGCGCAGTCGGCCGGGCGCGCGCGAGCACTCGTCCAGGTACGCGCGCTCGGGCTCCGGCGCGAAGTAGGGCGTGCCCAGGTCGGGGCCGTGCGTGGCGTCGAGCAGCGCCGCGGTGTCGCGCAGCGAGCGCGACACGACGTGCGCGGTGCTCATGCCGCCCCAGCCCTCGCCCACGTGCGGCCCCATCGGCACGCGCGCGCGGCTCGGCTTCAGCCCGACCAGGCCGCAAGACGCGGCTGGGATGCGAATCGAGCCGCCGCCGTCGCTCGCGTGCGCAGCGGGCAGGATGCCGGCCGCCACCGCCGCCGACGCGCCGCCCGACGACCCGCCCGAGCTGCGCTCCGGGTTCCAGGGGTTGCGCGTCGCGCCGAACAGCACCGACTCGGTCGTCGCGGTGAGCCCGAACTCGGGCGACGCCGTGCGCCCGAAGATCACCAGCCCCGCGCGGCGGTAGCGCAGCACGAGCTCGCTGTCGGTGTCGGACACGAACTTCTCGAACAGCCGCGAGCCGTAGGTGAGCCGCTCCCCCGCCACCTGCGCGTGCAGGTCCTTCAGAAGGAAGGGGACGCCGCGGAAGGGGCCGTCGGGCAGGCCGGCGCGGATCTCGCGCCGCGCGCGCTCCTCCCAGCTCATGACGACCGCGTTCAGCCTGGGGTTGTGGCGCGACACGCGCGCCAGCGCCGCGTCGAGGAGCTCGTCGGGACTCACCTCGCCCTTGCGCACCAGCTCCGCCAGGCCGAGGGCGTCGTAGCGCTCGTATTCCTGCATGGGGCGATTCTACGGCTTTGGTAGATTCCCGCGCACTCCGATCCGAGGCCTGGCGTGGAGCGGCAGAAGCCCGACACAGAGTCGAACGAGATCGCCCTCTACCTGCGCACGGTCTACTCGCTGCTGCGCTCGAGCGGCGAGGTGCGGGTGCGCGCGTTCGAGGAGGCGCACTCGTTCTCGAATTCGAGCCTGCACCTGGGCGCGCGCCACTCGGCGCCCGACATCGGCGCGTTCGGCTACGCGGCGGGACGCCTGCCCGAGGTGATGCCGCGGATCGAGCGCGTAGTGCTCGGCCAGTCGGACGAGACGTTTGCCGCGTTCGGCTTCCCGACCCGCTCGTGGCAGCGCGTGCGCACGCGCGGCCGCCGGCGGCTCCTGCGCTGGGACGGCGCGCAGACGCTCGCCGCGTACGTCGCGAGCACCAGCGACATCGACGACCTGCTGCCGATCCTGACCGCGTACCAGATCGAGTGGAACAAGATGCACGACCTGCTCGCGGCGCAGGCCGCGAAGCCCGCCGCCGCCGAGACGCTCGGTCTCAGCGAGGGCGATGCCGCACGCTTGCGCGAGGCGCTCGGCGGCGACCCCGACGCGGGGCTGCGCGCACTCGCGACGCGACGGCTCGACCTGCGCGTGCGGCTCCTCGCGGGCTCGTTCTCCGCGTACGAGCGCGCGGCGCAGCAGTGGTGGCAGGGCATCGAGCGCGTCTACGTGCGCGACACCGCGGCGCCGCGCCCGCCGATCTACTTCGTCTCGTCCAACACGCACTCGCTCGCGAACCTCTTGGGCGGCTACGCGCTCGCGCACCGCGACGCGCTCGTCGCCGCCGCGCGCCGCGATCCGCGCATCGACTTCCTGCCCGAGCTCGAGCGCCAGCTCGACGACGGCTCGCCCGCCGCGCCCAATCTGCTGTACTTCGCGCTGCGCACCTACCTTCACGGCGACCCCGGCGCCCTCGAGCGCGTGCAGCTCTGGGACAGTGAGTCGGGGATCGAGTCGGCGGACGCCACCGCCGAGATCGACGTGCAGGCGCAGGCGATCGAGCTCGCGCGCGTGCGCCCCGACCGCTTCGATCCGCGCCTGCGCATGCCCGGCCTGGAGAAGCTCGCGCGCAGCGACGCGTGGATCATCAACATCGACTACCCGCTCGGTCTGGCCGCCTACCACCTGCTCTCGCGCGTCGGCCAGGGCGCGGGCGCGCTGCTCGGCGCCTACGTGATGGGCAAGGCCGCGACGCTGAACGGCCAGGTCGGCGACGTGATGATCTCGCGCGTCGTCCACGACGAACACTCCGACAACACCTACCTGATCCGCAACGCGTTCGGCTTCGACGACGTCGCGCCGTGGCTGCAGCGCGGCAGCGTTCTCGACAACCAGAAGGCCGTCACCGTGCGCGGCGCCTTCCTGCAGAACCCGAACTACATGGGCGTGTTCTACCGCGAGGGCTACACCGTCCTGGAGATGGAGGCGGGCCCGTACCTGTCCGCGATCTTCGAGCTGGTCGACCCGCGCCGCCACCCCAACGACGAGGTCGTCGCGCTCTCCGACCGCACCACCTTCGCCGTCGGCGTGCTCCACTATGCGTCGGACACGCCGTACAGCCGCCGCCAGTCACTCCTCTCCAAGAGCCTCGGCGCCTTCGGCACCGACTCGACCTACGCCTGCGCGATCGCGATCACCCGGCAGATTCTCGCTCGCGAGATCGCTCGTCTCTCGTAGCTCGGCCGAGTCGCACGATGCGCCGTCGGGCGCCGCCCGCGGCCCGACGGCGCGCCACCTCTGCGTCGGTTCAGCCGAGCTCCGCGGCGATGGCTTCGCGAACCGCGTCGAGGGCGCGCGCGTTGATACACGCTTTGGTCGCGACGAAGGCGGGGCGGTCGAGCTTGCGCAGGCGCGCGAGCTCGAGCTCGACGGCTCCGTCGAGCTGCGGCTGGCCGACGAGGTGGTCGAGGTAGCCGTGCCCGACGCCGGGTGCTCCCGTGGCGCGGGCTAGAGCCCGAGGTCGTCGTAGAGCGCGTCGAGCGCCGCGTGGACGCGCGCGTCGTGCTTGTCGGCGGGCGCGAGGCAGCTCCACGCCAGCGCCACCGCGAGGTCGTGCGCGGGATCCGCGAACGCCACCGACGAGTAGAAGCCCGCGTGTCCGAACGCGAGCGGCGAGGCGCGGTTGCCGTACCAGGCCGACGCGGGGCCGTGCGCGGCGGAGTTCAGCACGACGCCGAGGCCGCGGTCGAGGCGCGCGCCGCCGAAGTTCCGGTCGGGCGCGCCGCGCAGCGCAGGCGCGGTGAGACGCCGAACGGTTTCGGCGCGCAGGATCGGGCTGTCGCCCCGGAGCAGCGCGGCGTAGCAGCCGGCGAGCGCGCGCGCGGTGCCCCAGCCGCTGCCGCCCGGGCGGCAGATCGCGAGTGACTCCGCCGAGCCGGTCCAGGCCCAGTACTCCACGGGTCTGGGCGCGCCGCGCGTCGCGTCGAGGAACGGGGCGATGCGCGCGCGGCTCGACGCATAGTCGGCCTCGCCCATGCCGACCCAGAAGTCGGAGAGGCCGAGCGGCGCGAAGATCGCCTCGCGAACGTAGCGGTCGTAGCTGCGGCCGTCGCGACGGCGCACGATCTCGCCGAGGACGTACCAGGCCGAGGCGACGTGGTAGCCGCAGTCCTCGCCGATGCGCCAGCCGGGCTCGGGCGCGGCGGCGCAGATCTTCGCGACGATCTCGTCCCAGCTCTCGCGCGACCACTGGCGGTGCGCGTTGGGGATGCCCGCCGTGTGAGTCAGCAGGTGGCGCAGCGTGATCGCGCCCTTTCCGTTCGCCGCGAACTCCGGGAGGTGCCGCGCGACCGGGTCGTCCACGTCGACCAGCCCGCGCTCGACGAGCTGCCCGATCGCCGCGCTCATCAAGGGCTTCGTCGACGAGAACCAGAACACGATCGCGTCGGGCGCCATGCCGAGCGCCAGCTCGATCGGCTCGCCGCGCCGGAGCGCGCAGAGCGAGGCGCCCGCGTGCAGGCCCTCCTCGATGCCGCGCTCGAGCGCGGCGCGGGTGCGCGGCAAGCTCACGCTAGCACCAGCGCACGCGCACCCGGTACTCGACCCTGGCGCTGCCGCGCGCCGGCACCGGGACGTGGAAGCTGAACGTGCTCGCGTCCTCCTTCACGGCTTTCAACGTCGACGAGACGATCTCCCAGTCGCCGGCGGCGGGCTCGATCACGTCGACCTCGACCGCCGTGTCCTTGTGGTTGCGCAGCTCGACCGACCAGGCGCTCTCGCTGCGGCAGGAGCCGATCACCTTGTAGTCGGTCTGCTTGCGCTCGCCGACCACGTCGAAGG
>Ga0335084_10001865_pt1 | contig 19997 bp, 17 predicted proteins | sample Lox_Sample_44_FD_206721 | JGI IMG/M metagenome (GOLD analysis project Ga0335084, IMG submission 206721) | Soil microbial communities from Loxahatchee National Wildlife Refuge, Florida, United States - Lox_Sample_4.4 | ecosystem: Environmental > Terrestrial > Soil > Wetlands | place: USA...
ACGGCGGGTGCGTCCCGATCGTGGTCGAGGGGACGGGGTTCGTGGGAACGGTGACCATCTCCGGGCTGCCGCAGAGGGACGATCACGACCTCGCCGTCGAGGTGATGCTGGACGTGCTCGGACGGAGGGGCCGCCTCAGTTCCGCCGGATCAGCACCAGCGCGACGACGAGCAGCGCCACGCCCACCACCCTCGACGGCGTCATCGGCCTCGGGACGAGCCCGAACGCGCCGATCCGGTCGAGGAGCAGCGCGCCCACGAGCTGGCCCGCGACCGAGAGCCCCAGCGTGAGCGCGAGGCCGAGCCGCGGGACGATGAGCACCGCGGCCGAGACGTAGAACGCGCCGAGAAAGCCGCCGAGCCACGCCCACGGCGGCGCGGCGGCGAGCGTCGCGGTGGAGGGCCACCTCACGCGCGATGCGACCGCCCAGCCGACGAGGGCGACGAGGCCCACGCCGAAGTTGACGATCGCCGCGATCTCGGCGCGGCCGGCGTACCGGCCCATCGCCGCGTTGACGCCGGCCTGGACGGCGAGCCCCACCCCTGCGGCGAGGGCGGCGAGGGCGAGAAGGGTCTCCATGGGCAAAGGTAACTACAGGATCGGGGGCCTCCCGCGCGAGTGGCCTCTCGCCCGCCCCTGCGTGCCTCCCGGGCCTTTGCTACGCTCGGGAGTGGATGGACGCCTTCAAGCCCCACCTCGCCGAGGTCGCGGACTACCCGTACGCGAAGAGCGACGCGCGGGTGAAGCTCGACCAGAACGAGAGCCCGGAGGATCTGCCACCGGAGGTGAAGTCGCGGGCCCTGGCGCGCCTCGCCACGTTGCCGTGGAACCGCTACCCGGAGCTGCACGCCGAGGACGTCCGCGCGGCGCTCGCCCGCCACGAGTCCTGGCCGGAGGAGGGCGTCGTCCTCTCCCCCGGCTCCAACCTGCTCGTGCTCGCGCTCGCCCAGGCCGCGCGGTCGGTGCTCGACACGGTCCCGGCCTTTCCGTACTACCGCGGCGCTGCGGTGGCCGCGGGCACGCCGTGGCAGGGCGTGCCGCTCGAGCAGGATTTCGGGCTACCGCGCGAGAAGCTCCTCGCCGCGCTCGACGGGCCGCCCGGGGTGCTCTTCCTTCCCGTTCCCCACGCCCCCACGGGCCGGCTCTTCGCGGCCCCGGACGTCGAGGCGCTCGCGCGCCGTGCCGGCGAGCGCGGCTGGGTGATGGTGGTGGACGAGGCGTACCACGCGTTCGCGGGCACCGACTTCCGGCCCCTGGCGCGCGCCCAGCCTCACGTCGCCATCCTGCGGACGTTCTCGAAGGCGTGGTGCCTCGGCGGCATCCGCGCCGGGTACCTCCTCGGCTCGGCCCGCGTCGCCTCGGTGGCGCGGGCGCTCCTCCCCCCGTTCTGCCTCCCCGCGCACACGACGGCCATCCTGCTCTCGGCGCTCGAGTCGCCGGGCTACGTCGCTCCGCTCGTGGAGCGCATCCGCGCGGAGCGCGAACGCGTGCGCGAGGCGCTGTCGCACCACCCGGCCTGGCGGCCCTACCCGAGCGCGGGGAACTTCATCCTGGTGCGGACGCCGGACGCGGCCGCCGCCCACCGGAAGCTGCTCGCCGCGGGGATCCTCGTCCGGCGCCAGGACCACTACCCGGGGCTCGAGGGCTGCATTCGCATCTCGGTCGGCACCCGTGCCGAGAACGACGCCATGCTGGCGGCGGCGTTCTCGTGATGGGTGGGGCGCAGGCCACGGCAGCTCACGCGTCCGCGTCCCCGTCGAAGTAGTCCACCTGCGCGTCCCTCCTGAAGATGAGGCGCTGGCCGGTGGGGGGCTTGCCGGACGCGATCCCAACCTTGCCGCTCTCCGGGTAGTCCACGAGGTCGAAGCCCGAGGTGGCGGCCATGCCCACGTAGACGAGAGGCTCCGTCCCGTCGTTCACGAGTTGATGGGCCGGGCCTCCGGCGGGGAACGACACGTAGTCCCCCGGGCCGATCTCGGCGAGGCCCTCGGGCGTGCGGACCTTCCCGCGGCCCGAGACGACGAACAGCGCCTCCTCGGTGACGTGGTGCGCGTGCAGGGGGAACGACTTCTTGCCGGGGGCGAGCTCCCACAGGCTGCAGGGGAGCTTCTCGCCCCCGAGCGGCTTCCGGCGCTGGGAGTAGCTCCCGCGCTTCAGCGAGTCGACCCACGGGGCCTCGGCGGTCCGGACGACCTTCATCATGTGAACCTCCTCACACCAGATCGAACCGCTCCGAGTGGATCTGCCCGAGCGGGATGCCCAGCCGCGCGAGCGCCGTCTCGACGACGTCCATCATCGCCGGCGGGCCGCACACGAAGCACGCGCGGCGGCCGTCCCTCGGCACGAGGCGCCCGAGCATCTCCTCCGTGACGAGCCCGGACTCGCCGGTCCACCCGGCGGGAGGCCGCTCCACCACGTGGTGGACCAGCAGCGAGAGCCTCGACTGGAGCGTCTTCAGGGTCTCGACGTGGGGGGTCCGGTCCCACTCGACCGTGGCGTACACGAGCACGTGCGGCCGCCGATCGCCGCGGTCGGCGAGCGTGCGCAGCATCGAGAGGCACGGCGCGAGCCCCACGCCTCCCGCCACGAACACGTAGCCGTCGGCGTCCGGGAAGGCGTCGATGGACATGGTGCCGAACGGCCCGTCCACGTGGCAGCGGTCCCCGGGTCGCGTGCGCTCGACGAGCCCGCGGGTGAAGTCGCCGGCCGCCTTCACGAGCATCTCGATGCGCGGCGCCCGCTGAGAGCTGCCCGCCAGCGAGAACGGGTGCTCGGCCGCCGCGAACGGGGAGCTTCCCAGCGACAGCCAGGCGAACTGCCCGGAGCGGAACCGGAACCCCTCGTGCCCGTGCGGATCGAGGACCAGCGTGACCGCGTCGCCGGGCTCGGGACGAACCTCCTTCACGACCCAGGGCCTGCGCACGAGCGAGATCGGCTTCAGGAGCCGCACGCGAAGGATGAGCGCCGCCCAGGCGAGCGTCCAGCCGAGCCAGAGCCAGCGGACGAGCGGCGCGGCGAGGAGCCGCTGCGCCTCGAGGCCGTGCCACAGCGCGAGCAGGACCGCGGCCAGGGCGAGGACGCCGTGAACCCGCCGCCAGGCCTCGTACGGGAGGCGCAGCGCGCGCCGCCACCAGGAGGTGATCGACACGACGAGCAGGGCGTAGAGCGAGACGACGCCGGCCCCGATCGACCAGGGCGGATCCCAGGGGAGGAGCCACGACCAGAGGCCGGAGAGGTCCCAGCCGAGCAGCACGAGCGGGTGAAGCACCGCGAAGGCCACCATGGCGGCCGTGACGTGCCGGTGGAACGCGTAGACGAGGTCGGTCCCGAAGGGCGGCGCCAGCCACGAGAAGCGGGCGGTGAGCAGGAACTGCATCGCCATCATGGAGAGGGCGAGGAACCCCAGCGCGCCTCCCAGATCCTCCCGGAAGGCCCCGCCACGGGGCACGGGCACGGCCGCGAGCCACAGGAGCGGGTACAGGGCGAGGAGGAAATAGAGCGCGACCCAGAGGGCTGAGTGGGCGAGGTCGCCGGCCGAGACCCTCGGCGTCTTCACGGCGGGTGACCACCGAGCGAGCGGGCCAGGGCGAACAGCACGGCCGCCGCGAGGAGGAAGAAGCCGACGAGCCCGGCCGCGAGAAGGGCGAGGCGCTGGCGCACGAGACCTCATAACATGTCACGGGTTCGCTTTTCGCGTCTCCGAACGCCGATCCACCACACGCCTCCGCGACCTCGACCTCCGGGAGACACCATGGTCCACGCCCTCCTCCTCGCCCTCGCGACCGCCGCGGCGCCTGCCTCCGCAGCGCCGTCCGTGGCGGCGAAGCTCGACGTGCGCGTCTTCACGCTCCCGAACGGCCTCACCGTCGTCCTCCACCCGGACCACCGCCTGCCCCAGGCGGTCGTCAACACGTGGTTCGCCGTGGGGTCCCGCGACGAGGTGCCCGGGCGGACCGGCTTCGCCCACCTGTTCGAGCACCTCATGTTCATGGGGACGAAGCGCGTGCCGGGGAACGCCTTCGACGTGACGATGGAGACGGGCGGCGGCTCGAACAACGCCTCCACGACCGAGGACCGCACCAACTACTACTCGGTGGGCCCCTCCTCGCTCCTGCCCACCCTGCTCTGGCTCGACGCCGACCGCTTCGCGACGCTCGACGAGGCGATGACGAAGGAGAAGGTGGACCTCCAGCGCGACGTGGTCCGGAACGAGCGGCGCCAGTCGTACGAGAACCGGCCCTACGGCGCCGCCGAGCTCGTGGTGAACGAGGCGATGTACCCGGAGGGCCACCCCTACCATCACAACGTCATCGGCAGCCACGCCGACCTGCAGGCCGCGTCCCTGGACGACGTGAAGGCCTTCTTCCAGGCCCACTACGTCCCCGCCAACGCCACGCTGGTCGTCGCCGGCGACTTCGACCCCCAGGTCGTGAGGCCGCTCGTCGAGTCGATGTACGGAGCCATCCCGGCGAGGCCCAGGCCGCCCCGCGTGCACGCCGACCTGCCCGCGCTGGCGGGCGAGGTCCGCCGCGTCGTCGTCGACAAGGTCGAGCTGCCGCGGCTCGACCTCGTGTGGCACGCGCCTCCCGCCTACGCCGGCGGGACCGCCGAGCTGAACCTCCTCGCCGAGCTCCTCTACGAGGGACCCTCGTCGCGCCTCGACCGCCGCCTGGTCCAGGAATTGCGGGTGGCGAGCGAGGTCCACGCCGAGCTCGAGGAGCGCTCGCTCGGCTCGCTCTTCCGGATCTCGGTGACGGGCGTGCCCGGCGCGGACCTCGACCTCGTGAAGCGCGAGACGCTGAAGGTGATCGCCGACCTCGGGCAGAAGGGCCCGACCTCCGCCGAGGTCGCCCGGGTGAAGGCGCAGGCGGAGACCCGCTTCCGCGCGGGCAAGGAGCAGCTCCTGGTGCGCGCCGACCGGATGAACGAGTACCTCTTCCACTGGGGCGAGCCGGACGCCTTCGATCGCGACCTCGCGCGCTACGCCGCCGCCACCCCCGCCGGGCTCAGGGCGGTCGCCGCCCGGCTGGGCGACGGCCGGCTCGACCTCCGCGTCCTCCCCTCCTCGGGCCCGGCGCCGGCGATCCCGGATCAGAAGCCGCCCGACCTCCCGGCCGGGCGCTTCGACCCTCCGGCGCCCGAGGTGATGAAGCTCTCGAACGGGGTCGAGGTGCGCGTCGTGAGGCGCGCCGGCAGCGGGCTCATCGCCGGGCACGTCATCGTGCCGGGAGGCGAGCGGATCGTCCCCGCCGGCCAGGCCGGCGTGGCCCCGGTGGTGGCGAGGCTGCTCCTCTCCGGCGCCGGCGGGAAGAGCGCGCCCGCCTGGGCGGACGCCATCCGCACGCTGGGGGCGAACGTCGACGCGAGCGCCACCCGGACCGTCCTCGACCTCCAGTTCGTGGGACTCGCGGCCCGGGCCGCTCCCACCCTGGATCTCGTCGCCGACGCCGTCCTCCGCCCGAACCTCGCCCAGGCAGACGTGGAGCGCGAGCTCGACCTCGCCCGCGCCCGGGTCGAGGCCCGCCCGGACGAGCCGACCGCGCTCGCCACGGTGGCCGCGGCGAGCGTGCTCTACGGCGACTCCGACTACCGGGGCCGGCCCCTCGACGGCTTCTCGCGCACCCTCGCCGCGGTGAAGCCCGACGACGTCCGGGCGCTCGCGGCGAGGCTGCTCGACCCGCGGGGCGCCGTCATCGTCGTCGCGGGCGACCTCGAGCCCGCCGCCGTGCGGGGCCTCCTCGAGGCCCGCTTCGGCGCCTGGAAGCCGCGCGGCCCCGCGCCCGCCCCCGAAGCCGCCCCGATCACCTCCGCTCCGGGCGGGCGATGGTTCCTCGTCGACCGGCCCGGCGCGCCCCAGACCGTGATCCGGGTGGCGCGCCCGGTCGCCACCGCCGAGGACGCCGCCCGGTCGGTTCGACTGGCAGTGAACGCAGCCCTCGGCGGCACCTTCACCTCGCGCCTCAACCTGAACCTTCGCGAGAAGAACGGCTACAGCTACGGCGTCTTCAGCCGGATCGTGCAGGAGGGGCCGCAGAGCGTCTTCCTGGTGCAGACCTCGGTGCAGACCGAGGTGACCGGGGCGGCCCTCGTGGAGCTGCGGAAGGAGCTCGACGGCATCGCGTCCGGGCTGGCGGAGGCGGAGGTCGCGAAGGCGAGGGAGAGCCTGCGCTACGACCTCGTCGACGGGGTCCAGACCACCGCGGGCCTGGCCGACCTCCTCGCCGAGGCCTCGCGCAACGGACGCCCGCCCGACGCGCTCCGACGCGACGCCGCCGCCCTCGCCGCGGTGGACCCGGCGAAGGCGAGCGCCGAGGCGAAGGCCGGCGCGTTCGGGTTCGCGAACATGACGGTGGTGCTGGTGGGCGACCGGAAGGCCATAGAGCCGCAGCTCTCGAAGGCCGGGCTCCCCACGCCCGCCCTGCTCGACGTGGAGGGGAAGCCGATCCGGGCTCAGTGAATCCGGGGGAGAACCGGCAGGCCTGCCACGATCTCCGCCTCGCGCTCCGCCAGCTCGGCCGCCCGCGCGTCGGCGACGGCGCCGCCGACCTCCCGGGCGAGGTCGAGGAAGAGCGTCTCGTGCCCGCCTTCCGAGCGGGCGAGGCGATCGTAGAGCTCGGCGAGCCGCGGGTCGGCGCTCGCCGGGAAGCGCGCCGCGTCGGCGAGGCCGCCGGCGAGCAGGGCGAGGCGCTCGCACGAGCGGGCCTCGATGAGCGCCGCGACGAGAAGCCGGTCGACGAGCCGCTCCACCCCGCCGCTCCGCACCCGCCGCCGGAGCTGCTGCGCGTACGGGTCGCCCGCGTCGGGAAGGAGCGGGTGCCCCAGGCGCGAGAGCTCGGTCAGCACCGCCGTGAAGTGCTGCATCTCCTCCTGCGCGAGCTTCGCGAGCGGCCGCACGAGCGACGTCCGATCCGGGTGATCCGCCACCAGCTTCAGCGCGCTCGCGGCGGCCTTCTTCTCGAGGTGCGCGTGGTCGGAGAGCGTGCGGTCCATCGCGCCGAGCGCGACGGGCAGCCAGCGGGGATCGGTGGTCGAGCGGAGGAGCGCCATCCGGGCGGCCCGGACTCTACCGCACGAGCGCCTCGACGTCCGCCGTGCGCAGGATCGCGGGCTCCCGCGGGATCGCGTCCAGCCGGAAGCCCTCCACGAGCTCGCCGGGCGACTCCCGGGAGCCCGCCCGTGCGAGGCCGCACGAGGAGGCGAGGAGGCCCACCACCTCCCGCGGATCGGCGCCCGCCTCGCGGAGCTCTCCCAGCGACCTCGCACCGTGTCTCTTCGCGAGCCGCGCGCCGTCCTCCCCGACGACGAGCGGCACGTGCCCGAAGCGCGGCGGGTCGAGCCCGAGCGCCCGGTAGAGGAGCAGCTGGCGGGCGGTCGACGGGAGCAGGTCGTCGCCGCGCACGACGTCGGTGATGGCCATGGCCGCATCGTCGACGACCACGGCGAGCTGGTAGGCGGCGATGCCGTCGGCGCGCATCACCACGAAGTCGCCGGTGGCCGCCTGGACGTCGAAGGCCACGCTCCCGTGCACCGCGTCCCGGAACTCCACCGTCCCCTCCGGCACGCGCAGGCGCCACGCCGGCCGCCGCGCCGCCGAGCGCTCCCTCACCTCGGCCTCGCCGAGCTCCCGGCAGGTGCCCGGGTACCTCGGCCCCTCGTCGGCCGGACCGTGCGGCGCCTCGCTCGCCCGGGCGATCTCCTGGCGCGAGCAGAAGCACGGGTAGACCGCGCCCGCTCGCCGGAGCGCCTCGAGCGCCGCCGCGTAGCGCTCCGACCGCTCCGACTGCCGGTAGGGCGCGTGCGGGCCTCCTCCGGCGGCGAGATCCGGTCCCTCGTCCCAGTCGAGCCCCAGCCAGCGCAGCTCGGCGAGGATGCGCGCCTCGAGCCCGGGCCGTACGCGGGGGCCGTCGAGGTCCTCGACGCGCATCACGTAGGCGCCTCCGCGCGAGCGCACGTCGAGCCAGGAGAGCAACGCCGTTCGGGCGTTTCCCAGGTGAAGCGGTCCCGTGGGCGAGGGCGCGAAGCGTCCGCGAGGTGTCATCGGGCTCGGGGCCCGAAACGGGTGGTGCCGTCCGGGCCGGAGACCGATAATGCCCGCACCCTCCGCGGGCTTCCATCGCCCGCTCCCGGAGCCTGCGCCGAGCGGCCCAGCGAAGGAGCCCATGACCCGACAGGCCGGCGTCAACATCCCCCTCTTCTCGATCCGCTCCACCACGGGCTGGGGACTGGGCGAGATCCCGGACCTCGTGCCGTTCGCCCGCTGGGCGGCCGCGGCCGGCTTCGGCGCGGTGCAGGTGCTCCCGGTGAACGAGGTCTCCCGCGGGAGCGACAGCCCGTACGGCGCGCTGTCCGCCTTCGCGCTCGACCCGGTCTACGTGGGCCTCGACGCCCTCGAGGACTTCGCCGCTGCGGGCGGCGAGGCCGCGCTGCCGGCCGACGTGCGCGCCCGGCTGGAGAAGGTGCGCGCCGCGGAGCGCGTGCAATGGCACGAGGTCCGGCAGCTGAAGCAGGTCGCGCTCGAGCGCGCCTTCGACCGCTTCCACCGCGAGGAGTGGAGCAGGCGGAGCGAGCGCGCCCGCGCGCTGGAGGCCTTCGCGCGGGACAGCGCGACCTGGCTCGACGACTACGCGCTCTTCGTGGCGCTGCACGACGACGAGCACGGCGGGAAGCCCTGGACCGACTGGCCCGAGGCCCAGCGCGATCGCGAGCCCGGCGCCCTCGCCGACGCGCGGGCCCGGCACGCCCGCCGCCTCCTCTTCCTCGGCTGGATCCAGTGGCAGCTCGCCCTGCAGTGGCGCGAGGCGCGGCGGCAGGCGAACGGCACGGGCGTCGAGCTGGCGGGGGACCTGCCGTTCATGGTGGCGGGCGACTCCGCCGACGTCTGGTCGCTCCGCGGCGACTTCCGCACCGACGCGCGGGTGGGCGTTCCGCCCGACGCGTTCAGCGCGACGGGCCAGGACTGGGGCCTGCCCGTCTACCGGTGGGACGTGATGGAGCGCGAGGGCTACCCGTGGCTCACCCGGCGCGGGGCGCGGATGGCCGAGCTCTACGACGTCTACCGCGTCGACCACGTCATCGGCCTCTACCGCACGTACTACTTCCCGAACGACGGCAGCCCGGCGCGCTTCGTCCCCGAGCACGAGCACGACCAGATCCGGAACGGCGAGCAGGTGCTCGGCATCCTCTCCCGCGGCGCGCGGCTCATCGCCGAGGACCTGGGCGTCGTGCCCGACTTCGTGCGCTCCTCCCTCGAGCGCCTGCGCATCCCCGGCTATCGCGTGCAGCGGTGGGAGCGCGAGTGGAAGCAGCAGGGCCAGCCGTTCCGCGACCCGGCCCGCTGGCCCGCGGTGTCGGTGGCCACGACGGGCACGCACGACACGGAGTCCGTCGCCGCCTGGTACGACTCCATCGACCCGGCCGAGCGGACGGCGCTCCTCGAGATCCCCGGCCTGGCACGCCTCAGGGAGCGGTCGCCGGCGAGGTTCGACGACGGCGTCCGCGACGCGCTCCTCGAGATGGTCTACGGGGCCGGCTCGGACGTCCTCCTCATCCCGTTCCAGGACGCGTTCGGCATGCGCGAGCGGGTGAACACCCCGGGGACGGTGTCGGGCGACAACTGGAGCTACCGGATGCCGTACGATCTCGGCGCCCTGTGGTCGGACGCCGCCGGCCGGGAGAGGCTCGCCTCGCTCGCGGCACGCTCGGGAAGGAAGCGCGGGTAGGAAGGCGCCGCGCCGGGCCCCCGTGAGCCAGCGACTCTTCCTCGTCCGCCACGGCCGCGCCGAGGCCCAGGCGCAGGGCGGCGACGCCGCGCGCAGGCTCACGCCCGAGGGCCGGGCGGCCTTCGAGGCCCACGTGCGGGCGCTCGGGGCGAGCCTCGCCGTGAACCGCGTGGTGACGAGCCCGGTCACCCGCGCCCGCGAGACCGCCCAGATCATCGCGGCGGTGACCGGCGCCCGGGCCGTGCCCGACGCGGAGCTCTCGGCGGGCAACCTGGACGGCCGTGGCGTCCTCCGCCTCGCCGGGAGGCTCGGGCCGGGGGTGGCGCTCGTGGGCCACAACCCGGAGCTCGCCGACGCGGTGAGCTCGATCGCCGGGAGGCGGGTCGACCTGCCGCCGGGCGGGATCGCCGCGCTCGACGTCGCGGGAAAGGATCTCCGGCTCGCCTGGATCCGGGTGCCGTGAGGGTCATCGCCCTCGACCTCGCCCCGCCCGGTGGCGGGGCGGAGCCTGCCCGAGCTGGGCGAGGGGCTCGGCGTGGACGGCGAGCGCCCACGCCGCCAGCACCGCTGCGAGAAGCGCCGTGGCCGCGACCACGGGAACGCCGCGCGGCGTGCCCCAGGTCATGAACGCCGCCAGCCCGACGAGGAGCGCGAGGCGAGCGAGCTCCAGCGGCAGCGCCCAGCGGCGGCCCTCCAGGAATCCTCCCCAGCCGGCGAGCGTCACGAACACGAGGGCGGCCCCTGCGACGAGCTGCGGCAGCGGCAGCGCGTTCTCCAGGTACATGAGCGCCGTCGCCCCCGCCACGGCGATGCCGACCTGGACGACGAGGTAGGGCGCCAACCCGGCCGCGAGCGGCGGGTCGTGCTTCACGAAGGTGGAGGGCGACACGGGCTCCGGCTGTGGCAGCGGGGCCATTCCGGGCGGCGTCCACTCCGGGCCCTTCACGAGGACGCGCAGCCGGTCGGCGAGGCGCGGCGTCGCGGACATGCGCGAGGCGAGTTCGCCGAAGAAGTGGAACTGCGCGCGGAACGGCTGGAACGAGCGGAGCGGCTTCACGAGGCCGTACACGACCTCCTCGCCCTCGGGCTCGTACGACCCGAACAGCCGGTCCCAGACGACGAGGATGGCCCCGTAGTTCCGGTCCAGGTAGCGGGGGTTGATGCCGTGGTGGACCCGGTGCGCCGAGGGCGTGTTGAGGACGCCCTCGACCGAGCCGAGCTTCCCCACGAGGCGCGTGTGGATCCAGAACTGGTAGAGGGTGCTCACCGCGTCGGCGAGGCCGAAGGCGAGCGGCGGGATGCCGAGGACGGCCAGCGGCAGGTAAAACGGCAGGCTGGTGAGCGGGGTGAGCACGCCCTGCCGGAGCGCGACCGCGAGGTTGTACTCCTCGCTCGAGTGATGGACCACGTGCGCCGCCCAGAGCAGGTTCACCTCGTGGGACAGCCGGTGCCACCCGTAGTACAGGACGTCGACGAGCACGAGGGCGAGGAGGAACGTGGGGACGCCGGAGGGGAGGTCGAGGATCCTCGCGTGCTCGAACACCCAGGTGTAGGCGAGGAGGATGCCCACCTTCAGGAACACGAGGCCGATCTGCTGGAAGATCCCGGCCGAGAGATCGCTCACCGCGTCGTTCAGGCGGTAGACCCGCACGCCGCGGAGCCGCGCCGCCCAGACCTCGAGGCCCATGAGCAGGAAGAAGAACGGGACGGCGAGCGCGATGTAGTTCGGCACCGGCCCATCATAGAGCCGGGCCCTCGTGCACGAGGCCCGGCATCCCGGGCGCGGGTTCGCCCCCCTCGGGCGCCGCTGCTACACTCCGCCGCATGCCCGCCGCCGCGCCGCCGCCGCCGGAGACGCAGGGCCCGGCCCGCCCTCCGCCCCGGTTCGTGCAGGAGCTCGACACGCTGGTGCGCGCGCGCTACCCGCTCGTCTGGCTCGTCACCTGGGAGGAGCAGAGGCTCGAGGCGCTCCTCGGGGAGCTGGCGGAGTCGCACGGGAAGACGCTCCTCTCCTGGTCGGTCGGCAAGGGGTTCCGGCGGCTCGGCGGGACGCACGGGGCGGTGCCGGAGGGCGCGAACCAGCCGCTCGAGGCCCTCGCCGCCGTCGAGAAGCTCGGCGAGCCGTCCCTCGTGGTGCTGAAGGACTTCCACCCGTTCCTCTCCGACCCGGTGGTGGTCCGCGCCGTGCGCGATCTCGCCCACGAGCTCAAGTCCACGTTCACCACCGTGCTCCTCATCTCCCCCACGCTCGCCATCCCCGTCGAGCTGGAGAAGGAGATCTCCGTCCTCGACGTCCCGCTGCCCACCTACCGCGATCTCCTCCAGCTCCTCCGCGAGATCGTGCAGCTCGTCCGCACGAACCGCCGCGCCGAGATCGAGCTGTCCAAGGAGGACGCCGACCAGCTGCTGAGGGCCGCGCTGGGCCTCACGCTCTCGGAGGCGGAGAACGCCTTCGCGAAGGCCATCGCCCGCGACGGGCGGCTCTCCCGCGACGACGTGGCGCTCGTGCTCGAGGAGAAGCGTCAGGTCATCCGCAAGAGCGGGCTCCTCGAGTACTACCCGGCCGACGCCTCGCTCGCCGACGTGGGGGGACTCGGCCACCTGAAGCGCTGGCTCGACCGCCGCGCGACCGCCTTCTCGGAAGGCGCCCGCAAGTTCGGGCTGCCCGAGCCGAAGGGCCTGTTGCTCCTCGGCGTCCAGGGCTGCGGCAAGAGCCTCACCGCCAAGGCGGTCGCGGCCCAGTGGCAGCTGCCCCTGCTCCGCCTCGACCTGGGGCGGATCTTCTCGTCCTACGTGGGCTCCTCCGAGGAGAACCTCCGCCGGGCCATCCGCGTCGCGGAGAGCGTGGCCCCGGTGGTGCTCTGGGTGGACGAGATCGAGAAGGGCCTCTCCGGCGCGTCCGGCTCCGGCCAGGCCGACTCGGGCGTCTCGGCCCGCGTGTTCGGCTCGCTGCTCACCTGGCTTCAGGAGAAGACCGCGCCGGTCTTCGTGGTGGCGACCGCCAACCGGATCGCCGACCTGCCGCCCGAGCTCCTCCGCAAGGGCCGCTTCGACGAGATCTTCTTCATCGACCTCCCGGGCGCTCCGGAGCGCCGCGAGATCTTCGACATCCACGTGAGGAAGCGCGGCCGCGATCCGGCCGCCTTCGACCTCCTCGCGCTCGCGGAGGCCTCCGATGGCTTCAGCGGCGCCGAGATCGAGCAGGTGGTCATCTCCGGCCTCTACGAGGCCTTCGCCGAGGGGAGCGAGCTCCTGCAGCCGCATCTGGTCCGGGCGGTGGCCGAGTCGCTGCCGCTCTCGGTGACCATGCGCGAAGAGATCCTCCGGCTGCGCGCGTGGGCCCGCACCCGGACCCGCCCCGCCTCCGACACCCCACCACCGGCGTTCGGGGACGGCGGCGAGTGGCTCAACGGAGGGTGAACGTGGCGGGTGGGCTGCGCCGCTTCCTCAACCTGGAGCGCCCGCGCCGCGACGGGCCCGACGGCGACGACGCGCTGTCGCGGGCGGAGCGCGGCGCGCGCTTCGGGGCGCTGGAGCGCGCCCACGACCGCCAGGCCGGGCCGGCCACCGGCGCGGCGGCCGGCCGGTTCGGGCCGGATCGGGAGCGGGGGCTCGAGCTCGCCGAGAGCGCCGACGGCGCCCGGCCCTTCCAGCGCTGCATGCGCTGCGGCCGCGATCACGGCCTCTGGGAGATCGCCTGCACCGGCTGCGGCGCGAGCCTGGACACGCCCGAGCAGCGCGCGTTCGACGACGCGCTCTGGGCGGAGCGGCAGGCCGAGGAGGCGCGCGCCGCCTCGGAGCGTTCCGCGGAGGCGGAGCGGGCGGCCCGGGAGGACGCCGAGCTCCAGAGGATGCGGCGCGAGATGGGGATCGAGCTCGCCCGGCAGGTCGGCCAGCGCGAGCGCGCCCGCTGGGGCGGGGCGTGGGGCGACGGGCGCCCGCTCGCGGCCGTGCTCCTCTCGCGGGTGCCCGAGGAGTGGCGGCTGCGGGCGGCCGTCGGCGCCGGCGCGGCGTGGCTCGTCGCGCTCGGCGTGGCGGCGGCGCGCGGGAGCGCGGGCGCGATCGTCGTCGTGGTGGGGCTCGGGATCGCGCTCATCGTCCCCCGCGGCGGGACGGCTCCCGGCGGGTGGGGCGGGCCGTAGGGCCGCGGGACCGCCTCAGGGCCCGACGAGCGCCCTCCGCAGCGCCTCGTGGCGGGGGCCCAGCGTCCCCTCCGGCTGCGCGAGGATGGCCCGGAGCGCGGTCTCGTCGAGCTCGGCCCCGGCCGCCCCGGCCTCGAGCCAGAGCTCCACCGCCTTGCGGCGGAGCGCGCCCTCGTCCGCGCCGGGAAGGCCCGCCCTCGTGGAGCACAGCGTGGCGAGCGCGGAGGCCCTCGCCGAGGCGCCGAGCTGCGTCGCGAGCAGGCCGGCGTCGAGCCGCTCGACCAGCCGCCAGTCGAGGCCGAGCAGGCTCGCGGAGGCCGCCTCGACCTCGGACGCGGCCTCGGCGAGCTGGCCCCGGGCCCTGAGCCCGAGCACCCGGGCCACGAGCCGCCTCAGGTCCTGGACCATCCGGAGGATGAGGTCGCGCTCCAGCACCCCGGGAGCGTACGCGCGGCACGGCGCCCGTCAACCGCCGTCCCGCTTGATTCCCCACCCTCGCTGCGCGATGTTCCGCGAGCCCCGAAGCCGCCAGGAGAATCCCGTGCCCGAAGCCAGCCCCGCCCTCCTCGAGAAGGCCGTGAACACCCTGCGCATGCTGGCGGCGGACGCCGTCCAGAAGGCGAACAGCGGCCACCCCGGCATGCCCATGGGCGCGGCGGAGATGGCCTTCGTCCTCTGGACGCGCCACCTCCGGTACGACGCGGCGGACCCGCGCTGGCTCGGCCGCGACCGCTTCCTGCTCTCGGCCGGCCACGGCTCGATGCTGCTCTACGGGCTCCTCCACCTGGCGGGCTTCGACTGCACGCTCGACGACCTGAAGTCGTTCCGGCAGCTCGGCTCGCGCACGCCGGGCCACCCGGAGTTCGGCCACCTCCCCGGCGTGGAGATCACGAGCGGGCCTCTCGGCCAGGGCTTCGCGAACGGCGTGGGCTTCGCGGTGGGGCAGGCCATGCTCTCCGCGCGGCTCGGGCCGGGCAACCCGCTCGAGGACCACTTCGTCTACGCCATCGTCTCGGACGGCGACCTCATGGAGGGCGTCTCGTCGGAGGCGGCCAGCTTCGCCGGGCACCACCGCCTCGGCAGGCTCGTCTACCTCTACGACGACAACGGGATCACCATCGACGGCCGGACGTCGCTCACGTTCGGCGAGGACGTCGGCAAGCGCTTCGAGGCCTACGGCTGGCACGTCCAGGCCGTCGACGGCCAGGACCGCGCCGCCATCGACGCCGCCCTCGCGGCCGCGAAGGCGGAGACCGGCCGGCCCTCGCTGCTCCGCGTGAAGACGGTCATCGGCTTCGGCTCGCCGGGCAAGGCGGGCAAGTCGTCGGCCCACGGCGCGCCGCTCGGGGAGGAGGAGCTCGCCGCCACGAAGAAGGCGCTGGGGTGGCCCGCCGAGCCGCGCTTCCTCGTCCCCGACGACGTGCGCGCGTTCTGGGCGGAGGTCCGCCGGGAGAAGGACGCCGCGGTGGCCTCCTGGAAGCAGCGGGCGGCGGCCTGGCGGAGCGATCACCCCGAGCAGGCGGCGCTGCTCGACGTCCACGCGGAGCGCTGGGTCCCGGAGCGGATCCTGGAGCGCGCGCTCGACGGTGCCGCGGGCGCCGACGCCACCCGAAAGCTCTCCTCGACCACGCTGCAGCGGCTCGTGCCCCTGGTGCCGTCGCTGGTGGGCGGCTCGGCCGACCTCGCCGAGTCCAACCTCACGGACGTGAAGGGCGGGGGCTCGTTCTCCGCGTCCACCCCCGCGGGCCGCAACCTGCACTTCGGCATCCGCGAGCACGCGATGGGGGCGATCGCGAACGGCATGGCCTACGACGGCCTGTTCATCCCGTTCGTCTCCACCTTCCTGCAGTTCGCGGACTACATGAGGCCGCCGGTCCGCCTCGCGGCGCTCTCGAAGCTCCAGGCCATCTTCGTCTGGACCCACGACTCCATCTTCCTCGGCGAGGACGGCCCCACCCACCAGCCCGTCGAGCACCTCACCGCGCTGCGGGCGATCCCCGGCCTCCACGTGGTGCGCCCCTGCGACGGCGACGAGGTGGCCCTCGCCTGGACCCACGCGCTGGGCCGCAGGAACGGGCCCACCGCGATCGTCCTCACCCGCCAGAAGCTGGCCCCGGTGACCCGCCGGGCCCCGTTCGATCCGGCCGCCGTGCTGAGCCGCGGCGCGTACGTCGTCGACGCGCCGGACGACGCATCGTTCACGGTGCTCGCCACCGGTTCGGAGGTCCCCCTCGCGCAGGCGGCGCTCGCGCTCCTCGCGGCGAAGGGACACCGGGGGCGGCTCGTGTCGGTGCCCTGCCTCACCTGCTTCGAGGCGCAGCCCGCCGGCGTGCGCGAGGCGATCGTGCCGCGCGGGCTGCCCGCGGCGGCCGTCGAGGCGGCGCGCGGCATCGAGTGGTGGTCGATCCTGGGCCGGGACGGCCTCGTCGTCGGCATCGACCGGTTCGGCGCGAGCGCGCCGGAGAAGGCCCTCGCGGAGGCCTACGGCTTCACCCCGGCGAAGGTCGCCGACCGGCTCGGAGCCTGGCTCGCGGGGACGAGGGCCTGAAAACGCATGCGCGCCCCCGATCCCCGCCAGGCGGGGTTCGGTGGGCGCGTGCGGTACCTCTCGGGGCTAGCGGCCCAGGCCGATCTGAGACGAGATCGCCGGAGGCTGTGCCGGAGCCACCGGCCGCGGCTCGATGCGCTCGCCCTTCGCGAGCATCTTGAGCGACAGCGCGAGGAGGCTCGCGAGGAGCTCACCGGAGCCCGGGACGTCGAGCTTGCGGTAGATGCGCTTGCGGCGGGCCCGGATGGTCTCGGGCGAGACGCCAGCGGCGGCCGCCGAGTCCTTGCACGCGAACCCCTGCGCTATCCGCAGCACCTCGGCGCGCTCGGCCGGCGTGAGGGTCGTGCCCTCCATGAACTTGGCGGCGAACGGCGTCAGGATCTCGATATCGATCTGGGCCATGGTGTCCTTCCCCGAATGCGGTCCCGTTACGGGGGCCCGCTTTTGCGCCTCCCCCGGGTCGGCAGAGCTGCTGCCAGGTTCCCCAACCCTGCTCGGCTATCCCGATGGTGGCGTAGGGGACGATAGTAACGCCCTTCCAGGTTGACACCCCCCCCGGCCATCTATTTTCGTTTACATTGATATCGTTGTTGTTTTTAGCCACTCACTCCCGTCCGGGTCGCGAAGCTTTTTCGCGAAGACGCAAAACGCGCCTGATCGGAATCACGGCCGGGTGGTCCTCCCGGGACGCTCCGGACCGACCCAATTTGCTCACGGTGAACCCACCAGGGACCGAACGACGCCGGGTCACGGTCGAGCGGCGAGCGGCGCGGCACCCGCGCGGAGCGCGGCGATCCGCGCGCTCTCGATCGCGGGAGTCCGTCAGCGCCCCGGAGGGATGGCACCCTCCGTGAACCCTTCCGGCCATCGCGCGAGCCGCTCGGATCGCGACCGCGTCTCCACTGCGAGCGTGTCCCAGTCGAGAGGGACCACGCGCAGGTTGCCGGCCGGCTCGACCCCGGGCGGGACGGGTACCCCCGGCCGGAGCGGCAGGAGACCCGGAACGCGTGCCACCACGAGGCGCTCCCCCTCGGGCCCCACGAGCCAGCTGGCCAGCTCCCGCGCCGCCTCGCCGGCGCCGGGCAGCACCACGATCGCGGTGGGGAGCACCACCGCGCCGCGCCCCGACTGGTCGGGCCACACCACGCGGAGGCGCGCCGCGCTCGCAGCGCTCTCCGCCGCCTCCGGCGAGCCGACCAGGCCCACGTCCGCGTCGCCGGACGCCACGCGCGAGCGCACCTCCGGATCGCTCCCGCAGAGCACGGGCGCGTTGTCCGCCACGCGGACGACCAGCCGGTCGACGGCCTGGGAGCCGTGCGCCAGCGCGAGTGCGGCCAGGGTGACGGGGCCGTGGCCGGTCCCGAGCGGGGTGAGCGCCACGCGACCCCGGAGGTGCGGGTCGCCGACGTGCCGGAGGCTCGTGGGCTCGAACGGGAGCCTCGCGCCGGCGCGCACCAGGAGCACCCGCGCCTCCGCGCCGAGGGGCGCGAAGCGACCTCGCGGGTCGAGGAAGCGCTCCGGCACGCCCGCGGCCGCCGGCGCGCTTCCCGGCCTGGCGCGGTCGCCCAGCGCGAGCGCGAGGGTGGGGTCGGAGAGCCAGGCGAGCTCGGCATCCTCCGGCCGCGCCACCGGGGTGACCCTGGCCCTCCGGGCCCAGGAGGCGACGCTCGCGAGGACGCCCGCGGGCAGGTCGGGCGAGACGTGGACCCGGACCTCGGGCAGCGGGGTCTCGCGCCCGCAGGCGCTCGCCAGGGCGAGGGCCGCGAGGACGAGCTTCTGGACCGGTGCCACGGTCGACCTCCTCACCGCCACCCCGGCGGCCCGGGGCGGGCGGACGTCAGCCCATCACGATGCGCTCGCGCTTCCGGGCCGGGCCGGACGCGGCCGCCTGGTCGCCGCCGGCGGCCCGCGCGCGGGAGAGCGCCTCGGCAGCCCGCTTCACGAGGCCCGCGAACGAGACGGGGCCGTGCGCCTCGCCCTCGTGCGAGGCCACCCCGACGCTCACGGTGAGCGGCACCGCTCCCGCGAGCTTCCGCACGCGCGAGACGAGCCGGCCGGCGACCTGCATCGCCCCGGAGCGCGGGGTGTGCGGCATGAGCACCACCAGCCGGTCCTCGTGGAAGGGCGCGGCGAGGTCGATGTCCCGGAGCGCGGAGGCGACGGCGGACAGCACCCCCGCGAGCGCGGCGGTCCGGTCGGCGGAGGAGAGCGAGGCCACCACCTCCGGCCAGCCGTCGACGCCGACCAGCGCCAGCGAGACCGGCAGCCGGTAGCGGCGCGAGCGCTTCACCTCGAGCACCATCACGCGCTTCAGGAGCTCGAGGGCGGGGTCGCGCCCGTCCACCGCGGTCCCGGGGCGGCCCACCGTTCGCGCGAGCGCCATCGCCTGGGCGCGGCTCACCTCGGAGCGCGCCGCCTCCTCGCGCGCGGCCGCCGCGTCGCGCAGGGCGTTGCGCATCCGCGCGGCGCTCCGGATCGCGCCGGCCACCGCGAAGGTGGCGAGCGGGCCCACGAGGCAGCCGTCGGCGCCGAGCAGGTCCGGCTGGGTCCGGGCCTCCCCGTCGTCGCGGAAGAGGGCGAGGATCGGCAGCGCGGGATCGGACCGGCGCAGCGCCGCGACGACCTCCCGGGCCGGGCCGGCCGCGCGCACGATGGCCGCGAGGTGCACGCCCGGCTCCAGCCGGGCGGCCGCCTCCTCGAGCGCGCAGGCGTCGACCTTCACGCCCGCCGCCGTGGCGCCCTTCCGGATCGCGACCACGGCGCCGGGTGCGTCCGCCGCGAGCAGGATGCGGGGAGCCATCCGGCCCGCTAATGTAGCATCGCTCCGTGGCCCCGTCGGGACGCATCGCGCTCGCGCAGATCGACACCACCGTGGGCGATTTCGCGGGCAATGCCGCGCTCGTCCGGGCGGCGACCGCGCGCGCGAGGGTGGAGGGCGCCGCGCTCGTCGTCTTCCCCGAGCTGACGCTGTGCGGCTATCCGCCGCGCGACTTCCTCGACCAGCCCGAGTTCCTCGCGGCGGCCGCCCGCACGCTCGCGGAGCTGGCCGGGCCGGCGGAGTGGTCGCGGGGCGTGGCCGTGGCCATCGGGTTCCCGGAGGCGGTGGCCGACGCCCCTCCACCGGGCGTGTACAACTCGGTCGCGCTCCTCGAGGGCGGCCGCGTCGCCGCGGTCGGGCGGAAGTCGCTGCTCCCCACCTACGACGTCTTCGACGAGACCCGCTACTTCGTGGCGGCGCAGGAGTCGACCGCCGCCGACGCCGGGTCGGTCGGGCTCCGGCTGGGCCTCTCGGTCTGCGAGGACGTCTGGAACGACAAGCGCTTCTGGGACCGCCCGCGCTACGCTCGCGACCCCATCGGCGAGCTGGTGGGCGCCGGGGCCGGCGTGGTGGTGAACCTGTCGGCCTCGCCCTACCACATCGGCAAGCAGGCGCTCCGCGAGCGCATGCTCTCCGCGGCGGCGCGCGACCACGGCGCCCCCATCGCCTACGTGAACCAGGTGGGCGGGAACGACGCCCTGCTCTTCGACGGCGGCTCGCTGCTCGTGGCCGGCGACGGCCGGATGGTGGCCCGGGCGCCGCTCTTCCAG
>Ga0335084_10001867_pt1 | contig 19984 bp, 14 predicted proteins | sample Lox_Sample_44_FD_206721 | JGI IMG/M metagenome (GOLD analysis project Ga0335084, IMG submission 206721) | Soil microbial communities from Loxahatchee National Wildlife Refuge, Florida, United States - Lox_Sample_4.4 | ecosystem: Environmental > Terrestrial > Soil > Wetlands | place: USA...
ACGCCTCAAATCTGCAGCCCCAGAAGGGCATTCCAGCGTAGCCCAGCGCCTCAGCGATGGGAAACAAGCTGACGGAAAGCAAGTTCCGAAGGCACGCCCGCCGATAGCCGTCGATTCAGTGGCGGGACTCAAGCAAGCTCTGCCGCGCAGTCCCACCAGGACCGGTAGCTTCACGCTCTGCCTCAGAACTGCTACCGCCATACGTACGTCCCTTCCACTCTACTTTGTGCCTGGCGTGCTTCCTCTTGGAGCGAAGCAACAGGTACGAGAACATCGGTATGCCGAACATGGCACCCAGAACCTCCATGTCCCATCCAAAATTCGCCTTTTGCAGTCGCATGCCCAGTGCCATCGGGGCCAAAACAAGAATTGTCGTCCAGACGGGCCGCGCTTTTCCCGCAAACGCCACCAATGACCAGAAGAACCCTCCCCAGCAAGCGGCCCACAACAAGAGGAGCCAGGCCGCGCGCCAGCCGGGTCGCGGAAAGAGCAAAGCCAGATTCTTTGTCCATCCTTCGCGTAGCTGCGAGAGGTTGCGGTACATCCGCGTTCTCACCACGTCAGCCGCATAGCGGAATCGGATTCTCTTCCCCGATGCCTTGATGGCCTGCGCCAACGCTACATCTTCGAGCAAACTACCGGCCAGGGCCGCGTGACCACCCACGCCTTCATAAACATCCCGTCGAATCAGGATGTACTGTCCGTTTGCGGCTGCGACACGAGAATTCGGATCGCTTACCTTCTTGAGCGGATATTGCCGAGCCAGTTCGGCGAATGCAACCGGTAGTGTTGCCATTTCCCAGAACGTCACGGCAATCTGCTCTGGCGAATACGACAACAGATCCGCCTGATGTTCCTTCGCTTCCGCCAACGCCCGCGCCAGCGATCCCGGCAGATGTACTGTATCGGCGTCAGTCAACAGCAGCCAACTGCCTTGCGCTTCGCGCACTCCTGCCGCAAGCGCGTTGTTCTTGCCCGTCCACCCAGCAGGCAACGGACCTGGGGAGATCACTCCAACTCCCGGAAAGCTTTCTGCAATCTTCCGGGTCTGGTCGGTCGAGCCGTCATCCACCACAATGATCTCGAACGCGACACCATCCTGTGCAACCAGCGACTGCAGACAATCCCCCAGGCACGCTTCTTCATTGCGGGCCGGGATAATGACAGAGACCTTTGGCGGGGATGCTGGAAATGCCTGCTCCATACGGATTTCCGCTATTATAGCGGTGTGAGACGGCTCCTCCCTACGATTGGATTACTGGCCGTGCTGATCGGTTGTTATGGCGGCACGCGCCCGCCCCGCATCGGCGAAAACGCTCCCAACTTTACCGTGCAGGACTCCGACCACAAGGTCACTCTAAGCGACTACCGCGGCCAAGTCGTCGTCCTCAATTTCTGGGCGAGTTGGTGCGCGCCGTGTGTCGCCGAAATGCCCTCGATGGTTCGCATGCAATCGAATCTTAAGAACAGCGGCATCATGATCGTCGGGGTGAGCATCGACGCCGACGAGGCAGCCTACAAAAAGTTCCTGAAAGACTACGGCGTCAACTTCATCACGGTCCGAGACGAAGCCCAGAAGAGCCCCGAACTCTACGGCACCCACGGCTGGCCGGAGACCTACATCATCGACCGCAAGGGCGTGGTCCGCCGCAAGTTTATCGGCCCGGTGGACTGGACGAGCCGGGAGATCACGGACTATCTGACAAGACTCTAGGAGAGGTCAGATTGCAGAAGTAAAAGCTGATTCAGTGACGATGAACGCGCAACGTAATGGAAAGCAGCATTGCCTATTCTTAAGAGCCGGGTCGCAAGCACAACAAAGAGGAAATGCATTCAACTTCTGCAATCTGACTTCTGACTTCGTTACAGCTTCACGTTTCTCAACCTGAGCGAATTCGTAATTACGGAAACTGAACTGAAGCTCATCGCCGCTGCCGCCAGGATCGGGCTCAGCAGTAGTCCGAAGAACGGATACAGCACGCCTGCTGCGATGGGCACGCCGAGCGAGTTGTAGATAAACGCAAAAAACAGATTTTGGCGGATGTTGCGCATCGTCGCCTGGCTCAGTTTCCGAGCCCGCAGAATACCTTCAAGGTCTCCTTTAAGCAGCGTAATACCTGCGCTTTCGAGCGCGACGTCGGTCCCCGTCCCCATGGCGATCCCAACCTGTGCTTGCGCCAGCGCGGGAGCATCGTTAATCCCATCTCCTGCCATGGCGACAATGCGCCCTTCGTTCTGAAGCGTGCGGACGATGTCCGTCTTCTGGGTTGGAAGCACCTCGGCTCGAAAATCAGAAATACCCGCTACCTGCGCGATTGCTTCCGCGGTTGTCTGGTGATCGCCAGTCAGCATCACCAGCCTGATCCCCTGCGTTTTTAGCTCGCGCAGCGCGGCGGCGGCGTTCTGCTTGATGGGATCGGCGACGGCGATATTCCCGGCATATTGCCCGTCGATTGTGATGTACACCTGCGTCGCCCCAGCAACCGTCGCCACTGGGATGGCGTTTTTTCGCCCAGATCCAAACACGCCGATTTCACTTAACAGCGCGTGGTTCCCTGCCGCAACACGCCTTCCATCAACGAGACCCACCACACCCTTGCCGGCAACGTACTCAAACGCGGACACGTCGGCAAGCTGCAGGTTTTCCTCACTGGCACGGAGCACGATCGCCGCTCCCAGCGGATGCTCGCTGGCCTGTTCGACGCTTGCAGTCAGTCGCAGAATCTCTTGTACAGAGAGCTTCCCTGCTCCGGAGACTGCGACTACCTTCGGCTTGCCTTCCGTGAGCGTACCGGTCTTGTCGAACACGATGGTGTCGACTCTCTCCATCGTCTCGAGCGCTTCGGCATTCTTGATCAGCACGCCCGCATGCGCGCCTCGTCCCGTACCCACCATGATGGCCATCGGTGTTGCCAGGCCGAGAGCACACGGGCAGGCGATGATCAGCACAGCTACGGCATTGACGATCGCGTGGGCCATGCGCGGCTGCGGCCCAAACGCTGTCCAGACCAGGAACGTCAGCGCCGCAATTGCAATCACCGCCGGCACAAACCATCCCGCGACTTTATCCGCGAGGCGCTGAATGGGAGCGCGCGTGCGTTGCGCCTGGCTCACTAGCCGCACGATCTGCGCCAGCATCGTCTCGCTGCCTACGTGCTCCGCGCGCATGATGAACGAGCCGAGTCCATTCACAGTCGCGCCAATCACACGCGAGCCACTTCCCTTCTCCACGGGAATCGATTCGCCGGTGATCATCGATTCGTCAATTGCGCCCGATCCTTGCAGCAGGATTCCATCAACGGGCACTTTCTCGCCCGGACGAACCCGGAGCGTGTCACCCGGCTTGACCTGTTCGAGCAGAATGTTGCGCTCAGAACCATCGGCCGTGATCAGCCGCGCCATTTTTGGGCTCAAATCCAGTAACGCGCGAATCGCGCTCGAAGTCCGGCTACGTGCTCGCAGCTCCAGCACCTGTCCCAGCAGTACCAGCGTGACGATCGCCGCCGCGGCTTCGAAATAAACATCGGGACGATCCCCCATCGTTTTGAAAGACGCAGGGAATATCCCCGGGAACACCGTCGCCACGACGCTGAATACGTAGGCCACGCCAGTTCCCATCGCAATCAGCGTGAACATGTTTGTGCTGCGATTTACGACTGAAGCCCATCCTCGCTGGAAGAATGGCCAGCCACCCCAAAGAACGACGGGGCTCGCAAGCGTCAACTCCAGCCAAGGGAGGAACGTACTCATCGAATATGCTCGCGGCATGCCATGCAGATGGAGGACAAACCCCATGAGCGCTTGCGGCCAGAGCATGCTTCCCATCGCGATCGCCAACAACGGCGCGGTCAGTACGGCACTTATCCAGAACCGTCGCGTCATGTCGCGCAGTTCCGGATTCTCTTCTTCCACCGTGACCGTCCGCGGCTCGAGCGCCATCCCGCAAATCGGACAGCTTCCCGGCTCCGTCCGCACAATCTCCGGATGCATCGGGCAGGTCCACTCCGTTTTCGCCGCGGCAGCCACTGGTTCTTCCGGCTCTAACGCCATACCGCACGACGGACATGGTCCCGGCCCGATCTGGCGCACCTTCGGACACATCGGACATACATAAGTGCGGGCGTCTTTTGCGGTGGTGGAGCGACGAGCGCCCTCGCTCGTTTTGATCGTCGGCACTCCCAGCGTGACGAGTCCCGGCCCCATCGGAACTGGCTTTGCGGAGAGAACCTCCTCGGCAGCCGCCTGGAACTTCGCCAGGCACCCAGCACTGCAGAAGAAATAGTCCTTCCGGTGGTGATTTGCCTTGAACCTTGCCGTAGCCGGATCGACATCCATGCCGCAGACCGGGTCTTTTGCCTTCACGGCAGGGCTCATTCTCTGTATTGATGCCATTTCCAGAGCGACCAACTCAGATTCCATCCCCTTGGGCGGCGACGCAAGGACCTTCTGCGGGTCCCCCTGGAACCTGGCTAAGCACCCGCCGCAACAGAAGTAGTAATCCTTCCCGTCATGCCGGGCCGTGAACCTGGCTTGGGCAGGGTTCACTTTCATCCCGCAAACCGGGTCTACGGCAACTGTGTTCGCATCTCTTGCCTGTTCAGTGTGATCCATAGCTCCGCAGCCGGATCGCCCTTGGCGAAATCCAGCCCTTATTAGATACTCGAAGGTTAAACTACGGATCGAGTCTTGCGAGGATCGAAATGACCTATTTGGAGACCGCTTACCGGTACGAAAGCCAGCCCGGAGAAACAGAGTTGCGCGCGATCGACAGTGTACGCGAGGTGTATGGCATTCAGCAGATCCACTTCAACGAAAAAGAGCGCACGGTACGTATTCTCTTTGACGCTTCCCGAATCAAGGATGAATCTGTTGCCCGCCTGCTACGTAATTCGGGCCTCGACCTGAAGGAGAAGCTGGCACTGGCATGATTGCACGGGCGGGAAAGATCGTACTGTCAGTCAGATAATTGCAGCGAACAAATCACGAATCACTTTAGCTCTTCTGCGGTTTCCCAAATGCGTGGACCCCACGCCAAAGGCGCACCCCGCCCCGCATTCCATTCAGTCTTTTGTGGATGATCGGGGGAAGGCTGTCGGGACACGAAGCGGAGTGACTCGACGAAGCAGGAATTGCAGGGGGCACCTGGAAATACCTCTGGCCGAAGTGTGTTCCAAGGTGCCCCGTTGCGCGCCACTTCGTCTGCTCTACCCAAGTGCATCTCGCGTACCACCGCTAAATTGTTGCCAACACGGGCGGGGCCGTTCGCCGGCCGGGTAGGTTTTGCGTCTTGCGGGGAAACTTTTACTCTTCAGGAGGACCGTCTCGCACTGGGATGCAGCCCATTTCCACAGCCCTGGAAGTGGCGTCCAGCAAGGGATAACCAAGAGCTGTCCCTCGTCACTCCGCTCTGGCGCCGTCGTCGTACCCGAAACTCGTTTCTTTCCGTTATAATCAGAGCGCCTGTTCCCTTCTTGCGCCCTTAGCTCAGTTGGATAGAGCGTCTGGCTACGAACCAGAAGGTCGGGAGTTCGAATCTCTCAGGGCGCGCCATTTCTACCGGATCCTTCGCTCCGCTCAGGATTTCGCCTGCGGGCTCCCGATTCACTCACGCCCGCAAAACGGCTCAAGTTCGAATCTCGAAGGTGCGCTGTCTCTTGCCTCATTGCTCATTTGGCAGACTAGGCGTGTAAGCCTGCCTTGAACACCATTCCTTCTCGCGCTTTGCCGTTCATCACGACCACCAGCGGCTCGGCAAAACGCAGATGCCGCACACAACCGAGTTCCTCGATTGCGTTCTGCGACTCCAGCCATGGCCAGTCTACGGAGCCTTCTCCTGCATCGGGATTGACTGTGAAGTAGCCGATCTGAAACGCCATCAGGTTCTGAAAGAAATGGCTGCCTTGCGACGGGATCACTCGGAAGTCACGGAACCCGGCTTCCACGATGACACGTGCACCTGATATCTCATCCCACTCCACCGGAATCCCTAGCCAGGGATCGTTCGATCCCCAACGTCCCACGCCGATTAACAGGTAGGGCCGGTTCTCCATCGACAGTTTTGCATTGAAATGGGCTACGGCCTCGGCCACCTCGTGGCTACGGCCGCGCTCGAAACGATGGAAGTCCACTACGACCACGTCGTGCAGGTTGTTGACGCGTCCGTTTCCAAGCACCTGCGTGCTGCGGCAGACCAGGCTTGCCAAGTTGACATCGCCCATTCGCAATTCTTCGCCTTCGCCCGACAGCACCAGCGGGCGGATCTGCAGGAAGCCGAACTCTGCGGCGCCGCTGCCCTGCGACAAACGTACGGCGAACTCGATTTCAACCGGCTGGCCCAGTGCATCCTCTCCGACTTTCGTGAGTTGTTCGAGGATCGCTGCCAGTGGAAAGATTTCCTGTTTCAGGACGGGGGCAAAACTCACGATGCGGACCCCTGACCGGCTAAGACCGTCATATACGGCATCGTTGTCACGGCTGTAGCTGGATCCCACGGCATGGAGCGTTCCATCTTTCTCCGCCTCGTCCAGTCCGAATCTCGTTTCCCGCAGATCGGCCAGCGGGTCATCGTGTTTCGGATGATTCAATTCCAGCGCCCAGAACTCCGACTGCGAGTTCGCCAGGATGTCCTTGACCGAGGAGAACTGCACCAGGTGTCTCGGATACCGCGGGCAGAAGGTCAAGCATTTCCCGCCCTGGACGACGGCCCGTCCCATGCCCAGAGCCACCGCCGCAATGCCATCTTCGGGCCCCATGGGTGGCGCGGGATAGAAGTTCCGCGACCGCACCACGCCGGCAAAATCAGGATAGAACCGCTCGCCGTGAATCGTTCCGACGACCTGCTGCAGGATCACCGCCATCTTCTCTTCTTCCAGCCGGTAGGGTGTTGCCCGCACGTACCCCTTCGCATGCTGGCTAAAGGTCGAGGCGTAGATCAGCTGAATTGCCTCAGTCAGCCGCGCCAGGCGCTCTTGTAGATTCGGCTGCTGGTTGCCGAGCATGAAGGTTTCATACACGCCCGTGAACGGCTGGTAGTGAGAATCCTCCAGCAAACTTGATGACCGCACGGCGAGGGGATAGTGAACTTCGGAAAGGAATGCGCGCAAATCCTCCTGGAGTTGCGCGGGAAGCGGAGCCGCGAGGAAGCGCCGTTGAATCTCCTCGTCATCGTCGCAGTGCATTGCAAAATCGAGCAGGTTATTCTCAGCGAGAAAACGATCGAACACATCCGTGCTGATCACAACCGCCGGAGGAACTGTGACCCGTATCCCCGGAAATCGCCGCGAAAACCGTCTCGTATGGAGGAGATGGCGTATGAAAGCCAGCCCGCGTGCTTTCCCGCCCAGCGATCCGGCGCCGATTCTGAGAAAGAATGCTTCGCCGGCTTTGAACGTGGCAGCTTCGAAATCGCCGATCAGGAACTCGCTCTGTTCCCGGCGATATTCGTTGATCGAATCGATCAAGTCGTGGCGCAAATGCTCCAGGCTGGTGAAGTCCGATACCTTTCTGGGGCGCAGTTTCTGCGCCAGGGCGAACTCCGTTCGCGCCGTTAACCACCGCGAAAAATGATTGCGCTGACTGTGATAGGCGATGCTCTCGGCTGGCACCTTGTGCAGTTGCTCTTCGAGCGCGTTCATGTCGCTCGCCCGTGCCACCTCGGTTCCGTCCGGGAGGCGAAAGGCGAAATCGCCAAAAGCGCACTGCTGCGTCAGCAGCTTCCGGAAGTCGCGCAAGAAAGTCGGCGAGCGTTTCTGGAGGAAGGCAAATCCTTCGGCGTGCGCCTTTGTGCGAAACTCGGTATGGCTCGAGTGCAGCACCGTGGGAACATCCGGAACAAGTTCCCGGATCATGTGTGCCAGCTCAAATCCGGTTTCCGGCGCCGCCACTCCGCCGCGCGGAAACTGCACGTCACTCACTACCGCCAGCAGATGGTCGCGATATTGCAGGACCTGTTGCTCGGCATCTTCATAGTCCGAGCAGAGCAGAATCTTGGGACGGGCCCGCTGCCGTACCAACTTGTGCGCGACGTTGATTCCCTCGCGAATCACGCGACGCGATTGCGAAATCAGCTCGGTATAGATCACCGGCAAGATCGAAGAGTAGTAGCGGATGTTGTCTTCCACGACCAACAGGATCGGCACACCAACTGCGCGCGTGTCGTGAAATGCATTCCGTTTGTCTTCGATGTACTTCACGATCGCAATCAGGATGCGGGCATTTCCCTGCCAGAGGAAGATCCGGTCAATGTCCGTTACCGGATTGCGCGCGACGAAGTTCTTCACTTCCCGGTAGTCGTAGGCCAGCACGACCACGGGCACATCCAGTCCAGACTTCCGAATCTCACGCGCCAGCTGGGCCGCGTTCATCTCGCCCACCGCCAGGTTCGTCACGATCAGGTTGAAGCGCGGCTGCGAACGGGCCAACTCCAACGCCTGGGCACAACTGGAAACGTGCGTGACACCCGGGATCTGCTGGAGGTTCAGTTCCCGCGATTCGCCGATCAGTAGCTCGTTGAGGCGGCCATCTTCCTTCAGAATGAAGGAGTCGTAGAGATTGGACACCAACAGGATGTCCTGCACGCGGAATGGCATGAGCCGGTCGAACCGCTCAAAGCGTTCTTCCGCATCAAAACTGAGCTCTTCTCCTGCCAGGGTGCTCATGGAGCGACGGGTAGGCTTCGCCTTTGCGCGCCGTCACAAAGGAAAAGCAACCTCGGCGCATTGTAGCAAGCCCGAATGCAGTTCACTGTGATTCGGAACGCAATGGCATGTGGTGCAGTTGGTTCAGAGCGTCCTTCGCGGGGGTAACCAGACGTTCGTCGAACTGACAGACGGCAAGCTGCAGGAGGTCTATTTCCCGGCCGGTTTCCTGGTCAGGTTGGTGTGGCTGGCAACGCATTGCCACTGGCCTGCAAGCGAAATCCAGGTGTCGGTGAATCTTCCGTAGTGATCGAAGGGTTTCCCTTTGTTCTTTCCCCTGGCGTGATAGGCGCCTGTCACCACGGCCACGCCAGGATAGAAATACACCTGCACATCGTCATTGGCGACGAGTGTAGTCTCGACCGAAGGGTCCTTGCTGTCGGAAATGAACTGGGCCTTGCTCAACAACGTTCCATCCCAGTCGGTGTAGATGAAGGTATCGGCAACCAGCCGGTTCAGCGCTTCCCCGTCACGATGAATCTGTGCCTGGTTCCAGGCATTCTCGAGCGCAATGATCTTGCTTTTTTCTGCGTGGACGTCATTTGCCTGAGCCTGCCCCTCGGCGATCAGGCCGCACGTCAGCATCAGAAACCAAGCACATCGCCACAACATGGCCCTCTCCACGACCGTGCAGAATGTCACCAGTTTAAGAACGCCGGCCGCTTCTCACCAATTACGCCGGTAATGGATCGCCATTTGCACCGTTACCGCCGGAGCGCGTTTTTCACGCCTTTGGACTTTTCCGTAGCCGTATCGATGAGCTCAAGGTATCCGACACCGTTTCGTAGAAGAACCCGGCCTGAGCCATGTCGTCTTTGCGCGCCACGTCCACCATGGGTGTTTCTGACGACGGGGTAAGAGCCTTTCGCCGGTCGGCTACCCTTGTTTCAACTTCAGCTTGCCCTTGTTTTCCTCCAGGAAGGCCTTCAGGTCGGCGCCGACCTCGAGCAGGCGGTTCCATTGCTCGTAGTAGAGAGTGACGGGGAAGCGCCCCAGTCCGTAGACGCTCACGCCACCCTTTTCACTCACGCGAAAATCCAAACTTCCCGCGCGTTTCTTCGCGTCTACTTGCTTCTCCAATTGCGCCAAGCGCTCCTTTAACTCTTCGTAGCTAGGTTCTGTCATGCGTTCCCCTCATGAGATCGTGATGATTTGCGGTACGATTCGCCGTTCCCTGGCCCGGCGACAGCGTGAACAGCCGCGCTTGACAGTATATTGCGTTCGCTGCTCTCCGGACTCCGTCCTGCGAGGTTCAGAAGAATCGCCCTACCTTGAAATAGAACTTGCGGTGGCCGCGGTCGCCAATGCTGCCGCCAAAGAAGACCGGCCCAAACACCGTCTGAACCAGGACACCGAGAGTCCCGTCCTGCGGCAACCTCGAGACATCCGACGACTGGTAGTACGCTTTTCCCAATTCATACCCCGAGACCAGGTACACATTCTGGCCCAGCAACGGCGAAAGCTCCCCCAGACGATAGAGATAGGCGCCCTGAAAAAGGAGATACTGGCTCGTGAGTAGTTCGTTGGCTCCGTAAGCGCCTAGGCGAATGGGGCCGCCGAGGCTGAACAGTGGCAGTCCGGTACTTGCGTTCTTGGTGGAAAAGGCTGTGCCGCCTGAGGCCAGAAACAGGGTCGATGCTCGTTCGCTGGTGCGCTTGGCCAAAGCAAATCGCAGTTCCTGCGAAGCGAATGTTTGTGTTGCTCCAGGATTCGCATCGTAGAACTTGAATGCCGATTCCAACCGCATTCCGCTGCGCGGAATGACCGGATCGTCAAAACGATCAATGGCCACTCGCAACGTACTGATGCCGAACCGCCCTCGCACAGGAAGCAGTTGCGATTGGCCCAATTCCTCACTGAGTTTCTGATATCCAGTTTCGTAGCCAACTCTCAATTCGGCGCTCCGGCCAAAGGCATACCCGAGGTCCAATCCTGCACCGACCCGGCGGTTCCGGTTCAAGGCGAGGATCCGGTCGCGTTCGTACACGTTGAAGGGACTACTGTCGGCAAAGGCTCGTGGCGCGACAAACCAGCCTGTATAAGGCGTGAACGGGTGGTAATACTCCGTGCTGAGGCCATATTTCGATCCGGCAATGAAGTCGTTGCGCCATTCCGATCCGTACCCGCCCAGATCGAGAAACGTGATGCGCGCGCCGACTTGAAACAGAACGTTCTTGTAGTCTGATCCGTCGATGACAAACAGTGGCTGGATGGTCGGCGGTGCATATTCTTTCTCATCTGCCTGGATCACCAGTCCAGTTTTTCCATCACGCTCGGTATAGTAATAGCCCGCGCGCGAGAATCGACCCAGTCCAGTGATCGACATCATCTCTTTGTCCAGACGGGACGGATCCAATGCGTTTCCCGTCAAGTGCTGCAGATCGTGCTGGAGTCCCTTCGCGATATAGGGGCTCGTTCCGCGAATCTCGACAAATTCAGCAGATGGAGCCTTCCGTTGCCTGGTTGCACGCGCGTACTGGATTTGTTGCCACTCGTCCTCGCTGACTTGAAACCGCGTCAGCACGGCACGCCGATCTTCCGCCGCCTTATAGCCTTGCACTTCGATGTCGTCGAACCTGTCGTAGTCCACTGAACTGTAGTTGGCGACATCGGCGGTCAAGACGACGTCCGCCTTTTCCATACTCTGTAGTTCATTGATCGCGATGGTTACACTCATCGATCGTTGAAGGACTCCGAAAGACGAGAGCGGCTCGCCCGCGTTGAAGGGCTGGGTTCTCAAATGGACAGCGATGACGATCTCGGCGCCCATGCGGCGCGCAACGTCCACAGGCAGGTTGTTGAGGAGGCCGCCATCAACATAGACCTGGTTCCCGTCGCGCACGGGACTGAAAAATGCGGGCAGAGACATTGTGGACCGCAACGCCCGGGATAATGAACCTCGCTCGAATACATGAGTCTTGCCGGAGACAAGGTCCGTCGCGACACAACGAAACGGGATCGGGAGATCGTCGAAGCTTTTCAGGTCGGAATATGGCGCACCGACACGATCCAGAATCAATCCCACTTGCTGGCCTGAATTGAATCCGCTCGGGAACTGGGCTCCATGCTTCAGGCCAAACTCGAAACGGTTGGGATAGTCCCTGCGATCCTCCTTCCGCCGAAACGACAAATCCCGATACGGTGTCACGCCGCCCAATACCTCGTTCCAGCGAATGTGATGGATCATCTCCTTCATCTGGTGCGGGGACTCCCCCGTGGCGTAGATTCCGCCCACAAGTCCGCCCATGCTGGTGCCGGCAATCACATCCACGGGAATCCGATGTTCTTCCAGCCACTCGATCACCCCAATGTGGGCCAAACCCAGAGCACCGCCACCCTCGAGCACCAGCCCGATCTTCGGCCTGTGTTTGTCGGACGCGAGACTATCCGGCAAAGCGGCCGCGGGCGGATTCTCTTGCGCCCAGAGGCTGGGAAAGAGCAGGATCATCAACGCCAGTTGCAGCAGCCGTTTCATTGCAGCTCCTGAAGTCACTTGGAGTTAAGATGCCACCTCACGATCTGAAATGAAAGGCCGTGGTAGCCAGACTGTCAGCCTTCCGTGAGGCGCGGCAGCACAAGCGAAAAAGCGAAATGCTAAACTGAAACTCCTGCTCGGGGGAGGGCGTGATGGCGAAAAGCTTACAAAAGTCGATTTTCGAGAACATTGTGGTGTTGATATTGCTTGGGATTTTGGCGGGTGCGCTGGCCGGAGGGGCCATCGGTCTTGTTCAGAAGAAAAGCTCTACTCCCGCAACGGCAGGAAAATAATCTGGAATGGAGCGGGAGACGGGGATCGAACCCGTGACATCCAGCTTGGGAAGCTGGCGTTCTACCGCTGAACTACTCCCGCCCAGTCTCGGCTAGACTACCATCCCATATTCACCCATGCAAACACACGGCGGAAAGGCAGAGCTGTGTATTCCGTTTGCCATCAGTACGCTGCTCTCGTAAGATTCCCTTACTCCACGTTTTCCTCCCGGAGCTTCGCATGCCCAAGGACGTTCTGCCCTGCTCGGATTCCCGGCGCAGTTTTCTACGTGCTTCGATTGTCGCAACCGTGGCTGCAACCGCCTCCCCCGCTCTCGGCGCGACGCACGCGCTGGAACAGGAATCCAGCGCCTTTCCGCGTGAGTTCGAACTCGATGAACTCACGATCGACGATCTTCAGCAGGGCATGCAATCCGGGAAGTATTCTTCGCGTGGCCTCACCGAGATGTATCTGGCCCGCATCCAGAACATCGATAAGGGCGGCCCTTCAATCAACAGCGTCATCGAGGTAAACCCGGACGCGATCGAGATTGCCGAGGCCCGCGACCGCGAGCGCAAAGAGACTGGCGGACGAGGTCCACTCCATGGAATTCCGATCCTTATCAAAGACAACATTGATACCTCCGACAAAATGAACACCACGGCGGGATCGCTTGCGCTCCTCGGATCGACTCCGCCACGCGATGCTTTTGTCGTCACCCAGCTTCGCAAGGCGGGAGTCGTAATTCTTGGCAAGACCAACTTGAGCGAGTGGGCCAACATTCGTAGCAGTCACTCGACCAGCGGATGGTCTGGCCGCGGTGGGCTCACGCGCAATCCATATGCCCTCGATCGCAACCCTTGCGGATCGAGCTCCGGGACGGGCGCAGCGGTATCCGCCAGCCTGTGCGCGGCAGGAGTGGGAACCGAAACCGATGGCTCGGTCGTCTGTCCCTCATCCGCCAATGGTTTGGCTGGCATGAAGCCAACGCTCGGTCTCGTGAGCAGGACGGGCATCATTCCGATCGCACACAGCCAGGACACGGCGGGACCGATGGCGCGCACGGTGCGCGATGTCGCGATCCTCCTCAGTGCAATGGCCGGGGTCGACAGTGAGGACAAAATCACTGCCACAAGTGCCGGAAAGGTCGTGCCTGACTACACGAAGTCTCTGGATCCCAACGGACTGAAAGGCGCGCGGCTGGGCGTTGTCCGTAAGTACTTCGGCTTCAACGACGCTGTCGATCAATTGATGAACGACGTAATCGCACAGATGAAGAACGCGGGTGCGGAGATCATCGACCCCGTGGAAATCCCCACGCTCGGCAAGTTCGACGACAGTGAGCTGACAGTCCTGCTGTACGAATTGAAGGCGGATCTTGCCACTTACCTCGCGCGTCTAGGCGACTCGGCGGCCGTGAAGTCGTTGAAGGATGTCATCGAATTCAACGAGAAACAAAAGACGAAGGAAATGCCTTACTTCGGGCAAGATTTGTTCCTCAAGGCGGAAGAAAAAGGCCCGTTGACGACAAAGGAGTACGTGGATGCCCTCGCCAACAACCGCAAACTCGCGCGCACCCAGGGCATCGACTTCGTAATGGACAAGTTCAAGCTGGACGCGCTCGTGGCTCCGACCGGCGGCCCAGCGTGGCTCACCGATCTGATCAACGGTGATCACTCCTCCGGTGGGAGTTCGAACGCTGCGGCGGTGGCGGGCTACCCCAATATCAATGTGACATCCGGATATCTTTACGGCTTGCCTGTCGGCATCTCGTTCTTTGGTCGCGCCTGGAGTGAGCCGACTTTGCTCAAGATTGCCTATGCGTTCGAGCAATTGACCAAAGCCCGCCAGAAACCGATGTTTCTTCCGTCGATTCCGCTCAAGACGAGTTACTAGTTCTGACGGAAGTCGTCTATACTGTCGCAGATCTGCTGCCGCCGGGGCCGTGCTAACTCTTCTCCAGAGAGAAAACAGCCATGCCGTTGTTGCCACGGGGGACTCGCTGCTGTGCCTCTTTCCTTTTGTGGTCTTGGTGTGCCGCCCGCTTGCTGGCGCAGGCTGCCGATGTCTGGAGGCCCATTCCCGCGGACGAACTGGCCCTCATCGATAACCCGGCGATGCCGGGTTCCGCCGCGCTCCTTCTGGATCGCGACAGCTTCGTTGATGACGACAAGTCCTTCCTGACCGAATACTACCGGATCAAGATTTTCAAGGAAGAGGGGCGAAAGTTTGCGGATATTGAAATTCCCTACGTGCCGAAGAGCGAAGAGGTGACGGAAATTCGCGCGCGGACGGTACGTCCAGACGGCACGGCCACGGAATTTCACGGCGAAGTCTTTGATCGTGTGATTGTCAAATCCAGACACTTCAGCTATCACGCGAAAACGTTCACTCTGCCCGAAGCGACGGTCGGGAGCATCCTCGAATACTCCTACAAGATGGCATGGCACCAGCACGCTCCCGATGTTCTGAAACATCCGCAAAGCTACCTGATCACGGGAATGTTTACCGTCCCGACCATGCGATGGACCCTCCAGCATGACCTGTATACGCGCCACGCGCGGTTCGCGATTCGCCCGGTGAAGAACGGAAATCTCCAGTGGACGATGATCCGCGGGCCCGCCGGCGCGCAGGTACAGAGGCAGAATGACGGGACGGCGATCCTTGAGGTGCGTGACGTGCCACCCTTGGACGACGAGAAATTGATGCCTCCGGCGGATTTCGTCAACAGCCGCGTCCACTTCTTTTACGTTATTGGGCCATTCTGGACCAATACCGCCACAGCGACATTCTGGGCAAACGTGGGGGACCGCTCGTCCGAAGGAGTCGAGAAATTTATCAGCTCCTCAAAGCGCATCCAGCAGGAAACGGCTCGCATCGTGGCGGGGAGCGATTCCGACGACGCCAAGCTGCGGAAGATCTACGATCGCGTGCAACAGATCCGCTATGTCAGCTACGAGCCGGAAAAAACTGAGAAGCAGCTCAAGCGGGAAAATCTGAAAGAAAACAAGAATGCGGAGGACGTGCTGAGTCACGGCTATGGCTCAGGAAATGAGATCAACTATCTGTTTATCGCGATGACCCGAGCCGCCGGGTTTCAGGCATTTCTTGTTCGGCTCACCGACCGAACCCGGGCGATTCTGGACATCGCCGTCCTCGATGCCAGCCAATTCAATGCCAGCGTGGTCGAAGTGATTGTCCACGGCCAGGACCGCTTCTTTGATCCCGCCACCCGCTTCTGCCCCTTCGAGCTGATCCCATGGGGCGAGAGCGGGGTGAAGGGATTGCGGGTGCAGACATTCGGAAGTGGCTTCGTCAACATTCCCGGATACCACAGCGAGAGCGCAGTCACTCGGCGAACCGTCAATGCCACGATCAATGAGGACGGAGCGCTGGAGAGCACGTTTCGCGTGGCGTTCAGCGGGCAGGAGGCTCTGACGCGTCGTCTTGACTGGTACGACGATGACGAGGCCGGCCGTAAGCGCGGCATCGAAGACGAAATCAAGGGATGGCTGCCCGACACTGCGCGCGTCGAGGTAACCGCAATCACGGGTTGGGACACGTCCCAGGGCGACCTGGTGGTGGACGGCACGATTTCGATTCCTGATTACTCCACTTCTTCAGGCCGCCGGCTGCTCGTCCCCATCGCGATCTTCCGTAATACGAAAGCCAACCCTTTCAGCTCATCTGCCCGGAAGTATCCCGTATATTTTGCCTACTCACATCGCACCGACGATACAACCACACTGAGATTTCCGGGCGGGTTTCGCACCGACAGCATTCCTCAGGGCGCTTCCGTCTACTTCCTGAATTACCCCGGATTGACCATCGCAGAGAAGCAAGTGCCACAGGGTGTCGAAGTTCATCGCAGCTACGTGATGGATGGTTTCATGTTCGACAAGGATCAATACCGCCAGATCAAGACGTTTTACGAACAGGTGGCGGCCGACGATAGCCAACAGATCGTGCTGGAACGAACTGCGCCGGACAAGCAATGATCCGCAGATCAGTGGTTGAAAGCGGGAGTCGGAACGTCGTGCGGCCGCAAATTCTGCTTGGACGCCGTTCCCTGTCCTGACGCAGGCGGGACGGGTGCGGGTAGACCGAGAGTCGGAGCGGGCGGCATCGCATCGCTCGGAATCTGCACTTCCTGCGGCCGGATTCCCTTCGCTTCTACAATCGACCAACGCCAGTCTTCGTCGGGTCCGGGTGTGATGCCGATGTTTTCTTTCAAGCTCGCCGTGGTGAAGGGTTTGGCGTCTGCTTTCAGGTGGAAGAGCAAGGTCACGTCAGAACGCTTCTCCAGCGTAGGTGCGAGAGAGTTCTCGGCAGCCGGAATTACCCGGGCGCGTGCAGCTGCATCCGCGGTTTCCCCAGGCTTGCGTTCAAGTGTCAAGCCGACGGTGATCTCACGCAGTTCCCACTCGGTGCCGTTAAATACTTCCAATTCCAGATTCTGGTCCTGAATCGAGCCCGGACCATCGATTTTAATGAGCTCCGGCAACGGGAGCGCTTCGAGCAAGACGGGCTTGACGAGTAGTGCTCCTGCTCGAGCATTGAACGACAGGCTGCAGCTGACATCGGGCGAAGAAGCCTGGATCTTGCCCGCCGGATCGACCGAGAGCACGAACCTGTCGGCGCTCAGGGGACGGTGGTTCTTCAGTTCTTCGGTGGCCTGCGCGAGATTGTCGTTGTCGATGACCGGACCGTCTTGGGAGTGTGTCTTGCTCTGACGCAGTTGCCGGGCAATGTCACCAAGGGATTGCTCATCGTCCTGCGCCATTACGGTGAGGGGTGAGAGAACTGCCAGGACGACGATGACCAACCGGAGCCACATAGGACGCTGCGCGCATTGGCGCCTGAGGAAATTTTAGGCGGAACGAATCGGGATGACAGTTACGAAGAGGAAACGAGGGTACTAGCACTTCCGGTGACCGCGATGGTGAGTGGAAATAAGAGCCTTGGGCACGCCTGGCGAAGCGACGCGCAACGGGGCGCGCCCAAGGCTCTGGTCAGACCGATGATTACAGCAGGCCAGAGGTACGGAGACGAGAGACTGGGTCGGTTACCGGCACCGGTTGACGCTTGAAAATCCAGCGTGCCACAGCAAGGCCCAGTGCCGCATAGCAAAGATGCATCAGTTTCATGGTCTCACCCCACGCCGGACTCGACTTGGGGAGTGATTCGAGGGTCCCGCCGTGTGATCAAACTAACCTTGCTATATCGGCAGGTCCAGCCCACGAAAGTGCCAGTGCGGTAGCTGAAAGGTCATAGGAGTAACAGGCTACAGGGGAACGGAGGTAATGCCTCGCGGCCAGAGCCACCACCTGTGACCAACGAAGGGGGCTAAGGAACACTCTCAATCCAGCCACCCCCGACCACCGTGTCGCCCTCGTAAAAAACCGCTGCTTGGCCGGGAGTCATGGCGCGCTGGGGCTGGTCAAAGGTGACCTGGATCCGGTCGGGCCCGACACTCTCGATGACGGCCGGAGCTGGTTCGTGACGGTGTCGGATCTTGACAGCAACCCTCATTGGCTCCCGCAGTTCGTCCACGGAAATCAGGTTGACCCGATGAGTGGTCAATGTGCGGTGGTACAGATCCTGATCCGTACCTACGACGACCCGCCGGGTGTCACCCTCGATCTGCAGGACGTATAGAGGAGAGCCAGTGGCCACCCCCAACCCCTTACGCTGGCCGACTGTGAAGTGGTGAATGCCCGCATGCTCCCCGATGACGCGACCGTCGGTGGTTACCATCTCCCCTGGGGTCTGCAGCGGCGGCTTCCCCTGCTCGGAGAGATAGGCATCCAGGAACCGCTTATAGTCCCCACCCGGAACGAAGCAGATTTCCTGCGAGTCCGGCTTTTCGGCGATCACCAAGTCATACTTCCGAGCCAACTCGCGGACTTCCGCCTTGGTCATACCGCCTAGTGGAAACAGCGTGCGGCTGAGCTGCTCCTGCGTGAGGCCAAAAAGGAAGTAGGTCTGATCCTTAGACTTGTCCGCAGGCCGCTTCAAGAGCCAGCGGCCGGTTTCCTTGTTGCAGGCCACTCGAGCATAGTGACCAGTCGCAACTTGCTCCGCTCCAATCTGTCTGGCCACAGTCAGAAGCTGGTCAAACTTCAAGTGATTGTTGCAGAGGCTGCAAGGGATCGGCGTGCGCCCGGAGAGATACTCCTCTACGAACGGACGCACCACGTCGCGCTCAAAGCGTTCCTCATGGTTGACGACGTAGTAAGGAATGCCGATCGTTTCGGCGACCCGACGAGCATCGTAGACGTCGTCAAGCGAGCAGCAGCGACCGTGGACCTGTTCCGGCATGCCTTCGCGTCCAGCCAGCCGACGCTGGTTCCAGAGCTGCATGGTCAACCCAATGACGCTGTACCCATCGGCGCGCAGCATGGCGGCGACAGTTGAGGAGTCGACTCCCCCCGACATCGCGACGGCGATGGTCTCTGCAGGCACACCCATATTGTAAATGGGACAGAACCGCGGTTCTTACCTCAAGGGACATCACGTCCGTTAGGGCGAGCCAGAGGGCGGTTGTACACGGGCGACAGCTCGCGCAGGCGTGCCACGTCCGCGGGAACCAGTGCGAGCGCGAGATCTACGTCCTCCGCTGTATTCTGCCGGCCCAGACTGAACCGGATGCTGGCTTTCGCGCGCTGCGCTGGCAGCCCCATTGCGGTGAGAACATGCGAGGGTTCTATCGCCCCGGAGGAGCACGCAGCACCAGTGGAAACAGCCAGGCCTTTCAGGTCGAGCGCGATTACCAGTGCTTCGCCTTCGATCCCATCGAAGTAGATGTTGGTGGTGTTCGGTACTCGGGGAGCGTTTGCCCCATTCACTCCGGCAGCTTCGATCTGCAGGAACTCACTTTCAAGCTGGTCTCGCATTCCAGCCATTGCCTTGTCCTCGCCGCGATCAAGCGCAGCCTTCGCCAATGCGGCGGCCTTGCCGAGGCCCACAATCCCTGGGACATTTTCCGTTCCAGCGCGGCGGGAACGTTCGTGACTTCCGCCGTAAAGCTGCGGTTCGAGTTCTGTTCCCCGGCGCATGAAGAGTGCGCCCACTCCCTGCGGCGCGTGACACTTGTGCCCCGAGATCGTGAGCAGATCGCAGTGGATTGCATTCACATCGATGGAAATCTTTCCTGCAGCCTGCACCGCATCCGTATGGAAGTAGACATCAGCCTCGGCTGCGATCCTGCCGATCTCTTCCACGGGCTGGATCACCCCCGTCTCATTGTTGGCCGTCATGATTGTGATCAGTTTGGTATTCGGCCGGAGCGCGCGCTTTACGGCATCAGGATCGACGAGGCCGCAGCCATCCACAGGGACGCAAGTTACCTCACGTCCCTTCTCCGCGAGATGTTTACAGGCGTTAAGGACGGCATGATGCTCGATGGTCGAGGTAATGATGTGGTCTCCCGGCTTGGCAATCCCGAAAATAGCGAGGTTGTCGGCCTCCGTGCCGCCGCTGGTGAATATGATTTCCGACGATCTCGACCCGAAAAGCTTCGCCACGGATTCGCGCGCAC
>Ga0335084_10001871_pt1 | contig 19969 bp, 18 predicted proteins | sample Lox_Sample_44_FD_206721 | JGI IMG/M metagenome (GOLD analysis project Ga0335084, IMG submission 206721) | Soil microbial communities from Loxahatchee National Wildlife Refuge, Florida, United States - Lox_Sample_4.4 | ecosystem: Environmental > Terrestrial > Soil > Wetlands | place: USA...
CCGATAGCGCGTCTGGATCAATCGAAGGACATGACTATGGCTCGCAGGTTGGCATTCGGCTACGCCGTGATCGCAACCGTCTGGTGCGCCCAAGCATTCGCGTTGGGGCTCGGTGACATAACGATCCACTCGGCGCTGAACCAAAGCCTGAACGCCGAGATCGAACTCCTCGAAACGCGGGGCTTGAACGAAACCGAGATCGTTGCCCAACTCGGCACCGCGGACGATTTCAAGCGCGTCGGCATCGAGCGCTTCTTTTTCCTGACGTCCCTGCAGTTCCACGTCGAGATGCGCGACGGTCGCGCGATCCTACGCGTCACGACCGATAAGCCGATCACCGAACCCTACTTGAACTTCCTCGTACAGGTCGTCTGGCCGAACGGACGGTTGTTGAAGGAGTACACGGTGCTGCTCGATCCGCCGACATACAAGGAGCAGCCGGCGCCGACGGTCGCGAGTCCGCGGCGCAGCGATCCCGGCGGAGGACCTGCCGGTCGCGTCGAACGGACACCGACGAGACCCGATTCCCAGGTTTCCCTCAGTAGTGCCCCTCGTTCGACCCCATCCACCGTCTCGTCCTCCCCTCAAGACCGCCTCAGTGGCGATAGCTATGGCATGACGGACCGGGACGATACGCTGTGGAAGATCGCGCAGCGGACGCGGCCGACCGACGGCGTGACGGTGCAGCAGAACATGCTCGCGATTCAGCGGCTGAATCCGGAAGCCTTCATCGGCAACAACATCAATTTGCTGAAGGCGGGCTACAAGTTGCGGCTGCCGAAGGCGGCCGACGTCGCGGCGATTACAGCGAACGAGGCCGTCGCCGAGGTCGCGACGCAAAACCAAGCCTGGCAGGCCTATCGGCGCGGCGAATCGCTCGCGAGCCGTCCGACGGCTCCGGCGGAGTCGTCCGAAGGTCAGGCCCTTGCCGGGCAGGTCGACGCAACGGCCAAGAAGGCGGCACCTCCGGTGAAGCCGGGACCAGAAGGTGAACTACGCATCGTCGCCGGCGATACCGCAGATCGCGGCAACGGCGCCGGCGGTACCAACGCCGATGTGGCTGCGCTCGAAGGTCAATTGGCCGCGGCAAAGGAAGAGGCGGATCGTATCGCGCGGGAGCGCGACGAAGCGGTCGAAAAACTGGGCAAGGCCACCTCGCAGGCCGAGCAGACGCAACGCCAAATCGAGGTGCGCGACCAGCAGATCGCGCAGATCCAGGAACAGTTGAAGGCCGCCAAGCAAGCGCAGGCGCAACAAACCGGCGCGGCGCCGGCGAAGCCGGCGGTGGGCGGCTACATGGCGCTGCTCGGTTCGCCGATGGTGCTCGGCGGCGCGGCCGTCGTGTTGGTACTGATCGTCGTGGTGGGGCTGATGCGTTCGCGCTCGCGCCGCGCCGAAGATGATTCGTTGCCTACGTTCGACGCGCCGGCTGCGATTCGTGCCGGTGGCGGCGAGCGGTCGCGACCGCGCGTCGAGGAGATCGCCGACGAGGAACCGGAAATCGAGGAGCCTGCGCCGCCCGCGGAAGAACACGACGTCGTCCATCACGAAGGGGCCCAGACGAGCGACGTCATCGGAGAGGCCGACATCTACATCGCGTATGGACGCTACCCGCAGGCGGTCAGTCTGCTGCTCGGTGCCCTCGACGACGATCCGAATCGCTCCGACGTGCGCGTGAAGCTGCTCGAGGTTTATGCGGACACGAAGGACGAAGCCGGCTTCGAGAAGCACATGACCGAACTGCTCAACCGCTGCGATGACGAGGATTTGTTGCTCGAAGCGCGCGAACTCGAGTCGAAGCTGCGCGAGGAGGCGCCCGTTGCCGGCGCACCCGCGGCGACCTCGACCAAGGTTGCCGAGGCAGCGCCCGCGACGCTTGATGATTTCCAATTGGATCTCGATGCAGCGGACGACGTCGTGGCGCCGCCGAAGCGCGGCGCGCTGACCGGTGCCGAACCGCGTTCGTCGGACGACCTCGGCGGCGACCTCGGTATCGACTTCAAAGCCGACGACGAACCGACGGCCGTGCGCGCACAAGCGCCCACGGCGCGAACCAAGCCGGACCTCGGCGACGTCGCAGTGGCGGCGGGCGAGGACGACGAATTCGATCTCGAAGATCTCGAGTTCGAGCCCTCATCCCGTGCCGAAGCGAAGGCGCCGCGAGCGTCGAAGGGTGACGAAGGCGACGACGACGCGTTCGAGTTCCTCAACGAGGAAGATGCCGCGACGACGAAGCTCGACCTTGCGCGCGCATACATCGACATGGGTGACGAAGACGGAGCTCGCGAGATCTTGAGCGAGGTGCTGCAGGAAGGCAGCAACGAACAGCAGCAGGCCGCCAACGAACTGCTCGCGAAATTGAGATAGCGTTGTCGCTTCGCCCGCGCGGAGTGCACGACGATCGAATCTCGGCTGGCCCTTGGCGTCGAATACGACGGTAGCGGCTTTCACGGCTGGCAACGGCAACTGCACGCGCGCTCGATTCAGCAGAGCCTCGAAGAAGCGCTCGGTCGGATCGCCGCGGCACCGATCCGTTTGTCGGCGTCGGGCCGCACCGATGCGGGCGTGCATGCGACGCAGCAGGTCGTGGCCTTCGACTCACCGGTCGAGCGCCCCATCGACGCGTGGGTGCGCGGCGCCAATAGCCTGCTGTCTGACGACGTGCGCGTGCTGTGGGCGCGCTCGGTCACGGCGGACTTCCATCCTCGCTACAGCGCGACCGCGCGCCGTTACCTCTATGTTTTCATCGAAGCCGCTCGCGCCCCCGCGATCGCGCGTGAGTACGCGACGTGGAGCGCCCGCCCGCTCGACGACGCGGCGATGCATTTGGCGGGCCGAACACTGATCGGCGAACACGACTTCACCACGTTCCGTAGCGCCGCTTGTCAGGCGAAATCGCCGTATCGGTGTGTGTTCACGCTGGCCGTACGTCGCTTCGACGACCTGGTCGTCATCGACATCTCCGCGAATGCGTTCTTACAACACATGGTGCGCAACATCGCTGGCGCGCTCGCCGACGTCGGTCGCGGAGAGCGGGAAGCGCATTGGATCGCGGAGGCGCTGTCGGCGCGCGACCGGACACGCATCGGAGCGACGGCGCCGCCGACGGGGCTATATCTGTACGACGTCTCGTACGGCCCCGCGTTCGATTTTCCGCGCGCAAAGGCACCGGCGATTCTCCGAGCCGCCGGCGAGGTCTGGTAGACTACCGCGCTTTTTCTCCGGGCCGGCTGATGCGGGTGAGGGCGAAGATTTGCGGGATTACGCGTTTAGTGGACGCGCGGGCCGCCGTCGAAGCCGGCTGCGATGCACTCGGCTTCAACTTCTATCGGGGTAGCCCACGGTTCATCGCGCCGGCGCACGCGAAGGAGATCATCTCGTCGATGCCGCCGTTCGTGACCAGCGTCGGCTTGTTCGTCGACGCGGCGCCGGACGAAGCACGTCGCGTCGCGACGGAGGCTGGCGTCGACGTGCTGCAATTCCACGGCGACGAATCCGACGAGCGCTGCGCGGCCGCAGGGTTTCCGTTCATCAAAGCCGTCAACATTTGGAACGCCGCCGACGTCGACCGGTTGGCCGGGCGCTATCCGCACGCGGCGGCGTTGATGCTCGATGGCGCAAAGTCGGGCGTGCGCGGCGGTTCCGGTGCGACGTTCGACTGGTCGTTGTGGCCGCACCATTTCGCGCAACCGTTGATCCTCGCGGGCGGGCTCACCCCCGACAACGTGGCCGATGCGATCGCGCGAACGCATCCGTACGCGGTCGATGTGAGCAGCGGTGTCGAAGGCGCGACCAAGGGTCAGAAGGATCCTACGAAGTTGACAGCGTTCATCCGGGAGGTGCGCCGTGCAGGGTGACGGTACCAACGAGTTCTACGACGCGCCGACACGCGACGGTCATTTCGGCCGATTCGGTGGGCGCTTTGTGGCCGAGACGCTGTTCTACGCGCTGGATCAACTCGACGCGCTTTATCGGCAGCTGAAGAACGATCCGGACTTCCAGCGCGAGCTCGCGAATGATCTCGCCCAATATGTCGGTCGTCCGACGCCGTTGTACTTCGCGGAGCGCCTAACGCGAGAATTGGGGGGTGCGCGGATCTTTCTGAAGCGGGAAGACCTGAATCACACCGGCGCACACAAGGTGAACAACACGGTCGGTCAGGCGCTGCTCGCGAAGCGCATCGGCAAGCGGCGGATCATTGCCGAGACCGGCGCCGGGCAACACGGCGTCGCGACGGCGACGGTTGCGGCTCGGTTAGGCTTCGAGTGCCAGGTGTATATGGGCTCGGAAGACATCAAGAGGCAGAGTCTCAACGTCTATCGAATGAAGTTGTTGGGCGCGCAGGTCGTCCCGGTCACGTCGGGCTCGAAGACGCTCAAAGACGCAATGAACGAAGCGATGCGCGACTGGGTGACGAATGTCGAGAACACGCACTACATCATCGGCACCGTCGCGGGCCCGCACCCGTATCCCGAGATGGTGCGCGATTTCCAATCCGTGATCGGCCGCGAAGCGCGCGCGCAATGTCTGCAACAGACGGGTCGGTTGCCGGACGTGCTGGTCGCGTGCGTCGGCGGGGGCTCGAACGCGATCGGTCTGTTTCATCCGTTCGTCAACGATGCTTCGGTTCGATTCGTCGGCGTCGAGGCGGGCGGACGCGGCATCGGGTCCGGTCAGCATGCAGCTTCGCTCACGGCCGGAACGCCGGGCGTCTTGCACGGCAATCGCACCTATCTGCTCGCGAACGATGACGGGCAGATCATGGAAACGCACTCGATCAGCGCCGGGCTCGACTACCCTGGCGTCGGACCGGAACACGCGTATTTCAAGGAACTGGGCCGCGCCGAATACGTGGCCGTCAACGACGACGCTGCGATTGCAGCCTTCCACTACCTGACGCGGATCGAGGGCATCATGCCGGCGCTCGAGTCGAGCCACGCCCTCGCGTGGGTGCGCGAGTACGCGCCGCGCGCGTCGCGCGACGAGATCGTCATCGTCAATCTGTCCGGCCGTGGCGACAAAGACATTCTGACCGTCGCGGCGCTCGACGGGATATCGGTGTGAACCGGTTGCGACGTCGCTTGGCGGATCTGCGCGAGTCGAGGCGCAAAGCGCTGGTCGCGTTCATCACTGGTGGCGACCCCGATCGCGCGACGACCGCACCGGCGTTGCACGCACTGGTTTCTGGCGGCGCCGACGTGCTCGAAGTCGGCGTGCCGTTCTCCGATCCGGAAGCGGAAGGCCCGGCCGTTCAGAAGAGTTCCGAGCGCGCGCTCGCGGTCGGTACGCGACTGAGCGACGTGCTCGACATCGTCAAACAGTTTCGCAAGGACGATGCGAACACGCCGGTGTTGTTGATGGGTTACCTCAACTCGTTCGAACGCATGGGATATCGCGAATTCGTCGATCGTGCTGCGAAGGCGGGCGTCGACGGCGTGATCGTCGTCAATCTGCCGCCGGAAGAGGCCCGCGAGTTCGCCGCGCTGATGCACGAGCGCGATCTCGACATCGTCTTCCTGATCGCACCAACGACCACGCCCGGCCGCATCGAGACGATCGCCGCGCGCGCGAGCGGCTTCATCTACTACGTCGCGCTGCGCGGAGTTACGGGCGCGAATCATCTGACGACGGACGGCATTGCGGAGCAGATCGAGAGAATTCGGGCGTGCACCGACGTGCCGATCATGATCGGGTTCGGCATCAAAGACGGGGCGTCGGCGAGTCGCGTCGCGCCGCTCGCCGACGGTGTCGTAGTCGGCAGCTCGATCGTCTCGACGATGGAGAGCTTGCAGAAGGAACCGATGAAGATTCCTGCCGCGCTGGAAGCGCAGGTGAAAGAGATACGGACAGCGATCGATCGATGATGACGACCGCGACACGTTCGCTCGCCGATTGGCTGTCGCACGCAGAATCGGTGCACAGGGTCGGCATCGATCTCGGTCTCTCTCGCGTTCGTCGGGTCGCGGAGCGGCTCGGGGTGCTGCCGCCTGCGAAAGAGAACTTTGTCATCGCCGGCACGAACGGCAAAGGGTCGACGTCCGTCTATTTGGAAGCGTTGTTGCGAGCGAGCGGCCGGCATGTCGGCACGACGCTATCGCCGCATTTGTCGCGCTTCAACGAACGCATCCGGGTGAATGGACGCGCGGTCGACGATCGGGTGATCTGCGAAGCGTTCGCTGAGATCGAAACGTCGCGCGGCGACGTCACGTTGACCTATTTCGAGTTCGGGATTCTCGCGGCGCTGCTGGTGTTCAAGCACTCTGCGGTCGACGCGACGGTGCTCGAAGTCGGACTCGGCGGTCGGCTCGACGCGGTCAACGTCGTCGACGCGGATGTCGCGACGATCACCAGTATCGGCATCGATCACGTCGACTACCTCGGGCCCGATCGCGAATCGATCGGACGCGAGAAGGCGGGCATCTGCCGCGCTGGCGCGCCGACTGTCTACGGCGAGGCATCGATCCCTTCGAGCATCGTCGAGGCGGCAGACCGGCTCGGTTCGCGTCTCGTTCGATACGGCATCGACTTCAATGCGCGAGCGAATGCCGACGGCTGGACCTTCACAGGCGTCCGCGGTGGCGCGTCGACCACGTTGTCGGGCCTCGCGACGCCGTCGGTGGCGTTGCCGAACGCGGCGACGGCCTTGCAGACGTTCATGCTGCACGACCGCACGCACGCGATCGAACCCTTGGTGCGCGCTGCAGCGACGGCGCGATTGCCGGGCCGGTTCGAGCGTTTCTCGATGGGCGACGTCGACGTGGTCGTCGACGTGGCGCACAACCCGCACGGTGCGGCGTTCTTGGCGAGCCAACTGCGTGCAACGCGGCCGGCGGCGGGTCGAACGATCGCGGTCGCAGGATTCTTGCAAGACAAAGACGCGCAGGGCATCGTAGCCGCGCTCGATGGCCAGGTGGACGAGTGGGTATTCGTCGGTACGGATGGCGCGCGCGGACAGACGGCCGCGAAGTCGGCAGCGAAGGTGCGCACCGAACGACCTGCTCGCGCCGCGGAGTCCGATTTGTCGGCGACCCTTTCGACGGTGTCGGAACAGTTGAGCGAAGACGATCGACTCGTCGTGCTGGGTTGCTTCGAACTCGCGCAACGAGCGCGCGCATTGTTGGCGACTCGTGTCGATGACGTTGACTGAACGCACCCGCGACCGCCTGATGGGAGCGATCTTTCTCGTTGCGCTCGCCGTGATCGTCTTGCCAATGTTGTTCGACGGCCGCGGGGTAGAGTCGCCGGCGCCACCCGAATTGACCGCGCCGACGCCGAGCGAAGCGCAGCCGGTTGCGGCGATGGATCCGGCGAACCTCGCGAACGCCGAGATGCTGCGCAAACGGATCGACGAGGACGGGTTCGATCGTTCGACGTCCACGCGAGTCGGCGATCCGGTGATCACGCCCGCGGATAGCCGGCCAAACGGTCCGTTGACGCCGGCGTGGGGCGTGCAGCTCGGCGCCTTCGCCGATCGCTCGAAGGCGGTGGCGTTGCGCGACCAACTGCGCAAGGACGGCTATCAATCTGTTCTGACCGATGTCAAAGGGCTGACGGGCGTATCGACGCGAGTGGCCGTCGGTCCAATGATCAATCGCGACGACGCGACGAAGCTCGAGCGAGAGATCGAGAAGCGGTACGGAATGGATGCGATCGTCGTCGTGTTCGGTCGATGAAGCGGCGACCACGTGGCGGTCGTTGACTATGTGGTCGTCGGCATCGTCGCAGTCTCCGCGCTCATCGGGCTCGCAAGGGGCTTCGCGCGCGAAGTCTTATCGCTGGTCATCTGGGGTGTCGCCGTGGCGGTAGCGTTGACGTTTGCCGAGCAATTCGCGTTCGCGTTGCCGAAGCGGATCGAAGGCGATTCTCTGCGCTTCGTCATTGCATTCGCGTCGATCTTCGTCGCCGCGCTGATCGTCGGCGGACTCGTGCAGTGGTTGTTGAAGCAGCTGATCTCGACGACGGGTCTATCCGGCACCGACCGCCTGTTCGGTCTGCTGTTCGGCGGATTGCGCGGTGCGGTGGTCTGCATCGTCGCGATCATCGCGCTGCGGCCGATCGCGGCCGAGCAGAATTGGTGGCGCGCGTCGCGAGCCGTTCCGATCCTCGAGGCGTTCGAATCGCAGGTGACCGGCGTGATGGACGACGTCGGCGAATGGGTCGACCGGATCCGGCGGAAGCGATAGGAGCGGAACCGTATGTGTGGTGTGGTAGGAATGGTGAGCCGATCGGCGGTCAATCAGCAGATCTACGACGCCTTGACGGTGTTGCAGCACCGCGGCCAGGACGCCGCGGGAATCGTGACGTGCGACGGCGACCGCTTGCACTTGCGCAAGGGCAACGGGCTGGTCAGCGATGTATTCAATCAGCCGCAACACATGCAACGCCTCGCAGGCAACATGGGTATCGGTCACGTGCGGTATCCGACCGCCGGCAGCTCGAGCTCGGCAGAAGCGCAGCCGATGTACGTGAACTCTCCATACGGCATCACGCTCGCTCACAACGGCAACCTGACGAACTCGGACCAATTGAAGGAAGAGCTGTTTCGCGAAGATCGCCGTCACGTGAACACCGGGTCCGACTCGGAAGTATTGTTGAACGTGTTCGCCCACGAGTTGCAGAGTGTCGCGGGACCGCGGCCAGAGCCGGACCACGTCTTCGAAGCCGTACGCGGCGTTCACCAACGTTGTCGAGGCGCGTTCGCCGTGGTGGCGATGGTGATCGGTGGCGGAATCATCGGCTTCCGCGACAAATACGGCATACGCCCGCTGGTGTTCGGTAAGCGCGAGACGGACGCGGGTCCCGAATACATGATCGCGTCGGAGAGCGTCGCGCTCGACATCCTGGGATTCCACCTCGTTCGCGACGTGGCGCCGGGTGAGGCCGTGTACATCACCCCGCGGAATGAACTCGTTACGCGCTCGTGCGCCGACAGCCCGGTGCATACGCCGTGCATCTTCGAACAGGTGTATCTCGCCCGCCCTGACTCGATCATCGACGAAGTGTCGGTCTACAAATCGCGGCTGAGGATGGGCGAACGACTCGCCGATCGCATCCTCGCGAACTACTCCGGGCGCGATCACGACATCGACGTCGTGGTCCCGATTCCCGACACTGGTCGCACCGCTGCGCTGCCGTTGGCGTATCGGCTCGACGTGAAGTACCGCGAGGGATTCGTAAAAAACCGCTATATCGGCCGAACATTCATCATGCCCGGCCAACAACAACGCAAGAAATCGGTACGCCAGAAGCTCAACGTCATCGAGCTCGAGTTCAAGGGCAAGAACGTGCTGTTGGTGGACGACTCGATCATTCGCGGCACGACGATCAGCCAGATCATCGCGATGGCTCGCGCTGCGGGTGCGCGCAAGGTGTATATGGCATCCGCGGCGCCGGCCGTGCGGTTTCCGAACGTGTACGGCATCGACATGCCGTCGGCGGCGGAATTCGTTGCTTACAATCGCACCGAAGAAGAAGTCGCTCGCGTCATCGGCGCCGACTGGCTCGTATATCAAAGTACGAGCGATCTCGTCGCGTGCGCTGTCGAAGGCAACCCCGCGATCACTCGATACGAGTGCTCGATTTTCGACGGCGATTACGTGACGGGAGACATAGACGATGCGTACCTCGAGCGTCTATCGTTGAATCGCAGCGATCTCATGAAACAGCGCCGTGAAGCCGAATACAGCGGTGATCACTCCTTCATCGAACTACACAACCACGCTTGAAGGTTCGACGCACGATGTCATCGAGAGCGTCATCGCGGCGTTGGGCTCCGTTCTCCTCGGTAAAGAACATCAGATCAAGCTCGCGCTCGCGTGCCTGTTCGCGCACGGCCATCTGTTGATCGAAGACCTGCCCGGCATGGGTAAGACGCTGTTGTCGCACGCCCTGGCGAGGGTGCTGGGCCTGTCGTTCAACCGCATTCAATTCACGAGCGATGTATTGCCGGGCGACATCGTCGGCGTATCGGTGTTCGACCGCGAGCAGAACGCCTTTCGGTTCGTCGGCGGACCTGTGTTCGCGCAAGTCGTGCTCGCCGATGAAGTGAACCGCGCAACTCCGAAGACGCAGAGCGCGCTGCTCGAGGCGATGGAAGAGCGACAAGTGACCGTGGACGGCCAGACGCGCGCGCTGCCGGAACCGTTCTTCGTGATCGCCACGCAGAATCCGAGCACGCAGACCGGCACATTTCCGTTGCCCGAATCGCAACTCGATCGATTCCTGATGCGCATCGAGATCGGCTATCCGAATCCCGATGCCGAGCGAGAACTTCTGAAGCGCGGCGATCGGCGCGAGGTGCTCGAACAACTGACGCCGATCGTCGATCGTAAACGCTTGTCGCAGATCCAAGCCGCGGTCGACGGCGTAAGGGCGGCCGACCCGCTGATCGACTACGTGCAGCGGCTCGTCCATTTCAGTCGACACGAGCCGGAATTCGCGTTCGGCCTGTCCCCGCGCGGTGCGCTCGCGCTGCTCAAGAGTGCGCGTGCTTGGGCGTTATTGCACAAGCGCAGTCACGTCGTTCCGGAAGACGTGCAGGCCGTGTTGCCGAGCGTCGTCGAGCACCGCCTGCGCTCGGCAGCCGACTTTTCAGGCCATGGCGGCGGTGCGCTCGCCCAGAAGCTGCTGTCCGGCGTCGACGTGGTCGGCTGACCACGCCGCGTGGCCGCAATGGCCGTCGAACTTTCGGCATTCGAACGATCCCCTCGATTCAGTCGTTGGCTGGACCGGCGAATTCCGCCTACTCGCCGAATCACGCTCAGTCAGCAATCGATCTTCATCTTTCCGACGTTGACCGGTTTCTTGTTCGGCGGATTGATCGTGTTGCTGATCCTGGGCGCGATCAACTATCAGAACAGCCTCGTGTACGGCGTCGCGTTCATGCTTGGCAGCCTTTTCCTCGTGACGATCCTGTATACGTTCCGAAATCTGTCCGGCTTGACGATCGAGCTCGTCGGAGCCGGCGTCGGCTACGTCGGTGAGGACGTCGAGTTCCAGGTCCGCGTCTCGCGGCCGAAGGGCAAGGGGCGCGAAGGCGTACAGCTCGGTTGGCTAGGCGCGATCACGCAGTGGGCGGAGCTCTACGATAGCGAAGCGTGTACGGTGCGACTGTTCGTCCGTGCGGAACGGCGCGGCTGGCTCGACCCGGGACGCCTGCTGATAGAGACGCAATACCCACTGGGACTCTTGCGCGCGTGGACGTGGGTCGACCTGGGTGCGCGCGCTCTCGTGTATCCCCAGCCGATCTTCCTCGATCACCCCGAACACATCGCGCGTCGCGGCGACGACGGCGAACTGGTGGATCCGCAAGGCAGCGACGACTTCAACGACATGCGCAAGTACCGCCCCGGCGATCCGATACGGCACGTGATGTGGCGCGTATACGCACGTTCCGATGAACTCGTCGTCAAGGAATACACGAGCTATCTCGATCCGCGGCTGATGCTCGACTACGACCGCGTGAGCGGCGGCGTGGAGGAACGCTTGTCGCGTCTCACCGGAATGACGTTGAGTGCGGCGCGTTCCGGGCGTGAGTTCGGTCTGATTCTGCCGGGTGTTCGCATCGGCCCGAGCATTGGCGATTCGCACCGCGATTCGATTCTGAGGGCGCTGGCGCTCCATGGCATTCCTCAGGCGTAACGAGCCGGCCGAGGCGCTCGGCGTCGGCTACCAGATTCCGCGCAATAGCCTGGCGCTGCTGATGGTCGCGCAAGCGGTCGTTGTGCTGCCGCACGCGGCGCACATCACGCTGTGGATCATCGGCGTCGGTTTCGTGTGTGGCTGTTGGCGCTGGATGGTGTTCCAAGGGCGGTGGGATTACCCGCAACGTTGGGTGAAGGCGCTATTGGTTGTCGCGTCGGTGATCGGTGTAGGTGTCAGCGGAAAGAATGTATTCAGCCTCGAGACCGCGACGGGCCTGCTGATCGTCGCGTTCGCGTTGAAGCTGGTCGAGATGAAGAGTCGCCGAGACGCGTACATCGTGATTCACCTTTGCTACTTCATCATTGCGGCAGAATTCCTTTTCGACCAGTCGATCGGTGCGGCGTTGTACGGCGTGCTCGCGATGATCATCGTGACGGCGGCGTTCGTCGGGCTGCATCAGCTGCACACGCGCGTGCGCGTTGCGACGTCACTACGCACGGCGGCCGTGCTCGTCTCGCAAGCGGTGCCGTTGATGCTGGTGTTGTTTCTGTTCTTTCCGCGGGTCGCGCCGCTGTGGTCGGTGCCGCTGCCGGGCGGTGCCCGAACCGGCATCAGCGATCACATTGCTCCGGGCGACATCGCCGCGCTGACCCGCTCGGACGACATCGCATTTCGGGCGGTCTTCGACGGTGCGATCCCGGCGATGCGTGACCTGTATTGGCGCGGCCTCGTGTACTCGAATTTCGCGCAGGGCACGTGGTTTGTCGGAGGTCTGCCGACGACGGCGGACAACATGCCGGTGCAGGCAGGCGGGCTCGCCAGTTTCTTGCCGAAACGCGTCGGTACGCCGATCGACTACCAAGTCCTCCTGGAGCCGACGCAGGAGTCATGGCTGTTCGCGCTCGACGTCGCCGCTCCGGTGGGGCGGGGCACGGCGTTGACGCGCGATTTCCGACTGATCGCCGATGGTCCTGTGCACAGCGTGATGCACTACCGCGCGCAAGCGTTCGCGGGCGCGGCGACCGACGTGGAGTTGCCGGAGTGGCTGCGCCGTCGCGAGACGCAACTACCGCCCGGTGACAATCCGCGCATCGTCGCGTTTGCGAAAGACCTCGCCGCGCGCAGCAGCGATCAGCAGACGTATCTCGACAACGTGTTGAAGTACATCCGCACGGAGCCGTTCTACTACACACTGAATCCGCCGACGCTCGACGACGCACACAGCGTCGATTCCTTCTGGTTCGACTCGCGCCGCGGCTTCTGCAGTCACTTCGCCGGCGCCTTCGTGTATTTGGCGCGCGCTGTCGGAATTCCCGCGCGAATGATCGGCGGCTATCAAGGTGGCGAAGTGAATCCGCTGACCGGACATCTCGTCGTGCGGCAATACGATGCGCACGCATGGACCGAGGTGTGGCTGCCGGGGCGCGGCTGGGTGCGTATCGATCCGACCGCGGCGGTCGCGCCCGCGCGAATCGAATCGGGACTGAATGCGGCGTTGTCGGAGACCGATCGAGCGGTACTGTCGTCGGTCACCGCGGGGCACTTCGAAGGCGTCCCCGGATTGCGCGACGTGTTCTATCTCTTCGAATCCATGCAACACCGCTGGAACATGTGGGTGGTGGGGTACGATACCGAGATCCAAGCGCGCTACTTAGCCGATTTGTTGGGCGAGGTCACGCCGACGCGCGTAGGCCTCGCGATGCTGTTAGGCGGTGGGTTGAGCCTCGCGCTGGTCGTGCTCAGTCTGTTCTGGCGCCGCCGACCCGAGCCGGATCACCCGGCGCAACGAATCTTCCGGCGTTTCGCCGACCGACTGGTTCGAAGCGGACTCGTGCGGCGCCCCGACGAGACGCCGGCGCGCTTCCTGCACCGAGTGAACAAGGCGCGCAATCGACCGACGACCGATGTCGCCGAACTGGTCGATCAACTCGACGCGCTCCTCTACAATCCGGACGTCGAGTGCAGTCAGCAGGCATTGCGTTCGTTGCGCAGCGGATTGCGGCGGCTGCAACTCGACGTCGCGCTCCGCGCGCGAGCCTGAACGCGGTCATCTGAATCGGATCTGGCGCTCCACATCTCCATGCGAGCAACGCCGTGCATCGGCATCTGTTCAACGACGTACGGCGACCTCGTCTGCCGCGGTTGCAAGCGCTTCGCGCACGAGATCGTCGCGTGGAACACGTACGCGCCGGCGCAACGCGATCGCGTCTGGCGACGGTTGTTCGAACTGCGTGACGAGGCGACTGCTCGGTTCGTCGTCGTCGTCGACGAACGCGCGCTGCGCGACACCGCGCGCGTCCATCGGATCGAGGTCCGTGAAGACGCGTCCGCACTGACGGTCGGCTACGAGATTCTGAGACGTAGAGCGCGCGACATCGCGAGCTTGCGCGACGTCGGCATGGATGCATTGCCCGGCGATCGGCGCACCGCGCTCGAGCTGCGCGACGCGATCGACGCAGAGTTCCACCTTCGCTCGGTCGCGCACTACGAACACAGTTTCCGCGTACTGGTCGACTCGTAGTGCGACGCATCGAACGGGCGAGCGATTTGCTCGAGTGCCCTACACCCGACGCTTGGTTCGAGCGGGCGACGCGCAACCTCGAGACGCTGTTGACCGATCACGCCAATTGCGAAAAGAAGGCCGCCGGTACGGCGCTGAGCCTGCTGTATCGATACGTCGACAAACCCCGCTTGTTGCATCGGATGTCGCGGCTCGCGCGCGAAGAATTGCGTCACTACGAACAGGTGCTGGCGATGATCGAATCGCTGGGGTTTCGTTACGGACGCCTGTCGCCGAGCCGCTATGCCGGCGCGATGCGCGCGAACATACGCACGTCGGAGCCGGGCCGACTGATCGATACGTTGCTCGTGGGTGCGGCCGTCGAGGCACGTTCGTGCGAACGGTTCGACGGGCTGGCGCGACGAATCGGCGGCCCGCTGGGAGGTTTCTATGCGCGGCTGGTCGAATCCGAGAGCCGGCACGCTCTGGTGTACTACGATCTCGCGTTATCGCATGCTGTCGATGCCGACGAGCACGACTCGATCGACGCGCGCCTCTCTCAAATCGTTGGGACGGAGCGGGAGCTGATCACGTCGTCCGACGCGCAATTTAGATTTCACAGCGGCGTTCCAGCGGAAAGCGCTGCAGCGTGAACGCGCCATCGAACCGCAGCACCCAGCCGCACCGGTCCCAATCGCCGAGCACGTAGCGAGTCGGCCCGTCGACGGAACGATGGATCGCGGGACGATGCGTGTGTCCGTGTGCGATCGCGTCGACCGAATGGTCGTGCACAATGCGGGCGACGGCGCGGGGCGCGACGTCCATGATCTGCGACGGTTTGTTCGCGTTCGACGCGCGGCTTTGCGCGCGCATCGATGCGGCGAGTCGGCGGCGTTCGTCGATCGATTTCGCCAGCACGTCGCGTCGCCACTGGTTCGAACGCAGCGTCGCACGCACGCGCTGGTAGGCGACGTCGTCGGTGCACAGACTGTCGCCGTGGCAGAGCAACAACCGGCGGCCGTTGCGCTCGATCACATGGGGATCGGCCAACAACTGGATTCCGCAGCGCTTCGCAAACGGCTCACCGATCAAAAAGTCGCGATTGCCGTGCATTAGGTAGACGCGACAGGTCTTGCTCGCGTCGAGCAATTGTTCGCAAAGTGCTTCGGCGAACGCCGAAGCGTCGTCGTCGCCGACCCAGACCTCGGTAAGATCACCGAGGATGTACAGCTCCTCGCAGCGCCTCGCCTCGCGGGCGAGGAAGGCGGCAAACGCGTCGTTGCGCGCGGGCGTATCGGCGTCGAGATGCAAGTCGGAGATGAAGCTGCATTTCACGAATGGAAATGCTCGGCCGCATACAGGGTATTCTGCAGGATCGCGACGCGCGTCATCGGGCCGACGCCACCGGGCACCGGCGTGATCCAACTGGCACGCTCGCGGGCTTCGTTGAACTCGACGTCACCATGAAGCCGGCCGTCGGCGTCGCGCGTGATGCCCACGTCGATCACGATTGCGCCTGGCTTTATCCACCCACCTTTGATTAGGCCTTGGCGTCCCGTCGCTGATACGAGAATGTCGGCCGTCCGCACGTGCTGTTCGACATCGCGCGTGAACTTGTGCGCTGTCGTCACGGTGCAGCCCGCGAGCAGCAGTTCGAGACACATCGGGCGACCGACGTGATTCGACGCGCCGACGATCGTTGCGTCGAGGCCGCGAATCGGCACGCCGGTGTGTTCGAGCAATTGCATGATGCCTTTCGGGGTACACGAGCGCAGCACCGGCTGCCGCAATGCGAGGCGTCCGATGTTGTAAGGATGAAACCCGTCGACATCCTTGTGCGGAACGATGCGCTCGAGGACGTCGGTGCTGTCGATCTGCGGCGGCAGCGGCAACTGCACGAGGAGGCCGTCGATCGTAGGATCGGCGTTGAGTTCGTCCACGTGTCGGACCAGTTCGGCGTGCGAGGTGTCGGCGGGCAGATGACGGACGTCCGCTTTGAATCCGGCTTCCGCGCAATCGCGTTGTTTCGCGCGCACATAGATTTCGGATGGGCCGTCGTCGCCGACGAGAATGACCGCGAGGCCGGGCGGCCGCAGATCGTTCCCGCGGCGCGTCGCCACGGCGGCCGCGACTTCTTTGCGCGCGCGTGCCGCAATCGCGTTGCCGTCGAGAATTTGAGCGGTCATCGGAATGCCGAAGGGGGATTGGCGCGCAATTCTACACTGCGTGCGAACGCGTCGTCGGGCAGGCGCTTGGTTTGACGCAAAATTTGGCGCTCAAGTATCATGCGACGGCGCCGCGTGCGGCAGGCGGTCAATGACGACGATTGCGTGCGTTCGCTCCGTTGGTCGTCGGTATCGATCGGGGTATAGCGCAGTCTGGTAGCGCGCCTGCTTTGGGAGCAGGATGTCGGGAGTTCAAATCTCTCTACCCCGACCAACTCCGTTAGGGTGCACCTTGAAAGCGCCCGTAGCTCAACCGGATAGAGCATCGGCCTTCTAAGCCGAGGGTTGAAGGTTCGAGTCCTTCCGGGCGTGCCACGATCGGGTCGCGACGAAGGTCGGGCCGGGACTTTGGTGGACGTAGCTCAGCTGGTAGAGCTCTGGATTGTGATTCCAGCGGTCGCGGGTTCGAGCCCCGTCGTCCACCCCATCTTCGACGCGCGACGAGCGCGACACTACGAGGTGATTGTTGAGTTATGCAGGTCTCCATTGAAACCACGAGCGGCCTCGAACGCCGGATGACGATCGTGGTGCCGTCCGAGGCGTTCGAACGCCAAATCAGCGATCGATTGAAGACGACCGCGCAGCGAGCACGTCTTGCGGGCTTTCGTCCGGGCAAGGTACCCGTGAAGGAAATCCGGCGACGATTCGGGAAGTCGGTTCGCCAGGAAGTGGCAGGCGAGTTGATGCAAAGCTCGTTCTTCGAAGCGATTCAGCGCGAGAGCATGTCGCCGGCCGGGTCACCGAGCCTCGACGTGCTGCGCATGGAACCCGGCGAAGACTTCGAATTCTCGGCGACGTTCGAGGTGTACCCGCCCGTTGAACTCGCGCCGTTGTCGCGCGTTGACGTGAAGCGACCGCGCGCGTCGATCACCGAGGAGGATGTCGACCGGATGGTCGAGAGCCTGCGCGAGCAGCGTAGACACTTCCACACCGTCGAGCGGCAAGCGGTCGAGGGTGATCGCGTGACGGTCGATTTCGAGGGCAGCATCGACGGCGTGCCGTTCGACGGTGGAAGTGGCGAGAATGTCACGTTCGTCATAGGCGCCAAGCAAATGATCGACGACTTCGATCGCGCGGTTGTCGGGGCGAAAGCGGGCACCGACCTGCACTTCGATGCCGCCTTTCCGGCCGACTATCGCGCAGAGAAGCTCGCGGGCAAGACCGCCCATTTCGACGTCACGGTCAAGGAGGTCGCGCAACCGCACGTACCTGCGCTCGACGACGAATTCTTCAAGACCTTCGGTGTCACGGAAGGGGGCGTCGACGCGTTTCGTGCGGAAGTACGCCGGAACATGGAGCGAGAGCTCGAGAGCGCGATCAAGAACCAGCTCAAGCGCCAGGTGATGGACGAGCTGAAACGTCTTCACGAAGTCCAGCTGCCGCAGTCGATGGTGCGGCGAGAGATCGGTGCGTTGAAGCAGCAAATGGCCGAGCAGATGCAATCGTACGCGCCGCAGCCGAACACGCGAGCACGTTCGCGCCGCGAAGAGCCCACCCACACGCACGATCGCGATCATGACCATGACCATGATCACGGACATGACCACGATCACGCGCACGATCACGCCCAACCGGCAGTGTCGGAACTTCCGGATGATCTGTTCCGCAATGAAGCGGAGCGGCGGGTGAAAGTCGGCTTGGTCGTGAACGAGGTGATCAACGTCAACGCGTTGAAGTCCGATCCGGTTCGCGTGCGTCAGCGCATCGAAGACATCGCGAGCACCTACGTGCAGCCCGAACAGGTGATCAATTGGTACTATAGTAACGAGGCGCAGTTGTCGCAGATCGAAATGGCGGTGCTCGAAGACCAAGTCGTCGAGCACATTCTCGAGGGCGCCAACGTGACCGAAGTCGACAGCAACTATGCGGACGTGATCTCGGGACGAGCCATCGCCGCACCCACCGATGGATCCAACAGCGGCGAACCTACATCAGTCGGAGAAGCCAAATGAGCGACAGAACGGATTCGATGACGAACCTCGGATTGGTGCCGATGGTCGTCGAGCAATCGGCGCGCGGCGAGCGCGCATTCGACATCTATTCGCGACTGCTGAAAGAGCGAATCATTTTCCTCGTCGGTCCGGTCGAGGACCAAGTCGCGAACCTCGTCGTCGCGCAAATGCTGTACCTCGAGTCGGAGAACCCCGACAAGGACATCCACCTCTATATCAACTCGCCGGGTGGTTCGGTGACCGCCGGCATGTCGATCTACGACACGATGCAATTCGTCCGCTGCAACGTGAGCACGATGTGCATCGGTCAGGCCGCCAGCATGGGCGCGTTCCTGCTTGCGGCAGGTGCTCGCGGGAAACGCTACGCGCTGCCGAACTCCCGCATGATGTTGCATCAACCGGCGGGCGGATCGCGTGGCGTAGCGGCCGACATCGAGATTCAGGCGCGCGAGATTCTGCTGATGCGTGGGCGTTTGAACGCGTTGCTGGCGGAGCACACGGGTCAATCGCAGGAGCGCATCACGCAAGACTCCGACCGCGACTTTTGGATGAGCCCGGAGGAGGCGGTCGGCTACGGCTTGGTCGACTCTGTACAGCGTCCGCGCAAACCGCTCGCCAAAGTCGTCGGGCAGTAGTTCCCGCCCGGCGGAGGCAAGGCTTGAAAAATCAGAGGTTTCCAAGCAAGGTGTTCCCACCTGTGGATTTCCGAGGTCAATGAATGGCGGACGACCATAGCGGAAGGGGCGACGATTCGAGCAAACTTCTGTACTGCTCCTTTTGCGGCAAGAGCCAGCACGAAGTCCGGAAACTGATCGCCGGGCCGTCGGTATTCATCTGTGATGAATGCGTCGAGCTGTGCAACGACATCATCCGCGAAGAAGTCCAAGAGAGCGGCTCCGGAACCGACCGCAGCAAGCTGCCGGTGCCGAAGGAGATCCGCGGGATCTTGGATCAATACGTCGTCGGTCAGGACCACGCCAAGAAGGTGTTGTCCGTCGCCGTTCACAATCACTACAAGCGACTCAACTACAACGGCAAAAAGGACGACGTCGAACTGTCGAAGTCGAACATCCTTCTGATCGGACCGACCGGTTGCGGCAAGACGTTGCTCGCCGAGACGCTGGCGCGTTTGCTCGACGTGCCGTTCACGATCGCCGATGCGACGACGCTGACGGAAGCCGGTTACGTCGGCGAAGACGTCGAGAACATCATTCAGAAGCTCTTGCAGAAGTGCGAATACGACGTCGAGCGCGCGCAGGTCGGCATCGTGTACATCGACGAGATCGACAAGATTTCGCGCAAATCCGACAACCCCTCGATCACGCGCGACGTCTCGGGCGAAGGCGTACAGCAGGCGCTGCTGAAGTTGATCGAAGGCACCATCGCGTCCGTGCCTCCGCAAGGCGGACGCAAGCATCCGCAACAGGAATTCCTGCAAGTCGACACGACGAATATCTTGTTCATCTGCGGCGGCGCGTTCGCGGGTCTCGACAAGGTGATCATCGACCGCTCCGACAAGAGCGGGATCGGCTTCAACGCAGTCGTCAAAGGCGAAGCCGACAAGCAGAGCATCGGCGACACGCTGCGCCAGGTCGAACCCGAGGATCTGATCAAGTACGGTTTGATTCCGGAGTTCGTCGGACGCCTGC
>Ga0335084_10001873_pt1 | contig 19953 bp, 18 predicted proteins | sample Lox_Sample_44_FD_206721 | JGI IMG/M metagenome (GOLD analysis project Ga0335084, IMG submission 206721) | Soil microbial communities from Loxahatchee National Wildlife Refuge, Florida, United States - Lox_Sample_4.4 | ecosystem: Environmental > Terrestrial > Soil > Wetlands | place: USA...
GACCTCTTCGTTTCGATCCACGCCAACGCGAATCCCACCGGAACGCTACGCGGGGTCGAGACCTACTATCTCGACAACTCGACGGATCGCGGGACGTTGCGCCTGGCGGAAATGGAGAACGGCCTCGACCTCCTCAAGCCGAAGGCCGGCAGCTCCGACCTGCGCTACATCCTGTCGGACCTCGTCCAGGTGGGAAAGCTCGGCGAATCCGCCCGTCTCGCGCGCAGCATCCAGCGCGGCGTCGTCGCCGAGCTCCGGCGCAACTACACCGGCGTCGTCGACCTCGGCGTGAAGCGGGGGCCGTTCTACGTGCTCGTGGGCGCGTACATGCCGTGCGTGCTGGTGGAGACGGCGTTCGTGAGCCATCCCGTCGAAGGCCGCCGCCTCGCGCGCGAGGACTACCGCCAGGAGATCGCCGTCGGGCTCTACACGGGTATCGCCCGCTACCTCGACGAGGGGTCGCGCCGGCGCACGCTCTGATGCTGGAGGCAGGGCGGCCCGCGCGCTATGGTCGTGGGACGCGACGACGCGCCGAGCCATGATTCTCGCTGCCACGCCGGCGTTCACGCCGCTCTCGGTCACCAGGACCCTGCCGCGCGTCGAGGGCGACGTCGACGCCGGGCCGCAGCTCGCCCGCTCGTTCATCGAGCACGCCCGCAGCGAGATCCGGTCCCGCCACGATGCCGGGGCGAGCGGCCTCGAGGTCGTCGCGGCCTACACGGACGCCATCGATCACCTGGTCCGGTTCCTGTACGGCAACGCGACCCTGCACTACCAGGCGCGCCACCCCCTCATCACGCAGCGCTGCGCGATCCTCGCCCAGGGCGGCTACGGGCGCGGCGAGCTGAATCCGTACTCCGACATCGACCTGCTCGTGCTCTACCCCTGGAAGGTGACGCCGTACGTCGAGACGGTCGCCGACGCCATTCTCTATCCGCTGTGGGACGGCGGCCTCCAGGTCGGGCACGCGCTGCGCAACGTGCGCGAGTGCGCCAGCTGGGCGGCGCGCGACATGAAGGCCAAGACGGCCATCCTCGACGCGCGCTACCTGTGCGGCGACGAGTCGGTGTTCGCCGAGTTCGACGCCGAGATGCGCGAGCACGTGTGGTCCGCGAACCAGGCGGGTTTCGTGCGGGAGAAGCTCGCCGAGAGCACCGAGCGTCACGAGAAGGCCGGCGACACGATCTACCTGCTACAGCCGCAGCTGAAGGACGGGAAGGGCGGGCTGCGCGATCTCCACACGGCGCTCTGGATGGCGAAGGTGCGCTTCCGGGTGCGGACGTTCCGCGAGCTGATCGCCTGCAACGTGTTGTCGGAGCGCGAGGTGCAGGAGCTCGAGGGCGCGCTCGACTTCCTGTGGCGCGTGCGCAACGGCATGCACCTCGCCACCGGCGCGCATCAGGATCTCCTCACCTTCGACCTGCAGGAGCAGCTGGCGAGCAGCTTCGGCTTCGGGGAGGGTCCGGACGGCCGCGAGGCCTTCATGCGCGCGTACTACACGCACGCCACGACCGCGAACCGGGTGAGCGAGGCGGTGATCGGCCGCTGCGTGCAGTCGGCCGAACCCTATCGGGGTCGGCTCTCGGTCCGCACGATCCGCGAGGGGATGCGCATCGTACGCGGCACGCTCGCGGTCGCCGGCCGCCAGGTCTTCGCGGACGACCCGGTGACCCTGGTCGAGGTCTTCCTCGAGGCGCAACGGCATCACGTGGAGCTGGCGGAAGGGACGCAGGAGCTGGTGCGCGACAATGCGGCGCGCCTGGAGCCGGTGCGGGCCGATCCCCGCGCGGCGCGGGCCTTCCGATCGATCATGCGCGCCAAGCACGGCGTCGCGACGACGCTGTCGGCGATGCACCATCTCGGGATCCTGAAGGTGATGGTCCCGGAGTTCGCGCACCTCGAATGCCTGATCAGCCACGATCCCTTCCACATCTACACCGTGGACCACCACACCCTGGTCGGCGTGCGCGAGATCGAGCGGCTGCGCGACGGCGAGTTCGTCGATTCGCTCCCTCACCTGACCGAAGTCGTGCGCGAGCTGCCGCAGCCCGAGATCCTCACCATGGGGATGCTCTTCCACGACATCGGCAAGGGGTGGGCCGACAATCATCCGGCGCGCGGCGCGCGGATGATGCAGCCGCTCGGCGTGCGCCTCGGCTTGCACGAGGACGAGACCGCCGCCACCGAGTTCCTCGTGCGCGAGCACCTGACGATGTCGCACCTGGCCCAGCACCGCGACGTCGACGACGATCGGCTCGTGGTCGACTTCTGCCGGACCTGCGGGAGCGTCGAGAATCTGCAGCGGCTGTACGTGCTCACCTACGCCGACATGCGGTCGGTCGCGCCCGGGGTGTGGAACAACTGGCGCGGAACGCTTGTGACGGAGCTGTACGTCCGTGCGCGCGAGGTCTTCGAGCTGGGCGAGTTCGTTCCCGAGGACCGCAGCGCGCGGGCCGGTCGCATCCGCGCGCGCGTGCGGAGCGCCGCACCCGCGACCGCCGCCGGCGCCGTCGAGCATCTGACCGACACCATGCCCGACGGCTACTTCCTCTCCACACCCGAGGACGTGGTGATCGAGCACGCCGAGCTGCTGCGCCGGCTCGAGGAGCGCGAAGCCGAGGGCGAGAGCCCGGTCGTCGTCATGCACCGGGCGGACTTCCCCGAGCGCGACTTCACGGAGCTCGCGATCTGCACGCGCGATCGGCCGGGGCTGTTCGCGATGATCACCGGCGTGCTCGCGGCCGAGGGCCTGAACATCCTGGCCGCGCGCATCGCGACGAGCCGCGACGGCGTGGCGCTCGACGCTTTTCGCACGACGCGCCCGAGCGACGACCCGGACCTCGACCAGGAGCGCTGGGAGCGGGTCGGCGAGACGCTCCGCGACGTGCTGCGGGGCGACGTCGACGTCGAGCAGCTCGTGCAGCGCTCGGCGCGCCCGTGGCTCCTGCGCAAGCGCGGGCGTCCGATCGCGAGCACCGTCGAGATCGACAACTCGGTGTCCGACGCCTTCACGGTCCTCGACGTCACGACGGCCGACCGCGTGGGGCTGCTCTTCACCATCACGAACCGCCTCTACCACCTGTGGGTGCAGATCCACCTGGCCAAGGTGACGACGATGGTCACGCAGGCCCTCGATGCGTTCTACGTGACCGATGCGGAGGGGCGGAAGATCGAGGACCCCGTGCGCCTCGAGCGGATTCGGATGGAGCTGCTCGAAGCCCTCGACGGCGCTGCCGAGGCGGCGCGGCCGGCGGCCGCCGGAGGCTGAGCGGTGGCGCGGCGGGGGAGCGATCTCGACGGCGCGATCGATGCCTACCTCGATCACCTCGCGACCGAGCGCGGGCTCGCACGGCGCTCGATCGAAGCGTACGGCCGGGACCTGACGGCATTCGCCCGGACCGCGGCCGCCCGCTCCGGACGGCGGCCGGGCGGTGTCGATGCGGCGCTCGTCCGGGCGCACTTGGCGAGCCTCTCGGCACGAGGGCTCAGCCCGCGCAGCCAGGCCCGCGCACTCGCGGCCATCCGCGGGCTCGTGCGCTATCTCGCGCGCGAGGGCGAGGGCGACGCGGGGGCGATCCGCGACCTCAGCGTACGCCGGCCGCCGTCTCGACTCCCGGGAGCGCTCGGAGCGGCCGACGTCACCCGGCTGGTCGAGGAGACGCCCGTCGGGGGCCGCCGCCCGCTTCGGGATCGGGCGATGCTGGAGCTCATGTACGCGACGGGCCTGCGCGTGAGCGAGATCGCACAGCTGACGGGAGCGCAGCTCCGGCTGGAGGAGGGGTTCGTCAGCGTCGTGGGAAAGGGTGGCAAGGAGCGGGTCGTCCCCCTCGGGCGGCGGGCCCGGGAGGCGCTCGCGGTCTACCTGGCCGAGGAGCGCCCGCGTCTCACGGGCCGGCGCCCGAGCGCGCACGTGTTCGTGCGGCCGGGGGGCAAGCCCCTCAGCCGCCAGTCGATCTGGAAGCTGGTGCGCCGCCGAGCCCGGTCGGCGGGTGTCGTCGCGCGGGTGTCGCCGCACACCCTGCGCCACACGTTCGCCACGCATCTCCTGGGGGGCGGCGCCGACCTCCGCGTCGTGCAGGCGCTGCTCGGCCACGTCGACATCGGGACGACCCAGATCTATACCCACGTGGCCCCCGAGCGCCTGCGCAGCGTGCACCGGCGGCATCACCCGCGCGCCTGAAAACCCCCGAATTTCCGAAGGCCTTTGTTGCGCCGCCGGGGGTGGGCCGGTACACTCCGCCCGTTCGAATGGATCCGTCGTCATCGGCCCGACGTCCGGGCGTGCTCGTGGCGGCGGTCGTTGACGGCGAGGTGGGGTGCGGGGTGGCAGGCGCGACGGCAGCGGACGGGCGGCGGGACCTCCCATGACGGCCCAGACGATCGTCAGCGGCGCCCGTCCCACGGGACAGCTCCACCTCGGCAACTACCACGGTGCCATCAAGAACTGGGTGCGCCTCCAGCAGGAGCACCGTTGCCTGTTCTTCGTGGCCGACTGGCACGCCCTCACGACCGACTGGGCGGCGAGTGCCGACATCGCCCGCAACACGATCGAGATGGTCCTCGACTGGCTCGCGATCGGGATCGATCCCGACCGCTGTGTGATCTTCCAGCAGTCGGCCGTGAAGGCGCACGCCGAGCTGTACCTGCTGCTCGGGATGCTGGTGCCGGTGCCCTGGCTCGAGCGGAATCCGACCTACAAGGAGCAGCAGCAGCAGCTCGATGGACGCGACCTCTCGACCTTCGGCTTCCTCGGCTACCCGGTGCTGCAGGCCGCCGACGTCCTCATCTACAAGGCGACGGCCGTGCCGGTCGGGATCGACCAGGCACCGCACATCGAGCTCGCGCGTGAGATCGCACGGCGCTTCAACGGGACCTACCGGCAGATCTTTCCGGAGCCCCAGACGCTGCTCACCGAGACCCCGAAGATCGTCGGGACCGACGGGCGCAAGATGAGCAAGAGCTACGGCAACGCCGTCTTCCTCACCGAGGATCCCGCGGAGATCGACAAGAAGCTCTCGCGCATGGTGACCGACCCGCGCCGCGCACGCCGAACCGATCCCGGCGATCCGAACGACTGCCCGGCGTACCAGTCGCTGCATCGCACGTATTGCACCGACGAGGAGCTCCGCTGGGCGGCCGAAGGCTGCCGCACGGCCGGCATCGGCTGCCTCGAGTGCAAGAAGGTGATGATCAAGCACGTGATCGAGGAGCTGGCGCCGATCCGGGCGCGGCGGGCGAAGCTGAAGCCCGCAGACGCGGAGGCGGTGCTCGCCGCCGGCAACGAGAAGGCGCGGGCGATCGCCGAAACGACGATGGCCGAGGTCCGTACGGCGATGGGGCTCGGATGAGCGCGCCCTGCACCGTCAAGCTCGACCTGTTCGAGGGGCCACTCGATCTCCTCCTGCACCTCATCAAGAAGAACGAGGTGCAGATCGTCGACATCCCGATCGCGAGCATCACCGACCAGTACCTGGCGATGATCGAGGGGCTGCCCGAGCTGAACCTCGACAACGCGGGCGAGTACCTGGTGATGGCGGCGACGCTCATGGTGATCAAGAGCCGGATGCTGCTCCCGAGCGAGCCGGGCGAGGACGACGAGCTGGAGGAGGACCCGCGCAGCGAGCTCGTCCAGCAGCTCCTCGAATACCAGCGCTATCGAGAGAGCGCGGGCCATCTGGCGAGCCGTCCGCTCCTGCAGCGCGACGTATTCGCGACGCCCGGCGAGTCCGCGAGCGCGGTGGGTGGCGAGCCCGATGGGCCGCCCGTCCGCGACGCGACGCTCGGCGATCTGCTCGAAGCGCTGCGTGGCGTGCTCGAGCGCATCGCGAAGCCACGGCCCCACGAGATCCAGCGGCCGATGCGCTCGGTGGCGGAGTGCGTGCAGCTGATCCTCTCGCACTTCGCCCTGGCGGAGCGGGTCGAGTTCGGAGAGCTTTTCGAGCCCGAAACGACGCGCGCGGACGTGATCGTCACGTTCCTGGCGCTGCTCGAGCTCGTGCGGCTGCGGGTCGTCCGGGCCCAGCAGGAGGAGCGGTTCGGGTCGATCTCGCTGATACTCGGCGTGGCGACCATCGCGGAGGCGGTTGAACGAGCCCGCGACATCAGCCAGTTCGAATCGTGGCGGGGAGGAGAGGCGGCACATGAACTCACAGGCAGCTGAGATCTTGATCGAGAGCGACGACGTCGACGAGCAGGACGGAACCGAGGTCGTCGCGTCGGAGGACGAACCGGAGGTGCCCACCGAGCGGCGAGCGGCCGACGCCGCCGCGGACGTGGCGCGTCTCGTCCCGCTGCTGGAGGGCATCCTCTTCGCGGCGGGTGAGCCGGTATCCATCACGCGGCTGGTCGACGCCCTCGACGGGCCCGATCGGCGCGAGGTGGTCCGCGCGCTCGATCTGCTCGGGGAGCGCCTCGAAGAGGAAGGACGGGGGCTGCGGCTGGTCCGTGTCGCCGGCGGGTATCAGCTGCGGACGCTCGCCGAGCACGGGCCGTGGATCCGCCGTCTGCTCGGCGGCAAGCCACCGCGGCTCTCGCGCGCCATGCTGGAGACGCTCGCGATCATCGCCTACCGGCAGCCCTGCACGCGGCCCGAGATCGAGGCAATCCGCGGCGTCGACGTCGACGCGGTGCTGTCGACCCTGCTCGAACGCCGCATGATCCGGATCGTCGGGCGCAAGGACGCGCCGGGCCGGCCCATCCTCTACGCCACCACCAAGGAGTTCCTCGAGGTCTTCAGTCTCCCCGATCTCGACGCGCTGCCGCCGCTGAAGGACCTGGGCGAGCTCGCCGAAGCGTTCACCGGCGCCGCGGACGCCGGCGCGAACGGGAGCGGTGCGGGCGAGCCCGCGGCGGCCGAGGCCGATGGCGTCCCGGACGTCCCGACCGACCGGGAGGAGTGAGCAGGCAGGCGAGCGCCTGCAGAAGCTCCTCTCGCGCGCCGGCGTCGCGTCGCGGCGGCACGCCGAAGCGTTGATCCTGGGCGGCCGCGTCGCCGTGAATGGCCGCGTGGCGACCGAGCTGGGTACGCGCGCGGACCCGCGGATCGACGTGATCACCGTGGACGGCGAGCGCCTCGTCTTCGGTGGGCCACGCCGGACGATCGTCTTCCACAAGCCGCGTGGGATGGTCGCGACGATGTCCGACCCGGAGGGACGAGCGACGGTGCGCGACGTCGTCGCGGGGCTCGGCGAACGTCTCTACCCGATCGGACGGCTCGATCTGCAGACGAGCGGCCTGCTGCTGCTCACCAACGACGGCGCGCTCGCCGCGAGTCTTCTCGCGGGCGAGCGCGGGCTCGAGCGCGTGTATCACGTGAAGGTGGACGGGCGTCCGTCCGCCGAGGGGCTGGCGCGCCTGCGCCGCGGCGTGCGCCTCGGGGACGGCCCGCCGGTCGTGGCCACGGTGCGTGTCCTTCGCGAGCGGCCGACGAAGACGTGGCTCGAGATCGGCGTGCGGCGCGGCCAGTGGCACGTCGTGCGGCGGCTCTGCGAGACGATCGGGCATCCGGTCGACAAGCTCGCGCGTGTGGCCTTCGGGCCGGTGCGACTCGGCGACCTTCCGCCGGGCGCGTGCCGGAACCTGACGAGGCACGAAATGGTCGCGCTGCGGGAAGCGGCTGGCCTCAGCGCGCCGGCGGGCGGCGGCGGGTCAGCCCCGGGAGCTGCACCCCGAGCGCGAGACAGGCGACCGCGAAGACCAGCGCCAGGAGCGGAACGGAGACGGCGACCTCGACCGCGTAACGCCCGATAGGCGCTATGGGCAGGTGGGACTGCAGGAGGGCGGCGAGCCCGACGCCGGCGGCGGCCATCACGGCGGCCGCCAGGACGATCCGCAGCAGCGTGCGCGACATGCCTCCGCCGAGCGGGCCGATGCGGCGTCGCAGGAAGACGTAGAGCAGGCCGCAGTTCCCCAGGGCGACCGCGGACGTCGACAGCGCGAGACCCACGTGGCCGAGGCCGAACCCGCGCACGAGCGTCCAGTTGAGGACGAGGTTCACCGCGATCGAGATCAGCGCGACGCGCATGGGCGTCCGCGCGTCGTCGAGGGCGTAGAACGCCGGCGCCAGCACCTTGATGCCTGCGTAGCCCGCGAGGCCGACGGCGTACCCGGCCAGCGCCTGCGCCGCCGCCGCGGTGTCGGCGGGGCCGAAGCGGCCGTGCTGGTAGAGGAGGCCGATCACCGGAACGCCGAGCTGGGCGAGCCCCACGGCCGCAGGGACGCACAGGAGGGCGATCAGCTCGAGCGACTGGCGGAGCGTGTCCTTGAGCGCGCGGGTCTCGCCTTGCGCCACCTGGCGCGAGAGCGCCGGCAGCGCCACCGTTCCGATGGCGACGCCGAAGAGACCGATCGGCAGCTGCATCAGCCGGAAGGCCACGTTCAGCCACGAGACCGGGCCGTCACCGAGGTACGAGGCGAAGTTGCTGTTGACGAAGACGTTCACCTGCACGGCCGCGGCGCCGATCGTCGCCGGGGCCATGAGCCGCAGCACCTGCCGGACGCCGGGGTCGGAGACGGAGAGCAGGGGGCGATAGCGAAAGCCCACGGTCCGCAGTGAGGGCAGCTGCACCAGGAGCTGACAGAGCCCGCCGATCAGCGTGCCGATGGCCATGCCGGTGATGGCGCGCTCGGCCAGCGCGCTGCGGGTCTCCGGGGCGAGGCCCTGAAGCGACGTGGAAAGGCCGCGCATGTACTCGGGCGCCAGCCACCACGCGCAGGCGAGGCCGCCCACGACGGAGCCGAGGTTGAAGAACGTCGACGCGGCGGCGGGGACGCCGAAGCGGTTGCGCGTGTTGAGGATGCCCATCGCGACGGCTGCGAGCGCGACCAGCAGCAGGAAGGGGAACATGATGCGGGCGAGGTGGATCGTGAGGGCGGTCTTCCCGGGGATGGCCTCGAACCCCGGTGCGATCGCGTGCGTGATGGCCGGCGCGACCGCGATGCCGGCGACGCAGAGGACGCCCACGATGAGCCCGAGCGCGTTCACGACGAGGTTCGCCAGGCGCCACGCGGCGGCCTCTCCGCGCAGCGTCAGCTCCTGCGTGAAGGTGGTCACGAACGCGGCGCTGAGGGCCCCCTCGGCGAAGAGATCGCGGAGGAGATTCGGGATGCGGAACGCCGTGACGAAGGCGTCGAGCTCGCGGCCCGCACCGAAGCAGATGGCGAAGACCTGCTCGCGGACGAGCCCGAGCACGCGGCTCGAGAGGACGGCGGCCGAGACGATGCCGGCGCGGCGCGCAAGCTGCTGTCGACCCCCTGCCGCCGCTCCGCTCATCCCCGAGATCGCTCGATATGCCAGAGCCGAGCGTGCCTGCAAGGACGGCGGCGCCCGGGGCGCGCTCGCCTCAGGACGACGTCGCCTGAGCGGCGAGCGGTGGCGCGGCGCCGAGCGGCAGGACGACGCGGACCGTGGTTCCCCGGCCCGGCGCGCTCTCGACGTCGATCCGCCCGCCGTGGTCGACGACGACGTTGTAGCTGATCGCGAGCCCGAGCCCGGTGCCGGCCCCGACGTCCTTGGTCGTGAAGAACGGCTCGAAGATCCGCTGCCGCACCTCGTCGGACATGCCGGCACCGTCGTCTCGGATGGTGATCGTGGCGGCGTCGCCGTCCACGGCGGTCGAGACCCAGATGTTGCCCGAGCCCGCGATGGCGTCGCAGGCGTTGGCGAGCAGGTTCACGAGCACCTGGTTCAGCTGCCCGGGATCGCCCTCGATGAGTGGCAGCGGAGCGAGATCGCGGTGCACGGTGATGCGGTCCCGCCAGCGCGGCGAGAGCAGGCGGAGGCTCACCTCGATGGCGTCGACCAGGTCGACGGGCTTTCGCGTCGCCTCGCCGACGCGTGAGAAGGTGCGGAGGTCCTTCACGATCGCCGCCGTGCGCTCGGCTCCGCGCGCCATGACGGCGGTGATCTCCTCGGCGTCGGCCAGGAGCTTGCGCACCTCGTCGGGAGCGAGGGTCGCCGCCTGCGCGATCCGCCGTCGCAGCGGGGCCACGCTGCTCGCGATGAAGCTCACGGGATTGTTGATCTCGTGCGCCACGCCGGCGACCAGGCGGCCGAGCGAGGCCATCTTCTCGGACTGGACGAGCTGCACCTGCGCCGTCTGCAGCTCCCCGTAGGCACGATTGAGCTCGGCGTTCGCCTCCTCGAGCTGTGCCGTGCGCTCGCGGACGCGATCCTCGAGGCGGGCGTTCAGGTCGGCCAGCGCCTGGTAGCTCCGCGCGTTTTCGAGCGCGATCACGGCCTGATGCGCCACCGCACGCAGGAAGTCCGCGTCGCCGGCGGTGTAGAAGAGACCCGAGCGCTTCGGGGCCAGCGTCAGCGCGCCCACGAGCGTGCCGTCGTGGTCGAGCGGGACCGCGATCTCGGCGCCGTTCGCGCCGAGGGCGTCGCGGATGGCGGCATAGGTCGCCTCGTCGGGATAGGACTCGGGCGAGTCGAAGGCGGTCACGATGCGCCGGGTCGCAAGATGCTGCGCCAGCGTCGCACCCAGCCGGACCTGCTCACCCACCGCCGCCAGCACGCCGTCGGGCCCGGCGGTGAAGAGACGCGTCGCCGCATTGGGGATGGCGCGCTGCACGTGATCGCAGACCACGTCGGCAATGCGCCGGTAGTCGTGTGCCGTGCCGAGATCGCTGCCGAGCCGGGCCAGGACCTCGGTTGAGTCGTAGCGCGTGCGGAAGAAGAGGCGGTCGACGACCGCCTGGATGCGGGTCCGCGCCGGATTGAAGACGAGCAGCACCGCCAGCGTGAAGAGGAGCGGAAAGAGCGGCGAGTTCGTCACCACGTTGGCGCTGAGGATCGAGTTGAACAGGACGACCGCACCGACGTACGCGGCGCCGACGGCGCCCGTCATGAGCAGGTAGAAGGCGCCGCGCTTCAGCATCGCGTCGATCTCGAGCACGTCGTGCTTCACGATCGCGTAGGCCAGCGACAACGCGAAGAGCACGGGCGTGAAGACGGCGACGTTCATCGACATCTGGCCCCAGACGATGGACGAGACGACGAGTGCCCCACCCGGGATCGCGAGGCCAAGCAGCGTACCGACGGTGAGAATGCGGACGCGCTGCCGGGCGAGTTGCGACGAGGCCCCGCGATACTCGGAGATCAGGCGCCATCCGAAGAAGAGGCCCGCCGACCCGAGGAAGAGCATGTTGAGGACCAGAACCGTCGAGAAGGCGGTCGGCTGGTGGAAGAAGAGCTGATACGCGACAGCCAGGAACAACGACCCCACGTATCCGAGGAAGCGCCACCTGGCCCATGGATGATCCTGCGGGAAGAGCATGAACAGCTGGAGTGCCGCCGCCGGTGTGACGGCCTCGATGACCGTATGGATCCGCATGAAGGTCCACGGGCCGTAGATGTCCATCGCCGTCAGGAAGAACGCGGAATACGCGGCCCCGAACGCGAGGAACGCCCGCGACAGCCGCGAGGACGGTCGGAGCACCCAGGCGACGAGCCCGCACAGCAGATAGACGACGGCGTCGAGCAGGTAGGCTCCGAACAGGAGAAGCCAATCACGCACGGTGAAACGCTGCGTCGCGATGACGACCTCGCGCTCGACTCCGTTGCGCGACACCAGGTATCGGACCCCATGGCCCACGGGAGGAACGCGTGCGCGATCGTAGACGTCCCGTGCGGACGTGACCCGCACACCGTCCACCGCGAGGACCTCGCTTTGATAGAGCCCGGGAATCGTCGATGCGGACCAGTGGCGAAGGCCGATCGACGGCACCACGCGGTTCGCGAGGAGAAAGAACCCAGGAAAGGGTTGGTCGATCCACGCGAGGCTCGTCGTCGTGGTCCGGATCGCGACGGCGAGGCCGATCAGGCCGATCGCCAGCGCCGTCAGTCGAACGGCGACGGATGCACGAGGGCCGCTCGGGAAGGTCTCCATGCCAGGCCGCCGCCGGCGATATTACTCACCGGCGAGGTGGCCTGCCAACGCGGAGACCCGCGAGGGTTAGAGCTCGCGGCGGGCCGGGATCGCTGGGCTGGCGTGCCGGGCAACCACGCACAAGGCGAGTCCCCACAGTGCAACCACGACGCATACGAAGGCGAACAGGTCGCCGACACGCACGTACCAGGTGAGGGTGTCGAGACCGGTCACCGGCGCCGTCAGGACGCCGGCCTGCCCTGGGGGCAGAACACCGACGACCCGGCCGAAGGGGTCGATCACCGCGGAAGCGCCGGTGATGGCGGCCCGCACGAGATAGCGTCGTGTCTCGATTGCGCGGAAGGTCGCCATCGCGAGGTGCTGCAGCCCCGCTCCCTCGGACAGCCCGTCGAGCCAGCTGTCGTTCGCGACGTTCACCAGCAACTCGGCGCCGTTCCGGACGCTGTCGTTGATCAGATCCGGGTGAAGGATCTCGTGGCAGACCGAGACGCCGAGACGCACGAAGCTCTGCAGTACGCCCGGTCCCGTTCCGCTCGCGAACGCATCCGGATCGCGGTTCGGGTCGCCATCCGCACGGGGCGTGAACGGCTTCTCCTCGGCGAACAGGACGAGTCGGCGCTTGTCGTAGTGCCCACCGTTGCGTCCGCTCGCGGTGATGAGTCGCACGCTGTTGTAGCTGCGGCCGTCCTCGTAGCGCGGCGCGCCGAGCAGCAGATCCGCGTGATGGCGGCGGGCCGACTCGGCAAGACGTGACGCCAGGAACGGATCGGCCTCGAGATATCTGGGGACGGCATTCTCGGGCCATACGATCAGGGCTGGACGCGTGGCCGGCGAGATGTCGTCGGTCCGGCGGAGGTGGGCGCCGACTTGGGCCCCGGTGTACGAGGGAGTCCAACGCGCCGCCGGCGTCACGTTCGTCTGGACGATGGCGACCTGCTGGGTTCGTCCGGTGGCGGAATCGCTCGCGGGCGTGCCGGCGGCGCTCAAGGCCCTGAGTCCGGTCAGCCAGCAGACGCCGATGACTGCCGCGGGCGCGATCAGCACGCGCAGGGCCCTGCCGAGCGAGTCACGCACCAGCAGCCGATGGATGGTCTCGGCGAGCGCCGTGCTACCGAGCGCGAGCAGGAAGGACACGCCGTAGACCCCAGTCAGGGCGGCCACCTGTGCGAGGGCGAGTTCCCGGTGCTGGGTGTATCCGAGAAGACCCCAGGGTTGGCCGATCAGCCGGCCACGCAGCAGCTCGGAAGCGACCCAGAGCGCCGGGACGACGACGAGCGAGACCACGAAGCCCAACCGGTTGAGCACGGCGCCGGCTGCGGCTGCGAACAAGCCGAACGGCACGCCGACGACGACCAGGAACCACAAGGCAGCCGCGGTCGCCCCCAGCGGCATCACCAAGTGGAAGTACCGGACGGCCGTGTCGGCCAGACTCCACAGGGTCGCCCAACCGTACGCGTAGCCGAAGAGACAGCCGTACGAGAATGCCGACACCGCCGCCTGCCCGCGGACCGCGAGCAGGACCGGAACGAGCGCGAGCCACGCGAAGGCGCCGCAATCGACCGGCGGCACCGCCAGCGCGTAGAGCAGGCCACCCAGGAGGACGCCCAGAACGCGCATGCAGGCGCTCGGTCGGCGTGCCTTAGAGGTCGCTGGACGGCTCCGGGGTGGAGCTGATGACGAGGTCGAAGGCGGGTGATGCCCCGGGCGACAGCGGCTGACCGTTGTCGAGCGTCGCCGCGATCGCGACGACGAAGTGGAAGTTGTCGACGTGCGGCGTGCCGTCGGCGTGCCACTCGCCGTCCGCGGTCCGGCGCGCATCGCGTTTACGGTGCTCTTCCTTGTACGTGCGGAACTCGTGGCGCCAGTAGGAGAGCGTGTCGCTCAGCCCGGGCGATCCGGCGGTGATGCGGAACAGGCCGGGCGAGTTGGGATCGAGCCAGCCACCAAAGAAGCCCTGGGCGTTGTAGATGACGACGCTGTCCGGCTGGAAGCGGAGGCCCGCGCCCACTCCGGTGCCGGTGTACTTCGTGGCATCGCTCACGTCCGTCGCGTCGAAGGCGATGAACATCGTGCCGTCGGCGGCAACGCCGGTCTGATAGTTCTTGCGCGTGATCGTCTCGTCGAAGTCGTGCAGCGCGATGGGACGCCCGATGACCGCGAACTGATCGTCGGAGAGCGTGTAGAGCAGGGTGTTGCTGGCATCGTACACGCTGATCTGGCTCGGCCCGTACGAGACGTCGGGCACGGCCACGCGGAGCTGGTTGCGCAGCTGTCGGTCGGCGAAGTCGCGCTTCACGACACCGCGTCCGCGACTCCAATCGCTCGAGCCATCCCGCGCCGTGAAGCGAACGATGTACTTCTGGCCCTCGACGATGCGATCGTCGAACAACGTGATGGTCTGATCGGGGTATGCGACGAACGGTCGGACGTTGGCACGCGGCGGGGGCGGCTTGTCGCAGCCGCACATCGCGAACGCCTTCGACGCCCCGACGATCAGCAGCGCGGCGGCCGCCAGGATGACTCGCTTCCGATCTCCAGCAACTCGCATGTCTCGTCCCCTTGCGCCGGAGAGTCGCGCGGGCCGTCGAGACCGCTGGGGCCTCGCTTGCGAGGCGCCATGCGTCTTGTTGCCAGACGTCTCCCCGAGTGTGTTGGTCGACAAAGGGGAGTGCACATTTCGCGCCGAGGGCGAGATGCGAAAATGTGCAGGAAACGTGCAGATCCGTCCGTCACTCCGACGTTCGTCCGCCACGCCGCGGCACAGCGTGGCACAGTGCGTGTGTCAGGAGTGACACCCGACCTTGACAACCCGCAACCCGACCGATACCAGAGGCGTCCGCTTATCGCGGGGTGGAGCAGTCTGGCAGCTCGCGAGGCTCATAACCTCGAGGTCGGTGGTTCAAATCCACCCCCCGCAACCTGACGCGCGGGCCCGAGTGTTGTCGCACTCGGGCCCGCCGTGCGCTCGGAGGGGGCATTGGCAGGTGCGCGGCGCGTGCACTACGATCGCGCCATGAGCGTGCGTGCCGCCTTCGTCATTGGCTTCCTGCTGGTCGTCGCCGCGTTCCTCCACGGAGGGATCTACTCGGCGGGCCACGACTTCGTGATGAATCGCTTCACGGGCGCGTACGAGTTCGTGCCTGCCGACGACTACGACGAGCGCGACGAGGCGCGCCACGTCGGTACCGACGCCGCGCGTGCCTTGACCTCCATGAGGGCCGCCGCTAGGGTCCAAGGTCTTCAGTGCCGGAGGTGATTCCATGGCAGGTGGACGGGCATTCAAGAGCAACGTCCGTGAGCGGCGCGAGGCCGAGCGGCGCATGAAGGCGTTGGAGAAGCGGCAGAAGAAGGACGAGAAGCGCCAGGCCGAGCGCGCCGCCGCGACCGCCGTCCCACCCGGCACGCCGGGAACACCGACGCCCGGCAGCTCGCGCTGAACCGTTCACCTCGCGACATAGGGCGGCGTACCCAAGTGGCTAAGGGAGAGGTCTGCAAAACCTCCATTCACCGGTTCGAATCCGGTCGCCGCCTCTCGACCCTCCACCGCCAGACTCGCACCGCCCGCCGCTAGTCGCCGCGGCGCGCGCGCCCGCCGAGCCCCCTCAGAGGGCGTCGATCTTCGCGGCCAGGATGAAGTCGTTCTCCGACAGCCCGCCGACGGCGTGCGTCCAGATGACGACGTCCACCTGACGATAATGCACCGTGAAGTCGGGGTGGTGTCCCTCGGCTTCGGCGACGTCGGCCATGCGGTTCACGAATCGCATGGCCTCGACGAAGTCCTTGAAGACGAAGCGCCGGTGGAGCCTGTCGTCGCGCGCCTCCCACTCGGGAACCTCCGGCAGGAGGAGTGCAACGGCGGCGGCGTCGAGCTTCGGGACGCCACCCTCGCACGGAAGGCAACGCTTTGCCCGCAGGTCCATGGGCGCAGCCTAGAAGATGCGCGCTCAGCGATCCAGACGTGGACGGTTGCGCGACAGGTCGGCCCCGCCGTCCACCAGGATCAGCTGCCCCGTCACGTCGCGCGCGAGATCGGACGCCAGGTAGACGGCGGTCCGCCCCATGTCGTCAGGCTCGGTCATCCGGCCGAGCGGAATCGAGGCGCGGAGCGCCTCGAGGTACTCGGCGCCGAGTCCCACGCGCACCTGCTCGGTGAGCGTCGTACCCGGCGCCATCGCGTTCACGCGGATCCCGTGCGGTCCCAGCTCGAGCGCGAGCGTGCGCGTCAGGTGGTTGATCGCGGCCTTGGCCGCGCCGTAGACGGCGAGACCCGGTGACGGCCGCCCGCTCTCGCCCGAGCTGACGTTGATGATGACGCCGCCGCTGCCCTGGCGCACCATCGCCGTGGCCTCGGCGTGACAGGAGAGGGCCGTCGCGACGAGGTTCTGGTCGACGACGCCGCGGATCGCCGCGACGTCCGTCTCGAGGAAGGGACGCGCGTGATGGCCGCCCAGCATCCCCACGTTGTTGACGGCGACGTCGAGGCCGCCGAGGGCGCGGAGCGTCTCCTCGACCATCGCCGCCACGTCGCTCTCGCGGCGCACGTCGGCGACCGCGACGGTGCTGCTGCGGCCTGCGCGGAGCACGAGCTCGACCGTCTCCGCGGCACGTCCACGATCGAGGTCGTTCACGGCGACGTCGCAGCCGGCGCGCGCGAGCCAGATCGCGATGGCGCGCCCGATCCCCGCACCGGCTCCGGTGACGAGAGCGCGCCTTCCGTCGAGATCTAGGGGGATCATGCGGCTTCGGCGCTCAGCGCGCGCCGGGGCTGAGCGCCGCCAGCAGGCGTTCCAGGGCTTCCTCGGCGCGCGCGATGACCGCGTCGGGTCCGAGGCCTCCCATCGGGTGGGTCACCTCGGCGATACGCGTCGCGGGCAGACCGTAGGCGGTGGCGAGCTGCGTTGCCAGCCCGACGAACGGCGTCGTCGCGACCAGGATGGTCGGCCGCCCCATGTCCTCCAGCGCAACCTGGTCGTGGACACTCCACGACGTGCACGACCCTCAATCGCCGCTCCCGGTGAGCACGACGTCGGCCTCGTCGCGCAGGCGCTCGAGGACCTGCATCTCACCGCGCACGGCGGCGTTCGCCTTCTCGGTGACGAGGACGAGCCGCGCACCGGTGCGCTCGGCCAGGCGCTCGGCCATGGTCGTGAGGAGGAGCCGGGCGTTTGGCTTGCGGTTGTCCAGCACGCCGATCCGGACGCCTGCCAGCACGCTCGGCAGGGGGCTCAGGCGTCGCGGTCCCGGTCCGACAGGCCCTTCGGGCGAGACGACCGTCGGCATCAGCTCTCCAGCGGGAGCGTCACGCTCTTCGTCATGCCCCAGCTCGGCAGCACCGACGAATGCTTGCCCGCACCGCCGGTCACGAAGACGCGGTAGTTGTCGGGGTGCTCGGTCATCGGGAGGAGCGTCTCCCCGGGCATGTCCGCCTGCATCCACGGCGCCCAGCGCCGCTGGCGGAAGGCCGCGAGGAACGTGTCGCGCGACAGGCGCGACCGATCGTAGAGGAAGAGCTGCACGTCGCGCCGCGACCAGCCACCGGATGCGATGGTCACGGCATGCTCGGGGCAGAGCGCGACGAAGATCTCGCCCTGCGAGATGCACGCGTTGTTGGACCCGAGCGACGCGATGGTCGAGGCGGCCTTGAGCAGGATGCGCTCGGCGCGGTCGCTCTCCATGTCGTGGAAGTTGTGTGGGTTCTCGGCGCACGCGACGGTGACCGCCGAGGCGGCCTCGACGCCCGCCGCATGGTGATAGGCGGGCCAGGGAGACTCGGCGGCGTTCTCCGCGACGCAGTACGCGTACTTCGACGGTTGGCCCTGCGTCGACTGGTCGCCGCGTCCCGGATAGGCGCCGCCGATGTGCAGCAGGGCCAGGCGCACGGCTCGGCCGACGGTCGCGTTCGCACGCGTTCCCGGACCGAACGCTCCGCACCCGGCGTTGAAGGCGGCACGGGCGACGATCTCCCCGTGCACGATCACGAGGGGCGCGACGGGGTGCGTGGTCGACTGCACACCCTGGAGGTTCACCTCGGCGTGGCATAGCGCACGGATCGCGGTCACGAGGACGGGGAACACCTCGGGTCGCGCGCCGGCGAGGACCGCATTCACGGCGAGGGCACGGCGCGTCGCGAGGCCGAAGCGGGGCGGGAGCGTTCCGATCACCACGTCGGGGTCGCCGCCGGCCAGCATGGCGTCGACGCGCTGGACGGTGGGCGCCACGAGCGGGAGACCATCGCCCCAGCCCCGCTCCTCGAACAGCTGGAAGAGCGTCTCGGGACGCTCGTCGGCGAGATCGATCAGCTCGTCGGCGACCAGGAGCTCGTCAGAGGCAGCTTGCACGGCGACGGATGATGGCACGAGTGGATGCGCGGCCACAACGCGACGGCGCCCGGCCGGAGGGTCCGACCGGGCGCCATGACGGACGATCAGGTCGCGATCAGTTGCAGATCAGGGTGAGCTTCGTGACCGTGTCGAGCAGTGGCGACGCGGGATTGGCGACATCCGCCGCCGGGAACGCTCCAACCAGCGTGCGGCCCGTGTTGTTGCCGCCCCGTGCGTTGGCGCAGTTCGGTCCGACGGCGCCCGTGACCGGCCCCTCGGACACCACGTTGCCGTCGATGTTGTTGTAGTCATCGACCGACGCCGTGGCGGTCCCGGTCGTGACCGGGATGATGGAGGGCGGCGTGTCGTCCGAGTACGTATCGTCCGCCGTGCAGCGCACACCGTCACCCCCGGCCGCCGTCGAAATGCGGAGGCGCGTGGAGCTGAGGACGAACGTGTCGCCCTCGACCGACGGAGATGTCGTGAACGTGGCGCAGGCGCCGCCGGTCGGCGTCGGAGCAGTGGCGGGATCCGGCTGGCAGATCGCCCCCGGCGTCTCGCACTCGTCGTTCGCGCCCGACGGGTCGCCGGCGCCGATGAGTGAATCCTGACAGGTGGTGTAGTCGACCCGCGGCGCGGACGAGCCCATGCAGGAGAGAACCCCGAGTGATCGGAAGCTCACATTGCAGGCATAGATGGTCGGGAGAACCAGCGAGGGCTTGAACGAGACGCTCGCCGTACCGATGAGGCCGATCTCGTTCGTCAGGGTACCGGGCCATTCGCAGCCAGCGATGATCGTCGCTCCTGCGAGCGGGACCGGAACCGGAATGGCGTTGATCTTGGTCTCGGCACCCGAAGCCGCCGTCAGGCTGCAGACGGTGTTGACGCATGGAGGTGTCGAGAGCGCAGCGCAGAGGCTGCACCCGTTGTCGCCGAACGTCTGCATGATGTTCGGGAAGTCGGCGATCAGCAGTTGCTGAGTCTCGTAGGCGCCCTTCAGCGCAGAGAGGAGGATCAGTGCCTCCCACCGATCTCCGAACAACGCCGTGGACAAGTGTCCGAGATCAGTGAGGTTCTGGTCCGCGCAGGCCCCCGGCGGTACGGCTACCGGCGACATCTTGTGGAGGGCTGCCCGCGTCTTGGCCATGGCCGAGACCGGGTTCGTCGCGTCGATGACCTTGGCGAGGCCGGCCTGGCAGCCCGTCGCGGCGGTCGCGACGAGGGCAGGGGAGGTCGCCTTGCGGAAGCCGTCCTTGCACTTGGTGAGAGCCTTCAAGATCGATGCCTGGAGCTTCGTACCGTTCTTCTCGATCCCCTGGTGACACTTGAGGAGATCGGCGCGGGCCGGGGCCGCGGCCATGACCGCGGAGAGCCCCAGCGTCCCAACAACGAGCGCAACCTTGCGCATACGTTCCCCCTTCTGACGGCGCCCCGCGCCGCCGCACGTTGGTTTGTCTGAAGCGCGATTAGATTCCACGCATTTGCGGACTGTCAAGGAAAATGTGCGGCGAGAAGCCGCGACGACGCGTCGTGTCGGTCCGTTTCGCGAGCCGCGAAGGGCCATCGCTGGCGCCAGCGATGGGCTCTGGCCACCCGCGATGGTGCTCGACCCGAACGAAAGCCAGCGCACGACGGAGAGGACGGCGCGTTCGGGATCGCTGGATGCGCGACCACCGGCAGCGATGCGCACCCGCATGCCATGCGTGACACACTGAGGCCTCGAGCGTCGTCCGAAGGAGGAC
>Ga0335084_10001874_pt1 | contig 19940 bp, 20 predicted proteins | sample Lox_Sample_44_FD_206721 | JGI IMG/M metagenome (GOLD analysis project Ga0335084, IMG submission 206721) | Soil microbial communities from Loxahatchee National Wildlife Refuge, Florida, United States - Lox_Sample_4.4 | ecosystem: Environmental > Terrestrial > Soil > Wetlands | place: USA...
TGGTGAGCATCTGGAAGTAGCCCGCGCCGTCGATCAGCGCCGCCTCGTCGAGCTCCTTCGGGATGCTGGCGAAATAGCCGATCATGATCCAGGTGCAGAAGGGCACCGTGAGGGTCGGGTAGATGACCATCAGCACCCAGTAGTGGTTCATCATCTCGATGCCGGTCGTGTCCTGCACGAAGGCGAAGATCTTGAACAGCGGGATGAAGAGCAGCGTCTCGGGGATGAGGTAGGTGAGGAACACGCCCATGGCGAGCGTCGTCGAGCCCCAGAACTTCATGCGCGCGAGCGCGAAGGCGGCCGGCACGCTGATCAGCATGGTGATGATCACCACCACCGTGGACACGATCGCCGAGTTCTTGAAGAACGTGAGGTACTGCGCCGAGCCGAGCAGCGCGGTGTAGTTCTCCAGCGTCGGCTTGTACACGAACCAGGGGTTGGTGACCGCGCCGATCTCCGCGCTCGACTTGAGCGAGGTGATGAACATGTAGACCGGCGGCGTGAGGAAGAAGATGACGAACAGGATCAGGAAGAAATAGGACCAGTAGAGCGCGCGCTTGCGGTCGCGCTTCATGCTGCCCGCGCTCACCTTTCCGGCGGAGGTCGCTCCCAGGACGGCAGCCATCAGGCCTCGTTGCCGCGGCGGTTGATGTCGCGCAGGATGAAGTACGCCGCGATGGCGAGGATCGGGAACATGAAGAGGGACACCGACGCGCCGAGCGGGATGTCGTTGCCCTCGATGCCGAGCTTGAACGCCCAGGTGGCGAAGATGTGCGTCTGGTCGATCGGGCCGCCGGAAGTGAGGATGCGGACGATGTCGAAGTTCGCGAAGGTGACGATGAGCGAGAACAGCACCGTGATCGAGATGATGTTGCGCATCATCGGCAGCGTCACGTACCAGATCTTCTGCCACCAGCTCGCGCCGTCGATGGCGGCGGCCTCGTAGAGCTGCTCGGGCACCGACTTCAGCGCGGCGAGGTACATGATCAGGAAGAACGGCGCCCCGTACCAGACGTTCACCAGGATCACCGCGAAGCGCGCCCAGTAGGGGTCGCCGAGCCAGGTGATGCCCTGCAGGCCCATGTGCTCGAAGAGCCAGTTGAAGGCGCTGTAGGAGGGGTCGAAAAGCCAGAACCAGGCGAGCGTGCTCATCGCCGGCGGGATCACCCAGGGAATGAGCAGCATGCCGCGCCATTTGCGCTGGCCTTTGGCCGGCACGTTGTGCACGAAGTGCGCCACGCAGAAACCGATCAGCGCCTTGAACAGCACTGCGGTGACCGCGAAGATGCACGACTGCTTCACTACCATCCAGAACAGATCGCGCTTGAACAGGAAGTCGAAGTTGCCCAGGCCGACGAAGTGCTCCATCGACTTGTTCAGGGTCGCGAGGTGCACCGAGTACAGCGCCGGATAGACGACCAGGCCGCCGATCAGGGCGATCAGCGGCAGCGCCATCAGGAAGGCGATGGTCGACTTGCGTCGCGCGAAGCGGCGCAGGCCGCCGCCGCGCGCGGCGACGGCCTGGGTGCCGGGCAGGACGGCGGCCATCTCAGGTCCGCATGTACCCTTCGAGCTCCGAGGCGGCCCAGGCGATCGCCTCCGCGATCGACTTGCCGCCCTGCGTGCACTGGGCGATCAGCTTGGTCTGGATGCCCTGCACGTACATCTGGTTGGCGATGTTGGCCGGCGCCGGCGCGCACGCCATCGACAGCGTCTGGTCGTGCTTGGGCGGGTAATGGAACACCGTGCCCTTGGGCGGCGCGACCTCTTCCCAGATCTTGAAGTTGCGCTGGCTGGCGAAGGACGGGATGTCGTAGCCGATCGAGCCGTTCACGATCTTCTCGACGTTCGAGCGCTCCCAGATCGTCGTCAGCAGGCTCTTCGCCGCGCTCTTGTTCTTGGAGTAGCCCCACACGCCCCAGATGAAGGGCAGGTAGGGCGCGTAGCGGCCCTTCGGCCCCTTGGGCATCGGGATGGTGTAGAGGTGCTCGGCGACCTTCGGGTTGTCGCGCTTCGCCACCGCATAGGCCGACGGCGGGTTCATGATCATCGAGCCCTGGCCGGAGATGATGTACTTGTTGTTCGAGGCGTCGTCCCAGGCGAAGACGTCCGGCGGCATCACCTTGGTCAGCCGCTGCATGTACTCGAGCACCTGCTTCACGCCGTCGGACTTCTTGATGACGATTTCGCCCTTGGCGTTCACGAGCTCGGCGCCGTAGGAGTGGAACAGCGCGCCCACCCAGTCGACCGAGTCGGTGGTCTGCCCGAGGCCGAGGCCGATCGGGTGGCCCTCCTTGTGCAGCTTCTCCGCCGCATTGACGAGCGTGTCCCAGTTCCAGTTGTCCGCGGCCTTGGTCGCCGGCTTGAGCGTCGGGTACATCTCGAGGATGTCGACGCCGGCCACGTCCTTGAACAGGTCCAGGCGCAGGCAAGGCGGTTTCACCTGGGTGCCGGTGACCGCCGGCACGCCGACGTAGTGGCTCTTGCCCTTCACCAGGAACTGCGCCGCGGGATCGAGCGCGCCGTTCGCCTTGACCAGGTGGCTCATCACGTCATCCAGCGGCTCGAGCAGCTTCTGCTTGTCGAGCGGATCCCAGGCCTGGAAGGTCATCATGTCGTGGCCGGAGCGGGCCTGCGCTTCGGCCTGCGCGGTGAGCACGATCTTGTTGCCCTGGCTGGTGATGTAGTCGATCTTGAGCTCGACCTTCTCCTTCTTCGCCCAGTCCTGGCAGACCTTGGTCAGGACGTCGTTCGCGCCCGGGACCCAGTGGTCCCAGAAGCCGACCGACAGCGTTCCCGCGGCATAGGACGTGCGGATGTAGGGAAAGGCGAGCGCGGCGGACACCGCCGCGCCGCGTTTCAGAAACTTACGGCGAGAGTGCTGCTTTGCCATTGCTCCTCCTCCTCAGAAGGGTTGACGCTGCGATGTTAGTCAAAAGTTCCGATGGGGTCTATCTATATCGTCGGCCGGCCGGGAACGATGCTTTCCGGCCGCCCCGGCGCCTAGAATCGCCCATGGCCCGGCTCGCCTGGCTGCTCCTTGCGTGGATCGGCCTGGCGCTCGCCGACCAGCCCTACCCTTTCAAGATGCGCTCGGAGCGGGCCGGCAACGCGGCGATGGTGCACGCCAGCAACGGCGGGCCGATCCCGCTTTCGGTGCGCCTGCAGTTCGCCGAGCGCGAGAACATCTCGACCGCCGAGCGCTGGCCGATGATCGTGGTGGTGCCGGCGAACACCGACCTGCCGGTGGCGCGCATCAGCGCCTTCGACCCGAAGAAGCGCTGGGGCTACCGCTACAGCTACCGCTTCCAGTACGGCGCCTACACGGCGGTGCACGACCCCGCGGCGCTTTATCGCGTGCCGTGGATGGACGGCAGGACCTTCGTCATCGGGCAGGCGCCGGGCGGGCCGGTGATCACGCACAAGTCGCCGGCGAGCCGCAACGCGGTCGACATCCCGATGCCCGAAGGCACGCCGATCGTCGCCGCGCGCGCAGGGCTGGTCTTCCTCACGGTGTCGGAGAACGACGTCGGCGGCGCGGACGAGGCCTACCGCAGCAAGGCAAACGTGGTGCGCGTGCTGCACGACGACGGCACGGTGGGGAACTACGTGCACCTCATGCACGAGGGCGTGGCGGTGAAGGACGGCGAGCGCGTCGCGCCCGGCACGCTGATCGGCTACGCCGGCAGCACCGGGCTTTCGGCCGGGCCGCACCTGCACTTCGCGGTGACGCGCGTCGCGCGCGAAGGCGACGAGCTCGTGGTGGTGTCGGAGCCGTTCCGCTTCTACGTCGGCGATCCGCCGCGGCCGTTCACGCCGCAATACGGTCTTGCGGTGCGGGCCGACTATTCGCCGAGGGCGCCTGCGCCGACGTTGGTGCGGCGTCCTGCCAGTGCACCAGCTCCATCCGCCCGTTGAGGTGCTCGACGATGGCGGTGCACGAGTCGACCCAGTCGCCGCAGTTGAGGTAGGCGATGCCGCCGATGTCGCGCTGCGCGGCGGCGTGGATGTGGCCGCAGATCACGCCGTCGGCGCCGCGCTTGCGCGCGTGGTGCGCCACCGCCTCCTCGAACTCGAAGATGAAGGTGAGCGCGGTCTTCACCTGGCGCTTGGCGAAGCCGGCGAGCGACCAGTAGCCCGGCAGGTGGAGCTGCCGGCGGGCCCAGGACAGCCACAGGTTCAGGTGCACCAGCACCGCGTACGCGCTGTCGCCGAGATACGCGAGCCACTTGTGGTAGCGCGTCACCTGGTCGAACTCGTCGCCGTGCACCAGGAGATACTTCTTGCCGTCGGCGGCGACGTGCAGGTACTCGCGCTCGACGCGGATGTTGCCGAACGAGGTGCCGACATGCTCGCGCACCGCCTCGTCGTGGTTTCCCGGCACGAACACCACCTGCACGTCGTGCCGCGCGCGCTTCAGCACCTTCTGCACCACGGTGTTCTGCGCCTCGTCCCAGTAGATGCCGCGGCTCCTCATCGCCCAGAAGTCGATCACGTCGCCGACGAGGAGCAGCTGCTCGCACTCGTACGCCTTGAGGAACTCGAGCAGCCGAGCGGCCTGGCACGCGCGCGTGCCGAGGTGGATGTCGGAAAGGAAGATCGAGCGGACGCGCTGGGCCATCACATCTTCCGATGTAGTGTGAGCTTCATTAGCTAACCACTTGGCGCGCAGGGTAGAAGGCCGATGTGACAGCGGCATGACCGCTTCGCGGTAAAGATTCCGACACATTCGGCTCTCAACATCGCCGGATGGACCGCCTGAGCGAGGAGCTGCTCGACAGCTACGACGAAGAGCTTGAGCTGGAGCTCGACGACCGGCAGCCGAGCCCGGGACTGCCGCGGCGGCGCTACTTCAAGGAGCTGTTCCGCCTGCAGGGCGAGCTGGTGAAGCTGCAGGACTGGGTGGTGCAGCAGAAGCTCAAGGTGGTGGTCCTTTTCGAAGGCCGCGACGCCGCCGGCAAGGGCGGCGCCATCAAGCGCATCACCCAGCGCCTCAACCCTCGCGTGTGCCGCGTGGTCGCGCTGCCGGCGCCGAACGACCGCGAGCGCACGCAGTGGTATTTCCAGCGCTACGTGCCGCACCTGCCCGCCGGCGGCGAGATCGTGCTCTTCGACCGCAGCTGGTACAACCGCGCCGGCGTCGAGCGCGTGATGGGCTTTTGCACCGAGGAGCAGTACGAGGCGTTCTTCCGCGACGTGCCCGAGTTCGAGAAGATGCTGGTGCGCTCGGGCATCGTGCTGATCAAGTACTGGTTCTCGATCACCGATGAAGAGCAGCACCTGCGCTTCCAGACGCGCATCCACGATCCGCTCAAGCAGTGGAAGCTCTCGCCGATGGACCTCGAGTCGCGCGCCCGCTGGGAGCGCTACACCAAGGCGAAGGAGATCATGCTCGAGCGCACCCACATTGCCGAGGCGAAGTGGTGGGTGGTCGCCGCCGACGACAAGAAGCGCGCGCGCCTGAACTGCATCCAGCACCTGCTCTCGCTGATTCCGTACGAAGAGGTGCCGCACGCGCCGGTGAGCCTGCCCGAGCGCATCCACAACCCGAATTACCTGCGCGGCCCGGTTCCCAAGGAGATGTACGTCCCCGCCGTATACTAGGGACGATGAAACGCATCGAGCAGTTCTGGGACGACGCCATCGTCCCGACCCTGATCGACTACATCAAGATCCCCGCCAAGTCGCCGCACTTCGACCGCGGCTGGGAGAAGAACGGCTATATCGAGGACGCGGTCACCCTCGCCGACGACTGGTGCCGCCGCCATGCGCTGCCCGGCATGAAGCAGGAGATCGTGCGCCTGCCCGGCAGGACGCCGGTCCTGTTCATCGAGATCCCCGGCACGTCCAAAGGCAACATCCTGATGTACGGCCACCTCGACAAGCAGCCCGAGATGACCGGCTGGCGCGAGGGCTTCGGGCCGTGGATTCCCGTCATTGAAGATGGAAAGTTGTATGGGCGCGGCGGTGCGGATGATGGATATGCGGTTTTTTCTTCTTTATCAAGTATTCATTTTTTAAAAGAAGAAAAGCGAGATATTCCGAACATCAAGATCCTGATCGAGTGTTGCGAAGAAAGCGGCAGCTACGATCTGCCACCGTATCTCGAGCATCTTTCGTCAAGAATCGGAACGCCGGATCTCGTCATCGCGCTCGATTCGGGCTGCGGCAACTACGAGCAGCTCTGGGGCACGACCTCGCTGCGCGGGCTGGTGAACGGCGTGCTGACGGTCGAGGTGCTGACCGAGGGCGTGCATTCGGGCGATGCGAGCGGCGTGGTGGCCTCGAGCTTTCGCATCCTGCGCGAGCTGCTCGAGCGCGTCGACGACTCCGGCACGGGCGTGGTGAGCCACGCCGCGTTCCACGCGCCGATCCCGCCCGAGCGCGGCGAGCAGGCGAAGGCGGCGGCGAAGGTGCTCGGCGACACGATCTGGCGCAAGTTTCCGTTCGTCGAGGGCATGAAGCCGATGGCGCCCGACCTCGCCGACCTGGTGCTGAACCGCACCTGGCGGCCGATGCTCGCCGTCACCGGCGCCGAGGGGATGCCGCCGGTCGCAAGCGCCGGCAATGTGCTGCGCCCGAAAACCTCGCTCGCCTTGTCGCTGCGGCTACCACCCACCGTCCAGGCCGATGCCGCGGCGCTCGCGCTGAAGACGCTGCTCGAGAAGGACCCGCCCTACGGCGCCAGGGTTTCTTTCGAATACGGCCAGGCCGCCACCGGCTGGAGCGCCCCCCAGTTGGCGCCGTGGCTCGAGAAAGCGGTCGGAGAAACCTCGCAGAGGCACTATGGAAAGGATGCCATGTGGATGGGCGAGGGCGGCACCATCCCTTTCATGGCGATGCTCGGCGTCAAGTTTCCCAAGGCGCAGTTCCTCATCACCGGCGTGCTCGGGCCGCACTCGAACGCGCACGGCCCGAACGAGTTCCTGCACCTCGCGTACGCGAAGAAGCTGACCGCGTGCGTGGCGGATGTGATCGCCGCGCTGTCGTAGCTTCCCGACAGTTTTTTTGCGCTGCACGTCGTTTTTCCAGTCTTGCGCGTATAGCTGGATCATCTACACTTCGTCGCGTAACTGACGAGGTGAACGTAGATGCATTTGCTAGGGAGAAGCGCGCTTCTGTGCGCGCTGGTGGGGCTTCTGAGCTTCTTCATCGGCAAGGCCGCTTACGCGCAGTTCGGCGTGCTTACGCAAGACGTGCGCATCCCGGTCAAGGAAAGCGGCTACACCATCGCCGCGCGCATCGTGCGGCCCGACGGCAAGGGACCCTTCGGCGCGATCGTTCTGAACCACGGCGTGGGCGGCACCGCGGCCGAGCGCCACAGCGAGTCGCCCGACCAGCTGCTCGACTCGGCGACGGTCTTCGCGCACCACGGCTACGTCGTCATGCTGCCGCTGCGGCGCGGCTTCGGCGTCACCGGCGGCGACTACGCCGAGGACCCGGGCCCGTGCAGCAATCCCAACTTCCCGAAGGCCGAGCAGGCGGCGTCGCAGGACGTGATGGCCGCCTACAACTACACGCGCACGCTGCCCTACGTCGACGGCTCGCACATGATCCTCGCCGGCCAGTCGGCGGGCGCGATGGTGTCGATCTACACCGCCGCGACGCGCGCGCCGCAGGGCCTGGTCGCGGTGCTCGGCTTCGCCGCAGGCCGCGGCGGCAACCCGGACTACCGCCCGGGCGTGCCCTGCGCGATCGAGCCGGTGGCGAAGCTGCTCGACACGCTCGGCAAGCAGATCAAGGTGCCGGTGCTGTTCCACTACGCGGCGAACGATCACTACTTCAATCCGGCCACCACGCGCCTCTGGTACGAGCGCTTCACCGCCGCGGGGGCAAAAGCCGACTACGTGCTGCAACCGGCCTTCGGCGCCGACGGCCACTATGTGTTCAGCGCCGCGGGCGGCGCCAAGGTCTGGCTGCCGGCCGTCGAGCGCTTCTTCGACGAATACGGCGTCCCGTTCTCGAAGAACTAGAGCTTCAGCAGGTCGGGCGAGAGGTAGCGGCTGCGGTAGGTCTCGAAGTCGATGCGGTCGCCGGCTTCGATTTTCTTCTGCTCCTCGAGGGATTTCTCCGCCAGCCGGACGAAGTAGCGCTCGGCTGCCGCCGGGAAACCGCCGCTCCTGAGCGAGCCCGCGTGCAGCAGGGAAAGCGCGAGGACGAATCGAACGTACGCGTTGCCGTGGTTGCGCGCCATGGCGTGCAGGACGCGCGCCGAAGGCGCGGTCTCCGGCTCGCGCATGACGCCCAGCGCGTCGGCGAGCGCGTCGCGGTAGGCGGCGCCGCCCAGAGCCGCGTCGAGCGCCGAGGCGACGCTCGCGCAGCCCTGCAGGACCTCGGCGCCCCACTCGGCGAGCGCCGACTTCTCGCGGCCCCGCTCGAGGAGCAGCCCGGGCTCGCGCCCGCGCTGCGCCACGGCCAGCTTGTTGCGCGCGATGGCGGCGAGCTCCTCCCGCGTGTCGTCCGGGCTCGCGCTCAGGTGGCAGTGCAGCAGCAGCAGGTCGAGCAGCCGCATGGTCGGCGCGGTGATGCCGAGCGGCGCGAACGGGTCGAGGTCCATCAGCCGCACCTCGACGTACTCGACGCCGCGCTCGCGCAGCGCGTGCAGCGGCCGCTCGCCGCGGCGGGTGGGGCGCTTCGCGCGGATGGTGGTGTAGAACTCGTTCTCGATCTGCAGCAGGCTCGTCGCCAGCTGCCGGTATTCGCCGTCGGGACCCTGGATACCGATCTTTTCGTAAGGCGCGTAGGGCTCGGTGAGCGCTTTGTAGAGCGACGCGCCGTAGCTGGCCAGGCTGTTGTAGCTCACGTGCAGGCTGGACTGCGCGTCGCTCTGGTAGCCCAGCCTTCCCATGCGCAGCGAGGTGGCGTGCGGCAGAAACAAGGTATTGGAAGAAAGCGCCTTCAATTCGTGCGTTCGTCCTTCGACGAAGCTCGAGCACACCGCCGGAGAAGCCCCGAACAGGTAGATCGGCAGCCAGGAAATCCGCCGGAAGTTGCGGATCAGCGCGAAGTAGCTTTCGTTCGTCATCCCCGGCAGCGAGAAGTTGTAGTGGATGCCGGAGATGGTCTGCATGCGCCGGCCGTAGCGCCAGGCCAGGCCGTTGCGGTAGACGGTCTTCAGACGGCCGCTGTTGGAGGTGCCGTAGCGGCCGATCGGGATCGCGTCGTCGGCCGGCAGCCCGCACGGCATGCTCGCGCACCAGAGGATCTCGTCGCCGATGTTGCGGTAGACGAACTGGTGGATGCGCTCGAGCTCTTCGAGGCAGGCCTCGGCGCTCGCGTGCACGCCGGTGATCAGCTCGAGCTGCGATTCGCTGAAGTCGGTGGTGATGTGCGGGTGGGTAAGCGCCGAGCCGAGCGCCGGCGCATGCGGCGTGAGCGCGAGCGCCCCGCCGGGCGCGACCCGCAGGCTCTCCTTCTCGATGCCCCGGCGCAGGCCGAGAAGCGTTTCCCTCGGCAGCGAAGTCAAATCAGCCGACTTTGAGAAGTTCGACTTCGAACAGCAGCGTCGCGTTCGGCGGAATCACGCCGCCGGCGCCGCGCGCGCCGTAGCCGAGCGCGGGCGGGATGGTCAGGAGGCGGGTGCCGCCGACCTTCATGCCCTGCACGCCTTCGTCCCAGCCCTTGATCACCTGGCCGCGGCCGAGCGCGAAGACGAACGCCTCGCCGCGGTCCTTGCTGGAATCGAACTTGCGGCCCTTGATGACGCCGTCGGTGAGCCAGCCGGTGTAGTGCACGGTGACGTCCCGGCCCTTGTCGGCGGCGTCGCCGCTGCCGACCTGGACGTCCTCGACCTTCAGCCCGCTGGGCGTGGTAGTCGCTGCCATTGCTTCCTCCTCCTCATGATTCTAGTTGCCGGTGATTGTCGCGCGGGCCCAGTCCAGAATTACAGCCAGGCGCGGCGGCAAGAGGTCCTCGGCCTCGTCGAAGCTCGCCCACCGGTATTCCTGATGCTCGGGCCGCCCGAGCTCGGGCGAAACCGGCAGTTTCACGTCGTGCTCGCCTGTTTCGCAGAGGTAGTAGCGCGCCACCTTCTTGTCGTTGCCGTACGGCAGCGTTTCCTTGTGCTCCTCGCCGAACGGCCAGTCGAGCTCGCTGAGGCCGGTCTCCTCCTCGATCTCGCGCTTCGCCGTGGCGAGCTGCTCCTCGCCCGCCTCGACCAGCCCCTTGGGGAAGTCCCAGTTCCTGAACGCCCGCAGCAAGAGGATGCGGATGCCGCGCTCGGTGCGGCGAAAGACCACGGCGCCGGCGGCGCGGGGATGCCTGGATTTCATTAGAGTAATGGTAGCCGTGAGAATCATTAAAGACGACTCGGGGGCGGTGTTCTCGCGCTGCAGGCGCTGGCGCTACCTGCTGTGGCGATGCTGGGACCTCACCGCCCCGGTCGCCAATTTCCTGATGCTCAACCCGAGCACCGCCGACGAAACCAGGCTCGACCCGACCTGCGCCAGGGCGCGTGCGTACGCCGAGGCCTGGGGCTACGGCGCGCTCATCGTCACCAACATCTTCGGCTGGCGCTCGACCGATCCGAAGGCCCTGCGCCGGGTGCGGGACCCGGTGGGCAAAGGCAACGACGCCGCGATCCTGCGCGCAGCGGCCGAATCAGACCTGGTGGTCTGCGCCTGGGGCAATCACGGGGAGGTAAATGAGCGGGGTTCGAAGGTTCTGACCGACCTTCGTTTTTCCCGTGTGGAGCTGCATGTCCTTGCGACTACGAAAAGCGGGCAGCCGGCCCATCCGCTCTATCTCAGGAAATCCCTGACGGCGATCCCCTGGTAGGAGATGCCCGCCGCCCGCGCAAAACCTAGCCAGAGGAGGAGGAGGAGGCTTCGGAGCTGCGCGGACGGCGAAGCAAGCTTGAAACTTTCAGTGCGCGCCGCTGGGCAGGTGGAACAGCCGGGCGAGCGCTTCGCGCGCGTTGCAGAGCGATTGGAACACCGCCGCGAAGCCGAGTTCCCAGCGTTCCGCCGCATGCATCTGCAGCGAATAGCGTTCCTGCAGCGGCCCGGGCAGCGAGCTCAGCGCATTCTTCCAGAACGGTGTGACAAATTCGTTGCTACGCATGGCGCACCCCTTTCGGCTCGTGGGACAGGAGGCGCTGAACCGCGGAGACGAGCGCCGCCGTTGCGCGCACGATCAGGCGGCCGATCGCCTCGGCGCGGGCGCGGCGGGCGCGCAGCTCGAGTGAGTACAATTCGGCCGGAGCGGGCATTCGATAGTTCTTCATGGCTGACAAGATAGGTGCCGCAGAGGCGAGAAACAAACGATGAATTTTCATTCCTGGCATAAGAAAAACTCACTGAATTCGTGATTTATCGCCTGCCGCCGCTGAACGCGCTGCGCGTGTTCGAAGCCGCCGCGCGGCACCTGTCCTTCAAGGAAGCCGCCGCCGAGCTGCACATCACGCAGGCCGCGGTGAGCCACCAGGTGAAGAGCCTGGAGGAGTACCTCGGCGTGAGCCTGTTCAGGCGCGCCGGCCGCGGCGTGCAGCTCACCGAGGCGGCGAAGGCCGCCTTGCCGCGGCTGCGCGAGGGCTTCGACGCGCTCGCCGCGGCGGTGGAGACGGTGCGCGAGCGCGGCGGCGAGGCCGAGCTCACCATCACCTCGCCGCCGGTGTTCACCGCGCGCTGGCTGATGCCGCGCCTCGCCGACTTCGCGAAGAAGGAGCCGAAGATCGATGTGCGCGTGGTGGCGAACAGCCGGATGGTCGACTCCGGCGCGCTCGATTCCCCGGTGTTCATCGGCACCGATCCGGCGCGCGACGCCTCCGGCGTCGAGATCCACCTCGGCGTGGGCGAGTATCCCGGGCACCGTGCCGACCGGCTGTTCGAGGTGCGCATGGTGCTGGTCGCGAGCCCCGAGCTGATCGAAGGCGAGCCGCCGCTGCGCGAGCCGGCCGACCTCGCGCGCCACGTGCTGCTGCACGACGACGCGATGGAGCTGGTCGCGCACGGCAACGCCTGGCGCAAGTGGCTCGAGGCGGCCGGCGTCGCCGACCGCGTCGACGGCAGCCGCGGGCCGCGCTTCTCCTCGAACATCCTCTCGCTCGAGGCGGCGTCGCAGAAGCTGGGCGTGGCGCTCGCGCTGCGGCCGCTGATCGACGCCGATGTCGCTTCCGGGCGTCTGCGAAGACCCTTCGAGATAGAGGTGAATCCGCGCTCGGCGTATTACCTGGTATGCCCCGAGGTGATCGCCGACCGGCCCGCCGTGCAGGCTTTCAGAAATTGGCTTTTAAAACAGGCCGGCGGCTAAGGTAGGACTTGTTATTGCAGCAGGCGTCGCTACATAACGCCTGTGAGATCCCGCGACGTTTCCGGCTGGATGTGGAGCGAGGCCCTGCGGCTGCTCGAGCAGGCCGACCGCCTCCACCGCCAGTTTTTCCTCGCCCGCGAGCCCGCCTCGTGGGAGCCGCCGCTCGACGTGGTCGAGCGCGCCGGCGAGCTGAGGCTCCAGCTCGCGCTGCCGGGGGTGGCGAGCGACGCCGTCTCGGTGGTCGCCGACGCCGGCGGCATCGTCGTCTCGGCGATCCGCGGCTTCGCCTGCCGCGAAGGCGACGCGCAGATCCATCGCCTCGAGATCCCGTACGGCCGCTTCGAGCGGCGCGTCGATTTCGACGTGGAGAAATACGAGTTCGTTTCGAAGACGCAGCAGGACGGCATCCTCACTTTGACGTTCCGCAGGAAGGAAGGCGCATGAACCAGGAAGTGCTCAACAACGAAGCCAAAGATCCCCTCAACGCGGCCGCGGCGCCGCGCGGCCAGGGCGCGGCGCTGAAGCCGCTGCCGGAGGACGCGCTGATCGTCATCCCGGTGCGCAACACGGTGCTGTTCCCCGGCGTCATCTCGCCGGTCACGGTGGGCCGCGCCACGTCGGTCGCCGCCGCGCAGGAAGCGGTGCGCAGCGAGAAGCGCATCGGCTTCCTGCTGCAGAAGGACGCGGCGAAGGACGAAGTGCATCCCGAGGACCTCTACTGGGTCGGCACCGCCGGCAGCGTGGTGCGCTACATCACCGGCGGCGAAGGCGCGCACCACCTGATCGTGCAGGGCCAGGGCCGCTTCCGCGTGCTCGAGTTCCTCTCCGGCTGGCCGTTCCTGGTCGCGCGGGTCGCGATGGTGGAGGCGAGCGGCGAGGTCACGCCCGAGATCGAGGCGCGCTTCATGCAGCTCAAGCAGCAGGCGGCGGAAGCCATCGGCCTGCTCGGCAACGCGCCCGACGAGCTCGGCACGCTGGTGCAGGGCGTCACCTCGCCCTCGATCCTCGCCGACATGGTCGCCAACCTGCTCGACATCAAGAACGAGCAGAAGCAGGACCTGCTCGAGACCTTCGACCTCAAGCGGCGCCTCGACAAGGTGCTCGCGCTGCTCGCCGAGCGCGTCGGCGTGCTGCGCATCTCGAAGGAGATCGGCGACAAGACCAAGAAGGAGTTCGACGAGCGCCAGCGCGAGCACGTGCTGCGCGAGCAGATGCGCCAGATCCAGAAGGAGCTGGGCGAGGGCGAGGACACCGCCGCCGAGCTGGAAGAGCTGAAGAAGGCGATCGAGTCCGCCGGCATGCCGGAGGACACGCACAAGCACGCGGTGAAGGAGTTCAAGCGCCTGCAGCGCATGGGCGAGGGCAGCGCCGAGGGCTCGATGCTGCGCACCTATCTCGAGTGGCTGAGCGAATTGCCCTGGAAGTTCGAGGGTGAGAAGGCGATCGACGTGGCGCAGGCAAGGCGCATCCTCGACGAGGACCACTTCGGCCTCGACAAGATCAAGCGCCGCATCCTCGAGCACCTCGCCGTGCGCAAGCTCAACCCGAACGGCAAGAGTCCGATCCTGTGCTTCGTCGGCCCGCCGGGGGTCGGCAAGACCTCGCTCGGCCAGTCGATCGCGCGCGCCACCGGGCGCAAGTTCCAGCGGATAGCTCTCGGTGGTGTTCACGACGAGGCCGAGATCCGCGGCCACCGCCGCACCTACATCGGCGCGCTGCCGGGCAACGTGATCCAGGCGCTGCGCCGCGCCGAGTCGAAGAACGCGGTGCTGATGTTCGACGAGATCGACAAGCTCGGCATGGGCGGCTTCCACGGCGACCCGTCGAGCGCGCTGCTCGAGGTGCTCGACCCGGAGCAGAACGCGAAATTCCGCGACAACTACCTCGGCGTCGACTTCGACCTGTCGAAGGTGATGTTCATCACCACCGCCAACATGCTCGATACCATCCCCGGGCCGCTGCGCGACCGCATGGAGATCATCCAGCTGCCGGGCTACACCACCGAGGAGAAGCTCGAGATCGCCAAGCGCTACCTGGTGAAAAGGCAGCTCGAAGCGAACGGCCTTTCTTCCTCGCAGGTCGAGATCCGCGAAGAGGCGATCAAGGCGCTGATCGAGGACTACACCCGCGAGGCCGGCGTGCGCACGCTCGAGCGCGACATCGGCGCGGTGCTGCGCAATGTGGCCATGCGCATTGCCGAGGGGGTTTCGGAAAAAATCGTCGTGAAGCCCGAAGATCTGCATGCCATCCTCGGCGCGAGGAAATTCGAAAATGAAACCGCGCAGCGCACCTCCGTGCCCGGCGTGGCGACGGGGCTCGCCTGGACGCCGGTCGGCGGCGACATCCTGTTCATCGAGGCCTCGAAGGTGCCCGGCTCGGGCAAGCTGATCCTCACCGGCCAGCTGGGCGAGGTGATGAAGGAGTCGGCGCAGGCGGCTTTGACGCTTTCGAAGACTTTTGTTTCTGATTCCCTGGAAAAGAGCGATCTGCACATCCACGTTCCGGCGGGGGCGACGCCGAAGGACGGTCCGTCCGCGGGGGTGGCGATGTTCCTCGCCATGATCTCGCTGCTGACCGGCAAGCCGGTGCGGAACGACGTCGCGATGACCGGCGAGATCTCGCTGCGCGGCCTGGTGCTGCCGATCGGCGGCGTGAAGGAGAAGACGCTCGCCGCGCTGCGCGCCGGGATCAAGACGGTGATGCTGCCGCGGCGCAACGAGAAGGACCTCGAGGACGTGCCGGCCGAGGCGAGGGCGAAGCTGCAGTTCGTGCTGCTCGACCGCGTCGAGGACGCGATCAGGACCGCGATCGGCGATCTGCCCGAGGCAAAGAAGCTGGCGGCTTAGCGGCGGGTCCGGGCACGCGGTCCAGGATTTCGAGGACCGCGCGCCGCTTCGCCTCGCGGCGGGAGAGCAGCCACTTGCCCGCCTCGGAGGCGTGGATCCAGAGCGGCGGGGTGCGGAACTCGGGCTCTTGCTTCGACATGCGCCCCAAAGCCTACGGCATCCGGCCGCGCTTTGCCATCCTCCGACATTCTGTTGCATCTGCCGCGGCGCGATATCCGTAAAATCAACCGCATGCAAATACGGAGGTTGTGCTCACTTTTCCTTTGCGTCGCGCTCCTCGCCGGCTGCGCGCAAAGCTCGCTCACCGGCCGCAAGCAGCTGCTGCTGGTGTCCGAGCAGGAGGCGGTGAGCGGTTCGGCGCAGGCCTACGCCCAGATGATGGGCCAGCTCGAGAAGAAGAAACAGATCGAAGCCGGCACGCCGCGCGTCGAGAAGGTGCGCGAGGTCACCGAGCGCCTGATCGCGCAGGCGGTGCGCTTCCGGCCCGACGCGGCGGACTGGGCATGGGATGTGCGCGTGATCGACGATCCGAAGACCGTCAACGCCTTCTGCATGGCGGGCGGCAAGATGGCGATCTACAGCGGCATGTGGCAGCAGGTGCGCGTCACCGACGACGAGATCGCCCAGGTGATGGGGCACGAGATCGGCCACGCGCTCGCCAACCACACGCAGGAGCGCATGTCGATCGCGCTCGCCACCTCGGTCGCGACGCAGGTGGCCGCCATCGCCATCTCGAGCCGCACCGATTCGCCGGCAGCCGGCCTCGCGCTGAGCGGCACCGCGCTCGCCGCGGCGCTCGCGATCCAGCTGCCCAACAGCCGTGAAAGCGAAGCCGAGGCCGACCAGATCGGCATCGAGCTCGCCGCGCGCGCGGGCTACGATCCGAAGGCCGCCGTCTCGCTGTGGGACAAGATGGGCAAGCTCGACGGCGGCAAGGCGCCGCCGGAGTTCCTCTCCACGCATCCCGCGCCCGAGCATCGCGCCGCGCGCCTGGCGGCGCTCGGCGGCCAGCTCGAGCCCTATTACGCCGCGGCGAAAGCGAAGCCGACGCAGGCGCCGAGCTTCCTCGCCGGATCGAAGCCCAAGCCCGGCGAGATGACGCGCGCCGAATACGCCGCCAAAGTGTCGCAGGAACGCGACTCCCTCACTTTCCTGCGCAAGCCCGCTGCAAGCCCGCCGGGCAAGTGATGCGCTAAGCTTCGTCCTGCAACAGAAAGACTGCAGGGAGGGTGATTCATGTGCGGCTGGCGCGGCCTGCTGGCATTGGGCATGGCGCTGTGCGTCTCCGGCTGCGCCGCCGTGCGCAGCTACGATGCCGAGCTGCACGGCACGCTCGACCGCGCGGCGGGCGGCAATGTCGAGGGCGCGATCAAGCTCCTCGACGCCTCCAACCCCGACAAGAAGAGCCTGCTCTACCAGCTCGAGCTCGGCATGCTGCAGCGGCTCGGCGGCAACTACGGCGAAAGCCAGAAGGCCTGGGGCGGCGCGAGCGCCGGCATCGACGCCGCGCGCGCCGCGAGCCTGCTCGGCGACGCCGCGCAGCTCGCCGGGAGCGCCGCAAGCTACATGATCAGCGACAAGCTGCGGCCGTACCGCGCGCACGACTACGAGCAGGTGATGCTGCTCACATACATGGCGCTCAACTATCTCGCGCTGGGCGACTACGAGAGCGCCCGCGTCGCCATCAAGCAGACGCACGAGCGCGAAGCCGAGATCGCCGAGGAGCGCGCCCGGCAGCTCGCCGCGGTCGAGGAAGAGGCGAAGAAGCGCGGCGCGCGCGCGAACTACAAGGAGCTCAACGGCTATCCGGTCGAGACCATCGACAATCCGGAGGTGAACGCGCTGAAGAACAGCTACCAGAGCGCGCTCTCGCACTATCTCGCCGGCTTCGTCTACGAGGCGCTCGGCGAGCCGAGCCTCGCCGCGCCGGGCTATCGCCTCGCCAACGAGCTGCAGCCCGGGCAGCCGCTGCTCGAGGAGGCGCTCGCCGGCCTCGACGCGCGCGTCGCGGCGCCCGACGACGGCAAGACCGACGTGCTGATGATCGTCGGCAGCGGCGCGGCGCCGGCGCTGCAGTCGCGCCAGTTCACCACGCCGATCTTCATCAACAACAAGCTGATCCTGATCCCGGCGGCGTTCCCGGTGATGGTATCGGGCGGCATGCCGTCCTCTCGGCCGCAGCTCGCGCTGGACGGCAAGGCGCTCGCGCTCGCGCCGCTCACCAGCATCGACCTCATGGCGCGGCGCAGCCTGCAGGACGACATGCCCGGCATCATGCTGCGCGCGGCGATCCGCAGCACGACCAGCGCCGCGCTGCAATACAACGCGCAGCACGGCGACCGGCAAAATTCCGGTGCCGCGCTCGTTTCGGCGCTCCTCGCGGTCGGCACGGTGGCGCTCAACTCCGCCGACGACCGCACCTGGCGCGCGCTGCCCGCGGAAATATCCATCGCGCGCCTGCGGCTGCCGCGCGGCGTGCACAACGTAACGCTCGACGGCCACAGCTTTCCGCTCGAGATTTCCGGGCGCTACGCAGTGGTAGACTTCCGGCTGCTTCGCAGTCAGGTTTTTGTAAGTGCACCGGGGGCGGGAGTCGCGCGTTAATGCGCTACCAAGGCGCTTTCGGGAGGGAGGTCCCATGAAAATGAAGTGGTTGGTCACTGCAGCCGCGCTGGCCGCGCTCGCCGGCTGCGCCACCAAGAAGGGTTTCGAGCAGCCGGGGTTCGCTTTCGGCTGCCCGATCGGCGATGCCAGGGTTTCGTCGATGGATGACCTGGTGAAGGCGAAAACCGTCGTCGAAGGGCGGCGCAGCACGGTGGTCGCCAACGAAATGCGCTGCACGAAGGCGGGCGACCTGATCAAGGTCGATACCAATCTCAACAACGACAGCAAGTCGGTCAAGCGCATGGCCTACAAGTTCCGCTGGATCGACCAGCAAGGCATGCGCGCCTGGGAAGAGGAGTCGTGGAAGCCGGTTCTGCTGTACGACAACTCCAACCTGGTCATCAGCGGCATCTCGCCGACCAACAAGGCGGTCGACTTCCGCCTGATCCTGCGGAGCGACGAATGAGCGCCCGGATCCTCGCCCTCGCCGCGCTCGCCGCGGCGCTCGCCGCCGGCTGCGCCAAGGACACCACGCGCTACGGCGACGCGCGCGGCGTCGAGACGGTCACCAACACCTTCGGCTCGACCGACCTGCAGATGATGGCCGAGTCGATGGCGCGCTCGATGCAGCAGGCGCCGGTCATCATCAGCGCCAACCTGCCGATCGTCACCGTGCAGGAAGTGAAGAACAAGACCAGCGAGTACATCGACACGCGCGCCATCACCGACAGCATCCGCTCGGAGCTGCAGAAGGGCGGCAAGGTGCGCTTCGCCGTCGACCAGGCCGGCATGCAGCAGCAGACCGAGGAGCTGAAGCGCCAGCAAAGCGAGCTCTACGCCAAGGACAGCGCCGCCGAGATGGGGCGCATGGTGGGCGCGCAGTACCGCCTCGAGGGCAACATCGTCTCCATCGTGAAGGAAGTGAAGAACGTCAAGGACGTCTACTACAAGCTGAACCTGCAGCTGTGGAACGTCCGCAACGGCCTGCTCGAGTGGTCCGACGAGAAGGAAATCCGCAAGACCACCACCCGCGGCTAGTTACTTCGGCGGGACTCTTTTCAGGTCGGCGAGCCACACTTCGGCGTTGCCGTCCGAGGGCGCGCGCCAGTCGCCGCGCGGCGAGAGCGAGCCGCCCGATCCGACTTTCGGACCGTTGGGCAGCGCGCTCCTCTTGAACTGGCTGGTCTGGAAGAAGCGCTTCAGGAACACGCCGAGCCACTTGCGGATCTCGGCCAAGCCGTACTTGCCCTTCCAGGCGTGCGCGGCGAGGAACGCGATCTTCGACGGCGCATAGCCGAAGCGCAGCGTGTAGTAGAGATTGAAATCCTGCAGCTCGTAAGGGCCGACGGTGCTCTCCGTGCTTTGCTTGCCGGGAACCAGCTCGGGCGAGATTTCCGTTTCCAGCACGCGTCGCAGCGTCTTCGAGGCGGCCTCGTCGAACTGGCCCGACCCGGCCACCCACTTGATGAGGTACTGGATCAGCGTCTTCGGCACGCTCGCGTTCACGTTGTAGTGCGACATGTGGTCGCCGACGCCGTAGGTCGCCCAGCCGAGCGCGAGCTCGGACAGGTCGCCGGTGCCCACCACCAGCGCCTGGTTCAGGTTGGCGAGACGGAACAGGTGGCTGGTGCGCTCGCCCGCCTGCACGTTCTCGAAGGTGATGTCGTACGCTTTTTTTCCCTTGGCGTACGGGTGGCCGATGTCCTTCAGCATCTGCAGGCACGACGGCCGGATGTCGATCTCCTCCGCCGTCGCGCCGACCGCCCGCATGAGCTGCCAGGCCTGGTTGCGCGTGCGGCTCGAGGTTGCGAAGCCCGGCATGGTGTAGGCGAGGATGTTGCGCCGGGGCAGCTCGAGCTCGTCCATCGCCCGCGCGCACACCAGCAGCGCCTGCGTCGAGTCGAGCCCGCCCGACACGCCGATCACCAGCTTCTTCATCCCGCTCGCGCGCATGCGCGTCGCGAGCCCCTGCACCTGGATGCGGTAGACCTCCTCGCACCTCGCGTCGCGCGTCGCCGGGTCGTCCGGCACGTAGGGCAATCTCTGGATTTTTCTCTCCAGTAAGACTCGCCCCCCAGGGGCCCGCAGGGCAACGTCGATAGTGCGGAACTTTTCTGCTTCCCCCTTGTGGCGCCGAAGCGTCGCTCCAAACGTGTTCTGCCGCATGCGGTCGGCGGCAAGGCGGCCGAGGTCGAGGTCGGCGAAGGTGAGCTGCGGCTCGTCGGCGAAGCGCGCCGACTC
>Ga0335084_10001875_pt1 | contig 19935 bp, 14 predicted proteins | sample Lox_Sample_44_FD_206721 | JGI IMG/M metagenome (GOLD analysis project Ga0335084, IMG submission 206721) | Soil microbial communities from Loxahatchee National Wildlife Refuge, Florida, United States - Lox_Sample_4.4 | ecosystem: Environmental > Terrestrial > Soil > Wetlands | place: USA...
CTCGCAGGCAGCAGCAAGGCAAAGGCGATGAACAGCAGCGCCATGAGCAGAGGGCTGGTGAAGACGGCGCTGATCACTCCGATCAGGATCGGCACCACGATCATCACCAGGAACATCTTGTACGGGCGATGCGGGCTGCCCTGCTCCGCGAACTCGGGGTACTGATCCTGGCGCAGATATCCGGCCGCAGTGCGCTCGATCACCAGGAAGCCGTAGCGGGAGAGAAAAACCGCCGTGCCAAGCATCACTGCGAGCAGCAGCAAGGAGCCGAGCAACGGCGAGGTCAACACGTTGCGGCCGAACACCCAACCCGCGATGCCATAGGCGATCGACGCGGCGGTGATTCGCCACAGCGATGGCTTGGCCGCGGGAAACAGGAAGAACTTCGGCATCCGGCGCCAGAACGGCGTGACGGGCGCTTCAGGAGACTGCCAGGTCGTCGTGTTGTCCAAGGGACACTTTCGATCAGCACGCGCGGTGCGGCGCAACGGCTGCGCCGGGTCCATTCTCACCCTAGCGCAACGGCCGGCTCAGATTCGCTCAGTTTCGCTGGTCCTCGGCTGCCATTTCATGAGACGCCGCTCCGCCAATCCGACCGTCCAGTCCAGGATAAGCGCAAAAGCGGTCAGGACAAGGATGCCCGCCATGACCGTGTTGATGTCGAAGGTCCCTTCCGCCTGGAGGATCAGGTAGCCCACGCCTCGGGCCGATCCCAGGTATTCGCCCACCACCGCCCCGACGAACGCCAGTCCCACCGATGTGTGCAGCGAGGAAAAAACCCAGCTCGTCGCGCTCGGCAGATAGACGTGGCGCAGCAACTGGCGCCGGGTGGCGCCGAGCATCTGAGCGTTCGCGAGCACGGTGGGACTGACTTCCTTGACGCCCTGGTAGACGTTGAAGAAGACGATGAAGAACACCAGCGTGAAGCCGAGCGCGACCTTCGATGCCACCCCGAGACCGAACCAGACTGCAAAGATCGGCGCGAGGATCACACGCGGCATCGAGTTCAGCGCCTTGATATACGGATCGAGGATGGCGCCGGCAACCGGGCTCAAGGCAAGCCACAGGCCTACCGCCAGGCCACCCAAAGTGCCTATGACGAACGCGAGCACGGTCTCGACGAGCGTCACGACAAGATGGCCATAGATGTCGCGCGTCGTGAAGAACCAGGCCCAGATGCGCGCCAGCACACGCGCCGGCTCGCCGAAGAAGAATGCGGCCTGCCGGTCGTTCTCGAACAGGAATGGCGGGATGAGACCCGGCTTGGTCAGCACATGCCAGACCACGAACACGAGTGCAAGCACGAGCGCCTGCCACAGCAGCAGATTCCTCGAACTCGGCCTGATCGCGCGCCACATGTCAATTCGCTCGCGCCTGTTGCGCATATCCTCTGAGCACTTCGTCGCGCAGAACGTCCCAGATCGCACGATGCAGTTCGATGAAGTGCGGCAGCACGCGCACTTCGGCAACGTCGCGCGGCCTGGGCAGGTCAATTTCGAACGAACCCAGCGGGCGCGCTGCGGGTCCGGCGGAAAACACCACGACCCGGTCGCTCAGCGCGATCGCCTCGTCGAGATCGTGCGTGATGAAGAGCACCGCTTTGCGCTTGGCAGCCCACAAGCGGAGCAACTCGTTCTCCATGAGCTGCCGCGTCTGGATGTCGAGGGCGGAGAACGGTTCGTCCATCAGAATGATGTCGGGATCGAGCACCAGCGTTTGCGCCAACGCCGTGCGCTTGCGCATGCCGCCGGAAAGCTGATGCGGATAACGATCCCCGAAGCCGCCCAGTCCTACCCGTTCGAGCCAGGCTTCGCCGATTCGCTTCGCTTCAGCCTGTGCGACACCACGGAACTCGAGACCGGCCGTGACGTTGGAGAGAGCCGTGCGCCATGGCATCAGGGCTTCCGACTGGAACATGTATCCGGCACGCGTGTTCAGTCCAGCCAGCGTCTCGCCGAACACGCGCACTTCGCCGCGACTCGGAACGAGCAGACCAGCGGCGACGTTCAGCAACGTGCTCTTGCCGCAACCGGTTGGGCCGACGACGCTGACGAACTCGCCCGGCGCGACTTGCAGGCTGACGTCGCCGATCGCGGTGTATCGCGCGACTCTCCTGTCGCGCGCAACGAACGTGCAAGTGACGGCTTCCAGCGCGAGCGCCGGTGCGTGCGCAGGAGAGGTCCTGGTACTCGTCACTTTGCGCGGATGCAGCGAGCCCTGGGAGCGCGATCCGCTCAACCTTTCGGATAGCGCGCGTTCGCTTTCTTGGCGAACTCGTTGGTGTAGTTCGCCTTGAGGTCGAGTTTCATGTTGGCGATCGTTTCATCCACGCTCGCGAGGGCGCGGTACGCCGTCGCAGAGCCCGCCTCGGGAAACACGCCGTCCGGTGAGAGCGCGCCCTTCGCTTTCAGATAGGCGTCGACGTATATCGCCCGATCGCCGAGTTGATACGACTCGGGCACCACCTTGATGATCTCCGACGGACCTGCCTGCTGGATCCACCTGCAGGCGCGCACGATCGCGTTTGTGAGCGCCTGCGCCGTATTCGGGTTGCGCTCCAGGAACGACACGAAGCAATACAGGCAACCGCCTGGCATCGGTCCGCCGAATACGCGATCAGCTTCGGCGACGTCGCGCGTATCCGAGACAATCTTGATGTCGCCCGCACGCTGCAGGATCGTGATCACCGGATCGAGATTCGAGATGGCGTCGATCTGTCCGGCGCGCAGCGCCGCGACGGCGCCTTGCGACGCGCCCACGCCGATGATCGACACTTCGCTCGGCTTGACGCCTCCTCGGCCGAGCACGAAGTTGGCAAGAATGTTGGTCGACGAGCCGGGCGCGGTGACGCCGATCTTCTTGCCTTTCAGATCCGCGATCGATTTGTAATCGGGCATCGTCCTGGTACTGACGCCGAGGACGATCTGCGGTGCGCGACCTTGCAGCACGAATGCGCGCATCGGCTGGCCCTTCGCCTGCATGTTCAGCGTGTGCTCGAACGCGCCCGAAACGACGTCGGCACTGCCACCGACGACGGCCTGCAGAGCCTTCGCGCCGCCGGCGAAGTCGACGATCTCGACATCGAGGCCCTCGGCCTGGAAATACTTGAGTTCCTCGGCGATGCTGAGCGGGAGGTAGTAGAGCAAGTTCTTCCCACCTACCGCGACGGTGACCCTGGTCTTTTCGAGCGCCTGCGCATGCGCACGAGTCGCCAGCCCTGCGATGGTCCCGGACGCAGCCAGCAGCAATTCGCGCCGGCGAATCAGGATGGTCATCGTGTCTCCCTTGTTTTGTCTTGTGGCGCGAGCGCCGTCGCGCCGGCAGACGAAACTATAGCTGCGGCTCGCGTCACAATCGGAGCCTCACGATTCGATGCTGGAGATGCAAGTGCAGGAACGCTACATCCTCTTGCCGACACGCGGATTCACCGCGAGCGAGCCGTACTCCGCACCGGCAACCTTGCGTTTCCTCGCATCGCTGACACCGGCGACGCAAGTGGAGCGGCCGCAGCACCTGCAGGTGCTCGACTCCATTCGCGAGACTGGCGCGAAGCTGGTCAGCCTGCCTGCCAGCGAGGTCGGCGATTTTCGGCGCGCGCACCCGGGCACGCGGATCGTTCCGGAGGTCTTCTTCCAGCCTGCGCGTGCACCGCGCCCCGCGGTGCGCATGCCAGCCGCACGCGGCGCGGCTTCTCCAGCGAGCGGGGTCGTGCTTTCGGTCGAACTGCAGTCCGACTCGACGCCGCTTGCGGGGGTCGATGTGATCGCCTTCACCGACTACGCGCAGGGCCGCGGCGCCCAGGGGCGCACCAATCGTCGCGGCCAGGTGCGCCTGCGCCTGCCTACGCAAACACACTCGATCGAGCGGCTCTACTTCTTTCCCCGCGCCAAGGCGTGGCCACGGGTGATCCGCAACTTCCACGTCGGCATCGAACCAGTCGGGCTGCGCCCGATCGATCCCAGGTTTGCCGATTCGCGCCTGGCGTGTCACGCGAGCGCAGATGATGAGGACGGCCGCGGCGTCACCATCGGCTTGATTGACACGGGCTGCGGTCCGCACCCATGGTTGCCGATCGCAGGCGGCATGAACACGGTCCTTGGCGAAGACGAGGGCGACTGGTCGGATGTCGACGGCCACGGCACCCACGTCGCCGGCCTGATTGCAGCCGTCAGCCTCGAATTTCGAGGCGTGGCGCCTGCCGCTCGGCTGCGCGCATATCGCGTATTCGGAACCGGCGAAGAAGGCGCATCGAATTTCGCGATCGCCAAGGCGATCGACCGCGCTGTCGCCGACGGTTGCGACCTGCTCAATCTCAGCCTCGGCGGCGGGCCTATCGATGTCCTGACCGACGAGGCCATCAAGGATGCGCGCTCGCGCGGGGTCCTGTGTGTCGTCGCCGCGGGGAACGAGTCGGGGCCGGTTGCGTGGCCTGGGCGCCACGCGCTCGCGATGGCGGTGAGCGCGCTCGGCGTGCGTGGCTGCTGGCCACGCGATGCAACTCAGGCTGAAGAAGTGGAACGACCGTTCGGACGCCAGTTCGAGGGCGAACCTTGCTTCGTCGCTCGCTTCTCGAATCGCGGGCCCGAGATCGACCTTGCAGCCCCAGGCCTGGGAATCATTTCCACCGTGCCGCCGGACCTGCTTGGCGTCATGGATGGGACCTCGATGGCGTGTCCCGTCGCGACGGGCATGCTCGCATGCCGTCTTGCGAAACGTCCCGACGTGCTGGCGCAGCCACGCGACACTGCGCGGGCCGATGAGATCGAGCGCCTCGCTTTGACCGGTAATCTCGATCTCGACCTTCCGCGCGACTTGCAAGGGCACGGGATGCCCCGATAATTGCCATATGAGTCGATTCGTCCTTCGTTACAGCGGCCCGGGCGCGGTCAGTACCGATCGGGCGCTCCAGTCGGTCGCTCGTGCAGGTGCAAGGGTTCTGGACGTCTCCGGTCCGATGGTGCTCGTCGAATGCGGCGCGGCAGAAGCCAAGTCACTGCGCAGTGCCCTGCCGGACTGGAAGATCGTCGCGGAAAAGCCGGTCGCTATCCGGCCACGGCAACCACGACCCCGTCTGCGTCGCAAGGCTGCATAGCTACCGCGCCATTCACGCCGCGCGGCGGTCGAGCATGGCCTGCGCGATCGTATTCACATCCGTGTACTCGAGCTCCGCACCGGCGGGAACGCCGCGCGCCAACCGTGTCAGCTTGAGCTGCGGGTCGCGCGCACGCAGCAACTCTCCGATGTAGTGCGCGGTGGCATCGCCTTCGGGCGTGAACGAGGTGGCGATGATCACCTCCCGCACGGTGCCATCCGTGGCGCGTGCGAGCAGGCGTTCCATCTGGATCTCGCGCGGACCGATGCCATCGAGCGGTGAGAGGCGGCCCAGCAGCACGAAATACAGCCCGGAATACGCGAGGGACTGCTCGATCGTCAGCTGATCGGCCGGACTCTCGACCACGCAGAGCAGTCCGGCATCGCGCCGTGGGCTTGCGCAGGTTTCGCAGATATCGAGTTCGGTGAGCGTGTTGCAGCGGGCGCAGTGGCGGACTTCGCGCGCGGCCTCGAGCAAAGCCTGGCCAAGCGCCACCGCGGCGTCGCGATCGTGCTGGAGCAGATGAAACGCGATCCGCTGCGCAGTCCGCGCACCGATTCCGGGCAGACGTTTCAACGCATCGATCAGGTTGTCGAGAACAGGGCCGAGCTTCAACGCAGGTTATCCGCCGGGAGCAGCGGATCAGAACGGCATCTTGAATCCTGGCGGCAGCGGAAGTCCCGCGGTCACCGAAGCCATCTTCTGTTGCGACGTCTCTTCCGCACGGCGCACGGCATCGTTGACCGCCGCCGCAACCAGGTCCTCCAGCATGTCCTTGTCGTCGCCGACCAGCGACGGATCGATGGCCACCCGCCGGACCTGATACTTGCAGGTCATGGTGACCTTCACCATGCCCGCACCCGCCTGGCCTTCGACTTCGATCTGCGCGAGCTCGTCCTGCAGGCGCTTCATGTTCTCCTGCATCTTCTGCGCCTGCTGCATCAGACCAGCCAGTTGCCCTTTCATCATGATCGTGTTGCCTCCAGATCGACGGCCTAGTCGGCCGGCTTGATCGATGACGGATCGACGGCCGCGCCGAAGTTCTCGATCAATTGTTGCACGAAGGGATCGTTGTAGATGGACTGCTCGGCACGCTTCTGCTTCTCGCTTCGTGTGCGCTCGGCGCGCGCCGCCGCCGTGTCACCGGTTTCGCCCACCTCGATGTTCAGGCGGACCGGTCGGCCGAGAGCGGTCGACAGCGCCGCGCGCAATCGTTCGACCGTGCCTGCTTCGGCGAGCGCCTTCACGGCGACGCGCAGGCGGAACACATCGCCCTCGGCGCTGAGCAACTCGCTGCCGGATGCCAACTCGCGCGGCATGCCGGTGATCGAGAGGCGTGACACCAGGCTTGGCCAATCGATTTGCCCAGTCGGCACGGGACTCGTCTGCGGCGGCGTGTCGGTAGTGGGGCGCGCGCTTCGATTGCTCGCCGGCGCCGGTGCCGAGGTACGCGGTGGACGCGTCGCCAGCAGCGCGGCCTGACGTGCCGGGGCGGTTTCTGCTTCCACCGGTGCGAACGCAAGCATCCGCAGGAGTGTCATCGTAAACCCTGCGTACTCGTCGGGCGCGAGGCCAAGATCGTTGCGGCCGTGCAGCGCGATCTGGTAGCAGAGTTGCACGTCGTCGGGCGTCATCTGCTGCGCCAGTCGCCGTATCGATTCCGCTTCATCGACGTCGTCGCCGATCGCATCGGGCACCTGTTGGGCCAGCGCGACCCAGTGCAGAAGACTGCCCAGATCACGCAGGGCCTCGGAAAAGGAAAAACTGCGCTCTGCCATCTCGTCGGCGATCACGAGCATCTGCTTTGCATCCCGCGCGCCAAGCGCATCGAGCAGGCGCACGAGCACGCCGGCATCGATCGTGCCCAGCATGCCGCGCACGCCTTCGACAGTGATGCTGCCGGCGCCATAACCGATCGCCTGGTCGAGCAGGCTCAAGCCGTCGCGCATGCTGCCGCGCGCCCCCTGCGCGAGCATCCTCAGCGCGGCCGGCTCCGCGTTGACCTTCTCCTCGCCGGCAATGTGTTGCAAATGGCTCGCGATGGCGCCCGGAGTCATCTGCTTGAGGTTGAACTGCAGGCACCGCGACAGCACCGTCACCGGTACCTTTTGCGGATCGGTGGTCGCGAGGATGAACTTGACGTACTCCGGCGGCTCCTCGAGTGTCTTGAGCATCGCGTTGAACGCGTGCGTGCTGAGCATATGCACTTCGTCGATCATGTAGACCTTGAAGCGCGCGTTGCTCGGCGCGTAGATTGCACGCTCGAGCAGCGTGGTCATTTCGTCAACGCCGCGGTTGCTGGCCGCGTCGAGTTCGATGTAGTCGACGAAACGGCCAGCGTCGATGGCCGTGCATGCCTCGCATTGATTGCACGGCGTTGCCGTCACGCCACCCTTCCCGTCCGGCCCGACGCAGTTGAATGCCTTCGCGAGGATGCGTGCAAGCGTGGTCTTGCCGACGCCGCGCGTGCCGGTGAAGAGGTACGCGTGATGTAGCCGCTTCTGCTCGAGAGCATGGGTGAGCGCGCGGACGACGTGGTCCTGCCCGACGAGCGACGAAAAGTCGCGCGGGCGCCACTTGCGGGCCAGGACGGTATAGGACATGCGGGAGCGACTTGAAGAGTGAGCGGTCGAGTCTAGCCCTGCGCGGCGAACCGCTTCAGCGCATCGCCTGTGAGCCGGCAGATCCGCCAGTCCGGAAGCAGGTCGGCTCCGAGCGCGCGATAGAAATCGATGGCCGGCTGATTCCAGTCGAGGACGGCCCACTCGAAGCGGCCGCACTGGCGCGCGACCGCGAGCTGCGCAAGGTATCGGATCAAGCGCTTTCCGTAGCCGCGTCCCCGCGCTTCGGGCAGCACGAATAGATCCTCGAGATACAGACCGCGGCGTGCCAAGAACGTCGAGAAGTTGTGAAAGAACAGCGCAAACCCGACGGCACGGTCATCATCCCAGCCGATGACCGCCTCGATCACCGGATGCGTGCCAAACAATTCCTCGCGCAACTGTTCCTCGGTGCCGCTCACCAGGTGCAGAAGCTTCTCGTACTCCGCGAGTCCGCGCACGAGCGCGTGCAGGATCGACGTGTCCTGCTGCCGCGCCGCCTCGATATGGAAAGTCATGAAGATCTACGAAGTCCCTAGTCCAGGAGGGAGGTCCAGGAGGGGGCACAGCCCCCTCTTGCGTCTCAACAGAAGCAAGGCTCGCCTTCTCGCCCGGAGGGCGAGAAGGCGAGCCTGATCCTCGGCACCGCAGGTACTCCGCTATGGCTGCTTCGTTCCCGACCTGACCAGGTTCACGGCGCCTGCATGCGAGGGGGCCCGCCGCATTCGATCTTATCAGCCGATTTCAATCAGCTCGCCGTCGGCCGCGATCAACGCGCCGCGCACTGATCTGCCTGGGTGAATCGATTGCACGATGCGGCAGTAGCGCTCCACCTGCCGCGCGTATGTCGCGCGCTCCGCAGGTGTCACGCGCCATTTGAAATCGATGATCCACCACGCATCGTCGACATCGACAAGACGATCGATTCGCAGCAACGCGCCATCTTCGTCGAGCACTTCGAGCTCCGCGTCTCCTGGCGCAAAGAAGCGCGACAGATGAGGAGCTGCGAGGACCGCACGCGCGGCGTCGAACACCGCTTCGACCTGCGCAGCGTCGAGACCGAAGCGGCGCCCGATCAGGGTCCGATCGATCTGCTTCAGCGCATCGACACTCGCGGCACGCTCCAGGAGCGAATGCCATGCGCGCCCGAGACGCACCGGGTCGTCGTGCAACACCATCCGCGGCGCACCCGTAGCGCACTGCGCCGGCAGGAAATCGCGCACGACGCGGACGTCGCGCACGAGCGGCGCCTCGGCAGGGGCTGGTGGCAGCGATGCCAGGCCGTCGATATCTTCGAAACGCCTGTACCACGTGTCGTCGTAACGCTGATCTCTCTTCTGGGGCGTCACGCCGGACACGACCAGTACCTGACGAGCGCGCGTCGCTGCGACATAGAGGAGATTCCAGTACTCCTGCTCGCCACGCTCCCGTTCGATGTCGAGCCAGCGGCGACGCGCCTCGCCGGTTGCAGCGCTGCGGCCGAGAATCGAAACATGTTCCGGGAACGGTGACTCCGGCGGCCAGCCGACAAGCGTGCGGAAGCCCCGCTCGCCTTCCCAGTAGATGTGCGCGTCGGCCAGCACGACGATTTCGCTCTCCAATCCCTTCGCGCCGTGAATCGTCGAGACGCGCGCGGCATCGCCCTGCGCAGCTTGCCCTTCACCCGGCGCTTCCTGGTCGCGCGCGCGACGCAAGCCGGCCACTTCGTCGAGGAAGCGCGGCAGGCTCGGATAGCGGCCCGAGTCGATCGACAGTGCCAGCTCGAGCACGCGATCGAGATTTGCCTGTACTTGCGGGTGCATCGACGCTGGCGCAGCCGCCGCAAAGCGACGCCGAACGTCGCCTTCGTGGAAGATGCGATCCAGAAGGTCGTGCACCGGCAACACGCCCGCGAGCTTCATCCACGACTGCAGCAACGAGCGCGCGCGTTCGAGCGCGGCGCCTGGGGTCTCCAGCGCGCGCAATCGGCGCCACCAGGTCGAGCCGCTTGCCGGAGGAGCGGCCGCGGTGCGCTCGTCATCGGGGGCGGATTGAACCTGCTCGCGCGGGAGCGGCGGTGCAAGCCTCAGGAGATCCTCGTCGTTCACGCCGAACAGCGGCGAACGCAACGCATGCGCGAGTTTCACGTCTGCATAGGGTGCGGCGAGAAACTCGAGCGTTGCAATCAGGTCATCGGCCTCCAGCGTGCCGAGCAGGCCACCCATCCGGTCGCTGACGAACGGAATGCCTGCCTCGCGCAGCGCGCGCTCCAGCGAATCGAGCCACGTCCGCCGCCGCACGAGCACAAGCACGTCCGACCACCGCGCAGGACGAGAAGCTTCCTCGCCGTTGATCGTCGTGGCCGCGACCAGGCCCTTGATGGCTCCGGCGATCACGACTCCTTCCCGATACCGTGCATCCGATTCGGCCTCGGGCCGCGCATCGACCAGCACATCGCGCATGCCGACGTCGTTCGCCGCAGGCTTTTCGGGGCGCTCCGATGCGGCGAGAAGGTCCAGTCGGATGACGGCTCCTTCGACGGACGACGTGGTCGATTGAGGCTGGTAGAGCGGGTTGCGCAACGCGAAGACTGCATCGAGCGCGCGCACGATCGCACCTGCGTTGCGGCGCGTGACGTTGGTCCGAAGATGCACGCCGCCGAAGTCGCGCGCCAGCAGCGCGATGGCCGCGTCGAAGAGGCGTGGCTCGGCACGACGAAAGGCGTAGATCGACTGCTTCGGATCACCGACGATGAATACGGTCGGACGCTCGCCCGCGCCGTCGTAGGCAGCGAGCCACCGCTCCAGCGCCTGCCATTGGACGGGATTCGTGTCCTGGAATTCGTCGACCAGCACGTGCCGATAGCGCGCGTCGAGTTGCGACTGCACATAGGCCGCGTGATCTTCGTCGCCAAGCAGGCGCCATGCATGCCATTCGAGATCCGTGAAGTCGAGCAGTTGCTGGCGCGCCTTCAGTTCCTCATAGGCTGCAATCAACGCCTGCCCTGCCGTCAGCGCAACGGTATTCAGGCGGATCGCATCGAACTCGTCCTGAGCAAGGGCAATCCGCGAGAATTCCGCTACGAGCGTTTCCCACGCTCTGCGATAACGATCCGCCGCAGCCGCGAGCAACTTGGGAGGGGTCCACTTTTCTGGTTGCAGATTGGTCCGCGGGGTTCCCTCGGTTGTATAGAGCGCATCGCGAAACAACTCGAACGCACTTTGCACGTTGCGCTCGAGCGCCCCGACGCCCTGCTCCAATCGCTCGCACGTCGTTGCGATGGCAGACGAAGTCGTGGGCAGGGCGGCAACCAGCGGCAGGTACGCGCGCACCGCTCCGAGAAAGCGTGCATCGCGCAGGCCATCAGCGGGCATTACCTCAGGATCGAAGCCCGCGGCAATCAGCGCTTCGCGCATGGGCCGCACGACGCGCTGCAGTGGCGCCTCGGAAGAGGCTGCCATGAAGCTCCACCAATCGGCCCGCCGTTGCAGCAGGTCGTCGAGCGCTCCGTTCGCGTTGTACGCACCGAGCCGCGCCGCCATTTCGAGATATGCCGCGCGCACACCGTCGTACTGTGGCTCGCTCATGCGCCGGGCAAAAACCTGCCATGCGTCACTGCGCAAGCGATCGGTGTGCTCGAGCATCGACGGCGCGAACGGGACGCCAGCGTGGAGCGGCGCGCACTTCAGCAGGCGCAGGAACCACCCATGGAACGTATCGATGGTCGGACCGACGTCCGCTGCGAGCGCCCGCTCGTAGAGCAGGCGCGCCGCCGGTACCTGCGCGCGTGCCTGTACCGGATCGAGGCCGCGTTGACGCAGCAGCGCCTCCACCTTGGCGTTCGATGCAAACGCCATCTCCTGCAGATCGGCGGAAAGCCGCAGCCGCATCTCCTGCGCCGCCTTGCGGGTGAACGTAATGGCAAGGACCTCGGACGGTGCCGCGCCAGCCAGCAGCAGCCGGACGATCCGGCCGACGAGAAGCCACGTCTTGCCGCTGCCCGCGCACGCCTCCACCACGCAACTCGTGCGCGGATCGAGCGCGCGTGCGATGAACGCTTCGGCGTCGATGGGCCTGCCATCTGCAAGATAGGCGCTCATCGCGGCCCGCCCCCTTCGCGCCAGAAATCGCGCCGGCAAACGCCGCGCATCTCGCACCATTCGCAAACGACTTCGTTGCCAAGCGCTGGCAGCGGCTCGCCGCCAGCAATGCGCGCGAGATCGCCGCGCAGCCTGATACGCAGCGCTTCTACGAGTTGGGAATACGGCTGCCGCGGCGGCTGCGTGCCCACCTGATCCTGGCGATCCGACGTACGCTGCAGGAATACGAACGACGCCCGCGTCACGTTGCCGGGATAAAGCAGGCCATAGAACGGCAGCTGAACATTTTCGCCCGCAAGTGTGAGATCCTCGCTCAGTTGCTGTCGTCGGCGCGCCTTGTAGTCGAGCACTTCCACTTCGCCGTCACGCACGTCGACCCTGTCGATCCGGCCCTTGAGCTCGATCGATCGCACGCCACTTGCGTCGACCTCGAACTCGCTGCGCAACTCCACCTCGGCACCCTCGAACGACCACCCGTCGCCGACCCGCTTGCGCAGCCACGCGAGGTAGGCCACCTGCGTCTCGTCGAATTGGCGCCGCAATCCGAGCATGCGCGGCCTGCGCTCGACAAGTGGTTCGAAAACGAGGTTCGCGTGGCGGGAGAGACTCGCCGCAAGTTCTTCATCTGAGACGCGACGCAGATCCTTGTCTCGCCATTCGAGATGGAACTCCGCCAACACCTCGTGCACCGCTTTTCCGTACTCGTTCGGGCTCGGCTCTTCGCTCACGTCGTCGAGCTTGCGCAGGCGCAGCAGGTGACGCGCATAGAACTGATACGGACACTCGACCAGGCTCTGGTACTGCGTCGCCGAGAGTTCCGCTGGCAGGCGAAGCAGCGCGCTCGGCGCCGGTCGCTCGGTGGGCGTCGCCTCGACGCGTTGCTCGGGCAACCGCGCGGACTGCAGCGGATCACTGCCCGCGGCGTGTGCAACGGCCCTCAGGCGAGCGAGCCACGGCGAGATAGCGCGCGGCTCGTCATCGTCTCGACTGCACCAGATGGCCGTCACGCGAGGGACGCGGACGAGCAGCGCCGCCAGGTTCTCGAACTGCTCGCGCGTCGCCTCGCGTCTGCCAGGCAGTCCAAGGTCCGCACGCACGGCATTCGAGAAGAAGAACCAATCGGCGGGCGGTGCCGGCAGGTGCGCGGCGTCGGCTCCGATCAGCACGGCGGCGTCGAAATCGCGCAGCGTCGTCGCGGCCAATGACACCATCGAGATCGGGCTGTCGACGGCTCCTGCTTCAACCGTCTCTTCCTCGAAGCGCGCCGCGACCATCGCGCGGAATTCGGCGGGTGCAAAGCGGATCCGGCCGATGGCAGTCGATGCGATCGCGCGCGCCTGAAGATCATCGAGGACTTCGAGCACATCGGCGCCGACAGGGTCCGCGGCAAGCGCGTTGCGCATTCCAAGGTCGGCAAGCGCGTCCTGCAATGCCTGCGCGAAGGCGCCGATCGTACTGGTCGCACCGGAGAGGCGATTGGCATGGGCTTCGAGCGACTGCAGGCACTCGATGGCACGGGCTTGCGATTGGTCCGCTCGGGCAGCCGCCGCTTCGTGCAAAGCGAGCACGATCGGTCCGAGACCCTCCACGATTCCGCGCGATCGAATCACCTTTTCGATCGTCTCGACCAGGTACGCCTTGCCGGCGAACCCGTGCAGCGTGAACGGCGACTTCAACCAATCGAGCAGGTCGCGGTGATGGAAACCGTTTGCGCCGAGATCGAAGAGGCGCATCACCACGCCCGCCGCGCTGGTCGTAGAGAGTTTCCAGCCGGTGTCGTCGCGCACCAGAATCCGCGCGCGCTCCAGCAGCGCGCGCACGCGCCGCGCTGCCACGCGATCGAGCGCGACCAGCGCGATCGAGCCTGGCGCGCGCTCCAGGAAGAGATCGCCCTGCCCTTTCGGGCGCAACCACTCCATGACCTGCTCGCAGACCGCGATCGCTTCCTCTTCGAGCGAGGAGGCTTCCACGAGCAGCGGCGCGGTTGCAGCTTGCTCCTTCGTGATCGAACGCGCCCGCTCGGCGATCGGTGCGATCGCAGCATCCGATCCGATCAGTTCGGGCCATGCAGCTGCGAGCAAGGGTCGTGCGGCGACCGCGGCGCTCGTATCGGCTCGAAGCAGATGCACGGGACCGCGCGCGCCAAGGGCCACGAGACTGCGGCGAATCCACGCCGCGGGAGTCCTCGTCGCAACGAAGAGAAGAGGACGTGCCGATGCGCTGACACGCGCATCGAATGCGGCAATGCGTGCCATCGCGCCCCGATCCGCCGACATCGATGCGCGCCACAGTTGCAAAATGAGTTGCGCCTGTGGCTGAACCGAGCGCAGCGCTCGTCGATGAAAATGGCGGGCGAGGCTTGTCTCGAGATTCGCCGCGAACGCTTCTGAATTGTCGGCCGCAGCAAACGTCAGCTCGTCGCAGACCGTCTCGATGTTGGTGGCGAGCGCCCATAGCGCGGCAGGCTGCGTCCCGAACGCGGAGCGAATCCACTCATTCGTCCGCAGGGTCTCGAACAGCTCGACCCGACGCTCGATCGCGTCGTCGGCAGGTTCACCTGACCACGTTGGCAGTGTGTAGATACGCGGTGGGATGCATGCGCGGACGCCGTCGTTCCGCAAGCGCGCTTGCAGGGAAGCGCGCAAGTGCGCCGCATGGCTCCAGGCGGGAAGGATGATATCGACGCCGCGCAGATCCCCCAGCGGCGAGCCCTCTTGGCGATCCACCAAGCGAAGTACCGCTTCGGCAGCGGCTGGCCAAAAACCGGCATCCGCGACGGCAACGGACTCTGAGAACGACTGCGTCAATCCAACGGCTCGATGATGGCTAATACGAACCGATTGTAGGTTTGAGGCTTCCGTTTTGCGGCCGAAGTGCTAGCATTAGCGTCAATCGGTTGCTGCCGAAGTGCTACTTGAAAACTTTCCCCCGCGCAGCAACTTTCCCGCTTCCGTTCTTTTGCTCTTACCGGCCCCGCGCGTGGGCCGCGACTCCCAGCGAGGATCCTTCATGAGCGAAATCAAGTACGTCAGTGACGCAACCTTCGAGTCGGATGTGCTGAAATCCGACAGCCCGGTGCTCGTCGACTACTGGGCAGAGTGGTGTGGTCCGTGCAAGATGATCGCCCCGATCCTCGACGAGGTCGCGGGCGAATACAAAGGCCGCCTCACCGTCGCCAAGCTCAACGTGGACGAGAACCAGACGGTCCCGGCCAAATATGGCATTCGTGGCATTCCCACGCTGATGTTGTTCAAGAACGGCGCCGTGGCCGATACCAAGGTCGGCGCCCTCTCGAAGTCCCAACTGACCGCGTTCCTCGATAGGAACCTGCAAGCTGCCTGACCCGGGGCGGCCGCCGGCCGCCTCGTCCGCGCATCCCCGCGGGCGCCTGCTTCGATCAAAAGGCGCCCCATTTTCCCCGCCGAAGCCATGCAACTTTCCGAACTCAAAGCACTACACGTCTCGCAACTGCTCGAGATGGCCTCGGGTCTCGAGATCGACAACGCCAACCGGATGCGCAAACAGGAGTTGATGTTTGCGATCCTGAAGAAGAAGGCCAAGACCGGGGAGCCGATCTACGGCGACGGGACGCTTGAAGTGCTCCCCGATGGCTTCGGCTTCCTGCGCTCGCCGGAGACGTCGTATCTCGCTTCGACCGACGACATCTACATCTCGCCGTCACAGATCCGCCGCTTCAACCTGCACACCGGCGATTCGATCGAAGGCGAAGTGCGCACGCCGAAGGACGGCGAGCGGTACTTCGCACTGGTCAAGGTCGACAAGGTCAACGTCCAGCCACCGGAGTCGACCAAGCACCGCATCCTGTTCGAGAACCTCACGCCGCTGTTCCCGGATGAGCCCCTGAAGCTCGAACGCGACATGAAGGGCGACGAGAACATCACGGGACGCCTGATCGACATCATCGCCCCGATCGGCAAGGGACAGCGCGGGCTGCTCGTCGCGAGTCCCAAGAGCGGCAAGACCGTGCTGATGCAGCACATCGCACACGCCATCGCTGCCAATCATCCGGACATCATCCTGATCGTGCTGCTCATCGACGAGCGCCCCGAGGAAGTGACGGAGATGCAGCGCTCGGTGCGCGGCGAAGTCGTGGCGTCGACCTTCGACGAGCCGGCCGCACGCCATGTGCAGGTCGCCGAGATGGTGATCGAAAAGGCGAAGCGGCTGGCCGAAAGCAAGAAGGATGTCGTCATCCTGCTCGATTCGATCACACGCCTCGCACGCGCTTACAACACTGTCGTGCCGGCATCCGGCAAGGTGCTCACCGGCGGTGTCGATGCAAACGCGCTGCAACGCCCGAAGCGCTTCTTCGGTGCCGCGCGCAACATCGAGGAAGGCGGGTCGCTCACGATCATCGCCACCGCGCTGATCGACACCGGTTCGCGCATGGACGACGTGATCTACGAAGAGTTCAAAGGCACCGGCAACATGGAAATCCACATGGAGCGCCGACTCGCCGAGAAGCGTGTCTACCCTGCCCTCAACGTGAACCGCTCCGGCACTCGGAAGGAAGAACTACTGCTCAAACAGGACATCCTGCAGAAGGTCTGGATCCTGCGGAAACTGCTGTACGGCATGGACGAGATCGAGGCGATGGAATTCCTCCTCGACAAGATGAAGGCGACCAAGAACAACGCCGAATTTTTCGAAATGATGCGGCGGGGCGGCTAAAGGGGCCCCCGAGACCACGCTGCGGCCCGGGGTTTGCCCGGAACGCCCAAATTCCGGATAATCCAGCGCTTTTCCGCCGCCCGCCCGTGAATCGGGCGCATATCCGCGGCGGCGGCTAGAACGAGGAATACATGAAACAAGGCATCCACCCGGAGTATCGCGAAGTCGTCTTCGTCGACATCTCCAATGACTTCAGCTTCGTCACGCGCTCGACCGCGCAGACGAAGGAAAAGATCACTTGGAAGGACGGCAAGGAATACCCGCTGTTCAAGCTCGAAACTTCCGCCGAATCGCATCCGTTCTATACCGGCGCACAGACGCGCATCGTCGAGACCGGGCGCGTCGAGAAATTCCGCCAGAAGTTCGCGGCCAAGACGGAGCAGGTCAATGCTGCCGCCAAGCAGGCGTCCGCGGCAAAGGCCCGAAGGAAGTAGCTCTCCTCGGGGCCGAGAGAAGAGGCAGCCTTGGCTGCCTCTTTTTCTTGGCGCCGCCGGCTGCGCGGAACTCACCCGCTAATGAGCTTCGACGTCCACCGCTCGCCCGCGCGTGTGTCGGCCGCCGCGGCCGCACAACTGCCGCGGTGGCTCCTGTGGGCGCTTCTCCTCGCTTACGCGATCGCCGGCCTGCCGGGTCACGACCCCTGGTTCCAGGATGACGCCGCCAGTTTCGGAATCATGTGGACGATGGCGCGCGGACACACCGCGGATTGGTGGCTGCCCAATGTGTTCGGAGCAACGGTCGCCGAAGAAGGACCGCTGTCCTTTTGGGTCGGCGCGTTCTTCATCCGGCTGTTCGGACCGTGGCTCGGCGACGCCGTCGCGGCGCGCGTGACGTGCCTGTTCTGGTTCGCCGTCGGCACCTCGTCACTCTGGTATGCCACCTACCGCGTTGCCCGGCGCGACGAGGCTCAGCCCGTCGCATTCGCGTTTGGCGGCGAGGCAAACGCACGCGATTACGGCCGGATGCTGGCCGACGTCGCCGTGCTTCTGTTCCTCGGGACGATCGGCATCGCCGTGCGCCTGCACCAGACGACCGCGGAAACCGCCGCCGTCGCGTTGATTGCGGTGATCCTGCTCGGTCTGACGATCGCGCTCGAGCGGCCACGCTTCGGCGCTTGCGTCGCAGGATTCGCACTCGGCGCCCTGGCTCTCACGCGCGGCGTCGCCCCTGCTCTGTTTGCAGTGCCTGCGGTCATCGCCGCGGGTCCGCTCGTCTTTCGTGGCCGCGCCCGCTGGGACATCCCGCTGATAGCGACGCTCCTCGCTGCAGCCTGCTTTGCAGTGTGGCCGATCACCGCGACCGCACTCATTCCGCAACGTGCGCCCGAGTTCTTCGCCGCGTGGCGAGTGTGGACCTGCGCTACGGTCGGCTTTCCCGGAGTGGCCGAGCTCGGCCGCATCGGCCGCAACCTTCCATGGTATGTCTGGCCGCTGTGGCCGCTCGCGCTGTGGACCGTCTACGCGTGGCGCCACGCCTTGCGCGCACCGCACATTGCCCTGGCCGGGCTGCTTTCCTTGAGCATGCTTGCGGGACTGTTTTCCAGCGCGCCCGGCGAGGCGATGCTGATTCTCACGGTGCCAGCGCTGGTGCCGCTCGCTGCATTCGGTGCGACGACGTTGCGGCGCGCTGCCGAGAACGCGCTCGACTGGTTTTCGATTGCTCTGTTTTCACTGGTCGCACTCGGCGCGTGGGCCTACTTCTTCGCGATGGCGACCGGAACGCCACCCAAGATGGCCGCGTCGATCGCGCGCTTGGTTCCAGGTTTCACCGAGCCGATATCGGTAGTTGCCACCATTGCTGCCTTGATCGCGAGCACGGCATGGCTGGTCCTGGTCCTGTGGCGTGTTCGCACGCGCCCGCCGATGCTCTGGCGCGGACCGATGCTCGGTGCCGCCGGCCTGACCATGCTCTGGGTTCTCGTCAACCTGCTGTATCTGCCGCTCATAAACTACAGCCGCTCGTATGCAGGCCTGGCGTTGCAGGTGGCTGAGCAGGTTCAACAGAGCGGCGGATCGCCGTGCGTCTTCGCGCACCGGTTGTTGCCTGCTCACCGCGCATTGTTTGCCTTGCACGCCGGCATGCGGTTCGTGCTTCCAGAGCAGGAGGCCGACTGCCAGGTCGCACTGCATCGCGACTCGCGTCGCTCGCGACTCGATGACGAGCCGCCACCCGGCCCGTGGCAGTTGATCTGGGAGGGATCCTGGCCGACGCGCCAGGACGAGGTCTTCCGACTCTATCGGCGGGGCGGCGGCTAGGGGAATCGCGCCGCACTCCTTGCGCAGTCTCCGGCGATCGACCAACCTGATGCGACCTGACCCGCCGCGCGCAACGGCGCCTGACGTGGGCACGCGAGCGCTCCTTCGTCTTGCCGGTCCCATCCTCGTCGCGCAACTCGCGGTGATGGGGCTCGCGGTGATCGACACGATGATGGCGGGCCGCCTCTCTGCGACCGATCTCGCCGCCGTTGCGGTCGGCTCGAGCATCTACGTGAGCGTGTACGTCGCCTTCATGGGCACGCTGCAAGCGTTGACACCGATCGCCGGTCACCACTACGGCGCGGGTCGCTTCGACGAGATCGGGGTCGATCTGGTGCAAGCGCTCTGGCTTGCGCTGTTTCTGACGCTGATCGGCGTCACGGTGCTCGCGTGGCCGGACCAGTGGTTGCAACTCGCGGGAGCGCCGCCCGACGTTGCACAGGTGGCGGCGAAGTATCTGAACGCGGTCGCATGGGGCCTGCCTGCTGCACTCGGAACGCGCACGTTCGTCGCGTTGAACTCCGCGGTTTCGCGTCCGCAAGTGACGATGGCGATCCAGCTGCTCGCGCTGCTTGCGAAGGTGCCGCTGAACATCCTGTTCATGTATGGCGCCGGACCGATTCCCGCCCTCGGCGGAGCGGGCTGCGGTGTCGCCTCCGCCGTGTTGGCATACATGACGTTCGCATTGAGCTTCGCCGTCTGGCGCTTCGATCCGCACTTCGCGCGTTATCGCGGGCCTGCATCACTGCGGCCGAACTGGCAGCGCCTGCGTGAGTTGCTGAGGCTCGGTGCTCCGAGCGGAGGCTCGCTCCTGATCGAGGTGACGTCGTTCACTTTCATTGCGATCTTCCTGGTTCGTCTTGGCGCCGAAACGGTCGGCGGGCATCAGATCGTCGCCAATCTGATCTCGGTGCTGTTCATGCTGCCGATGGCGCTGGGCGTTGCCACCGGCGTGCTGGTCGCGCAGTCGCTCGGCGCCGGTACGCCGCACACGGCGCGTCGTGCCGCCTATCGTGGTTTCGGTGCCGCGGCGCTTGGTGCGGTCGTCTGTCTATCGGTCGTGTGGCCCTTGCGCGGACGGATCGTCGCCTCCTACACGAGCGACCCGAACGTCGCGGGCGTCGCGCTGCACCTGATCGGGCTCGCGTGCCTGTTCCACGCGATCGACGTGTTCCAGGGAGTCGCGGGTTTTGTCCTGCGGGGCTACAAGGTTGCAA
>Ga0335084_10001876_pt1 | contig 19934 bp, 15 predicted proteins | sample Lox_Sample_44_FD_206721 | JGI IMG/M metagenome (GOLD analysis project Ga0335084, IMG submission 206721) | Soil microbial communities from Loxahatchee National Wildlife Refuge, Florida, United States - Lox_Sample_4.4 | ecosystem: Environmental > Terrestrial > Soil > Wetlands | place: USA...
GACGGAGTCGGTGATGGAAGTTTCCTCACATGCTTTGGCGCAGCAGCGAGTCTTTGGAATTCCGTTCGATGTGGCCGTATTCACCAACTTTACCCGCGATCATCTCGACTATCACGGCACGATGGAAGAGTATTTCCAAGCGAAACGAGTATTGTTTGAAGGCTGCGGCACGGAGCCTCCACGCGCGGCAGTCCTCAACATCGACGACGAGTATGGCCGGCAACTCGTCGCATTCAGCAAAAGAAGAAATTCGCAGGTACTTTCCTACGGACTCGCGTTCGGCGATTTCCACGCCGCGTCCATCGAAATCACTGCGCGCGGCACACGTTTTCAAATGACGATTCCCGGTGGCCGCCTTCCCATCTGGTCGCCACTGATCGGCAAAGTGAACGTGTACAACGTTCTCGCTGCCGCCGCCGCCGCGTACGCGCGAAATTGCCCTCCCGAAACCATCACCAAAGGAATCTTCGATCTCTCTTGCGTTCCCGGCCGCTTTGAGCGCGTGGATTGCGGCCAGCCCTTCACCGTAGTCGTAGATTATGCTCACACCGACGATGCCCTTCGCAACCTGACCGCGCTTGCCCGCGAATTCGTGAGTCGCGCCGGACTCAAAGGCAAAGTCATCACGCTCTTCGGCTGTGGTGGCGACCGTGATCGCACCAAGCGTCCGTTGATGGGTGAAGCTGCAGGCGAGGGAAGCGACTTCGTGATCCTCACCTCCGACAACCCGCGTTCCGAGGACCCATTGGCCATCATGAACGATGCACTGGTGGGCCTGCAGAAATCGGGCGCGAAATATACGATGGAACCTGACCGCCACAAAGCGATCGCGCTTGCGCTGCAACAGGCGGTGCCGGGAGACATCGTGCTGTTGGCCGGGAAGGGTCACGAAAAAGTGCAGGTATCAAGAGAAGGCACGATTCCATTCGATGACGTCGAAGTTGCGCGAGAAAGTCTGAAGTCACTTGGATTCGACTGTGCTCGCGTGGCCGGAGCCGGCAACTCGGAGAGCGCCGGATGAAGCTTTCTCTCTCTCGAATTGCGGAGTTCATCGCTGCTACCGGTCAGATCGACGGCCAAGTCATTGTGCAGGGATACTCCATCGACTCCCGTACCATCCAACCTGGGGAACTTTTCTTTGCCGTGAAAGGCGAGCGGCTCGACGGCCACGACTTTGTCGACCAGGCGCTGAGCAGGGGCGCAATTAGCGCTGTCATTCGCGAAGATCAGGTGTCCCGATACTCAGACGCGACGCGCCTTCTGGCAGTCGATGACACTCTCACCGCACTCCAGACTCTGGCAACCGCGGTGCGGAAGTTGTGGGGCAAAACCGGAATCGGCGTCACCGGCTCGATGGGCAAGACCACGACGAAGGAAGCCCTGGCGCACTTACTCTCCGTGCGCTATCGCGTACACCGCACGAAAGGCAATTTCAACAATCATTTCGGACTCCCACTGGGCCTGCTTGCACTCGAACCCGAGTACGACATCGCTGTCATTGAGATGGGCATGTCGCATGCGGGCGAGATTGCCGCGTTGTCAAAGATTGCCCTGCCGAACGAAGGTGTGGTGACAGTCGTCGGCCCCGTGCACTTGGAATTCTTCGATTCGATCGCCGGCATCGCCCACGCCAAATACGAACTGATCGAAGCGCTTCCTTCGAACGGCACCGCGGTTCTCAATTCGGACGATGAATATGTTTCGCAATTCGGACGCGACTTCAAGGGCAAGGTTGTTCTATTCGGCTTGAAGCCGGCAGCCGACGTTCGCGCAGAGAACATCGAGACGCTGGGACCCGAGGGTACAAAGTTCGACCTGATCAGCCAGGGCGTGCGTCAGCTGATACACAGCCCGTTGCTCGGGAAACACAATGTGTACAACGTTCTTGCTGCTGCGGCAGTTGCGCTCGAACACGGTGTTACGCCCTCCGACATCGCGATCGTCCTGCCCAGCTTGCAGCCCGCCGACAAGCGCGGACAGGTTCTCCAACTGGGTAACATCACGGTGCTGAACGATTGCTACAATTCCAGTCCTAAGGCGCTCATGGCTGCCGTCGACACGGTGGCCGCCATGCCCGCCACACGAAGGATGGTTGTGGCAGGTGAAATGCTGGAATTAGGCGAGACGGCCGAGCAGTTGCATCGCGAGTGCGGACGATACATTGCCGACAAGGGGCTCGATTTCCTGCTCGGCGTCCGCGGATTGGCGAAGCCGATGGTCGAAGCCGCGAACGAGGCCGGCATGAAAGCCGAGTTCGTCGCGACGCCGGAAGAAGCCGGTGAATGGCTGGCTCACAATACGCGTGATTGCGATGCAGTTTTGTTGAAGGCCTCGCGCGGAGTGAAGTTGGAAAAAGCGCTGGAAGTATGGCAAAGCAAGAGAGGCTAGCGTTCGAGGTTTTTCCCGAGAACTGAGAACTGAGAACCGGGAACTGAGAACTATTTCGGAGGCTTTTTGCTCTATTGGCTCTTATATCTGAAGCTGTTTCACTACTTCCCGCCCTTCCGTATTTTTCGCTATCTCACGTTCCGCACGGCCTTCGCAAGCCTGACCGCGTTGTTTACAGGACTCATCGTCGGGCCGCTTGTGATCCAACGCCTGCGCGAATTCCAAATTGGGCAATACATCCGGGAGGAAGGTCCAAAGGCTCATCAGAAGAAGGCTGGCACTCCCACCATGGGCGGGTTGCTGATCGCGATCGCGATTCTGATTCCAACCTTGCTCTGGGCTGATCTCAGCAATCCTTTCGTTTGGATCGCCGTGCTTTCAACCCTCGCGTTCGGCGCCATCGGCTTCACGGACGATTATCTGAAAGTCGTTCATCGCCGTAATCTCGGCCTGACCGCGCGCGCCAAGCTCGGATATCAGGCCGCAACCAGCATTCTCGTCGCTATCGCGCTGATTGCGTTGCAGACGCGCGGACTATACTCTACGCATCTTCTTGTTCCGTTCTTCAAGCAGTTCCGGCCCGATCTGGTCTTCGAACGTTGGGTGCATGATCCGCACCTCTGGCCGCTGGCATTTGTCCCGTTCGTGGTTTTTGTCATGCTCGTGATCGTTTTTTCGAGCAACGCGGTCAATCTCACGGACGGCCTTGACGGCCTCGCCATCGGCTGTACCGTGATTGCCGCCGGCGCCCTCACGGTTCTCACGTACGTCAGCGGGCATGCCGCGTTTGCTTCCTACTTAGGCCTCGAACGCATGCCGCAAGTCGGAGAGCTCGCCATTTTTTGCGGAGCCATGGTCGGTTCTGCCATTGGATTTCTCTGGTACAACGCTCATCCCGCCGAAGTTTTTATGGGTGATGTGGGTTCGCTGGCCCTCGGTGGCGCCATCGGCACAATCGCTGTGATGATCAAGCAGGAACTTTTGCTGCCCTTCATCGGCGGGGTTTTCGTTATCGAGGGACTGTCGGTGATTCTGCAGGTCGGCTCCTATAAGCTGCGCAAGAAACGCATCTTCAGGATGGCGCCGATTCACCATCACTTCGAGCTTATGGGGTGGTCGGAATCAAAGGTGATCGTGCGCTTCTGGATCGCGTCGCTGGTGTTCGCGCTGTTCGCGCTGACGACGTTGAAACTGAGATGATTTTTACCACAGAGACACAGAGAAGTTCGAAGTCAGAAGTCGGAATTCAGATTGCAGAAAAAAGGCAAATGTTCGTGGAGATTTTTCAGAAGTAACGGTTTTCTCTGTGTCTCTGTGACTCTGCGGTGAAAATGGTTTTGATGGATTTGACGGAACTCACGAACAAACGCATTCTCGTCGTCGGCCTCGGCAAGTCAGGCGCTGCCTCGGCGTTGTTCCTAAAGTCGCGTGGAGCGCGCGTGACCGTCTCTGACTCCAAGCCCGAAGCCGAATTGCGGAACGAGATATTGCAGTTGCTCGATTATGGCATCACCGTCGAGACCGGCGGCCACGGCGAGCGGACCTTCCACGGGCAGGACTTGATTGTCGTCAGTCCAGGAGTGCCTTTCGACGCGCCGCAACTGGCGCAGGCGCGATCTCTCGGCGTGACCGTGATCGGCGAGATCGAACTCGCCGCGCAATTTTTGTCCGGGCCAATCGTTGCGATCACCGGTGCCAACGGCAAAACTACGACGACATCCTTAACAGGAGAAATCCTCGCGGCGGGGAAGTTCCCGGTTCTGGTGGGCGGCAATATCGGCACTCCCGCAATCACATTCGTTGATCAGGCAAAGCCTGAAACCTGGATTGTGCTTGAGGTGTCGAGCTTTCAGCTCGAAACCATCGTTTTGTTCCGGCCACGAATTGCCGTCATTCTGAACATCACGCCCGACCACCTCGACCGCCACAAGACATTCGCCAATTACGTCAACGCCAAGGCCCGGATCTTCGAGAATCAGAAGGTAGACGACTTTACCGTACTTAATGCCGACGACTCCACAACTGCGGAATTAGCCGGCCGTGTGCATTCGCAGTTGTTCTGGTTCAGTCGCAAGAAGGAAGTCGAGAAGGGGGCGTTCGTCGGCAACGAGAAAATCTTCTTTCGCGATGGCGAGCGCGAGCGCGAAATCATGCCCCTTCCGGACATCCCTCTGAAAGGGGCGCACAACCTCGAGAATGTGCTCGCCGGAGTCGTCGTCGGCGCACTCGCCGGTTGCGATCCGGGGCAGATTCGCGAAGCGATTCGTACCTTCAAGGCGGTTGAGCACCGGTTGGAATTCGTCGCCAAAATTGGCGGGGTCGATTATTACAATGACTCCAAGGCAACCAACGTCGATGCGACGATCAAGGCCCTTGAATCGTTTCCAGCGAACATTCACTTGATTCTCGGCGGCAAGGACAAAGGCAGCGACTATACCGTGCTGAACGACTTGCTGCGCCAGCGCGTGAAGCGCGTGTACACCATCGGCGCTGCGGCGACGAAGATCGAATCCCACATCCAGGGCACCGCCGAGATCCTCCATGCCGAAACCCTCGACAACGCAATCCGCCGTGCCAGCGAATCGGCCGTCGCCGGCGACATCGTCCTTCTCGCTCCCGCCTGCGCCAGCTTCGATCAGTTCCAGAACTACGAACATCGAGGCAGGGTGTTCAAAGAAACAGTGAGAGCGCTGACAAAGTGAGCAATTGTCGATTGTTGATTTTTGAATGATTGATTGAATGCCCGCGCTCACCTCGGAACCAATCCAAGCAACAATTCGAAAACCAACAGTCAATAATTGCCTCCGTGCCTCCGTGTCTCCGTGGTGAAATAAGGTGTCATGGCCAAACGCGTCAGTGTCGATCGTTGGATGTTCACGGCCGCAACCATCCTGGTTTTCATCGGTCTGGTCATGGTCTTCAGCGCCTCGGCCGTGATGGCCAAAGAACGCTTCGGTTCGGCGTACACGTTCCTCTTCCGGCAATTGGCATGGGCCGTCGCCGGACTCGCCGCGATGATCGTGGCAATGAAGATTGACTACAAGCGCCTGAAACATCCCGCATGGGTGTTTGTGCTCCTCGGGACGACCACTCTGTTCTTGATTTCAGTCTTCTTTCTCGATCGCACCCACGGCACGCATCGCTGGTTTCACGTGGGAGGATTTTCCTTCCAACCGTCGGAGTTGGCCAAACCCGCGCTGATTCTTTTCCTCGCTTGGTTCTTAGAAAACAAAACCAAAGCCATGGACGACTGGCGCGGAACCCTGTTGCCCGCGGTCACGCCAACCATGGTCTTTCTCGGCCTGATTGTTTTTCAGCCCGATCTTGGCACGGCTCTTGCCTGCGCCGGAATCACGGCGTGTGTCTTGTTCGTAGCTGGCATCCGCCTGCGCTACTTCGGATACGCGCTTGCCGCCTCGATTCTGCCGCTCTATGTGCTGATTTTTCACGTGGCCTACCGCAAGGATCGCATCCTGGCCTTCCTGAACCCCTATGCCGACCCGCAAGGACGCGGCTTTCATATGATTCAGTCGCTCATCGCAGTCGCGACTGGCGGGATCACCGGCGTTGGCCTCATGGAAGGCAAGCAAAAACTCTTTTACCTTCCCGAACCCCACACCGATTTCATCTTTGCCGTGACGGCCGAAGAGTTGGGCTTGGTCGGAGCCCTGGCAATCGTGATTCTATTCGGCATATTCCTCTGGCGAGGCGTTCGCGCAGCCCTGCGCATACAAGACAATTTCGGACGCTTTCTCGCCGTCGGCATCACCTCGATGATTGTGCTCCAAGCCTTGATCAACATCAGCGTCGTCCTCGGCCTCATGCCGACCAAAGGCATCCCGCTCCCGTTCGTGTCTTACGGGGGCTCGTCGCTGTTCGTGACGCTGGCCTGCGTGGGTGTGTTGTTGAACATCACGAAGCAGGCGGAATAGGAACATATCTGAGATCGGCCTTGCTTCGCGTGTCAAGAATTACTTCCTCCAGTCATTTCGACTTACGACACAACCTCCGCATCCAACCTCGCCCCAGCGCAATCAAAGTCCTCATAGCATTCCTTCACGAATAGAGGGTCCCGATGCCACACCACTTGCCAGATACAATCTCGCTTCTTGCCAACACTCCCGCCGCCCTCAGTGCGCTCCTGCGCGATCTGCCGGAAACGTGGACGCTCCGCAACGAAGGAGAGAACACAATGAATGCATTCGATGTCATCGGGCATCTGATTCACGGCGAGCGCACCGATTGGATGCCGCGCGCAAGAATAATCCTGCAATATGGCGAGACGCGAGCATTTGAGCCATTCGATCGCCGGGCGCAAGTCCGCGAAAATGAGGGCAAATCTCTGGCCGACTTGTTGGATGAATTTGCTGAGCTGCGAACACAGAACCTGAATGGTCTGCGGGCATTGAATCTGCAACCGGAGGATCTCGAGCGGAGGGGACTACATCCTGCCTTGGGAATCGTAACCCTCGCACATCTGTTGTCGACTTGGGCAGCCCATGACCTGACTCATCTGCACCAGATCTCAAGAATCATGGCGCACCAATACCGTGAAGCCGTGGGTCCCTGGAGTGCGTATCTGGGTGTGATGCAGTGTGCCGGCCATAGCGCTTCCTGATTCGCCACCCAGGAACGCGGAGTCATATTGGACAACAACTCCGATTAGATTCTCTCCGTGTCCCCGCGCCTCTGTGGTAAATCTTAGTTCGATGCGCATCGTCATCGCGGGCGGAGGCACCGGCGGACACGTTATTCCTGCCCTCGCTATCGCCCAGCAGCTGAAGAAACAATTCGGGGCCGAGATTCTGTTTATCGGCACGGCCCGCGGTATTGAGACGCGCCTTGTCCCGCAAGCCGGATTCCCACTCGAACTCATCAAAGTCGGCGCGCTGAAGAACGTCAGCCTCTGGACACGCGCCAAGACGATGTTCGACCTGCCCCGCGCTCTCTGGGTTTCGGGACGCATGCTCAACGATTTTCGTCCAGACGTTGTAATTGGTGTGGGAGGCTACGCGTCTGGCCCCGCGATGCTCGCCGCGATTCGCCGCCGCATTCCGACACTTGCCTTCGAACCGAACGTCGTTCCGGGATTCGCCAATCGCTTGATCTCCCGCTGGGTTTCGGCCGCAGCCGTCCATTTTGAAGATACCTGCGAATATTTTCCCCACTGCAAAGTGACGGGCGTCCCGGTGCGCGAAGCGTTCTTTCATATCCCCGCGAAAACGGCAGGCCCGCCGACCCTGCTCGTCTTCGGAGGGAGCCAGGGGGCGCACGCGATCAATCAGGCGATGATCGAGTCGCTGCCCGGGTTACGCGGGCGAGTGCCACAGATTCACATCATTCATCAGACTGGCCAACGGGACTATGACGACGTACAGGCGGCCTATGAAAAGCCAGGCATTTCGAGCGAGGTCCACAGGTTCATCGACGACATGCCCTCCATATTCGCCCGCGCCGATCTGCTCGTCTGCCGCTCCGGAGCGAGTACCGTCGCCGAAATTACCGCGGCCGGAAAGCCCGCAATCTTCGTGCCCTTTCCGCGCGCCGCCGACGATCATCAGAATGTGAATGCACGGGCGTTGGAGCGGGCAGGCGCGGCCGTGGTCGTCGAAGAATCGAATCTCGAGGTGGCGTATCTGGTCGACACGATCGCTGCGCTGCTCGGCGATCCAAAGCGTCTGCGGACGATGTCAGCGGAAGCGAAGGCGCTAGCTCATCCCAAGGCGGTCGAGGAAATCGCGGAGATGGTCGCGCGCCTCGCGGAACCCGGCTAAACCGTGAACCACGGAGGACACGGAGGATCACAGGGGAAAACATTTAGAGATAGTGGTTTCCTCTGTGTCCCCTGTGTGTCCCCCGTGGTCGAGTTTTTCTCTCTGCGATCTCCGCGACCTCTGCGGTCAAATGTTCTATTATCAGCGTGCATCCGCGATGAACTGCGGGACGTGAAATTATGTTTGCCAAGATTCAGCGTATCCATTTCGTCGGCATCGGCGGCATCGGCATGAGCGGTATTGCCGAGGTGCTGCTAAATCTCGGCTACAAGATTTCCGGTTCGGACCTCAAGCCCTCACCCGTGACCCAGCGACTGGCGAGTCTTGGCGCAGTCATCCACGAAGGGCACGCTGCCTCGAATGTCACAGGGTCGGATGTCGTCGTGACCAGTTCGGCGGTTTCTTCGGAGAACCCCGAGGTCATCGAGGCCCGCCGCCTGCACATTCCTGTCATTCCGCGCGCCGAAATGCTGGCCGAACTGATGCGGCTCAAGTACGGGATCGCCATCGCCGGCATGCACGGCAAAACAACGACCACCTCGATGGTTGCCGCCGTTCTCGCCGCTGGCGGCCTCGATCCCACGGTCGTCGTCGGCGGGCGCGTGGACGCCATGGGTTCCAACGCGCGGCTCGGCAAGTCGCAATACCTGGTCGCCGAGGCCGACGAGAGCGACCGGTCTTTTCTCAAGCTCTCGCCGATTCTGTCGGTCGTCACCAACATCGACCGCGAGCACATGGACTGCTATCGCGATATGGACGACGTCCGCCGCACGTTCCTTGAATTCATGGAGCGTGTGCCGTTCTACGGACTGGTGGTCGCCTGCAATGACGATCCGACTCTTAAGGACCTGATTCCGGGCGTGCATCGCCGGGTCACCACTTATGGCATGTCGGCGGGCTCAGACTTCTGGATCGAAGTGCTGCCTGCACTCCCTGCCCAACCCGGGCATCGTCCTGTCTCGCGCTTTCACATCTCCTACAAAGAAAAAGAGCTGGGCGAGTTCTCGTTGCATGTGCCCGGCCCGCACAATGTTCTCAATGCTACGGCGGCAATTGCCGTAGGCACCGCCCTCGATCTCACTCCTGACCAGATTCGTACCTCTCTTGCCACCTTCCGCGGAGTCGACCGTCGCTTTCAGCTTAAGGGTGAGGCCGGCGGAATCAGCGTCATCGACGACTACGGCCACCACCCAACCGAAATCCGAGCCACGCTGGCCGCTGCTCGACAATGCGGGTTTCGCCGTATTCACGTGGTCTTCCAGCCGCATCGCTACACGCGTACCCGCGACCTTATGGATGAGTTTGCCGGCGCGTTTGAGATCGCGGACTCGCTCTTCCTCTTAGATATCTACGCCGCCAGCGAGAAGCCCATCGAGGGAGTCACGGGCGAGGCCCTGGCAGGCCACATCAAGAAGCAGAGTGGGCGCTCCGCCGTGTACCTACCCTCGTTTGCCGATGCCATTGCCGCAGTGACAGGTGCCGCTCAACCTGGCGACATGATCCTTACTCTGGGTGCGGGCAGTGTCTCCCAGCTTGGGCCCATGATCTTGGAAGCTCTTCAAAAGAAGTCGCTGGTCGTTGGTCGCTAGTCGTTCGGTCGACCTCGTCCTGATCCTCTACAGCCTTTGAACCACCCAACTCCATGGAGGACGGCCCCGGGCTCGCCTCACTCGGAACCAGCCAACGACCAACGACCGCCGACCGCCGACCCACGACTGCCAACGACTGTTCTGTTGACCTTTTTCTGCCCACCTCGTCCAAATCAACGTAGGACGGAACAAGCCATGAACAGCAAAGCCATCTACTGGATCGCCCTGGGAGCATTCGCCCTCGGGCTGAATAGCGAATATCGAAATGGCAGCCTGCCGGTTCTTCATAGGGTCGCTGACCGTGCTGGATCAATGTTCTGCCGGATTGCCAGCCAGGCCGAACAGACCCTGGCGATGGCTCGCATCCTGACCAGTCGCCCGCAGCCAGAGCTTCGAGTCGACGAGGAATTCATGGCACGGCAGCAGGCCGAGATGAACCGCGTCATGGCCGAGCAGCAGGCCAATCTGGATCGAGTCCTCGCTGAGCGCCAAGCTGAGCTAAATCGTGCGATGGCTCTGCGTGAGGCCGATCTCGCCCGCGCTCAGGCCCAATTGGATCGGATGCAAGCGGTCTTGGAGCGCACTCGCCTTACGCGCGAGCGTGCTCTTGAACACACACGTTTAAAGCTGGCCAATGCCACCAATCGCCGGATTTCCGTAGTTTGTCCCGGAACCAAGCTCTCCGTGCGAGTTCCAGCCGACCTCAACGACATGAATATCGAACTTCCCGAAGTCGAGGTTGGAGACTCGTTCTGATTTGGTAATTGTGTAATCGGATAATTGGGTAATCTGAAACCCGAAACCTCACATCGGCAATCGCTGCCGCAGAATCATCGCGAATCGGCGGAAACCTGGAACAAATTACCAAATTACCCGATTACAAAATTGCCAAATCCCCTGCGCCCAACTATTCACTGCCCGCCTGGCCAAAATCGGGTTATAGTGTTCTTGCTCAGCGGTTTTCTCGCGACAACCTGAACGCGTGACGCGGAAATTCAGCTCTACCGCGGTCGACGAAGATCTCTTTGCGTCTCGCATCGAGGAACCTGAGCGCGAGTCATTTGATGAGTCGCGTCTGGCCGACCTGAATGTGGAGGAAGAGTCTCCCTTTCTGCGCGGACAGAAACGGATTCGCGTTCGGCGCGGAACGCTTCCCAAACGCGCCGCCAGCCGCCTCAAGTGGTTTCTCCTCTTTCTGCTCGTTCTCACCATCCTGGGAGTCATTGGCGCGAATCTCTATCGTTACGGGAAGCATTCCTGGCGGTTCCGTATCGATTCGAGCGATCAGATCGAGATCTCCGGCACCGAGCACGTCACCCACGCGCAAATCATGGAAGTAATGGGCGGCGACATCGGCCGCAACATTTTCTTCATCCCGCTCGCAGAGCAGAAACTGCAACTTGAGCAGATCTCCTGGGTCGAGTCGGCCAGCGTCATGCGCTTTGTGCCCAACCGGCTGCGCGTGGAAATTCATGAACGTACCCCGGTCGCATTCGTTCGCCTCGGCTCGCACGTCTCTCTGATCGATGGCGGCGGCAATCTTATGGAACTCGGGTCCGGCAAGCACAAGTATTCGTTTCCGGTGATTGCCGGGATGAATCCCGGAGAGGCGCTCTCGACCCGCGCCATCCGGATGAAGAGTTACAACGAACTCGTGCGCCAGCTCGATTCTGGCGGCGCGCAGTATTCGCGCGAACTCAGCGAAGTGGATCTAAACGATCCGGAAGACCTCAAGGTGATCGTAGCCGACCCTAACGGCGAAGTCCTCGTCCACCTCGGTACAGGCGATTTTCTCGCTCGCTACAAAACCTACGTGACACATATTCAGCAGTGGCGCCAGCAGTTCGACAAACTGGAATCCGTCGACTTGCGCTACGACGGACAGATTATCGTCAACCCGGACCTCGAAGGCATTGCGCACCAGCCGTCGCTAACCCCGGCAGCCGCGAAAGCGGCAATGGCGGCGGGAGTGAAGCCGGCAGCGATCGTCAGTTACGAAAAATATGTGGGGCCGCCAGTTCCGCCAGCGCCGTTGAATAGACCGGAGAAGTCAGCGGCGAAGCCGGCCTCGAAAGCAGCCGCAAAGAAGAAGGCGCAAAAACCTAAGCCTCAGGCCAAAACCGCGCCTGCAACCAGGCCGCCTGTCGTTGTAGCAAAAAAGAACGCGATCTCATCGCCATCGCCTGCGCCTTCCGTCCATGCCCCCGGAAAGGACGCTGCGACTCCGTCGGCAGCGACAGTTTCCAGTAGAACTCCCAACCAGGAATCGGCCGTGCAGCCGAAACCCACTCCTGTCACGGCCTCTACGCCGGCGGCATCGAGTTCCAGGAAGCCGAGCGCAGGAATTCCTATGGAGACTCCGCACAATTAATCATCATGCCGAATCACCAGCCCAATTTCGTTACAGCCATCGACATAGGTAGCGCTAAGACCTGCGTGCTTGTCGCCGAGTTCAGCGAGACCGGAATGCGCTATCGCGGACACGGCGTCTCGGAATCGCGCGGCCTCCGCAAAGGCGTGATCACCGAACTCGAGAAGGCCGTGAGCAGCATCCAGAAAGCCGTAGAGCAGGCGGAAGACACCGCGGGAGTTCCGGTCGAGCATGCGCTGGTCGGCATCGCGGGAGCGCACATCCGAGGCGTGAACAGCCAGGGAGGCATCACGTTCGGAGGGCGTTCGCGCGAGATCGGCCGCGACGAGATCCGTCAGACTGTCGACAAGGCGCGCGCCATTGCTCTTCCGGCGGACCGCGAAATTCTCCATCTGTTGCCGCAGGAGTTCATCCTCGACGAGCAGCCCGGAGTGCAGGATCCGACCGGCATGATGGCCACGCGGCTTGAAGTGCGCGTGCATCTCGTCACCGGTTCTTCGAACGCCATCCAAAATGTCGTCACGGCGGTGAACAAGGCCGGAGTCCACGTGGATGACACCATCTTCGAACCGCTGGCCTGCGCGGATTCGGTGCTTCGCTCCGACGAACGCGAACTGGGCGTCTGCCTTGCCGACATAGGCGCCGGATCCTGCGACTTGATCGTTTTTCAGCAAGGTGCGGTGGCCCATACGGCCGTAATCCCCGTCGGCGGCGACCACTTCACCAGTGATTTGTCTGTCGGCGTGTGCGCGCCTGTGGCGGAGGCCGAAAGCATTAAGAAGAATTTTGGCCACGCAGTGACCACGCTCATCCCGGAGGGCAACGAAGTGGAAGTGCCCTCGGTGGGCGATCAGCGATCGCGTATGTTGCCGCAGCGCCTGGTCGGAGAGATTCTCGAGCCGCGCGCCCGCGAACTGTTCGAGTTGGTCCGCGATAACCTGCGGCAGGCTGGCGTTCTTGGACACTGCGTTGCCGGACTCGTGCTCAGCGGTGGCGCCTCACGCCTGGCGGGGACTTTAGACGTGGCGGAATCCATACTGCGAAGGGCGGCGCGTGTGGCTCATCCCACCCCCATGGCCAGGATGCCTGCGCTTCTGGCCGAGCCGGAATTCGCGACCGTCGTAGGCATGGTGTACTACGGCCATCGCGCCCGTCTGGCTCGTGGCCTCGAGCAGCGCGGATTCGGTTCGCGTATGAAGGCGCTCTTCGCGAAAAAGGGCGCGTAGAGCACATAAGGATGGACATGATCGCGTCGGCGATTGTGAAGAAATCCGAGTGGCAATGGCAAATTTGAGTCGAATGACTGAGAACCGGGAACTGAGAACTACGAGGTGAAGTTATGGCTAGCAACGACAACGGCCTGCGCATCAGCTTTAACGAAGAAGCCCGCAACGATGCCCGCATCAAAGTGATCGGTGTTGGCGGAGGCGGCAACAACGCCGTCAACCGCATGATCGACTCGGGCATGGAGCACATCGAGTTCATCGTGGCAAATACCGATCTTCAGGCGCTGCGCATGTCGCGCGCGGCCACGAAAATCCAGCTCGGCGTGAAACTCACTAACGGGCTGGGTGCCGGAGCGAACCCTGAGATCGGGCGCAAGGCTGCCCTCGAAGATTCCGACAAGATCATCGAGGCCCTCGAAGGCGCCGACATGGTCTTCGTCACTGCCGGTCTTGGTGGCGGTACCGGCACCGGCGCGGCTCCGATCATCGCCTCGCTAGCCAGTGAGATGGGCGCGCTGACCGTCGCCGTCGTGACCAAACCCTTCGCGTTTGAAGGCAAGCGGCGCATGCAACAAGCTGAGCGCGGCGTCTCCGAATTGATGGAGTCGATTGACACGACCATTGTCATCCCCAACGAGAAGCTCCTCGCTGTCGCCGAGAACGCCGGCTTCTTCGAATCGTTCCGCGTTGCCGACGACATCTTGCGTCAAGGCGTGCAGGGCATCTCCGACATCATCACCATCCCCGGCATCATCAACCGCGACTTTGCCGACGTGAAGGCCATCATGGCGGGCATGGGCTATGCCGTCATGGGCACGGCGACAGCCGCCGGCGAGCGCCGCACCATGGAAGCCGCGCAGCGCGCGATCGCCTCGCCGCTGCTCGAAGCTGGAGCCATCGACGGCGCGCGCGGCATCCTGATCAACATCACGGGATCGAGCTCGTTGAAGCTGGCAGAAGTTCAGCAGGCCTGCACCATCATTCAAGGCGCTGCTCACGAAGATGCCAACATTATTTTCGGCGCTGTTCTCGACGAAAAGATGAAAGACGCGGTGAAGATCACCGTGATCGCGACCGGCTTCCGTGAATCCGAGATGCGGCAGCGGCGGCACGAAACGTTCGATCCCATGATCGTCCCGCGGCATCGCGATTCTTGGCCTGTACAGGGGCCGACAGTTCCAGAACCGGCCTTCGAACCGGAACCTGCATTCCAGCCCGATCCTGTGCCCGTTGCGTTCGTACCGACGGCTGCCGCTATCAATCCCCCGCAGGCCGAGGTGATTTCACTAGACACAATGCGGGGCACACAACCCACTTATGCAGCGGAAGACCTCGATGTCCCCGCTTTTCTTAGAAAGCGCAGCGAAATCATGTAAGTGGATTGTGATAAAGAAGAATCGCGAGCCGGCTAACGAGCAGGCAGGCGCCCCAATTTGGTCGGGGCGCCGTGCTTAGAGACAACAAACGACTGCTTAGTGGTGATCGTGGTCGTGATCCCAATCCCGGTCGTGATCATGATCGTCCCAGTCACGTTCGGTACGCCAGCGCTTCGCATCTTCGTCCCACCATTTGTGTTCCGTGTTCCAACAATGCTCTCTGGCTTCCTGAAGTTCGTGGCGTGCGTGATCCGCTTGCTTGCTCTCGCGGCCATGATGCTTAATGGCTTCGTGAAGATTGTGATCTGCCTTGGCAACTCGCTTCTGGCAATCGTGGTCATCTGCAGGAGCACGCGTCGTCCCTGCGAACAGGAGCAGACCGGCTATGATCGCGGCAGACAAAACAGCTTCTCCCAGCGACCCAATCTTTCGCGTCAAAGAAGTCTCCATCAATCGAATTCTCCCTGGCTATTCCTCTAAAGTTGAACGGAGCGCGAAACGCAAACCTGCAACACTCCGGCCATGTTTTTGTCTGATGACTGGAATTCCGGTTGTGTTGCTCCCATAATCAAATAACTGTCTTCGGCAACATATCCGGCTGCTATTCCGTAATGTAGTGTAGTTTTCGCAGTGGGGCTGCAATTCTGGTCGCATAGGAGACGCCCATGAGTCGTGCCATTCCCATGACAGTGATCGTGCTCGCGTTGAGCGCTGTTGTCCTCGTCGCGGCGCCGGACCCATCGTCGCCTGATCGCCCGCAATACACGTCTGACAACAAGCTTGTGCGTCCCGCTGATTACCGCGAGTGGATCTTTCTTTCCTCGGGCCTCGGGATGAACTACAACCTGCAGGCCGGCGGGCACGAGATGTTCACCAACGTCTTCGTGCCACAGTGGGCCTACCAGGAATTTATGAAATCCGGTAAATGGCCGGACAAGACCATTTTCGTCGTCGAGGAACGAGGCGCCACCAGCAAGGGGTCCATCAACAAGACGGGACACTATCAGACAACTGAACTAATGGGTATCGGTGTGGAAGTGAAAGACGAAACGCGCTTCTCCGACAAGTGGGCCTATTTCAATTTCGACGAGGAGAGCAAAACGGCCGAAGCCAATCCCAAAAACGCCTGCTGGAACTGTCACGAGCAGCACGCGGCAGTCGAGCATTCATTCGTGCAGTTCTATCCCACCCTCAAGCCGATTGCCAGGAAATTCGGAACCTATAAGGAATCGGCGGAGAATGTGCAATAGGGGCCGGCTCGATCACACCTTAAGCAGTTTCGCTGCCTCGCGTTCGATCCTCAGATAGCCCTTGGCGCGAGCATCTTTGCGGAGTTGCGTTGCGGCCGCTCGAGCTTGCATCTTCATTCCCGATTTAGCCATTGTCTGCGCCTCTACCAGACGCGATTCCATCTGATATCCCACGTATCCATAACGCACCGCCAGGCGAAGAGTTTCTTGAGCTGCTTTCGAAGCGTCCGCGAACTTTCCCTGAGCTACGAAGACGCGGGCCCGCGCCAGAGCCGCATCAAATCGCGTGGGATACGAGGGCCGGCTCGCCGCCATTTCTACAGCGCTCTCCGCGATCCGTTGTGCCTCCTCCACCTTGTCTTTTCCAACCAAGACCGTAGCCAGCAGAGCCTGGCAGGGAATGTAGAAGTCGGTCAGGTCTGCCTTCTTAAACGTAAACGAAGCCTCGCGTAAGGCGCGTTCCGCATCGTCAAGCCGCGATTCGTTGAAATCGATCCATCCCATCTGCAACTGCGAGATCGCGAGGTTCGTGTTCTCGCCGAGTTCCTTTCGAAGCGCCAACGCCTGCTCGCCCAACTTGCGGGCCTCTGCCATGTCTCCAGTGGCCGTCATCAGGTCAGCAAGATTGCTGAGGGCGTACGCCTGGCCCCTTCGGTAGCCGATCTCACGCTGGATCTTCAGCCCCTCTTCGTAACGCTCGCGAGCCGCGGTGAGCTCGCCCATCTCCATGAGGACATTCCCCAGATTGCTCAGCGTGCTGGCGGTCCCGCGCAGGTCGCCAACGGCGCGAAACAAGGCCAAACCCTCCTCATTCCTTTTGCGCGCGCCCGCCAGATCGCCCATACCATCGAGTACATTGGCCATGTTTCCCAAGGCACCAGCCTGCCCCGCGATCGATCCGGTCTCGCGATCGATCGCTAGTGTCTGCTCGTAATAGCTCATCGCTTTCGGAAAGTCGCCAAGATCGCTGGCGACGTTTCCCAGATTGTTCAACGAGCGCGCAGAGTTCAACTGGTCTCCAGTTTCGCGAAATATCCCGTATGCATCCTGATAGGCGCGATTCGCTTCCGGATAATTGCCTTGATCGTAGAAAATATCGCCGCTCAGATGGGTGGCCGTTGCCGCGCCGCGTTTGTCGCCGGCGGCCGTAAACAGATCGCGAGCCTCGGTGAAGGCCGCTTTGGCCTTGCCCGGGTCTCCCAGGCGCTCTAGGGCGTGGCCTTCGCCGATTCGAGCTTGTGCTACTACCAGGCGCGCACCTTGTGCTTCCCCAAGCTTCGCGGCCGCCTGGGCCGCCACTAGCGACTGCTTGAAATTCCCGAGCTTGTCGTAGGCCCTCATCTCTGCCAGATCGATCCGCGAATCTCCTCCCGTCAAAGGCGTACCCTTGCGCATCTCCTGAACGGTTTCGAGCGCGTCCTGCGCCTTTCCGCCGGATGTCTGCGCAGCCGCCAGGCGCAGACCATACTCCAGGTTGTCGGGGAAGAAGCTCCATAGTGCTCGATACGTCTCGGCCGCCTTTGGCCAATCGTGAGTCGCTTCCCGCAGTCTCCCTTCGATCATCAGCCGCTCGTCCCGTGGCAGGCTGGCGGAAAGATCGAACGCCTGCTGCGCCTGCTCTCGGGAAAGGGAATCGTAGCCAAGGTTCGCCAGCGCCTCCGCCAGCGCGCTGTGACTGAGCGCGTGACTCGGATCCAGCGCAACCGCCTTTTCCAGCAGGCTCCTCGCCTCGAGCGATTCGAACACGCGAAGCTTGGATAATCCCTCGGCATAAAGGCGAGCCGCCTCACTGCTCGAGGGCAGCGACGTGCGGATCGCCGTCCCTGCTCCTGAGCCGGCCTGCACTCCGATCGCGCTCCGCAGCCGTGTCCCGGTCTTCGCGATGAGGTCGAGCAGTTCCGGTTCGGTGCCGGTTTCTGAAATCGACGCGATCATCTCGCCAGTCGCCGCGTTCTGCAGGTGGAAATCCACCCGCAAGCGCTTACCACCTTCGTCCCCCATGGCCATGTAGGACCCGAGCACCACCAGGTCAGTTCCGGAATGCTGACGAATCCGTTTGAGCGTGTCTGGGGCATAGCTCTCCGCTTCGGGCAGAGCCAGATCGAGCCGCATGCGCGCGACGTTTTCCCCTGGCAGCAAGCGCAGTTGCCCGTCGCTCGACAATTCGGTGCTCAACATTTCCGCCAGCGCGGTCGAAAGCCATGCCTGTTCCGGCTTTCCCGAAAGATTGCGGAAGCCCATCACCGCCACGGATTTTCGCCCGTGCAACGACGACGCTCCCGGTTCGAGCCATCCCGCCATGCGCCCGCGAATATTCAGCGGATTCGAAATCAACAAGACCGCCGCAATCACAGCCGCTGCCGCGACAGCCCATGGCCACACACGTCTTGGGGCGATCGCCACCGGCGCTGATCCGCTGCTCAGCCGCTCTAGGTCGACCCGCAGTTCCCGTGCCGACTGGTACCGAAGATCCGGATCGCGATCCAGCGCTTTGAGAATGATGGCTTCGAGCGCCGGCGAAATCCGCCGATTCCGCGACGTGGGCCGCGACGGCGCCCGGTCCAAAATCTGCGCAATCAATTGCGGCCCGGATGTCTCCGCATACGGATGTTTCCCCGTCGCCATCTCGTAAAGAACGGCACCGGCGGCGTAGATATCCGTACGCACATCCGCATGTTTTCCTCGCAACTGCTCCGGCGACATGTACGCCACCGTGCCGCTGACTCTCGTGTTGGTCGCGGTCGGATCGACATCGCTTTCCGGATTCGTCCACTCTGCCAGCCCAAAATCCAGAATCTTGAGGCGGCCTTCCTTATTGATCCGCAGGTTCCCCGGCTTCAAATCGCGATGCAGGATGCCCTGCTGATGCGCCGCCTCCAGCCCATCGGCGAGCTGCGCGCCGTAGCGCAGCACTTCGGTCTCTTCCATGACGCCGCCGGCAAGCCGCGTGTCCAGAGTCACCCCGGAGACCAGTTCCATCGCCAGGAAGTCGACGCCGCCTTCGCTGCCGAACTCATAGACGCCTCCTATGTGCGGATGGTTGAGTTTCCCCAGCGACAGCGCTTCCCGCCGGAATCGCCGCCGGGCAGTCTCATCGGAAAGCATTCCGCTGCCGATTTTTTCCAGCACGCGGTAGTGGGACAGGTGTTTGGGAATCATTGGGAGTTTCGCAACGACAGTGTGCAGGAATGTTAAGTGGCCGAGCAGAGCAGCGTCAATTCGGTCAACGCCGCCGCCAAGGTCGTTTTCGGCTTCTGCGTCAATTCGCATTCTCGACTACGATTGAACGGATGCGCCCTCCTGCCCCGGCAAGCTTAGGATGGACCACTCCACCAGCGCAGCGCTTTCGAGGTGCTTGTAGATGAACATGGCTCGGGCAGTCCTTTGGGACATGGATGGAACGCTGATTGACTCAGAGGAACTCCACTGGATTTGCTGGCGAGACACCATGGCAAAGGAGGGCATCGTCATTACGCGCCAACAGTTTCTTGCTTCGTTCGGACAGCGCAACGACGCCATCATCCCCCGATGGCTGGGTGCGGCCGCGACTCCCGATCGGATCGAGAGGATCGAAAACGCAAAAGAGGAACTGTATCGTCACCTGGTTCGGACCAAGGGAGTTTCACCACTGCCCGGGGTAGCAAGCTGGTTGCAGCGGCTTCACTCCGAGGGTTGGCTTCAAGCGATCGCCTCTTCCGCGCCTCGGGCGAACGTAGAGGCAGTCCTCGAGGCTCTCGGTGCCGCCCATGTTTTCCAGGTCATTGTCTCCGCGGAAGATGTGCACCGGGGCAAACCCGACCCGGAAGTGTATCTCACCGCGGCTGCGCGGATCGGCGTTTCTCCCGACCGGTGCATTGTCGTCGAAGACGCCGTCGCCGGGATCGAAGGAGCGCGTAATGCAGGCATGAAGAGCATCGGTGTAGGTTCCGACGCCAAGCACCTGCCAGGCGACGTGGTCGT
>Ga0335084_10001877_pt1 | contig 19933 bp, 14 predicted proteins | sample Lox_Sample_44_FD_206721 | JGI IMG/M metagenome (GOLD analysis project Ga0335084, IMG submission 206721) | Soil microbial communities from Loxahatchee National Wildlife Refuge, Florida, United States - Lox_Sample_4.4 | ecosystem: Environmental > Terrestrial > Soil > Wetlands | place: USA...
CGCAGCTCGTCCGGCCCGCGGGCCTCGTGGGCTCAAGCGCAATGGTACCGTTCATGGTGGGCGGCGCCATCTGGCCGCAGCCGGGCACGGCCTGCACCGAATCCGAGGCGGCCCCCGGCGAGTGCCTCGACCCGGCGCTGCCCATGACGTGCCGCGGCGGAGCTTGCCGGATAGTGTGCGGTTCGCAGCTCGATTGTCCCGCGGGGCTGGGGTGCGGTGAGTTCGTCGGCGGGACCAGGGTCTGCGAGTGAGAGAACGTTCGACAGCGCCGGCCACGAGTGGAAGCCATCCCGAACGTCGGTCGCCTCGGGCCGGAGGCCCGGTGCGTAGCGGCGTTGACGAGCCGTGAGGACGGCACGTTCACGATCGCGAGCGTGGATCCCAGCCGCTACCTGCTCTTCGCCCGCGGCGGTGGCCAGCACGCACCCGTGGAGTACCGCGGGGACGGGCGGCGGGGCCGGATTGCCGGTTCGAAGCGGCACGGCCCAGCAGCTCCGGGGCGACCGTCATCACCTGGTACATGCCGTGCTTCCTGCGCGCGTCCCGCACGGGAGCGGCGCCTCCTCCGCGGCACGGGCGGCGGCACGGCCGGCGAACGCCATGCCGAGGAGGACCGCGAGGACGGCGGCGGGGCACGGGCGGCGCATGCGCCGGTCGAGGCTGTCACCACGCGGGAGGAGGATCACGCCCGTGCCTGCCCGGCCCGCCAGCGGGCGGTCGCACGCGATCCCTGCACGCGCGCCGCAATGGCGGTAGATTCGCGCGCGTGGCGGCACCCGTCCGGATCGTCCCGCTCGGCGGGCTCGGCGAGATCGGCATGAACTGCATGGCCGTCGAGTGCGACGGCCGCGTGGCGGTGGTGGACTGCGGCGTGCTCTTCCCGAACGAGCCCATCGGCGTGGACGTGATCGCGCCCGACCTCTCCTGGCTCCGGGAACGGCGCGGGCAGGTGGGCGCGATCTTCCTGACCCACGGTCACGAGGACCACGTCGGCGCCCTGCCGTTCCTGCTCCGCGACCTCGAGGTCCCGGTCTACGGCTCGCGCTTCACGCTCGCCCTCGTCCGGCCGCGGCTCGCCGAGGCGGGCGTGGACGCGGACCTGCGCGAGGTGGCGCCCGGCGACGTCCGGCCGGCCGGCGACGCCTCGCCCATCTCCGCGGAGTGGATCGCGGTCACCCACTCCATCCCCGACGCCTGCGGGCTCGCGCTCTCGACGCCGCAGGGCGTGCTCCTCCACTCCGGCGACTTCAAGATCGACCCTGCGCCCATCGCCGGTCCGGCGATGGACCTCCCCCGGATCGGGGCGCTGGGGCGGGCCGGCATCCGCTGCCTCCTCTCCGACTCGACCAACGCCGAGCGGGCCGGCGTCTCGCTCTCGGAGTCGCAGGTGGGGGCTGCGCTGGAGCAGGCCTTCGAGGGCGCGCGGGGCCGCGTCCTGGTGGCCTGCTTCGCCTCCAACGTCCACCGGATCCAGCAGGTGGTGAATGCCGCACGCGCCTTCGGCCGCCGCGTCGCATTCCTGGGCCGCGCCATGGACGCCAACGTCCGGATCGCGCAGGACCTGGGGTACCTCTCCGTCCCGGGCTGGATGCCGGTCGGGTTCCCCGAGGCGCGCGAGCTGCCGCCCCGCGAGCTGTGCATCCTCACCACCGGCACCCAGGGCGAGCCGCGCAGCGCGCTGGCGCGCCTCGCCCGCGGCGAGCACCCCGACCTGTCGGTGGCGCCCGGCGACCTGGTGGTCCTCTCCTCCCGCTTCATCCCCGGGAACGAGGTCGCCATCGGGCAGGTGGTGAACGCGCTCTGCCGGCTCGGCGCGGAGGTGGCCTACGAGGGGCTCGCGCCGCTCCACGTGTCCGGCCACGCGCAGGAGGCCGAGCAGCGGCGCCTCATCGCCCTGGCCCGGCCCGAGCACTTCGTCCCCATCCACGGCGAGTACCGGCACCTCGCCCGGCACGCCGCGCACGCCGCCGCCGAGGGGATCGGCGACGGACGGCGCCACGTCCTCACCGACGGGCAGGTGCTGGAGCTGTCCGGCGCGGGCGCCCGCGTCCTCGACGAGCCGGCGCCGGTGGGGCGCGTCTACACCGATCGCGACGCGCTCCTCGGCGCGGACATCGGCGCCCTCGTGGTACGAGATCGCCGGCTCCTCGCCGACGCCGGCCTCTGCATCGCCGTGCTGGCGGTGGACCGCGCCACCGGGGCGGTGGTGCGCGGCCCGGAGCTGTTCGCGAAGGGCGTGGCGGGGTTCGAGGGCGCGGAGGAGGAGATCCGGGGCGAGGTGCTCAGGTCCATCGAGGAGATGACGCCGCAGGCGCGCGTGGACGTCGCCGAGGTCCAGGAGACGATCCGCTTCGCGGTCCGGCGCTGGTTCCGCCGCACGGTGGGGAAGAAGCCCACGGTCCTGCCCGTGGTGCTGGAACTCTGACCTCTACCGAGGGAGCGACACTCGCTCCCCCTGCCCCCCAACGCGGTTCCGCAATACACGAGTCTGAGGAGGAAGCAATGCCGAGCTTCGACGTGGTGTCCGAGGTGAACATGATGGAGGTCGAGAACGGATTCAATCAGGCGCGCAAGGAGCTCGCCCAGCGCTTCGACTTCAAGGGCACCGCGACCGACCTGGAGCGCGACAAGGACGGCTTCATCGTGGTGAAGGCCAACTCCGAAGGGCGCGCCGAGGCGGCGCTGGGCGTCCTCATGGAGAAGCTCGCCAAGCGCGGCGTGCCGCTCGAGGGGCTCGATCCTCAGAAGGTCGAGCCCGCCTCCGGCGGCCACGTGCGCCAGCTCGTGAAGCTCAGGAAGGGCCTGAAGCAGGAGGACGCGAAGAAGATCGTGGCGCTGGTGAAGGAGACCGGCCTCAAGGTCCAGGCGGCGATCCAGGGCGAGGCGGTGCGGATCACCGGCAAGAAGAAGGACGACCTGCAGGGCTGCATGCAGACGATCCGCGGCGCGGCGCTGGGGATACCGATCCAGTTCCAGAATTTCAGGGAGTGACGCGTCCGGGCGCGGAAGGGCCACCGACCGCGTGTCCCGCTCGACACCGCGTGCGGCGTTTCTGCCGCGCGCGACGGAATGACGGCCGCTTCCGTTCGCCTCCGCCGCTGGTCCACCGTGTGCATCGGCCTCCCGCATGGCTTCCCTCGGCCACGTGGCGGTCGGCCTCGCAGCAGCGCGCCTCCACTCCGGCGAACGGCTCGACCCGCGCTCCGCGGCCGTGTTCACCGCGCTCGCCACCTTCGCCGATCTCGACGCCGTGCCGGCCATGCTGGGCGTTCCGCTGCCGCCCCCCTTCGGCCACCGAGGCGCTCTCCACTCGCTCGTGGTCGCCGCGGCGGTGGGCCTCCCCGCGGCGGCGCTCGTCCTGGCGCCGCGTGGCGGGCGCCTGCGGACCGCGCTCCTCTCCGTCGCGGCCGCGGCGAGCCACGGGATCCTCGACTGCCTCACCCACGGCGGGCGGGGGATCGCGCTGCTGTGGCCGTTCGCGCCCACGCGCCTCCTCCTGCCGTGGCGCCCCGTCCCCGCCGCGCCGCTCGGCTTTCGCTTCCTCTCGCCGGCGGGCATGCGGTTACTCACCTTCGAGGCAGTCCTCTTCTCGCCCCTGCTCCTCTACGCCCTCTGGCCGCGCCGGCCCGCGGCGCGCTTCCAGGCCGCGTGATACGCTCCCCGGCGCCGGCCTCGGCGCCGGCAGGTGAAGAGCCCGCATGCCGCCGTCCGATCACGACCGCTCCATCCCGTGGATCGCGCGCGTGCTCCTCGACACCGGGCCGAGCGGCGTGGCGCTCCTGGAGGGGCCCGACTTCACCTACGCCTACGTGAACCGGTCCTACCAGGACCTGGCGCCCGAGCGGCCCATGCTGGGACGGTCGGTGGAGGAGGTCTGGCCGGAGGTGGCGAGCCGGCTCGTCTCCCTGATGCAGCAGGTGCGCGAGACCGGCCAGGCGCTCGAGGCGAGCGACATGCGGCTCGACCTGGTGCGCAACGGGCGGCTCGAGCCCCTCTGGTTCAGCTTCACCTTCCACGCGATCGCCGGGCGCCCCGGCGAGCCCGCCGCGATCGCCGCGCACGCGGTGGACCGGACCGCAGCGGTGCTGGCCCGCCTCCAGGAGGCCGAGCTCAGGGCTGGGCGAGAGCGGGCCGAGGAGGCGGCGCGCGCGGCGGAGGCGGCGCACCTGCTCGCCGAGGCCATCCCCCACGTGGTGTGGACCACCGACGCGCGCGGCCACGCCGACTGGTACAACGCGCGCTGGTACGAGTACACGGGGGCTTCCCAGGAGGAGAGCCGCGGGCTGGGTTGGCAGGCGGTGGTCCACCCCGACGACGCGCAGCGGACCGCCGCCCGCTGGGCCATGTCGGTAGCCTCGGGCGAGCCCTTCGAGGTGGAGGTCCGGCTCCGCGGCGCCGACGGGCAGTACCGGTGGCACCTGGGCCGCGGCGTGCCGGCCCGCGCCGGCGACGGCAGCGTGCTGCGCTGGTTCGCGACCTGCACCGACATCGACGACCAGAAGCGCGCCCAGGAGGAGATCCAGCGCTCCCGCACCCGCGCCGAGGAGTCCGCCCACGCCGCCGCGCTGCACGCCGCCGAGCTGGACGCGGTCCTCGACTCCATCGCCGACGGCCTGGTGCTGGTGGACGCGCGGGGGCAACTGGTCCGCACCAACGCTGCCGCGGACCGGATGTTCCGCTTCACCCCCGCCGACCGCCGCGTCCCGGCGATGGAGCGGCTGGCGCGCTTCCGCGCCTTCGGGAAGAACCTCGAGCCCGTCCCTCCGGACCGGCTCCCGACCATGCTCGCCCTGAGAGGCGAGGAGCTCCGCGGGGTGGAGCTGCGCTTCGACTGGCCCGACGCCCCGCCCACCTGGCTCTCGACGAGCGCGGCCCCCATCCGCGGGCTCGACGGCGAGCTGCACGGCGCGGTGGCGACCTTCTCGGACATCACCTCCATTCACGCCCTGCAGGACCAGCGCGAGGACCTGCTGCGCGCCATCTCCCACGACCTGCGGACCCCGCTCACGGTGGTGATGGCGCAGGCGCAGATGCTGGCGCGGCGGCCGGAGGACGTCCCCACCGTGGTGCGCCGCGCCGAGACCATCCGCACCAGCGCCGCCCGGATGGCCACCATGATCGGCGACCTGGTGGACGTGGTGCGGCTGGAGGCCGGGCAGGTCGCGGTGGAGCCTCGCCCCGTGGCGCTGGCTCCCTTCGCCGCCGAGCTGCGGGAGCGCCTGCGCGGCGCGCTCGCGGTCGACCGGCTCCGGCTCGAGGTCCCCGAGGCGCTCCCGCCCGCGCTCGCCGACCCGCCGCGGCTGGAGCGCATCCTCGTGAACCTGGTGAGCAACGCGCTCAAGTACTCGCCGCCGGACACCGAGGCGGTGCTCTCCGCGGAGCGCCAGGGTGGCGGGATCCGCATCACCGTGCGCGACCGCGGCCCGGGCATCCCGCCGGAGGAGGTGCCGCGCATCTTCGAGCGGTTCTGGCGGAGCCCGTCGGTGCAGACCCAGAAGGAAGGGCTCGGCCTGGGGCTCTACATCACCCGGCTCCTGGTGGAGGCCCACCGCGGCGACATCGACGTCGAGAGCGAGGTCGGGAAGGGCAGCGCCTTCCACGTGCGGCTCCCGGTGGCGACGTAGCCCCGGATTGCCCCGCCCCACCCGGTCTGTTAGATCCGCGGCGCCCGATGTCCACCCGCGTCTACATGCACACGCTCGGCTGCCCGAAGAACCGGGTGGACAGCGAGGTGATGCTCGGCACCCTCACCGAGGCGGGCTACCGGCTGGTCCAGGATCCGGCGAAGGCCGAGGTCATCGTCGTCAACACCTGCGGCTTCATCGAGAGCGCCAAGGTGGAGTCGGTGGACGCGATCGTGGAGCTCGCGCAGCTGAAGGCCGCGGGCTCCTGCAAGAAGCTGGTGGTGACCGGCTGCCTGGTGCAGCGCCACGCCGAAGAGCTGGCCCGCGAGCTGCCGGAGGTGGACCACTTCCTCGGCACCGGCGCGTACCAGGAGATCGCCCGCGTCGTCTCCGACGCGCAGGCGAAGCGGCTCGTGGCGCCGGACCCGGACTTCGTCCACTCCGCGTCCACGCCGCGGATCAACTCGCTCCCCTCGCACACCGCCTACCTCAAGATCGCCGAGGGGTGCGACAACGCCTGCGCCTTCTGCATCATCCCGAAGCTGCGCGGGCCGCAGCGCTCGCGCCCCGTCGCGGATCTCGTCGCCGAGGCGCAGGCCCTCGCCGCCCAGGGCACGGTGGAGCTGTCGCTCGTCGCGCAGGACCTCACCGCCTACGGTCAGGACCTGCCGGGGAAGGTCCGGCTCCACCACCTCCTGCCCGAGCTGTGCCGGGTGGAGGGCGTCCGCTGGATCCGGCTCCACTACGCCTACCCGCGCGACTTCCCCGACGCGCTGGTGGACGTGATCGCCTCCGAGCCGAAGATCGTGAAGTACCTGGACATGCCGCTCCAGCACTCCTCGGACAGGCTCCTCCGGGCGATGCGCCGCGGGCGCGACTCGAGCTTCCTGCGCGCGCTCCTCGCCAAGCTCCGCGACCGCGTGCCGGGGATCGCGCTCCGCACCTCGCTCATCGTCGGGCTGCCCGGGGAGACCGAGGCGGACTTCGAGGACCTCCTCTCCTTCGTCCGCGAGCAGCGGTTCGAGCGGCTCGGGGTCTTCGAGTTCTCGCCCGAGGACGGCACCGCCGCGGCCGGGATGGCGGGGCAGCTCCCCGCTGCGGAGAAGCGGGCCCGGTACCAGGCGGTGATGGAGATCCAGCAGGAGATCTCCCGCGCGCACCAGCGGGCCGCCGTCGGGCGCAGGCTGGAGGTGCTCGTCGAGGGCGCGTCGGAGGAGACGGAGCACCTCCTCGCCGGCCGGCACGCCCAGCAGGCGCCGGAGATCGACGGGATCACCTACGTCAACGACGGCGTCGCCTACCCCGGCGAGATCGTCACCGTCGAGATCACCGACGCGGGCGACTACGACCTCGTGGGCCGCGTGGTGGCGCGCGACGCGCGGCGGGGGAAGCGCCTGCCGAAGGCGAACCGGACGGCGCCGGCGCCCTCGCACGGCGCCGCCTGGCGAGGCGGCGGCCGCAGGCTCCCGGTCGTGGGCTGAGGGCGCCTCACCGGCGGCAGCCGGCCCGAGGATCCTCTGCCTCCTTCACCGGCAGCGGGCTGTCGGCCCCAGGAGGAGGAGCCGGGCGTCTCTCGGGGTCGTGCCGCGACCGGTGCGCCGGATCAGTGGTCTCCCCACTTCTTCTCGCCCGCCTCGATCCGGACGGGCAGGACGTTCTGCGGCAGCGGCAGCGGGCAGGTCGCGAACGGCGTGAAGGCGCAGGGCGGGTTCCGGGCGCGGTTGAAGTCGAGGACCACCTTCCCGTCGCGCGCCGGGTCCGCGCTCAGGAAGCGTCCGGCGCCGTAGGTCTCCTCGCCGGCGGTGGCGTCGCGAAACACGAAGAAGAGGGTCCCGTCCTCCTCCACGGTCGGCTCGAGCGCGAGTGCGCGGCCGGCCAGCTCGAAGTGGACGCGCCCGGGGGCCTTCTCGATCGAGGGGATCCCCACGACGCTCGGCACCTCCACCTGGCGCGGCTGGGGATACGGCTCCCAGCGCCCGACGACGCGCCAGCGCGGGTCGGGCGGGAACGCGTCGATCCCGTGGAACCCCTTGCGCGCGGGGCTCTCCGCGTCCCAGACGCGGACCGCGAGCTTGCCGCCGCGGTCGATCACCATGAGGGTGCGGCTTCCGACGGTGACCCTGTCGGCCGCGTGTGTGGCGTCGGTCGCGAGCACCGCGGAGGAGAGCGGCTTGCCGGCGAGGACGTACCCGGCGGCCGCCGGGGCGTCGAGCCGCACCTTTCCACCGTCGAGCGTGAACGTCCCGGGGAGACCGGGGATGCGGTTCTCACCCGGCGAGAGCCAGTGCAGGCCGACGAGCGCCAGCCAGCCGTCGGGAGCGCGGAGCAGCTCGGCCCGCCGGACCCGCCAGCTCGTCCAGTCGGCGGTGAAGAGCGGTCCGCCCGCGGAGGAGCCCACCGCGAAGGTGGAGAGCGCCAGGAGCGCGGTGCCGATCATGGGCAGGTTCTACCGCGGCCGTGGAGAACCTGCATCCGGGGACCGACGGCAATCCGCGACCTCGACCGCGACCGCGACCCCGACCCCGACCGCGACCGCGACCCCGACCCCGACCTCGACCCCGACCCCAGCCGCGCCCCGACCGCCGCCTACCTCCGCGCCAGGATCTTCTGCTCTGCCTGGTCGAGCCGCTCCCCCAGGCAGCGCGAGCGGAACCAGCCCCCGGTCTTCTGGTCCTCGGCGCGGGCCCGCGCCAGCGCGGAGAGCGATCGCCGGTCGGCCAGGGCGCCGAGCCGGTCCACGGCCCGGCGGCGGATGTCGCACTCCGCCGAGGAGAGGTCGAGCGTGTAGGCCGCGACGTACGACGCGCGCGTCGCCTTCCCGAGCTTCTCCAGCGTCCAGAGCGCGGCCCAGCGGGTGGCGTAGGTGGTGCTCCGCGCGTGGCGCTCCAGCCCCGGCGCCGCGCCGGCGAGCTTGAACTTCACCAGCAGGGCCGCGGCCTCGGCCTGCTCGGCGGTGCCGAACGCCGAGACGAGGTCGTCGATCGTCCTCCGGTCTGCGCCGCCGGCGTCGAGCCCGAGCGCGCGCGCGTAGGAGGCGATCGCGGCACGCCGCTGGCCGGCGTCCCACTGCGCGTGACCGAGCGCGCGCTGCGCCGCCGCGTCCGACGGGTGCGCCCGCGCCCGCTCGCGGAGGTCCGCCAGCGTCGGCGGGGGGAACATCGCGGCGCGCGGCACGACCGCGATCGCGACGCCGGCCGCGATCGCGGCGAGCACGGCGAGACCTGTGGCGGCGCCGAGGACCGGATGCCGGCGGGCCCAGTCCACCGGGCGTCGGACGGCCGAGCGGATGACCCGCGCGATCCCGCCCCTCACGCGCGCCAGCGGGGGGGCCTTGACGGCCTTCATCGCCGGAGCGTCCGCGGCGCGATCCTTCCTGCGGAGGAGAGACATGCACGGCTCCTTCGGCCGCCCGGCCGGAGAAGCCCACGCTCGCAGATGGGCGACCCGCGCCACAAGGGCCTTGCTGCAACCGAGCCCCGCCCGTCGCCTTTTCCGGCAGCCGGGCGGCCGGATCGCTCGCCCCGCTTCCGCCCGCGGAGCCAACCCGGGATGTGGGTGGCGCGGCGACACGGCCTCGGAACCCGCGTCGCGCTCGGCCGATGCGCCGGGGCGTGCTTCCCGCGCCCTCGCCGCCGCCGTCCGTCAGCGCCCGGGCGCCGCCACGCGCCGGACGTCCCTGGGCAGCTTCAGGTCGAAGGCGGAGTCGGGAAGCCCGGCGTTCCGCTTCACGTCCTCGAACCGGACCTCGTTCACGTTCCCGGAGCCGTCGACGACCCGGGTCGCCTGGACCGAGCCGTCGCCGCTCACCACCAGCTCGATGGCGTCCACCCGCGGATCCGGCTCCTTCGGCCTCAGGACCAGCGAGCCGCCCGGCGACTCCGCGAGATCGAACTCCCGCGCCAGATCGCCCTTGCCGAGGAGGAACGTGACCGCGGCGCTCATCGCCGAGGCGTCGAAGTGCTCGTCCACGAACGCCTGGTTCTCCTCCGGCTCCCACTGGACGAGCCGCGATCCCTTCACCGCGATGGTCTTGGGCGTGGGGGAGGCGTAGTCCCATCGCATCATCCCGGGCTTCTTCACGCGCAGCGTCCCCTTCGAGACCTGCTTCCGCCCGAAGCCCGCATAGGTGTACGTCTGGACGAACCGCGCCTCGAGGTCGCGGGTGCGCTCGTACGATTCCTGGACCTTGCGCGCCAGGGCGGCGGCGCCGAGCGGCGCCCCCGGCGCGGCGGCGAGGACGAGCGAGAGTGCGGCGGCGAGCATGGCGTCTCGTTATCTCGGACGAGCGGCGAACGCAAAGATTCAGGGCGAGGTTCAGGGTTCGAATGGAGCTGGAGTTCTTCTACGACTTCGTGTCGCCCTACTCGTACCTCGCGTCGACACGCGTCGCCGCGCTCGCGGAGCGGCAGGCCGCGAACCTGCGCTGGCGGCCGTTCCTGCTCGGCGGCGTGTTCAAGGCGACCGGGAACCGGGCGCCCATCGAGGTCGAGGCGAAGGGGCGGCACATGTGGATCGACCTGCAGCGCTGGGCGAAGCGGCTCGGCGTCCCCCTGGTGCGGCCCGATCCGTTCCCCGTCGCGTCGATCCTGGCGCTGCGCTCGGCGCTCGAGGCGGAGCGGCAGGGGAAGCTCGTCCCGTTCACCCACGCCGTCTACCGCGCGTACTGGGGCGAGGGGCGCGACATCTCGCAGCCGGACCTCCTCGCGCAGCTCGCCGCCTCGGTGGGGCTCGACGGACCAGCCGTCGTCGCCGCGGCGCCCCAGCACAAGGAGGCCCTGGCGCGCCAGACGCAGGATGCCGTCGACCGGGGCGCGTTCGGCGCGCCCACCTTCTTCGTCGGCGGGGAGATGTTCGTCGGGAACGACCGGCTGGAGCTGGTCGAGGACGCGTTGCGCGCGGCATCCGGCGCTGCATCCGGCGCTTGACGGCCCCGGCCCCGCGGGGGATCCTGCGCCGCTCGATGCGCCTCGCCCACCTCCTCGCTCCGATCGCGCTCCTCGCGGCCGGCTGTCCCACGCCGCCGTGCACGGAGCTCGGCCAGCGCTACTGCACGTGCCTGCCGGCCGGGACGGCGCGCGACGCCTGCAACAACCAGATCAAGAACGCGGTCTCGGCCGCGCACCCGTCGGGCTCGAACGACGACCTCTGCAACTGCCTGCTCTCGACCTGCGGCGCGCCCCCGGGCATCGACTTCTGCGACTGGGTGGCGTCGGACGACGCCAAGGTGGCCTGCGGCGTCGCGTACCCGCAGTCCCCGGACCGCACCGCGCCCCCCGACGCGTGCTACGGGTGCCCGGTCGGCACCATCCTGAGCCAGGACGGGGCGCACTCCGGGTGCTGTGCCTCCGGTGAGGGCTGGTCGTGCAGCGGCGCCTCCTGCGAGTGCTGCGCCACGGGTCAGATCGAGGCCTGCGATCCCGCCTCGGGCGCGTGCCAGTGCTGCCCTTCCGGCCAGACCCCGATCTGCACCGGCGGGACCTGCGTCTGCGGCTAGCCAGCGCGGGAAGCGCCCGTCAGTTGCCGAGACCGAGCGGGATCCGCAGTCCGCGCGTGGGCTTCACCCCCTCCGCCGCGAACCGCCCGGCGATGCGCGTGCCGCACCCCGCGCAGGCGCCGTCCGCGAGCCGGTAGGCGCGGATCGCGAACCAGTCGCGCTCCACGACGGCCTCGGCGCAGCCCGGACACCGCGTGGTCTGCCCCTCCCGGTCGTGGACGTTCCCCGTGTAGACGTAGCGGAGCCCCTCCTCGCGGGCGGCGGCGCGGGCGCGCGTGAGCGTCGCGGGGGGCGTGGGCGGCACGTCGAGCATCTTGAAGTCGGGGTGGAAGGCGGTGAAGTGGAGCGGGACGTCCGCGCCCATGTGCTCGCGGATCCAGGCGGCGAGCGCGCGGCTCTCCTCCGGGGCGTCGTTGAGCCCGGGGATGACGAGGTTGGTCACCTCGACCCAGACCCTGGTCTCCCTCGCCAGCCACTCCAGCGTCTCGAGGACCGGGGCGAGGTGGGAGAGGGTCACCTTCCGGTAGAAACCCTCGGTGAACGCCTTGAGGTCCACGTTGGTCGCGTCCATGTGCGCGAAGATCTCCTCGCGCGCCTTCGCGCCCACGAACCCCGCCGTCACGAAGACGTTGAAGAGCCCCCGGCGCCTCGCCTCCTTGGCCACGTCGATGGCGTACTCGGCCCAGATGACCGGGTCGTTGTACGTGTAGGCGATCCCGGGCGCGTTCATCTCCAGCGCCAGGTCCACCACCCGCTTCGGGTCCCAGTCCTCGGAGCGCTGCGCGGCCAGCTCGGCCTTGGAGATGTCCCAGTTCTGGCAGAACCGGCAGCCCAGGTTGCAGCCCGCGGTCCCGAAGGAGAGGACCTGCGAGCCGGGGAGGTAGTGGTTGAGCGGCTTCTTCTCGATGGGGTCGAGCGCGAAGCCGGTGGATCGCCCCCACCCCAGGGTGACGAGCTTCCCGCCCTGGTTCTGCCGGATGAAGCAGAACCCGGCCTGACCGTCGCGCAGCCGGCAGTCGCGCGGGCAGAGCGTGCACCGGATCCGGCCGCCGGCCTCCGGCTCCCAGTAGCGGGCTTCACGGACCACGATGTGATCTTAGCGCTCCACGCTGCCCGCGCAGGACCGCGAAAGGTGGGGACGCCCGGAGGTGCCACGCGGGCTCACGTGACCCCGACCGCGACCGCGACCCCGACCGCGGCCCGCCCCCGTCCGCGACCCGCCCCGGTCCGCGACCGCACGGGGCCTGCACGTCCTGCCCGGCCTCCTCGATCGCCGCGGGAAGCGGTGCTAAGAAACCCCCCGTGACCTTTCGAGAAGCGATCGCGCGGCGCGTCCTCGTGTTCGACGGCGCCATGGGGACCCAGATCCAGCGCCACCAGCTCGGGGCGGCCGAGTTCGGCGGCAAGGAGGGAGCGAACGACCTCCTGGTCCTCACCCGCCCGGACCTCATCGAGGAGATCCACGGCCGCTACTTCGCGGCAGGGTGCGACGCCGTCGAGACCAACACCTTCGGCTCGTCGCGCCTCAAGCTCGACGAGTACGGCGTCGGCCACCGCACCTACGAGGTGAACTTCAAGGCGGCGATCCTGGCCCGCCGTGCCGCGGAGCGGTTCTCCACCCCGGACCAGCCGCGCTTCGTGGCGGGCTCCATCGGCCCGACCGGCCTGTTGCCCTCCTCGTCCGATCCGGCGCTCGGGAACATCACCTCCGACGCGCTGGAGCGGATCTTCTTCGAGCAGGCGAAGGGGCTCGTCGAGGGCGGCGTCGACGCCATCATCATCGAGACGCAGCAGGACATGCTGGAGCTGCGCGCCGCGGTGCTGGCCGCCGACGCCTGCCGCCGCGAGTCCCTGCGCGACGTCTTCCTCATCGCCCAGCCGACGCTCATCGACGCCAACGGCCGCATGCTCCTCGGCACCGACGTCGGCTCGGCGCTCGCCACGCTGGAGCGGCTGCCGGTCGACTGCATCGGCCTCAACTGCTCGACGGGCCCCGACGAGATGCGCGCGGCGGTGAAGCTGCTCGGCGAGCGCTGCAGTCATTACGTGTCGGTGCTGCCCAACGCCGGCATGCCCGAGAACGTGGACGGCCGCGCCGTCTACAAGCTCTCGCCCGAGGCGCTGGCGGAGGCCCTCGGCGACTTCGTCGAGTCCTACGGCGTCGACATCGTGGGCGGCTGCTGCGGCACCACGCCGGAGCACCTGCGCCGGGTGGTGGAGCGGGTGCGCGCATCGCGGGCGCCGCGCCGCACGCGCCCGGCCCCGGCGCCGGAGCTGTCGTCCGCCATGAAGGCGGTCCCGCTCTCGATGGAGCCCCGCCCCCTGGTGGTGGGGGAGCGGCTCAACTCGCAGGGCTCCAGGAAGGTGAAGGAGCTGCTCCTCGCCGACGACTACGCCGGCCTCCTCCAGATCGCGCGCGGCCAGGTGGACGCCGGCGCCCACGTCCTGGACGTCTGCGTGGCCCTCAACGAGCGGGACGACGAGGGGGCGCAGATGCGCACCCTCGCCAAGCTGCTGGCGCAGAGCGTGGACGCGCCGCTCATGATCGACTCGACCGAGGCCGACGTGGTCGAGGGCGCCCTCAAGGTCTACCCGGGCCGCTGCATCGTGAACTCGGTCAATCTGGAGAAGTCGGGCGAGCGGGTGAAGAAGGTGCTGCCGCTCGTCCGCCGCTACGGCGCCGCGGTGGTCGCCATGACCATCGACGAGAAGGGCATGGCGCAGACGGCGGAGCGCAAGGCCGAGATCGCGCGGCGGCTGGTGGCGGTGGCCAGGGAGTACGGGATCGGGCCGGACGCCCTCGTCTTCGACTGCCTCACCTTCACGCTCGCCACCGGCGGCGAGGAGTACCGCCACAGCGCCGTCGAGACGCTCGAGGGGATCCGCCGCATCAAGGCGGAGAACCCCGGCGTCTACACGGTGCTGGGCGTCTCCAACGTGTCCTTCGGCCTCGCCCGCAACGCCCGCGAGATCGTGAACTCGGTCTTCCTCTACCACGCGGTGAAGGCCGGGCTCGACCTCGCCATCGTGAACCCGAAGGACATCAAGCCCTACCCGCTCGTCCCGGAGGAGGAGCGCGCCCTCGCGGAGGACCTGGTCTTCGACCGCCGGCCGGACGCGCTCACCCGGCTCATCGCCCACTTCGGCGAGAAGGGCGCCGAGAAGGCCTCCGCCCCCGACGCGCTCGCCGACCTCGCCTCCCGGCCGGTCGAGGAGCGCATTCATCTGATGATCCTCCACCGCCGGCCGGAGGGGATCGAGGCGCTCATCGACGACGCCCTGAAGCGGCGCCCCGCCGTCGAGGTGCTGAACCAGGTGCTCCTCCCGGCGATGAAGGACGTGGGAGACCGGTTCGGCGCGGGCGAGCTGATCCTGCCCTTCGTGCTCCAGTCCGCCGAGGTGATGAAGAAGGCGGTCGCCCACCTCGAGAAGTTCCTCGACCGGGTGGAGGGCGCCACCAAGGGGACGGTGGTGCTCGCCACCGTCTACGGCGACGTGCACGACATCGGGAAGAACCTCGTCAAGACCATCCTCGCCAACAACGGCTTCACGGTGCACGACCTCGGCAAGCAGGTGCCGGTCGCCACCGTGATCGAGAAGGCGGTGGCGACCGGGGCGGACGCCATCGGCCTCTCCGCCCTGCTGGTCTCCACCTCGAAGCAGATGCCGTTCTGCGTCGAGGAGCTGCACCGGAGGAACCTCTCCTTCCCCGTGATCATCGGCGGCGCGGCCATCAACCGGCGCTTCGGATACCGGACGCACTTCGCGCAGGACGGCTCGCCGTACTCGGGCGGCGTCTTCTACGCCAAGGACGCCTTCGAGGGGCTGGAGCTGGTCCAGGCGCTCGTCGACCCCGCGCGGCGCGACGCCACCAGGCACGAGGTGCTGCAGAAGGCCATCGCCAACCGCGACCTGCCCGCCTCCGAGGCGCCGCGGCCCGCCGCCCCGGTGCGCCGCTCGGACGTCCGCCCCGCCCCGCGCGTCCCCACGCCGCCGTTCTGGGGCGCCCGGGTGGTGCCGTCGGGCTCCATCCGGCTCCACGACGTCTGGGCCCACCTCGACCTGGCCGAGCTGTACAAGCTCCAGTGGGGCGTGAAGGCGAAGGGCGCCGAGTTCGACCGCCTGGTGCGCGAGCAGTTCGGGCCGATCCTGGAAGAGCTGAAGGCCGAGTGCCAGGCGAAGGGCTGGCTCGTCCCGAAGGTGGTCTACGGGTACTTCCCCTGCCACGCCGAGGCGAACGACCTCGTGGTCCTCGACCCGGTCCACCGCAAGGAGGAGATCGCGCGCCTGCGGCTCCCCCGGCAGCCCGATGATCGTCACCTGTGCATGGCCGACTGGTTCCGCGAGGAGCGGGGCTCGGACGTGGCCGCCTTCCAGGTCGTCACCGTGGGTGACACGGCCTCCCGGATCGCCGACGAGCTGCAGGCCCGGGGCGAGTACGCCAAGGCCCTCTACCTGCACGGGCTCGCGGTGGAGACCGCCGAGGCGATGGCGGAGCTCTGGCACCGGCAGGTGCGGCGCGAGCTGGGGATCCCCGAGGACCAGGGGAAGCGCTACTCGCCCGGCTACCCGTCCTGGCCGAGCCTCGCCGACCAGCGGCAGCTGTGGCGGCTCCTCGAGCCGGAGAGGGCCATCGGCGTCTCGCTCACCGAGGCGCACCAGATGGTCCCGGAGCAGTCGACCTCGGCGATCGTCCTGCACCACCCGGACGCCGTCTACTTCCTGGTGCGCGGGCTGGAGCTCGCCGCGGCGGGGTGAGGGAGGGACCGCCCCCTCGCCGTCAGGGCGCCTCCCGCCGCCGCGTCCTCTTCCAGGCCCGCAGCTTCCGGTACAGCGTCGCGGTCCCGATGCCGAGCTGGGCGGCCGTCCGCGCCTGGTTCCCGCCGTTCGCGGCCAGCGCGCCGAGGATGGCCTCCTTCTCGAGGTCGGCGAGCGTCCGGCCCGGCACGGCCGCCGGGCGCAGGGTCCCGCCGCCTCGCACGTCCTCCGGCAGGTCCGTGGCCTCCACGCGCGGCCCGTCGGTGAGCGCGATGGCCCGCTCCAGCGCGTTCTCCAGCTCGCGCACGTTGCCGGGCCACGGGTAGCGCTGCAGGAGGTCCGCGGCGCGCGGCGAGAGCGTCGCGGCGCGCCGGCCCAGCCGCTTGGCGAGCCCGGTCAGGAGCGACCGGGCGATGGGCAGCACGTCCTCGGGCCGCTCCCGCAGGGGCGGGATGCGGATCTCCACCACGGCGAGGCGGTAGTAGAGGTCCTTGCGGAACCTCCCCGCCTCCACGTCGCGCGCCAGGTCGCGGTTGGTCGCCGCGACGACGCGCGCGTCCACCGGCCTGGGTCGGGTGTCTCCCACGCGGCGGATCGCCTTCTCCTGCAGGGCGCGCAGGAGCTTCGCCTGCATCCCCAGCGACATCTCCCCCACCTCGTCGAGGAAGAGCGACCCGTGGTGCGCCGCCTCGAAGAGGCCGATCCGGTCGTCGGTCGCGCCGGTGAACGACCCGCGCGCGTGGCCGAACAGCTCGGACTCGAGCAGGGTCTCCGCCACCGCCCCGCAGTTCACCGCGACGAAGGGGCCGGTGGCGCGCGCGGACTCGCGGTGGACGATCTCGGCGACGCGTTCCTTGCCGACGCCGCTCTCGCCGGTCACCAGCACCGTCGAGTCCACCCGCGCCACCCGGCGGGCGAGATCGAGGACGCGCGTCATCGACTCGCTCCGCGCCACCACCCCGCTGGGGTCGCCGCCGGCCGCGGCCGGCGCCAGCTCCCGGCGGCGGGCGGCGGCGACGGCGTCCGTGCTCCGCACCGCCTCGGCCACCCCGGCGAGGGAAGCGTCGAGCGGCGACTCGTCCCAGGGCGTGGACTCGCGACCCCACTCCAGGCGCGGGCGAGCCACGAGCCGGCAGCAGGCGTCGCCCTTGCCGACGCACGCCTCCTCGTGCGCCACGATCTCGCGCCCGTTCGCGAACGAGAGGTAGCCCGCGGCGAAGCCGGTGAGCGTCCAGCACACCGGCTCGTCGGCGCGGCCGAGGTGGAGCAGGTGCTGCTCGGCCTCGTAGGAGTCGCGCCAGACGGCCTCCGCGAAGGGGCGCTCGCCCGCCGCGTCGGGCGTGGGCACCACCACCACCATCCCCTGGAGCGTGTGGAGCCTGCCACCCGCGCGGCGCCAGTCGGCCGGGTCGTCCCACGGGATCTCGGTCTTGAGACTCTCGGCGGTGCGCCAGCCGTGGACGTAACCGAAGCGGGAGAGGAACGAGCGCGCCGCCGCGATGCCGAGCGTTCCGATGAGCTCCTTCCGGAGAAGGCCCAGCGCCACCGCATCGAGGACGATCGCCCGCTGCCCGGCGAAGCGAATGGGACCGCCCTTGGGATCGAACTCGAGCAGCTCCCGCAGATCGAGGTCCTCGAGCCGCACGGTCGAAATGATTGGCTTCAATCGTTTTGATTGCACGCCCCATCGGTGTGGGACTCGACCGGGGCTCGCGATTCCGATGGGTTGCGACGCGCGGGCGGATGGCACTCCGGTTGCTGATACCGCTTCTCGACGGCCGGTGTCCCCCCTCCCTTGCCGGCCGGTGCGCCCCGCGGCTCCCATTCCCCGCGGGGCGCTTTTTTTCTTGCAGCATACGGGGGGTCGGGCTCTCGCCCGGGCGAAGAGGTGAGACGCGGTTTCGTACCGGATCGACGCGCACCGCGCGACGGCTGGGTCACCGTGACGCCGGCACCTTCCCCTGGAGGTCGAAGGGGAGGGGGACGTTCCCGAACATGGCGGTGCCCTGGAGCCTCACCTCGACCGCGCCGCCCGCCGCGAGCTGCGAGGTCACCCGGCCCGCGTTCGCGAGCGAGAGGCGAACCGGGATGGCGATGGTGCCGCGGCCGTTCGGCGCCAGCGCGGCGAGGCTCTTCCCCTCGCCGGACGCGACGGGAATCCCCGCGACGGCGAGCGCGTACGAGACGCTTGCGGCGGGGAGCGGGAAGGGGTTCGGGTTGTGGACGCCGATGCGCACGTCGAGCGCGAGGTCGCTGAAGGAGAGGGAGCGGACATCGAGCGCCTCGATGGAGAGCGACGGCAGGCGCGGCACCGCGATGGTGCTCGCGTGGGAGAGCGGGAGGTCGACGACGCCGACGGGCGTGTTCACCCCGGCGGTGCCCGAGAGCCGGTAGGCCAGCCGGTCGTGTGCTCCGACGAGGTTCGCGAACCCGGCCACGTCGGCGAAGCGGACGTGCACCGGGAAGCGGACCTCGGCCGTGCCGTGGGCCGGCAGCTGGAGCCCGTGCTTCAGCTCGCCGTCGACCACCCGCGTCCCCTCCACCTCGAGCGCGTAGGCGAGCCGCGCCAGGTCGAGCCCGAAGCCGTTCGGGTTCGCGATGCGGTACTCGAAGGCGATGGTCGCGCCCTCGAGGTCGAGCGACTGGAGCGAGGCCGACCGGAACTCGACCGTCGGCTTCTCGAAGGCGGAGGCGGCGAGCTGCTGCAGCCCAGCGCACCCGGACGCGGCGAGGAGACCCAGGAGGAGGGAGCGGCGCATGGCGGTCGTCATAGCACCGGCGCCGCCGGCCCGTGTCCCGGAGCGGCGCCACGCGCGAGAACCCGTCCGCCTCCGCGGGGTTCCGTTCCCCCGGGCGCGGCGCGCGCGGTGGACCGGGTGGTGAGGACCCCGCGGCACTTCGCCCGTTCACCGTCCGGTCACACTCCATCCACAGGTTATCCAGGCTCTCCATCCACCGAAAAAACCGGCGTTCTCCACCGGTTATCGACAGTGAACGCGTCAGGGTGGACTGGTATCCTCCGCCGCCTCGATGCCCGAGCAGGAACCGGCCCGCCGCAACCCTTCGCCTCTCCCCGGCGCGCGCGACCTGCCGCACAGCCTCGAGGCCGAGCAGGCGGTCCTCGGCGCCGTCCTCATCGACGAGACGGCGTTCGACCAGGTGGCGGCCATCGTCCGCTCCGGCGACTTCTACCGCGGCGAGCACCAGCACGTCTTCGCCGCCTGCGAGGAGCTCGCCCGGGAGTCCCGCAGCATCGACCCGGTGCTGGTGCAGCAGCGGCTCGACGCCAAGGGGCTGCTCGGCGGAGCGGTGGCGCGGGAGCTGCCCTACGCGCTGGCCCGGGTGGTCGGCACGGCGGCCAACGTCGGGCACTACGCGCGCGTGGTGCAGGACTACGCGCGCGTTCGCTCCATGATGATCACCGCCCAGCGCGTGGTGGAGCGCGGGTACGAGGCGGGGGCGAACGCCCAGGGCTTCCTCGACGCCGCCCAGCAGGACGTGTTCGGGGCGGCCGCCGGCACCGGCCTCGAGACGCTGCGGAAGATCAGCGAGCCGGTGATGCGCGCCCTCGAGAACCTCGAGGCGGTGCAGAAGCGCGTCGCCGCCGGCCTCTCGCCCATCACCGGCGTGCCGAGCGGCATCGCCTCCCTCGACCGGAACACCCTGGGCTTCCAGCCGGGGACGCTGGTGATCCTGGCGGCGCGCCCGTCGGTCGGGAAGACCGCCTTCGCCCTCAACCTCGCCGTCCACGCCGCCACCCGCCACGCCAGGAAGGTCGCCTTCTTCTCCCTGGAGATGCCGAGCGATCAGCTCGCGCTGCGCATGCTCGCCTCCGAGGCCAAGCTCGACTGGCGGCGGCTCACCCAGGGCCAGCTGCAGAAGTACGACTGGGAGAAGATCGCGGTCCAGGCCGACCGGATCGGCTCGGCGAGCGTCTGGCTGGACGACAGCTTCGTCCTCTCCCCGGTCGAGCTGCGCTCCAAGTGCCGCAAGCTCAAGCGCGAGAACGGCGGTCTCGACCTCGTGGTCGTGGACTACCTGCAGCTCATGCACGCGC
>Ga0335084_10001878_pt1 | contig 19927 bp, 17 predicted proteins | sample Lox_Sample_44_FD_206721 | JGI IMG/M metagenome (GOLD analysis project Ga0335084, IMG submission 206721) | Soil microbial communities from Loxahatchee National Wildlife Refuge, Florida, United States - Lox_Sample_4.4 | ecosystem: Environmental > Terrestrial > Soil > Wetlands | place: USA...
CCTCGCCTCGAGCGTTGAGGACGCCGCCGCGCTGTGCGCCGCGCTCAAGGTCGGCAACAGGACGGGGTCCTTGCGCCTCGCGCACCGGCTTAAGGGCGGCAGCAGGATGGTCGGCGCCGGCCGGCTGGCCGACTACTGCGAGCGCGCCGAGCGCGCAGTCCGCGAAAGCGATTCGCCCCTCGTACTGGAGACCGCGGACGAGCTCGAAGCGGAGGCAGGGCGGCTCGCCGCCTACCTGCGCGACTGGCTGGATGCGGATGGCTGAGGCCGCCCGGCCCGGCGGGGCGGACCCGCGCGGCGCCCGGCACACGCGGCCGCAATCGTTGTATCGTTGACGTCGGCTTCGCCGACCGTCCATGGAATCCGTCGCTACCGTTCTCTATGCCCGCCTGCGCAACGTGCTGGCGATCTGCAATGCGCTGTCGCAGCAGCGCAGCGTCGAGTTCGTGGCGGAGCTGCGCAACGTGCTGGAAGGACCGATCGCGCGACAGAACGGCATCGTCGCCATGGCCCGGCCGGATTCTATCCTCGCGGTGTTCTCGAATGACACCGATACCGCTCCGGATCATGCGCGCAGGGCCCTGCACGCCGCGCTGCTCTGCGTCTATGGGGCGATGGAATTGAGCAAGCAGATGGCGATGCGGGCCGAAGGGGCGGATCTGCCGCCGCTCGCGCTTGCGGTCGGCGTCCACCTGGGCAAGGTCGAAGTCAGCATGGGCCGGCAAGGCAGCACGAGCGGGCTGATCCGCGCCACGGGCGAGGCGGTCGAGATCGCGCGCGCGCTGGAGAGCGCCGCGCCGGACCTGCGCTGGAGCATCATCGCCTCGGGGGCGACGCGGCGGGCGGCCGGGGCCCGCATCGAGTCCGGGCGCATCGGTTCGATCGGCCTGCCGGACGGCGGGTTCATCGACGTCACGGAGATCACCGGCCTCGCGCCGATGCGCGGCTCGCGCACGCCGCTGGAGGTGTACCAGTCGGTGCGCGACGCGGTCGCGCTGAATCAGCGCCTTTACGACCGGCCTCAGGACATCTTCGCCGCCGCGCGCGGCAGTTCCACCACGGCGCCGATGCAGTTGACGATCGAGGGCTACCGCGTGGTGCGCAAGATCGGCGAGGGCGGCATGGCGAAGATCTACCTCGTCACCACCGACAAGTCGGACGAGCTGCAGGTGCTCAAGGTGATGCGCATGGGCAACTCGGAGCAGGGCGACGTCTTGCAGCGCTTCATGCAGGAGTTCGCGCTGCTCGCGCAGGTGCAGCACCCGAACATCGCGAAGATCTACCGCCAGGACTTCGCCGCCGGCCACGCCTACATCGCGATGGAGTACTTCTCGCACGGCGACCTGCGCGCGCGCATCGCCGAACGGGTCAGCCCCGAGGCCGCGATGTCCTACGTCAAGCAGACGGCGGCGGCTCTCGGCGCGATCCATGCGGTGGGCATCGTCCACCGCGACCTGAAGCCGGACAATCTGATGCTGCGGCGCGATGGCAGCATCGCGCTTGCCGATTTCGGCGTGGCCAAGCACGTGTCGATCCTGATCACCGAGACTGCGCACGACGAGGTGGTGGGCACCCCGTACTACCTCAGCCCGGAGCAGGCCACCGCGCAGCCGGTCGACCAGCGTTGCGACCTCTACAGCCTGGGGATCGTGATGTACGAGTTGCTGACCGGCACCAAGCCCTACCGGGCCAAGACGGCGGAGGAGCTGCTCGACCTGCACGTCAACGGGCCGATCCCGGAACTGCCGCCCGAGCATGGCCACCTGCAGCCACTGCTCGATGGGCTCATGGCCAAGGACCGCGAGCAGCGCTATCCGAGCGCCGCTGCCTTTCTCGAGGACGTCGCGAGGCTCGGGTGCTGATGCCGGCGGACACGGCGGCCAAGAGGAAGATCCTGCTGGTCGACGACGACGAGAGCATCCTGCTCGCCGTCTCCCGCATTCTTTCCGGCGCCGGCTTCAGCATCGTCACGGCATTGGGCGGCAAAGAGGCGCTCGACAAGATCCGCAACGAGGCGCCGGACGCGGTGGTCTGCGACGTGAACATGCCGGATCTGCTCGGGTTCGACGTCCTGGAGCACGTGCGCGCCGACAAGGCCACGCTGACCTTGCCGTTCATCCTGCTGACCTCCGCCGACGACCGTGAAAACGTGCGCAGGGGCATGCGCCTCGGCGCCGACGATTTTCTCTCCAAGCCGATCAAGCGGCAGGAAATCCTCGATTCGGTCCAGCAGGTCTTCGAGAAGAGCGCCCGGCTGACGAAGATGTTCTCCGCCGACGTGTTCGCCGACACCGGCGCGCTGCGCGAGCGGTTCAAGAGCCAGCTGGGCAGCGGCGCGCCCCAGCTGCCGGACGCCGGCCTGCACGAAGGCCAGACCGGCCGGCTGATCATGCAGACGGTCCTGTTCACCGACATCCGCGCGTTCACGTCGATTTCCGAGCGGTTGCCCGCGTCCGCGATCGCCGAGCTTCTCACCGCCTACCTGAGCGAGGCGTGCCGACCCGTGCTGGAGAACGGGGGCCGCGTCATGAAATTCATGGGCGACGGAATGATGGCCGTGTTCGGCTACGACGCGCCGCAGGCGGTTCAGGCGCACGCCGCCGCTGGCCTGCGCGCCGCGCTCGGCATCCTCGAGGCGGCGCGCGAATTTCGCGGCTGGATCAATTCCCGCTACGAAGTGGCGGAGCTGCCGCCGTTCGAGGTGGGCGTCGGCGTGCATACGGGAGAGGTGATGTTCTTCCGCCTTGCGGTCGGCGGCATCGGCGACCTGACCGCGGTCGGGGATACGGTCAACATCGCGGCGCGGCTGGAGGCGAAATCGAAGGAACTGCGCTGGCCGCTGGTCGCAAGCGCGGCCACGATCGAAGCTGCCGGACCCGGATTCCTGGTTGCGGAGATGCGCGAGATCGACGTCGTGGGCCGCGGCGGCCGGGTGGCGGTGGGGCAGGTCGTGTCGCGCAACGGGGCCCATGCGGAAGGCGCGCAACCGGCGGACATCACCCTGCCCAAGGGCATCGGCGCGGTCCTGGTCGAGAACGCGCGCGCGACCGCCGAAGCGTCGAAGTCGGCGCTCGACCATACGCTGCAGAGCATCGCCGGCCGGGCCGGGTCGCCGGCGGCCGCAACACAGGCCGCGGTGGAACCCCAGAGCACGCGCATTCTGGGCTACAAGGTGCTGTCCAAGATCGGCGAGGGCGGCATGTCGACGGTCTATCTGGCCGAGGACGAGGCGCGCAATCGCAAGGCGGTGCTCAAGGTGCTCAAGGTGCGGCGCGACGAGGACGAGCAGATCTGGCAGCGCTTCTTCCAGGAATGCGCGATTCTGTCGTCGATCGAGCACGAGCACGTGGTGCGGATCTACGACCAGGGATTCGGCGACGAGATGGCCTATATCGCGATGGAGTACCTGGGCGGCGGCAGCCTGCGCGAAGTGATCGACAAGGGCCTGACGCGCCGCCAGGCGCTTTCACTGCTCTCGCAGGCGACAAGCGGGCTTGCGGAGATACACAGCCGGGGGATTGTGCACCGCGACATCAAGCCTGCGAACCTGATGCTGCGCGGCGAGGGCGTGCTGGTGCTGACGGATTTCGGTGTCGCCAAGCGCGTCGAGCAGACGGCGGGCCACACAGTGCAGGGCGAGGTGCTGGGCACGCCCCACTACCTTTCGCCCGAGCAGGCGCAGGCCGGCAGCGTCGGGCCGCGCGCCGACCTTTACAGCCTCGGCATCATCTTTTTCGAGATGCTCACGGGCAGGCGCCCTTACACGGGCGAGACGATCACGGAGATCCTCTCGCAGCACATCATTGCGCCGATTCCGCGCCTGCCCGACGAGCTGCAGGATTTCCAGCCGCTCATCGACGGCCTGCTCGCCAAGCGTCCCGAGCAGCGCTTCGCGGACGCCGACACGCTGCTCGCCGAAATCGACCGCATCTGGACCCAGCAGTCGATCCAGAAGACGCTGGGCGCGCCCCTGCGCGGCGACGCTCCGGCATAGGGGAGCGTCGGTTACTATTGGAAGGCGGCCCGAGGACAAATTGTCCGGGACTGCGGCAGGTTCCGGGGAAATTTTGGAGTTGATCGATGGCAGACGGTGATAACAGTTATCAGGTCGACGTGATCGGTTTCAACGAAACCGAGCGCCTGATGCTGTCGAGCATTTTCGGCCTCGCGGCACGGCGCGATCCGGGATTCGTGCAGCGCCCCGCCGGATCCGCGCGCAATTCGGACCTTTACCTGGTGGACGCCGACAACGACGCGGCGATGCAGGAGTTCCTCGCCATCCGGCAGCGCTTCCCCGCCCCCGCAGTGCTGATCGGCGCCTCGAACCGCGACACGGGCCTGCCGTTGCTGTCCCGTCCCCTGCAGTGGGCGCGCGTGCTGCAATCCTTCGATGACGTGGTGCAGAGCGCCGCGGCGCCGGCGCCGTCGACGGAGAACGAGAAGACCATGCTGCTCAGGCGGACCGTGAGCGGCGCCGGCACCAAGACGCCGCCGCCGCCCAGGCAGGCCGCGCAGCGCGCCGCGCCGGCGCCGCGGACACGCGCCGCCGCCGATTCGGTGCTCGTGGTGGACGACAACGCCACGGTGCGCAAGTTCATGGAGACGCGGCTCGCGCCCTACGGCTTCAACGTCGATTTCGCCGAGACCGGAGAGCAGGCGGTCGGGCTGACCGGCACCAAGGAATACACCTGCGTGTTCCTCGACGTCGTGCTGCCCGGCATCGACGGCTACCAGGTCTGCAAGCTCATCAAGGGGAACAAGCAGGCGGTCACGCGCACGGCGGTGGTGATGCTGACCAGCCGCAGCTCGCCGTTCGACAAGCTGCGCGGTTCGCTGGCCGGGTGCGACGAGTACCTGACCAAGCCGGTCGACGAGAACCAGCTGCTGGAAGTCATTGCGAAATTCCTGCCTTCGGCGCGAAGCGGCGCCTAGGCGGGCAACGAGAGAGAGCAAGGCACATGGCTAAATCGATTCTGGTCGTCGATGACACGCGCTCCATGCGCAAGATGGTCGTCGCGGTCCTGCAGGGCGCGGGCTACGCCGTGGAGGAGGCCGGCGACGGCGACGAGGCGCTCGAAAAGGCGAAAACCAGGGTGTTCGACCTGGTGGTCACCGATCACAACATGCCGCGCATGGACGGCGTCACGCTGGTGCGCTCGCTGCGCGGCATCCCGGCCTACGACGGCGTGGCCATCATCGTCCTTTCCACCGAGACCGGCGCCGACCTCAAGGCCAAGGGGCGCGAGGCGGGCGCGACCGGCTGGATGGCGAAGCCGTTCGATCCGCAGAAGATGCTGACGATCGTGCGCCAGTTCCTCGACTGAGCGGGCGGGCCGGGCACCGTGTCCTCCAGTTCGTCCGATGCCGGCTCGCTCGGCGATACCTCGGATTTCCGCGCGATATTCTTCGAGGAGGCCGACGAGCATGTCGCCGCCATCGAAGGCATCCTGCTCGGCCTGAACATCGCGGCCCCCGAGGCCGAGGAGCTGAACGCGATCTTCCGTGCGGCCCATTCGATCAAGGGCACGAGCGGCATGCTCGGTTTCGGCGAGATCGCCGCCCTGACGCACGTGCTGGAAAGCCTGCTCGATGACCTGCGCAAGGGCGAGCGCCCTCTGACCGAGGAGATTCTCGACCTGATGCTGCGCGCGGGCGACATGGTCAAGATGCAGGTTGCGCACCGGCGCGGTACCCTGCCCGAGGCGCCCGACGCCGGCGCGCTGGTCAACGAACTGCGCTCCCTGGCCGAGCAGCCTGCCCAGCCGGGGGCGAGTCCCGGGCGGTCCGTGCGCCGCTTCTCCGTTCGCCTCGGGCCGCTCGCGGCGCCGGTCGACACGGCGGAACTGGAGCTGATGCTGTCGGGACTGGCGGAAATGGGCCGCGTCACGCCTGTCGAGATGCGCAATGCCGCGGGCGGGGAGATCCGCTTCGAGGTCGAACTTGAAGGCGCAGAGGCCGACCTGCGCAGCGTGCTGGCGCTGGTCGTTGCCGAGGACGCGATCCACATCTCGCGGGCGGGCGAACCGGCGCCTGCCGTTGCGCCGCCGACCGCCGCCGCAGCGCTCGGCGATGACGACGGCGAGATTTTCGTCGACCCCGCGAAATGGAAGGCGCGCCAGAAGAGCGCGACGACTGTTGCCGATGCCGGCGGCGCGCCCGCCTCGCCGGCCGCTGCCGCGCCGCGGGCCGCTTCGTCGTATGACGAGTTCGTCACTCCGGAACAGATGCGCGCGGCCCGGGCAAGCCTGGAGGGGGAAGCGGCGGCGAGGCCACGCAGCCCGGGGCGGCGCGCTTCGGACGATCCGACGGCGACGTTCGCCCAGTATGGGCGGCGCGCCTCGGACGCGCCGGCGGGTGCCGGGCCGATGGGCCGGCGCAGCGAGGACCGGCGGCTGCCGGGAGCGGCGGCCGATACTGCCTCGATACGCGTCGGCATCGACAAGGTCGACCGCCTGGTCAACCTGGTCGGAGAGCTGGTCATCACGGAAGCCATGCTCGCCCAGCAGCTGCGTGTCGACGCCAAGGACTCGGCCTACGCGACGGGACTCGTCGACCTGGGTCGCCATGCGCGCAACCTGCAGGAAGCCGTCATGTCTATCCGCATGGTGCCGATTTCCGCGGTCTTTACGCGCTTTCCACGGCTCGCGCGCGAGCTCGCTCAGCGGTTCGGCAAGGAGGTGGAACTCAAGATGTCCGGCGAAACCACCGAGCTCGACCGCGGCCTGATCGAGAAGATCATCGATCCGCTCACGCATCTCGTGCGCAATTCGATCGACCACGGCATCGAAACGGCGGAAGCGAGGGTCGCGGCGGGCAAGCCGCGCTGCGGGACCATCGTCCTCAGCGCCAGCCAGAAGGGCGGCAACATCGTCATCCAGGTGCAGGATGACGGGGCCGGCCTGGACCGCAGGAAGATTCTGGAGCGCGCCGCGCAGCGCGGCATCGCCATCTCGCCGCAGGCGAGCGACGAGGAAGTGTGGCAGCTGATCTTCGAGGCCGGCTTCTCGACCGCGGAAGCGGTGACCGACGTCTCCGGCCGCGGCGTGGGCATGGACGTCGTGCGCCGCAATATCCAGGTGATGGGCGGCGGCACCGTCGAGCTCGCCTCGAAGGAGGGCGCCGGAATGACGGTCACCGTGAGCGTGCCGCTCACGCTGGCGATCATGGAGTCCATGTCGGTCGCGGTGGGTTCGCAAATCTACGTGCTGCCGCTCACCGCGGTGGTCGAGTCGCGCCGCGTGGAGCAGGGAGACCTTGCCGGCGTCGCCGGCCAGGGCTGGACGCTGCGGATCCGCGACGACTTCCTGCCCGTGCTCTGGTTGAGCGAGCTGTTCGCGGCGCCTTCGGCCGCCGGCCGGAGGCGGGAAGAGGGCGTGGCCGTGATCGTCGAGGCCGAGGGCGGCAGGGTCGCGCTGATGGTCGACAACCTTCTTGGCCAGCAGCAGGTGGTCGTCAAGAGCCTGGAGGCCAATTTCCGCAAGGTGCCCGGCATCTCGAGCGCCACGATCATGGGCGACGGGCACGTCGCGCTGATCCTGGATATCTCGCAGATGGTGCAGCTGGCCCACCGCGGCGCGCGCAAGAGCGCCGCGAGCGCCTTGCAGGCGTGAGAGCCCGGGGTCGCGGGGCGCCGATGTGATCCGGGGCTAGGGCATTTTCCTACAAGGGGCGGCGCCGCAGGCCTATGGGCGCCCGCAGGTTCGCAGGCAAGAATTGGGGGATCTCATGGAGGCAATCAACATGCAATCGGGTGCGGCGCGCGGTGCGACGGGTACGGAGAAGGGCGAGCTGCGCGAGTTCCTGAGCTTCCGGCTGGGGGCCGAGGAATACGGCATCGAGATCCTGAAGGTGCAGGAAATCCGGGGCTGGGAACAGCCCACGTCCATCGCCAACACCCCGCCGTTCATCAAGGGCGTGATCAACCTGCGCGGCGTGATCGTGCCGATCGTCGACCTGCGCCTGAAATTCAACCTGGGCGAGGCGAAATACGACCAGTTCACGGTGGTGATCATCCTGAGCGTGGCCAAGCGGGTGGTGGGCGCGGTGGTGGACGCGGTCTCGGACGTGATCACGCTGGGTTCGCAGCAGATCAAGCCGGCGCCTGAATTCGGCGGGACGCTGGAGACGCGCTTCATCACGGGGCTGGGAACGGTGGACGGACGCATGCTGATCCTGCTGGACATCGAGCGGCTCATGACGAGCAGGGACATGCAGCTGGTGGAAGAGGCAACCGACGCGGCTGCCGGAAGCGAGCAGAAAAGGGAAGCAAAGTGAAGCTCAACAACCTGAAGATCCGCATCCGGCTGGCGGCCGTATTCATTGCGGTGCTTGTGCTGGTGGGCGCCGGCGCGCTGGCCGGCATCTGGCGGCTCGGCGAGCTGGGCGCGATCATCGACCGCATCGTCTCGCAGGATGCCGCCAAGCTGGTCATCGCGGAACAATGGGAGAGGAACATCGCGGTCAATCTGGTGCGCACGCACAATTCCATGCTGCTCAAGGACCAGGCGATCGTCGATGCTCTGAAGCGCGACATCGATGCGACCTCGGCGCGGATCTCGGAGCTGCAGAAGCAGATAGAGGCGGCGGCCGATTCCGACGATGACAAGCGCCTGCTCGGCTTCATTAGCGAGGTGCGCGCACGCTACCGCGACCAGCGCGCCGGAATGCTCAAGCGCAAGAGCGCGGGCGAAGACGTCCAGGCCGAGCTCAAGAACTCGCTCGAGCCCGTTGCCGAGAGCTACCTCGGGGCCGTGCACGGGTTCGTCACGTATCAGCAAAGGCAGCTCGCGGCGGCAAAGGAATTCGCCGACGACGCGGTGAAGCGCACGCGCATCCTCATGATTTCGCTGCTGGTGGTCGGCGTCGTGTTCGCCATGGCGGCGGCGGTCCTGCTCTCGCGCTCGATCCTCGGCCCGGTCAGCGAGGCGCGCGAGGGCGCGATGCGGATCGCGGCAGGCGACCTGACGCGGGAGGTGGCGGTGCACGGCCGCGACGAGGTCGCGGAGCTGATGGGGGCGCTCGCGCAGATGCAGGAGGGCCTGCGGCGCATCGCGGGCGACGTGCGTCGAGCGGCGGACACCGTGAACACCGCGTCGCAGGAGATTGCGCAGGGCCACACAGACCTGTCGGCGCGCACCGAGGAGCAGGCGTCCTCGCTCGAGGAGACGGCCGCCTCGATGGAGCAGATGACCGCGACAGTCGGGCAGAACGCCGAAAACGCGAGAAAGGCGAACCAGCTGGCCTCGGGCGCTTCCGAAGTAGCGATCCGCGGCGGCAAGGTGGTGGGCGAGGTGGTCGCCACGATGACGGAGATTTCGGCGTCCTCGAAGAAGATCGCCGACATCATCGGCGTGATCGACGGCATCGCGTTCCAGACCAACATCCTCGCGCTCAACGCGGCGGTGGAGGCGGCGCGCGCGGGCGAGCAGGGGCGCGGCTTCGCGGTGGTGGCCTCCGAGGTGAGAAGCCTGGCGCAGCGCTCGGCCGAGGCGGCCAAGGAGATCCGGCAGCTCATCGCCGAGTCCGTGGCGCGCGTCGATGCAGGCACCAAGCAGGTTGCGCAGGCCGGCGACACGATTGCCGAGGTCGTCTCCTCGGTGAAGGGCGTGAACAGCCTCGTCGCCGAGATCTCGGCGGCCTCGCAGGAGCAGTCGCAGGGCATATCGCAGGTAAGCGATACCGTGCAGCAGCTCGAAAAGGTGACGCAGCAGAATGCGGCAATGGTCGAAGAGGCGACGGCCGCGGCCGGATCGCTGGAAGAGCAGGCGGCCTTGTTGATCAAGGCGATCGGCACCTTCAAGCTAGCCGGCAAGGACTGGGCAGCGGCGCCGACACCGACGCCGGTTCGCGCGGCGAAAGCCGTCGCGCCGGTCGTGGCGATGGCAACGAAGACGGCGGCGCTGCCCAAGCGGGCCGCGCCGAAGGAGCCGGCGCTCGAGCGCAAACCTGCTGCCAAGCGCGCTGCAGGCGGCAGCAAGGCCGACGTCGAGGGCTGGGAGGAGTTCTAGCCCGCGCGCGCGGACCGGAGGAACCCCGATGCGCAAGGAGAAGGAGCGGCCGCCAGGCGCCTTCGCCCTGCAGCGCGAATTCGAGTTCTCGCGCGGCGAATTCGTGCGGGTGCAAAGGCTCATCCGCGCTCTCGCCGGCATCGCGCTGCTCGACCACAAGGAGAACATGGTCTACAACCGCCTCGTGCGGCGCCTGCGCGAGACCGGCATCAGGACCTTCCGCGAATACCTGGACCTGGTCGAGCAGCCGGCCGCCGAGGAACGGCGCGCTTTCGTCAACGCGCTGACGACCAACCTGACGTCGTTCTTCCGCGAAGCGCATCATTTCGAGCTACTGGCGTCCTTCGCCGGCGCCCGCAAGCTGGCGGCACCGGGCGGCGAGCCGATCCGCGTTTGGAGCAGCGCCTGCTCGACGGGAGAGGAACCCTATTCCGCGGCGATCGTGCTGCGCGAGGCGGCCTGCGCGGGCGAAATTCTCGCGAGCGACATCGATACGGACGTGCTGACCAGGGCGCAGCGCGGCGTATACGACCTCGAGGCGATCGAAACTCTCGCGCCGGAGCGCCGGCGGCGGTGGTTCCTGAAGGGCGTCGGAGCCAACGAGGGGCGCGTTCTCGTCCGGCCGGAGCTCAAGTCGATGGTAAGATTTTCGCAGCGCAATCTGCAGGCCGACCATTGGCCGGCGAACGAGCTGTTCGACGTGATATTTTGCCGAAACGTGATGATCTACTTCTCCAGGGACGCGCAGCGCGCCGTTCTCGACCGCTTCGTCAGGGTATTGCGGCCGGGCGGACTGCTGTTCGTCGGCCATTCCGAGAGCTACGCCGCGGGGCACCCCGCGCTGCGCCATTGCGGCAAGACGGCCTATGAGCGGCGCGCGGACCCTTCCACGCGCGCTTCCTGAGCCGGGGCGCGGTTGATGGACGCCCCGGTCCTCGCGCGCTATTTCGATGCGCGCTTCCAGCTGGAGGCGGTCAAGATTCTTCCCGGCCAGTGCTACGCCGTGCATCGCGACGTGATCATCGTCACCGTGCTCGGCTCCTGCGTGTCGGCCTGCCTGTGGGACGCGGACACCAGGATCGGCGGCATGAACCATTTCATGCTGCCCGGCACCGCGCGCTCGGCGCACGACGTCGCCTCGCTGTCGGCCCGGCTCGGCGTCTACGCGATGGAGCTGCTCATCAACCAGGTCGTCAAGCTCGGCGCGGTGCGCGGCCGGCTGGTCGCCAAGGTATTCGGCGGAGGCAAGGTGCTGGACGGGCTGGACACGCTCAACGTCGGCGACCAGAACGGCGCCTTCGTGCTCGATTTCCTCAAGGAAGAGGGCATCCCGGTGGTCGCGCGCGATCTCTACGATGTCTGGCCGCGCAAGGTCTATTTCTTCCCGAATACCGGCAAGGTCCTCGTCAAGAAGCTGCGCACGCTGCGCAACGACACGGTCGGCCGCCGCGAGCACGAATATCTGGAGCGCATCCGCCAGGCCGAGGCCTCCGGCGACTTCGAGCTGTTTCCCAAGGGCCGCGCTTGAGCAAGATCCGGGTGCTGGTCATCGACGATTCCGCGGTGGTCCGCGGCGTCCTCAGCCGCGCCATCAATTCCCAGCCCGACATGGAGGTGATCGCGGTGGCGAGCGATCCGATCGCCGCCATCGAGCGCCTGAAGACGGCTACGCCCGATGTGCTGACGCTGGACGTGGAAATGCCGCGCATGGACGGGCTGCAGTTCCTGGAAAAGCTGATGCGCATCCGGCCGCTGCCGGTCGTGATGGTCTCGTCGCTGACCGCGCGCGGCGCCGACGTGACCCTGCGGGCGCTCGAGCTCGGCGCGGTGGATTTCGTCGCCAAGCCCGGCGCGGTCACCAGCGAGGGCCTCGCGGCCTACACGGACGAGGTCGCCGACAAGGTGCGCGCGGCGGCGGCGGCGCGCGTCTCGCGTCGCGCCCCGGGAGCCCGGGCGCCGGCGCGCGCCGCCGCCCCGCCGCCGCCGCGCCCGTCCGGCAAGGCGAGCGACAAGACCATCGTGATCGGCGCCTCCACGGGCGGGGTCGAGGCGTTGCGCGAGGTGCTGATGCCGCTGCCGGAGGAAATGCCGCCGATCCTGATCGCGCAGCACATGCCGGGCGGTTTTACCAAGACGTTCGCGCAGCGCCTCGACGCGCAGTGCAAGCTTTCGGTCAAGGAGGGCGAGGACGGGGAGCCCATCGCGCCCGGTCACGCCTACGTCGCGCCCGGCGACTGGCATATGATGATCGTGCGCGCGCAGGGGCGCTTCGCGATCCGACTGTCCGGCGACGCGCCGGTCAACCGGCACCGGCCCTCGGTCGACCCGCTGTTCCGCTCCGCCGCGCAGCTCGCCGGCGAGCGCTGCATTGGCGTGATGCTCTCCGGAATGGGTGCGGACGGCTCGCAGGGGATGCTCGAGCTCCGCCAGCGGGGCGCGCACAACATCGCGCAGGACGAGGCGAGCTGCGTGGTCTTCGGCATGCCGAAGCAGGCGATCGCGCTGGGCGCCGTGCATGACGTGCTGCCGCTGCGCCAGATCGGCGCCCGCCTGGTCGAGCTGTCGCGCGCCTGAGCGGGCGGTCCCGTGGCCGAATCCGACGACAAGTTCGAGCTCGATTTCACGAACTATTTCGACCGCAAGGCCGTGCAGGCCGAGAAGGTGCCGGCCGCCGAGCGCGTCGCGATCGATCCGGAATTCCGCATCGGCGCGGCGAAGCTGGAAACAGAAGGCTACTTTGTCGCGATGGCGCGGCGCGCAGCGGCGCCGGCGGCGCCGCCGGCCGAGTGGAAGGTCATGGTCGTCGAGGACGATCCGGTGACCAACGCGGTCCTGCAGAAGATCCTCGCCAACGACGGCTTCAAACCCTTCGGCGCATTCGATGCCGCCGGCCTGGGCAAGCTGCTCAAGGAGCAGGGCGTGCCGCAGCTGATCCTGCTCGACATCGAATTGCCGAAGGTGAGCGGATTGCAGATCCTCGCCCGCATCCGCAAGCACCCGGACATGCTGGCGATCCCGGTGCTGATCCTCACCTCGCGGGCCGGCATGGCGGACGTCGCGCGCGGCATGGCGCTGGGGGCGAACGGTTACCTGAGCAAGCCCGCGACGGTCGAGAACCTGCGCATGGTCCTGCGACAGCTGCTCGGCGCGCTGCCGCGCGGCGGCTAGAAGCGGGGGAAAGCCCCGCCGCGCCTAGCGGGGCGCGGCGAGTCGCGTGTGGCCGCCGGCGAGGGGCTGCAACGCGGCTTCCGGCAGCGGTTCGACCGCTTCCGGCACCGCCTGCGCCACCGCGCCGTAGCTGTCCAGCTTGAACGCGACGACCGCGGCGGTCAGTTCGGCCGCCTGCTCCTTCAGGCTCGCGGCGGCGGCCGCGGCTTCCTCGACCAGCGCCGCATTCTGCTGCGTCACCCCGTCGATGGCGGACATGGCCTGGTTCACCTGGTCTATGCCGTTGCTCTGCTCCTGCGAGGCGACCGTAATGGCGCCGATGATCTGGCCCACCTGCTTGACCGCGTCGACGATCTCCTTCATCGCCTCGCCCGCGCGGCCGACGAGGGCCGAACCCGACTCGGTCCGCTTCACCGAATCCTCGATGAGCCCCTTGATTTCCTTGGCCGCCGTGGCGCTGCGCTGCGCGAGGTTGCGCACCTCGGAAGCGACGACGGCGAAGCCGCGGCCCTGCTCGCCGGCGCGCGCGGCCTCCACCGCCGCGTTCAGCGCGAGCAGGTTGGTCTGGAACGCGATGCCGTCAATGACCGCGGTGATCTCCGAGATCTTCTTCGACGCGCCGGCGATGCCGGTCATCGTGTCGACGACATCGCTGACCACCTTGCCGCCCTTGCCGGCCGCGCCGGTGGCCGCCGCCGCGAGCTGCGAGGCCTGGCGCGCGCTGTCCACGTTCTGGCGGACCGTCGTCGTCAGTTCCTCCAGCGACGCCGAGGTCTGCTCGAGGCTGGAGGCCTGCTCCTCGGTGCGCTCCGAGAGATTCTGGTTGCCGCGCGCGATTTCGCTGGAAGCGGCGGTCACCGACTCGGTGATCTGGCGCACCGCGCCGACCAGCTTGGCGAGCTGCTCGTTGGAGTTCGCCAGCGCGGCCTGCATCTGGCCGACCTCGTCCTCCGAATCGACCTTCAGGCGGTGCGTGAGGTCGCCGCGCGCCAGCGCTTCCGCCGAGCCGATCGCCAGGTGCAATCGCGCGACGATGCCGCGCGCCAGGATCATCGCGGCCAGCACGCTGACGACGACCGCGACCACGGCGAGCACCAGCATCGTGACCCAGGCAAGCTGGTACGTGGCGCGCGCGGACTCGAAAATCTCCTCGGCCAGCTTGCGCTCGGTCTCGACCACGTCGGCCAGGTTCTTCGACATCTCCAGAAAGGCCTGGTCGGCCGTCTGCATGGCCGCGGTGCCGGTATTGACGTCCACCGAACCGAGCTCGATCGCGAGATCCGCAGCCTTGATGTACTCGGCGAGGCGATCGCGCGCGGCGGCGATCAGCTTCTGCTCGCCCTCGCTGTCGGCCTTGAGCCGCAGGAACGAAGTCTGCGCGGCCTTCAGGTGGCGCCTGTGCTCGGTCGCCTCCTTCGCGGCGCGCTCCGCGCCTATGGCATCGGCGAGGTTGAGGAGGCGGTAAATGCCCGCGTGTACCTTGCTCACCTCCGCCTCGGTCTGCACCGCCGTCTGGTAGCGCCCGAACACGCCGCGATAGAAATTGTCGGCGGCCCGCTGCTGCACCGAGAGCGCGTAGTAGCTCGCCGCGCCGAGCGCGACGAGAAACGCGATCGCGATCAGCGGCGCGACCATGAGCTTGCCCGACAATTTCATGGACGCGCTAGTGCTTGTAGATGCCGCCGCAGACGGCCGTATCCTCGAGGCGCTCGCAGTACATCTGCTTGGGCTCGATCTTCTTGGTCACCGGGTTGGTGAACTTGTAGTCCTGCCAGAAGGTCCCCTTGCTCTGCGCCAGCTCGACCCGCTCCTTGACGAAGGGCTTGCCGTCCACGTCCTTCAGGTCGATCAGGTTCTTGTTGACCATTTTCTCGTTGGCGCCGTGCGCGCGCACCACGCCGTCCAGGCCGTACACCACGAGGTAGAGGTCGCGGTCGACGAACTGGCCGCTCTTGTTGGAGATCTCCGCGTAGCCCTTCTCCTTGCCGTTGGCCTTGATAAAGGCGATGCCTTTCTTCACCATCGCGACCGCCTCGTCCTTGCTGGCGAATTCGGCCTTCTTCTGCGCCGCCGCGCCGCCTGCAAAAGCCAGCGCCAGCGCGCAAGCCGCCGCCGATGTTGCGATACGGAACATTTGGCTTTTCATGACTCCTCCTGGTAATTGCCAGTGCAGAAATGTTATTTCTCTTATGGGCGGAATGATACACGACGGGGATGCCCGTTCCCCGTAGGGAATGTCAATCAAAGGGCGTAGGCCGAGCCGACTGGCCGGAGCCGGGGCGCCGCCTTGGCCGCCCCGGATTGCAAGATCTTGTGCGCCCGGACCGAAAGCGGTTCGGCCCGGTCAGCCGCGATAAGATGGCGGGGGAGGAGAACCGCAAAAATGCCATTGATTGCAATGAATCGGGAAATCGGCTCGCTCGGCAAGGATGTTGCGCAGGGGGTGGCCGATGCCCTCGGCATTCAGGTGCAGCACCACGAGATGATCGACGTGCTCGCCAACCGCGCCCGCGTGCGCAAGAGCCACGTCACGAGCTTTCTTGACGGATCGCAGGGCCTGCTCGAGCGCCTGACCGTCGACCAGCTGAGCCTGCGGCTGTTCACGGCGGACGAAATCCTGAACCTGGCGGAAAGGGAGGGCGGCGTCATCCTGCGCGGCTGGGGGGCGAGCTCGCTGCTCAAGGACGTGCCGCACGCCGTGCGCGTCTGCATCTCGGCCTCGCGCGCGCTGCGCGTCAAGCGCATGATGGAGCGCCTGGGCTCCGGCGACGAGGACGAAGTCGGCCGCATCGTCGACCAGAACGACGAGGCGGCCGGCGCCGTCATGCGCCGGCACTTCCACATCGACGGCCGCGACGTCGACGAATACGACATGTGCCTCAACACCGACAGGATCTCGGTGCCCGAGTGCGTCGATTGGGTCCTGCGGCTGGTCAAGTCGCCGCGGTTCGCCGAAACCGAGGCCTCGCGGGCCAGGCTTCGGGACGTCGCCATCGTGCACCACGTACGCGCAGCCCTGCGCGTCGACGCGGCGACCGCGCATTGCCGGGTGCACGTCCGGGCGGAGGGCGGGCGCGTGACGCTCGAGGGCGTCGTCGACCGCATCGCGCAGAGCGAGGCCTGCACGCGGATCGCGTCCGGCCTGAAGGGGGTCGCGTCGGTCGAAAACCGGCTCAGGTCGGCCGAAGTTCCCGCGCGCCTGCGCGGCTAGGGATCGCCGGAAGGGGCGTCAGGGAAGCGTGCGGTTGCAGGGCTGCCGCGCCGACACCATCCATCGGTCGGCGCCCTGCGCGGAGACTTTTTCGATCGCGATCCGCTTCGAGCAATTGCCGCATTTGGCGAAGTAGCCCTCGCCGTCCTGCTGGATCTCGGGGCTGTCCTTGGTGATCTGCCAGGTCGCGCCGGCATCCGTCTTGTCCAGGCCGAGCGCATACAGCATGCGCTTGCAGCAGGGGCAATTGACCACGCGCAGCGTCGTATCCATGCGCTGCGCTACTCGACCAGTCCGTGGCGCTGCGCGTAGCGCGCCAGCTCGGCGTTGCTCTTCAGGCCGAGCTTTTCCAGGATGCGCGCGCGGTACACGCTGACCGTCTTCGGGCTGAGCGCCAGCTCGGTCGCGATGTCCGCAGGCTTGCGGCCGGCCGCGATGAGCCGCAGCGTCTGCAGCTCCCGGTCCGAGAGCGTCTCGTGCGCCGGCGCGTCGGGGTCCTTGCGCCCCACGCTGTCGGCGAGGAGCGCGGCCAGCTCCTTGCTGATATAGCGCCGGCCCGCGGCGATCTCGCGCACCGCCTCCACCAGGTGTTCCAGCGATATCGACTTGGTGAGGTAGCCCGCGGCGCCGGCGCGCAGCGCACGCAGGCCATACTGGTTCTCCGGATGCGTGCTGATGACCAGGGCCTTGAGCGCCGGATAGATCTCCCTCAAGGACTTGAGGATCTCGATTCCGTTCTTGCCCGGCAGGGACACGTCCAGCAGCAGGATGTCGTACTCCGACTCGCGCAGGCGCGCCAGGATGCCGCTGTAATCCTCGGCTTCGCCCTGCACGACCATGTCATCGTGGCGCGCCAGCATCTGGCGCAGGCCCATGCGCACGAGCGGATGGTCGTCCGCGATGAGGATGCGGATCACGTCTCGGGCCGCCCGGGCCGCGGCCGGGCGAGCGGTATGGCGGCCATGACCGTGGTGCCCTTGCCCGGCTGGCCGGAGATCTCGACCCAGCCGCCGTGCACGCGCGCGCGTTCGGCCATGCCGCGCACGCCGTAGGCGTCCGCCCGCATCGGCTGGTCCGCCGGCAACCCCTTGCCGTCGTCGCGGACTTCCATGGTGACCTGCTCGCTGTCGGCGAAGAGCTGCACCTCGACCGCGCGCGCGCCGGCGTGCTTGGCGATATTGGTGAGCGCCTCCTGCAGGATCCGGAACAGCGCGGTCGTTTGCGCGCGGCCCGGGTCGCACTCGGCGACGTTGCTCGTAACCTTGCAGCGGATGCCGGTGTTCTTCTCGAATTCAGCCGCCTGCCAGCGCGCGGTCTCGACGATGCCCGAATCGAGCACCGGAGGGCGCAGCGCCAGCGCAATGCGCCTGCCCGCCTGGGCCGCCGACTCGACCAGCTCGAGGCACTGCTTGGTAGCGGCGTGCGCGTCGGCATCGTTGCCGAGCCGGTGGTCGAGGTGCCCGAGCGACAGCCTGAGCGCGGTCAGCAGGCTGCCGCTCTCGTCGTGCAGCTCGCGCGCGAAGCGCTCGCGCTCCTCCTCGAGCACGGAATCGAGGTGCGCGCGCAGCGCGCGCAGCGATTCCTGCGATTCGAGCAGCATCAGTTCGGCGCGCTTGCGGGCCGTGGCGTCGGTAATCAGCCCTTCCCAGATGATCGTGTTCTTCTCGCCCGAGGGCCGCGGCGTGGCCTTCAACTCCACCCAGGGCGGCTCGCTGCCCGGCGCCGACTTGAGCCTGCCCTCCCAGCGCACGCCCTCAAGGCTTTCCGCGCCGCCGCGCATCGCCTCCTCGAGGCTGGCGCGATCGGATGCGCCAATAAAACTGAAGAACAGGTTCGGGGTCTCCTGGAGCGCTTCGGCCGGGATCCCCATCAGGCGTTCCGCGCCCGCGCTGAAGAATCCCGAGGTAAAACGCCCGCGCTCCCGGTCGTAGCGGAGCTGGAAAGCAACGCCGGGGAAATTCGAGGTGACGGCGCGCAGGCGCTCATCGCTTTCCTGCAGCGCGCGCTGGGCCTTGCGGCGTTTGCGGCGCGAGTGCGCCGCCTGGATGCTGCGCTCGACAGCGGGCGCGAGCCGCGTCAGGTTGCTCTTCATGACGTAATCGTCGGCGCCCGCCTGCATCGCCTGCACGGCGGCTTCCTCGCCGATCGTTCCCGAGACGATGATGAAGGGCAAGTCCCGGCCCGAGCGCTTGAGCGTCTGCAGCGCGCCGTCGGCGCTGAAGCGCGGCAGCTTGTTGTCGGAGATGATGACGTCCCATTCGGCCGACGCGAGTTCCGCCGCCATGCCCGCCTCGTCCTCGACGCGGCGCGTGGTCAGCGCGCGCCCGTCCTTGCCCAGGACAGCCAGCAGGTATTCGTAATCCGCGAGCGAATCCTCCACGACCAGGATCCGCAGCGGTGCTTGCGCGGCTCGCGCGGGCGCGGCGCTGCTGCCGGCCGCCCCGGCTCGCTGCTCCCGCCTCGTGTCGAACCGCAGATCGCCCCCCATCGGTGCACGCCCCATAATCATTCTACTCGTGGATTGCACGCTTCTTGATTTACGTCAAACGTCGCTGGCCCACGTTCCAGTGCCCGGCGCCGAGGACCTGCGGTAGCATATCCGCATGAAGTCTGCGGCCAGATGGATTGCCTACGGTCTCCTCGCAGCGCTGTCGTGGCTGCCGGCCGCGCATGCCCAGGATCCGGCGCCCTTCAAAAAGGAAGAGATCGAGCAACTGGTCGCACCGATCGCGCTCTACCCCGACCCGCTCGTCGCCCAGATCCTGATGGCGTCGACCTATCCGCTCGAAGTGGTCGCAGCGGCGCGCTGGGCCAAGTCGAACCCCGGACTGAAGGATAAGGCGCTCGAGGACGCATTGCAGAGCCAGCCCTGGGATCCCAGCGTGAAGTCGCTGACTGCGTTCCCGCAGGTGCTGGACATGATGGACAAGAAGATCGACATGACGCAGAAACTGGGCGATGCGTTCCTCGCCCAGCAGAAGGAAGTGCTCGACGCGATCCAAAGGCTTCGCGGCAAGGCGGAGCAGGCGGGCAACCTGAAGTCGGGCAAGGAGCAGACGGTCACGAGCGCGCAGGAGGGCGGCCAGACCGTGATCAAGATCGAGCCCACGAACCCGGAAGTCGTCTACGTGCCGACCTACAGCCCGGCCGTCTACGGCGCGTGGCCGTACCCGGCCTATCCGCCCTATGCCTACTATCCGCCCGGCTACGTGCCGGGGGCCATGCTGTTTTCGTTCGCGGTCGGCGTCGCCGTCGGCAACGCGATGTGGGGCAACTGCAACTGGGGCGGGGGCAACGTCAACATCAACACGAACAGGTACAACAACTTCAACCGCACCAACGTCCAGAACGGCAACTGGCAGCACAACGGCCAGCATCGCCAGGGCGTGGGTTATCGCGACCAGGGCAGCCAGCAGCGCTATGGCGGCGGCCAGCGCGCGGGCGTGGACTCGCGAGAGCAGTTCCGTGGCCGTGCGGAGCAGGGCCGCCAGGACATTTCGCGCGGCGGCGGGGCCGGCAACTTCCAGGGCGGCGGTGGTCG
>Ga0335084_10001879_pt1 | contig 19919 bp, 15 predicted proteins | sample Lox_Sample_44_FD_206721 | JGI IMG/M metagenome (GOLD analysis project Ga0335084, IMG submission 206721) | Soil microbial communities from Loxahatchee National Wildlife Refuge, Florida, United States - Lox_Sample_4.4 | ecosystem: Environmental > Terrestrial > Soil > Wetlands | place: USA...
GCCGACCCGAAGGCTCGGGGTCAAGGCGGCTCGCCAGGCCCCCAGGAAGCTCGATAAAACCTGTAAAATCAATCAAGTATCGAGAAATCCAGCGGCCATGGCCGGGCGCTCCCGACTTGCGGCGACTCGGCCGCGATGTTATTGAGCGCGCCGGAGCGTTGCGCCAGAGATCGTTTCTGGAGTCCGGTCGTCGCCGAGCCCAATTGCGCTCGTGACGGTCGCCGGCGTCCGGTTTACTGACTCGCGGCAGGTTTCGCGACCCGCCGGCGGCGGGTCGGTGCGACCTTGCAAGAGGGCGTGCGTTCCTGTGGGGCGGAGGGCGGCCGGGTCCTCCGGCATACCGGATCCGGACCGGAACGAACTCGTTTGAGAAGCATCATGAAGCCGCGGCGTAAAATCCTTCTGGTGGATGACGACGAAGCCCTGCGTCGCTCCCTCAGCGAGCAGCTCACCCTCCATGAGGAGTTCGACATCGTCGAAGCCGGCACGGCGGATGGCGCGCTCAAGGCGACCAAGGACGAGACCTTCGACCTCGTGTTGCTCGATGTCGGTCTGCCCGACATGGATGGGCGGGAGCTTTGCCGGCTGATGCGCCGTGCCGGCATCAAGGCGCCCGTCATCATGCTGACCGGTGCCGACAGCGACGCCGATACCATCCTCGGACTCGAATCGGGCGCCAACGACTATGTGACGAAGCCCTTTAAGCTGGCGGTGCTGCTCGCGCGCCTTCGCGCGCAACTGCGCCAGCATGAGCAAAGCGAGAATGCGAGCTTTGCGATCGGGCCCTATCTGTTTCGCCCGGCATCGAAGCTGCTGCTCAACGAAGCCACCGGCAAGAAGATTCGCCTGACTGAGAAGGAGACCTCGATCCTTCGCTATCTCTATCGCGCCGGCGAGCAGGCAGTAAGTCGCGAGACGCTGTTGGGCGAGGTCTGGGGCTACAATGCAGGCGTCACCACGCATACGCTCGAGACGCATGTCTATCGCTTGCGGCAGAAGATCGAGAAGAACCCCTCGCAGGCGGAACTCTTGATCACCGAGCCCGGCGGCTATCGCCTGATGCCGTAGCCCGACATCGCGTCCCTCGGAGCGGGGCCGATGCCCCGATCAGGCCGATTCGCGAGCGTCACGCGCGTCGTGCCGATATTTCGCGTGCAGCAGGAACGCGCCCGCGGTCGCAAGACTGGTCGTCAACGCCAGCAATGGCGCCACCGCGCTCCAGCCGCCATGTCCCTGGAGCAACGCCAGCATGATCGGCCCGATCAGCACGCCGACATTGCGTCCGGTCATGATGACGGCGAAGGCGTGCGGCCCGGCGGCGCGCCCCAGGATCGCGCCCGGCAATGCGAACAGGCAGGTCGGGGTGATGCCAGCGCCGATGCCATAGACGATCAGCAGCGCGATTCCGGCGTCGTCCGACTGCGCCAGCGGCGTCAGCCACCAGGTGATCGCCTGCGACGCCACGCCGATCAGGAGGAGGAGCGTTACGCTCATTCCACGCCGCAGGATCTCGCCGGTCACGAGATTGAAGCCCATCAGCACCACCACCGGAAGCAGATAGCCGAACACGGCGGCGACCGGCCCGAGGGCCCGCGCCTCGACCAGATATTGCGGCAACCATGTCATGTAGGCGTAGTACTGTCCCGCCCAGAGCAGAAAGATCCCAGACCCGATCAACAACGCCCTGTTCTCGCGCGCCGACAGCGGGGGCTCGGCCATGCCGCGGCCGGCATTGCCGAGATTGAGCGCATCGCGCCGTGCCAAGGTCAGGCTCCAAAGCCAGAGTGCAACCGTGGCCGCGATGCCTGCGAGCCAGAGGTCCTGCCAGCGACCCGCGGCGAGCGCCAGCGGCGCGCCGAGACCGGCCGTGATCTGACCGATCGGTATCCAGGCCGAGACCAAAGCGATGGCGAAATGGCGATGGCGCGGGCTGGCGCAACCGCCGGCGATCGCGGGGCCAAGGATGGCGCCGAAGGCGAAGGAGCAACCTTCGAAGGCGCGACCGGCCAGCATGACCCAGCCGCTTTGCGGCGCGAGCAGCGACAGACCATTGCCGGCGACCATCAACAGCGCCGCCGCCGCGACGCCGCGCATCGCGCCACAGCGCGCCAGCCAGCGGCCAATCGGGACGGAGAACAAGAGGCCCACCAGCGCATAGATCGACATGAAACCGCCGGCCAGCGCTCGGTCATAGCCAAAGCGCTCGAGCAGCGTCGGCAAGACCGGCGGGAGCTTGAATTGCTGATAGGCGACGAGCGCGGCCAGGGTCACGCCGAAACCCACCCCGGCCCAGTCCGTCTCGGCGCGCGAGCCGTACCGGGCGGTTTCCTTGCTGCTCACGGGGTGGATGCCTCCTCCGGATACTCTCGATCGCGCCGGATCGCGGGCGCGGGGGCACAGCGTGACCCGCGCAGCCATAGCCGTCCTCGCGCGCCAATGGCAAGGTCCCCGATCGGAGGGAAGGCCGCCGCCCGATGGATTTCACCCTCCCTCGCGCGCGTTGTGGCGTATTAACCACGGTCCCGACAGGGCTTCCCGGCGACGCGCCAATTCCACGGTTTCCGGCTTGAGCGCAGTCGGGCTTTCTGGTTGGTTGACGGAGGCGGAGCATTGCGGGCGGAGGCAGAGGCGGTGGCCCAGGCCGGGGATTTTTATGTCAGATTCTGGGGGGTCCGCGGCAGCATCGCTTGTGCCGGCCATGAGTTCGAGCGCTATGGCGGCAACACCTCCTGCGTCGAGATCCGTTGCGGCAAGCACATCCTCGTGTTCGATGGCGGAACCGGAATCCGAGCGCTGGGGGCTGCACTCAAAGCGGAGGAACCGGTCGATCTCGATCTGTTTCTGTCGCACAGCCATTTCGATCACATCGTCGGCATTCCCTTCTTCAGCACCCTGTTCAACGCGCAGAACAAGGTTCGGCTGTGGGCGGGTCATCTCCTGCCTGATCGAACCCTCAAAGATGTGATGGGGAAAATGATGGCGGCCCCTCTCTTTCCGGTTCCGCCCGAGATCTTCGCCGCACAGACCAGCTTCCTCGACTTCCGCGCCGGCGAAAGCTTCGAGCCGCGTCCAGGCGTCAGGCTGGTCACAACGCCGCTCAATCACCCCAACCACGCCACCGGCTATCGCGTCGAGTTCGATGGCCGGTCGATCTGCTACGTCACCGACACGGAGCACAAGAAGGACGCGCCCGATCAGCAGGTTCTGCGACTGATCCGCGATGCCGACATCGCGATCTACGACGCGACCTATACCGAAGAGGAATATCCGCGCTTCGCCGGCTGGGGCCATTCGACCTGGCAGGAGGGCGTGCGCCTCGCCGAGGCAGCGGGCGTCAAGCGGCTGGTGATCTTCCACCACGATCCAAGCCATGACGACATGGTCATGGATGAGATTGCCGAGGCCGCGGAGAAGGCGCGGCCCGGCACCATCGTCGCGCGCGAGGGGCTGACGCTGCGCCCGTGATCGATCTCGAAGCCGCAGCAGGCGCTGCTTCTCCTTCCCCTCCCCCCTCGAGGGGGAGGGCAGGGAGGGGGCTGACGCGGTCGTCGCAGCAGCGACCGAGTGACATTTCTACCATCGAGACGTCCCCCTCCCTAACCTTTCCCCGCAAGGGGGGAGGCGATAACAAGACAACCATCGAGCGCGCGTTATGATCGGGCGCCCGACCCGGCGGCGCCTCGCCCTGGGGCTGCCGACGATCCTCGGCATGGCGAAGCGCGGCTTCTTCATCCCCTATCGTTATGCCGAAACGGTGCCGCCGGCCGGCGCCGCCAATCTCTATCCCGTAGTGGCGAAGCTCTTTGCCGACTACGCCGATATCTTCGCCGAGGCGTTGGCGGTGCTGGCGGACTATGAGGCCGACTTCCAGCGGATCCTCGCGAACCGCACGCCGGGCGCGCCCCGCTTCGATCAGGATTGGTTCCCGCGTCTCGATGCCGCCATGATCTACGCGCTGGTCCGCCGCTTCCAGCCGCGCCGCATCCTCGAGGTCGGTTCCGGCCACTCCACGCGCTTCGTGGCCCGTGCCGTCGCCGACGGCAAGCTGGCGACGACGATCGTGGCCATCGATCCGGCGCCCCGCGCGGATATCGCGGCACTGCCGATCACCTTGTTGCGCGACGCGGTTCCGCATTGCGGGCCCGCGCCATTCGAGGACCTCCGGCCGGGCGACCTGCTGATGATCGATTCGAGCCACATCCTGATGCCAGGCACGGATGTCGATTTTCTGCTGTCGAGCGTGCTGCCGAATCTCAAGCCCGGCACGCTGGTCCATATTCACGACATGATCCTGCCGGACGACTATCCGGCCGATTGGGCCTGGCGCGGCTACAACGAGCAACCGGCGATCGCCGCACTCCTGGGCAGCGGCGTCTGGCAGCCGCTATTCTCCAGCCACTGGGCCGTGACGCGCATGGCCCCGGCCGTCGCCCGATCCGCGGTCGCGGCCCTGCCCGTGCCGGATGGTGCGCGCGAAAGCGGCCTCTGGCTCGAGCGGCGCGGCCGCGGCCAGCGGACCTATTTGTAGGGGTCGGCGGCGTCGCGCAGGCCGTCACCGAGGAAGTTGTAGGCCAGCACCACCAGGATGACCGGCAGCACCGGGAACATCAGCCAGGGATAGAGCGCCACGACATTGATGTTCTGCGCCTCGTTGAGCAGAACGCCCCAGCTCGTGATCGGCGGGCGCAAGCCCAGCCCCAGGAAGCTCAGCGCGGTCTCGCCCAGGATCATCGACGGGATCGCCAGCGTGGCCGAGGCGATTAGATGGCTCATGAAGCTCGGGATCAGATGGCGCCAGATGATGCGCCGCGGGCGCGCGCCCATCAGTTCCGCCGCCAGGCAGAAATCCTCCTCGCGCAGCGCCAGCAGCTTCGATCGCACGGCGCGGGCAAGCCCCGTCCAATCCAGCAGGCCGAGGATCAAGGTAATGCCGAAGAAGACCAGGATCGGGCTCCAGTTCACCGGCATGATCGCCGAAAGCGCCAGCCAAAGCGGAACATGCGGCACCGAACGCACGATCTCGATCAGGCGCGAGACGGCCGCGTCCACCCATCCGCCGTAATAGCCGGCGATCCCGCCCAGCCCCAGACCCAGCAGGAAACTCACCGCGACGCCGATCAGGCCGATCGTCAGCGAGATGCGGGCACCATAGAGAATGCGCGACAGCAGATCGCGCCCAAGCCGGTCGGTGCCGAGCAGGAACATGGTCCCGCCTTCGGCCGCGCAGGCGAGATGGAGACGCGATTCGAAAAGGCCCCAGAACTCGTAGCGCTCGCCCAGGCAGAAGAAGCGGATCGGTTCGACCCGGTCCCGGTTCTCGGTATATTCGCGCTTCAGGTTCTGCATGTTGAGTCGGTAATCCAGCCCGTAGACGAAGGGCCCGACGAACTTGCCCTGGTCGAACAGATGGACGCCCTGCGGCGGCGCATAGATGAAGTCCACATGGCGCGAGTGAAGCGCGTAGGGCGACAGGACCTCAGAGATCAGGATGATGAAGTAAACCAGCGTCAAGAACGCGGCCGAGATCACCGCCAGGCGGTGGCGGCGGAACTTCCACCACATCATCCGCCATTGCGAGGCGAGGTAGTAGCGCTCCTGCTCGGCATTCATCCGTTCGACCGAGTAGGGGTCGAAGGGCGCGGTCGAGGTGCGATGCGCCAGGGGCTCGCGCGCCATCGGCTCCGGCGCTGCGGTCGTGGCGATGTCGGTCGGCGGGGTCATTTGGTCGCGGCCGCTCCAAGCCGGATGCGCGGATCGAGGACCGCCAGCGCCAGATCGGAAAGGAACATGCCCACCACGGTCAAGAGGGCGAGGAACATCAAGAAGGAACCTGCCAAGTACATGTCCTGGCTGCGCAGCGCATCGAGCAGCATGGGCCCGGTCGTCGGCAAGGACAGCACCACCGACACGATCACGGCGCCGGACACGACTTCGGGCAGCAGGCCGCCGATATCGGCGATGAAGGGATTGAGCGCCATGCGCAGCGGATATTTCCAGAGAAGCTTGGCGGGAGACAAGCCCTTGGCTCGCCCGGTGACGACATACTGCTTTTGCAGCTCGTCGAGCAGATTGGCGCGCAGCCGGCGGATCATGCCGGCCGTGCCGCTGGTGCCGATCACAATCACCGGAACCCACAGATGCGCCAGTACCGACCGGGCCTTGGCCCAGCTCCAGGGCGCGTCGGCAAAGCTCGGATCCATCAGCCCGCCGATCGAGATGCCGAACTTCACATTGGCGAAATAGAGCAGCACCAGCGCCAGCAGGAAGCTCGGGGTGGCGAGCCCGAGAAAGCCCAGGAAGGTCAGCGCATAGTCGCCGACGCTGTATTGCCGCACCGCCGAATAGATCCCGATCGGGAAAGACACGAGCCAGATGAAGGCGATGGTCGCGACCGACACGACGATGGTCAGCGCCAACCGGTCGCCCACCACCTGGTTCACCGGCAGCCCGTATTCGAAGGAATACCCCAGATCGCCCTGCACCAGGTTCCCGACCCAGACCGCATATTGCTCGAGGAACGAGCGGTCGAGACCGTACTGGTGGCGCAGGAAATCGATCTTGGCCTGGTCGACCGCTTCGCCCTGGCTCTGCAGCTCGGCCATATAGGTCGAGAGATAGTCGCCGGGCGGCGCCTGGATGATGGCGAACACCAGGAAACTGATGACCAGCAGCGTCGGCACCATCACGATCAGGCGGCGGAGCAGATAAGTGAACATCGGGCCTCGGGCGATCGGCGGGAAGATAGGTTCGTCGGCTGTCTCAGTTGGTGGCGGCAGTCGCGGTTGCGGATTCGTCGAGCCAGAAGGTGTCGGGCTTGTAGACGCCGAACTGGGCGCCCGGCTCCCAGTTGTAGACCGCCGTCTCCGGCAGATTGTGCAGGAAGTCCTTGGCGACGACCGGCTGCGGCACGCTGTTGACGGTGCCGATGACGAAGACCTGGTCGCTGTAGATCCGCAGCATCTGCTGCCAGATCGCGGTGCGCGTTTCATCGGTCTCGGCATCGCGCCATTGTTGCAGCAGATCGAGCAGCTGCGCGGCCACCGGCATATCGGCGGCCGTCCCGGATTCGCCCATGGTCTCGCGATATTGGCCCCATTTCGGCCATTGCAGCTGCTGCTGACTGGTTGGCGCGAACTCCACCGGCGCGGTCTCGGCCGTCGGAATGCCGTCGTCGAGGCCTGTCCAGACCGCCATGACGCTGTCGCCCGCGAAGATGCGGTTGCGGAAGACCTCGCGTTGCGAGGGCTTCACATAGAGCCGGATACCGAGCTGCGCCCAGGAGTCCCGGATCAGCTCGAGCACATCCGATTCCTCCGTGCTCTCGCCCGCGCTTTCTACGAGGATGTCGGCGGTGCGCCCGTCCGGCAGGAGACGGATGCCCGCATCGTCGCGCTTGTCGAGCCCCATCTCGTCGAGCAGGCGATTGGCCTGGTCGATATCGAAACCGGCCCAGGCATTGGCATAGCCGGCATCGAAGAGCGGGCTCTGCGGCAGCACGGTATTGCCGCTCTCGTGGGCGAGACCGTAATAGATCACCTGGTTGATCTCGTGCCGGTCGATGCCGAGCGACAGCGCGCGCCGGAACCGGACGTCGCGCAGGATCTTTCGCCAGACCTCGTCGTTGGTGTTCAGATTGGGATAGAGCGCGACTTGCGATCCCGATCCGCTGGTCCACAAGCGCACCCGATAGTCGCCGCGCGTCTCGCCGTCCTTGAGGAAGGTGTAGTTGTCGAACCGCAGGTTGCGCGCCTGCAGCGTCACCTCGCCGGCCCCGACCTTCGCCGGAATCAGCTTGCTGTCGACGATGTCGAAGACGACGCGGTCGATATAGGGAAGCTGTCGGCCACGCGGATCGACCCGGTAATAGAAAGGGTTGCGCTCGAACACGAAGCGGTCCGAGGGCGGCTTGGTCATCAGCATCCAAGGGTCGAGCGTGGGCTGCTTCGGGTTGTCGTTCTTGTACATGTTGTCCCGGCGGTTATGCAGGGCGGCCCAGCTCGGCTGCTCCGCCTCCTTGACCTTCTCCGCCAGCTCGTCCGCATTGGCATATTTGGCGTGGAACTTCTTCAGATAGTGGCTGGGCCGGTAAATGTAGAGCGGCGTCGTGCCGGCCAGCGCCGGCAGGAAATCGGCGTTGGGCTTCGACCAACTGTAACGCACCGTATATTTGTCCGGGAACTCGACCTTCGGCGCCTCGCCATCGACCATCAGAACAGAGGGCGGACCGGTCGGCGAGAGATCGTGATTGTTTGCGACATCTTCCCAATAATAGCGAAAATCCTCCGCATCGAAGGGTTTGCCATCAGACCACCTCATGCCCTTGCGCAGGTGGAAAGTGAAGATGCGGCCGTCCTCGACGTCGTAGGACTCGCAGATATCGGCAACAATCTTGAAGTCGCGGTCATAGCCCACGAGACGTGCGTAGCTATAGACCACCATCATGCGGGTGTCCTTGGCCGACGCCATCAGCATGTCGAGCTCGCCGCCATAGCGCCCGGCCTCGCTCATATCGGCGATGGCGGGATGCTCGGGCAAGCGCTGCGAGACGGGCGGCAGGTCGCCCGACGCCACCTTGTCGGCGAACATCGGCGCATCCGAATAGGACTGCGCCGAGCTCGTCCCGCTCTGGATCAGCCCCGCCAGCAGCGCCGCGACGAACGTCAGGCTCGCTCGCGCGATGGGGCGCGAGCGCGGCCGAAGGGTCGGGCTGCAGAAGGGAATGAGCGAAATCGGCATCGAGCGCATCGGACCCGCCTCAGGACGCGAACTTCAGCGCGCTCGCCGCTTCGGCGGCGCGCAGGAAATGCCCGGGCGAAACCTCGATCAAGGACGGGCGATTCTGCCCGTCGATGGTGAACGGCGCCGGCCAGGCCGACGGCACCGAGCTTCGTTCGGCCATCAGCTTCTCGAAATTGAGCGGATAGCGCGGATCGGGTTCGGGAACGGCCGACAGCAGCGCCCGGGTATAGGGGTGGATCGGGTTGCGGAACAGCGCCGAGGAGGGTGCCAGCTCGACAACGCGGCCGGCGCACATCACGGCGATGCGGTCGGCGATATAGTCCACCACCGCCAGATTGTGCGAGATGAAGAGGTAGGTCAGCCCCAGCTTCTGCTGCAGATCCTTCAGCAGATTGAGGATCTGCGCCTGGATGGAGACGTCGAGCGCCGAAACCGGCTCGTCGCAGATCAGCAGGTCCGGCTGGAGCGCCAGCGCGCGCGCGATGCCGATCCGCTGACGCTGGCCGCCCGAGAAGCTGTGCGGATAGCGCTTGAGATGGCGAATATCCAGCCCCACCAGCTGCATCAGCTCCTTCGCCGCCTCGGCGCGGCTGCGTTCGTTGCCGACGCCATGGACCACCAAGGGCTCGCTGATGATGTCGAACACCGTCATGCGCGGATTGAGCGATCCGTAGGGATCCTGGAACACGAACTGGATCTTGCGCCGGTACTTGAAAAGCGCCTCGCCCCGGAGGCCGAGCACATCGAGGCGCGTTCCGTAATCGTTGAAGGTGATCTTGCCTTCGTCAGGCGTGATCGCGCGCATGATCATCTTGCTGACGGTGGTCTTGCCGCAGCCGCTCTCGCCAACCAGGCCGAGGCATTCGCCGCGCGCGATGTCGAAGCTGACATCATCCACCGCCAGGACCTTGTCGCCGAGACCCGCCAAGGCGCCCTGGCGGCGGCGATAGCTCTTGCTCAAATGCTCGACCGCCAGCAACGGGCCGGCGGCGACTGCTTCGGCCGGCCAATCCTTGCGCCCGCGCAGGAGCCTGGCGTCGGCGGTTGCGATCTCCCGGATCGGCACCAGCCTCTCGCCGGGCGCCATATGAAAGCGCGGCACGGCCCGCAGCAGCGCCTTCAGATAGGGGTGCTGCGGGTTGCCGAAGATGTCCCGCAGCATGCCGCTTTCCATGATCTGCCCGTGATACATGACCACGACTTCCTCGGCCATGTTGGCGACGACGCCCAGATCATGGGTGATCATGAGCAGCGCCATCCCCAGCTCCTGCTGGAGATCGCGAACGAGCTTCAGGATCTGCGCCTGGATGGTGACGTCGAGGGCCGTCGTCGGCTCGTCGGCGACCAGAAGCGCTGGCCGGCAGATCAGCGCCATCGCGATCATCGCGCGCTGGCGCAGGCCCCCCGACAGCTCGAACGGATAGGTGTCGTAGGCACGTTTGGGATCGGGAAAACGCACCAGCCGCAACATCTCGATCACCAGCTCGCGCCCCGTGGCGGTGTCCACGCGCCGATGCAGGTGCAGCGCCTCGCTGATCTGGTTGCCGATGGTGTGAAGCGGCGAGAGCGAGCTCATCGGCTCCTGGAAGATGATCGAGATGCGGCCGCCACGGATCTCGCGGATCTTGGCGCCCTTCGGCGACAGCTGCGCAATGTCCGTCACGGCACCGCCCTTGGCGGGGTCGGCGAACAGGATCTGACCGCTCGTAATGCGGGCCGATCCGGGGAGGATCCCCATGATCGCCTGGCTGATGACAGTCTTGCCCGAGCCGGACTCGCCGACCAGGGCCACGGTGCCGCCATGGGGAACGCGGAACGAGACGCCGCGCACCGCCTGGACGGCGCCGCCAGGCAGGGCAAAGGAGACCGAGAGATCGTTGATCGTCAGCAGATCGCTCACGGCCCGACACCGTCGCGCTCGGCGCTGAGAGGCGGCTCGGCAAATCCCAAGGCCGCAAGATTGGCGCGCGTGGTGTCGTCGATCGCGATGCGCTTGTCGCGCACTGTCAAGGCGGCGCGGCGCGCCATGTCCTCGAACCCGTCGAGGTCGGAATCGACACTGACGCGCGTCGCGGGTCCGGCCAGGTGCATCGTGAACCAACCATGCTTGCGATTGCGGCGGGTCGAGTAATAACGAAGCTTAACCGACACGAGGTCGCCCCATGCCAATGGTTCCTGCTTGAAAAAGGCCGATCGAGGCGAGATCAAGGTGAAACTCTGATCGATGATTTCGATACGGGTAGCCTGCCGCCAAGCTGTCCTTATCGTGAACAGGAGAAAGAGGAGCGTCAATCCGCCGATAAGAATGTGAACCTGCGGAACCGAGGGCAGCAGCCACCAGGCCGCGATCGAGCCGGCCAGGCCGCAGCCGCCCCGCAGATAGTCGCCGACCAACCGCCCGCGCTGGTAACGATAAACCGTCATGCGGCGCGACCGGCCCCTCGAGGGCTCGCGGCCGGCCGACGGAACGCCATGCCGCTGCCGATCCAACGACCGGCCGGATGACCTTTGGTTTCGTCAAGAAAGCGGGCAATGAAATCCCAGGCCGCCCGATCATGCGCCAGATGGTGCGTCATCAGGCCGGTTGGCTCGGCTCGATCGCCATGGCCCAGCCGGCGCAGGCGCAAATGGAGAACGGCCCGTTTCAAAGTCGGCGCGGTGCCGGCAAAGTGCCGGCTGTCCCAATCCATGACATCCAGGTGGCAGTTGGTCAGGATTAGGCCATCTTTGGAGCGGCGCGCGGCCCGCGGGCCGAAGACCGAAAGGCCTTGATAGCCGGCGGGCGCTAGGGCGCCGACCACGAGTGCGTCGATCCGGTTCCAGGGCGGCACGACCACCTCCTGGAAACGGGCGCCGAACAGAGATTCGAGCTTGCCCCGGCCGGCCCGCAGCTCGGCCATCACCCGGGCCAACGGACGATGGCGGCCGAGCTCGATTTTCTTCTCGCTGCCAGGGGCGTGATTGCGGTGGGCGTAGCCGTGCTGCAGCACTCGCAGCCCCTTCTCCGGGCGGAGCCGATCCGCCAGGGCGGTTCCCGAGCCCGCCGGGATCACCGCCAGGGCGAGCGGCAGATCGCGCGAGGTGCGCAAGGCCAGCAGGCGGTCGAGCGCGGGCGAGGGTGTCTCGGCATCATCGTCGCGCCACCAGAAGCTGGCGGAGAGGCCGGCTTCCTGCCATCGGTCCAGCTCGGATCTCAGCGCTGCCCAGCTGCTCATGCGGACGAGGCCCCGACATTCTCGCCCGGCGCTCGGCCCCGATGGTCTGCAAGCTGCAATAGCACCCTGGCGGTTTGCGCTGCACCATCGAAATTCAGGCGGACATCCGGTCGCGCCCGCGCCGCGGCGCGATCGATCGCAGCCGCGAATGGTGCCGGCTCGAGCGCATCGGTCTCGACCAGGTCGAGCAATCCCATCGCGGCCAGCCGGCGCGCGCGCAAGGTCTGTTCGGTTTCGCTGGCTTCGGCAAAAGGCACGACGAGGGCGCGGGCGCGAACGCTGAGGAGCTCCATCAGGGTGTTATAGCCCGCCTGTGAAATCGACAAGTGACAGCGGCCGAACAGCGCCGGCAGGTCGGGCCTGACGCGGTCGAGCCGGACACCTTGCGGCAGCGCGCGGCGCAGCGCCACCACATCGCGCTCCGCCATGCCCGGTCCGGTGACGATCCGCCAGGGCTTCTCGCGCCAGCGCGTGAACGGCCGTGCGGCGAGGGCCGCTTCGATCAGGGGGCGTCCGACCGCTCCGCCGCCGGCGGAAACCAGGATCTCGTCCTTTTCCACAGCCTCGCCTTGGGCCACCGACGCAAGCGCGGCGATATCGACGACATAGCCGGTATAGACGATGCGATCGGACAGCGCCATCGCCGCGGGAAAGCTTGCCTCGAGCGGAATCACCGCGGGATCGCCATGGACCAGCACGCGATCGAAGTAATGGCGCGCCAGCGCGATCATCTCGGCTTGCCGCTCGGGACCGGATTTCGCCACCAGCACGTCGCGCAGCGAGCAGACCATGACCGGGCGCGGCCGTTGTCCCATGGCCGCCTCGAGCAATGGCATCAGCTCGAACCGGAAGGCGCGCCGGCCGAAGGGGAACTGTTCGATCAGCAGCAGGTCCGGCTCGGTCTCCGCAAACAGATCGAGGAGCTTGTCGCGCCGCGTCGTGCGCCAGCGATCGTCGATCGGCCGGCCGTCGGCATCGAGGATGCTGGAGAAGCGGCTATCCGCACTCTCGGCGGAGGGTAGCTGCACCAGGCGCCCGGCCGATGGAATGCCCTCGACCGGCCGCCCACCCGACGCCACCGTGACCTCGATGCCGGCGGTTTCGCAGGCGCGCACCAATCCCATGGCGCGCCGGTAATGACCGACGCCTAGAAGATGCTGAACATAGAAAAGGAGGCGCGGCATCATGGGGCGCGGGCGTCGTCGCGATGCAACGGCAGGGCTTGCGCCGGAATCAGCGAAAGGTTGAGGCGGTCGATCAGCGGCCGGCCGTCGCTGGCGATCGCGAAGAGATGGAGGCAATCCTCCTGAAGCTTGATCGGCGGCTTCCCCGTCATGTCCCAGCCGGCCGCCATGGCATAGAGGGCGCGGATGACGCCCCGGTGCGTGACCGCCAACACGTCACCCTTCGCCGCGGCGATCTCCGCCAGCCAGGGCACCAGGCGCTGCTGGACGTCGCGCGGGCTCTCGCCGCCCGGCGCGCGGTAGTCGAGGCCGCGATCCTCGAGCGCCGTCATGGCATCGCCCAGACGCTCGCGCAGTTCGGCCAGCCGCTCCCCTTCCCAGTTGCCATGGCTCATCTCGATCAATCTCGGCTCGACGGCGATGGTTGCCTCGCGACGATGGCCGGCGGCCAGCAGCGCCGCCGTCTCGCGGCAGCGCCGCAATGGGCTCGTGACCCAGGGCCGCGCGATCCAACATTCGGGCAAGCGCCAGCGCGCGACCTGGGCGCGGCCGGCCGCATCGAGCGGCTCGTCGCTGCGCCCCTGAATTCGCCGACTGCGATTCCAGGCGGTGGGACCATGGCGAAGCAGCGCCAGTTGGATCGCCGCTGTCATGGGTGCCGCGACCGGGAGTCGGGTGACATAGCTCAAGCGCTCGCCAGCGCCGGTCCGCCGGCATCGCGCTGCGCGCGCAAGGAGGCGGCCAGCAGAATTTCGTCGAGCGCGGCCGCCGCCACTGCCAGGCGATGATCGGCGGCCACCTTGGTCAGGGCCGCGTGGCGCATCTGCTGACAGCGTTGTGGCGCGTCCAGCAGCATCCGAACCGCATGAGCGAAAGCGGACGCATCGCCGAGGGCCGTCAGGATTCCGGTGGCACCGCTGGCCACGATCGAGGCCACGCCTGCGCTGTCGCCCGCCACCACGGGCAGACCCGCGGCCTGCGCCTCCAGCAACGCCATGCCATAGGCTTCGTTGATGGCAGGCCAAACCATGATGTCGCTGCTGACATAGGCCGCCGCCAGCCGCTCGGCTCCCAGCGCGCCGGTGTAGCGCAGCCTTGCCTCCCCCAACGGCGCCAGCGCGCGCTCCACCTCGCCGCGCGCTGGCCCGTCGCCCACCACCAGCAGCTGCCAACGGCGGTCCTGGACCGAGGCCAAGGCCTCGGCCAGAACGCAGTAGGAAGCAAGCTTGTCGCCGGGGCGCATCATGCCCACGGCCAGGAGCCAGGGTTGCTCGGGATCGAGCCCATAGGCCGTCATGATCTCGCGCTTATGGCGCAGCCTCGCGGCCATCGCCGCCTGAAACGGCGTCTCGTCGAGGAACGGCTTCAGCAGATGAAGCCGATCGGCGGCCACCAGCGGACGGATGCAGCCCATATCGCCAGGGTTGAGCGCGATCACCGCATCGGCCCGGCGGATCGCCGCTTCGACCGCGCCATGGCCCAGCGCCCAAGGCCCTTGCGCCCGTTTGGGGGCATGCGAGGCCTCGACCACGACATAAGCGAGGCCCAGCGCGTCGGCTACGCGCGGCCCGATCCAGTCGGGCGCCTTGTAGTAGAGATGGTAGGTGAGCCAGAGGCTGGGCCGCGCCGTCGCCGGCAAGCTGCGCCAGCGGCGGATCAGGCGCTCGGCCTGCTGGCGTCCGATCGCGGCGATCTCAGCCTGGCGCGATGGATCACCTTCGGCTTCGCGCGCGCGCAGCCGGCTCGCCAGCTCGACCTCATGATTGCCTTTGGCGAGAGCCGCCATGAGTAGGCGCGCCATGGCGCGGTCGCCCGAAGGCACCGGATGGCCGGGCGGTTTCAATGGGGCATAAAACGCAATCTTCATGACCTGAGGCCAGCGGTGGCGCGGCGGGACGCAGGAGCCGCGTCGTCGGCTTGAGGCGCGATCCCGAACTTCTGGCAGAGCCGATCGATCCCCTCGGTCATGTCGAACGCGCGCCGGACCCGGGCTTGACCGGCGAGGCCCATCTGCCCCCGCAGGTCCGGATCGCGGATCAGGGTCTCGAGGGCCTGGGCCAGAGCGGCGTCATCGCCGGGTGGCACCAGAAGTCCGTTGCTGCGTTCCTCGATCAGCTCGCCCACGCCCGGAAGCCGGCTCGAGACCACGGCCAGGCCCTGGCTCTGGGCCTCCATCAGCACATTGGGCAGGCCGTCGCGGTCGCCGTCGGCGGCGACCAGGCTTGCGAGCACGAAGAGATCGGCCTCGCCATAGGCCCCGATAACGCGCTCCTGGGGCTGCGCGCCGCGCCATTCGATCCGATCCCCGAGCCCGAGCCGGCGTGCCCCGCGCTCCAGCGCCGGCTTGAGCGGCCCGCCGCCGATATGAACGAGACGCCAGGCGAGATCGTGCGGCAACCTTGCCAGGGCAGCGAGCAGCACCGCATAGCCCTTCTTCGGGACCGCGCGGCCGACCGACAGCAAGCGCACAGGCTGCGCCGGATCGCGGCCGTCGCGCCGGCCCTCGAGTCGGGTCGCGGGCGCCGGAAAGCGGTCGAAATCAAGACCGTGATGGACCAGCGTGACCTTGGCCGGGCTCGGCGCCAGCCCCGTCAGATGGTCGCGGCCCTGGGCGGTGCAGGTCACGATCCAATCGAGGCTCGCCAGCTTCTCGCGCTTTTCCCAATCCGGCGTGGTCCAGATGTCCTTGGCGTGGGCGGAGCAGCTCCAGGGCAGGCCCAGCAGCAGGGCCGCATAGCGCGCGACTGAGGCGGGCGTGTGCAGGAAATGCGCATGGAGGCGCTCGACACCGCCCGGTAGCTCGGCCGCGAGCACCAGCGCCTGGCCTAGGCGGCGCACACGATTGCGCGTTGGATCGCGACGCAGATCGGCCAGGAAAACCCGGATGAGCTGGGAGTAACGCGCATGACGGCGCAATTTGCGCCAGGCGCGCAAGACCCGCCGCGGCTCTTGATGCAGATATTCCGGCAGATAGAGCAGCGGCGCCCGGATTTCGCGATGGACCGGATGGACGGCACGATCGGTCGGACGACGCAGCGATACGATCCGGATATCGAGGCCGCGCTCCTCGAGCGCGCGGATCTCCTGCGCGATGAAGGTCTCCGACAGTCGCGGATAGCCTTTGAGCAGGAAGGCGACGGTCCCAGCCAAATTCGTTCTACTGCCTCAGCGTCTGCCGGTCGTCGCAAGGGCCGCGGGGTCGGGCTCGCACCGGCCCGCGATCATGGCCGAGCGGGCCCGGCCCTGTCGAGCGTCGGCGCGAGACGAAAATCGTCAATGCCGCCAGAAGCTTGGGGCCCTGCGCCACCGGCTCCCGGCTCAGCCGATGCCGATCGCCGGATTGAAGGTGGCGCGCCGGATCTTGGGCTGACGACCGCGCGCCAGCCATTGGTGGGTCAGCCGGTTGACATTGTAGAGCCCGTCCAGCAGGCCCGGCACCACCACCTGGGAGGGCAGGCGCTGCTGCGGCAACTGGCGCAAGGCGGTCGCCATCAGATGGGGGTCGCGGTTGCTGTCTTCCTCGGTCACCATCTGCACCAAGCCCAGCTCGGCGGCGCGCGCGGCGCGAATGTACTGTTCGCGCCGCGGCAGCATGCGCGGCACGATTAGGGCACGCTTGTCGAAAGACAGGATCTCGCAGAAGGTGTTGTAGCCGCCCATCGCGACCACGCCGACCGCCGCCGCCATCAGATGCTCGAGCTGGGCATCGAAGGTGATGGCTTCGACATTGGGGAGCTGCGCCGCCCGCGCCAGGAACTCGCCCTGACGCTCCGACTGCATGAAGGGGCCGAGTACCAGCAGTGCCGGATAGGGGAGCGCGCGGTCATGCTCATAGGCCGACAGCACCCAGTCGATCACCCCTTCGCCGTCGCCACCGCCGCCAGTGGTCACCAGCAGATAGGGGCTGGAGATCTTCTGCAGATGCGTGATCTGGCCATGGGCCGCCGACAAGGTGCGGGGCAAGTAGCCCGTGTAGGTCATGCGCTTCCTGACCGACCAGGGCACGTCGATGCCCGCCAGCGGATCGCAGACCTGCGGCAGGCCATAGACCCAAATATCGTCATAAAGCTCGGCCACGGCGGGGATGACGCGCTTGCGTTCCCATTCGGCCGCCAGCACCGCCGGCTCGTCCAGCACGTCGCGCAGGCCCAGGATCAGGGGCGTGCCACGCTCGCGCAGCATCTCCAGCGTCTCCAGCGCTTCACCGCGCAGGCCCAGCGGCTCCTTGTCGACGATGAACAGATCAGGATCGAAGATATCGGCCGTGTGGCGGATGATCGAGGCCCGCATCGCCAGCGTCTCCTCGATATCGATCAGGAGGCTGAGCGAGGTGTAATCGCCGTTGCGCAGCTTGATCACGCCGGGGATGCGCACGAAATCCACCCGGGCCCGAAAATCGAACGAGCCGATAATCGGCGAGCCCGTCAGGATCAGGACCGAGAGTTCTTTGTTGCGCTCGACCAGCGCATGCGCGATCGCGCGGCAGCGGCGCAAATGACCGAGCCCGAAAGTGTCGTGGCTGTAGATGAGCACGCGGGCGTTTCTGCGGGCTTCGCTCATTCCGGCCGGCCGCTGGCCCTCTTATTCTTGCTTTCCCCGGACGGGACTATGCCACAGTGCCAAATCCGGATGAAAGCGAACTTATGGCGGAAATCCCTGCCGCCCCCAGGACTTGCGCTTGATGCTATTCCGGGCGGGCTCCGGTTGGCTATGTTAGGAAAAAGCGTCCGGGGCGGGTCCGCGCCGGGTCTTCCCTTGAGGCGGGGGAATGGGGTTGGAATCCAATCTTTTCAAATACATATGGCGGCATAGCCGGAACGAACAGCTGCTCATCCTGGGGATCGTCGCGCTGTCCCAGCTGTTTTACTTCCTGTCTCTGGACCTGCCCAAGGCGATCGTAAACCGGGCGATCCAGGGCCAGGCTTTTGCTGGGGGCAAGACCACCACCCAGTTCTTTCCGATCGCCTTCGACCTGCCCGGTTTCCTGCAAGGGATCTTCGGCAAGGCTCACATCGTCCTGTTCGAGGGTTTCCCTCTGGAGCAGGTGCCTTATCTCGTCGCGCTCAGCCTGCTGTTCCTGCTCCTCGTCATCATCAACGGCATCTTCAAGCTGCAGATCAACACCCAGAAGGGCCGGATGGGCGAGCGCATGCTGCGCCGCCTGCGCTACGAGCTGTTCGACCGGGTGCTGCGCTTTCCCCAAATTCACTTCCGCCGCGTCAAGCAGGCCGAGATCGCCACGATGATCAAGGACGAGGTGGAGCCCCTGGGCGGCTTCATCGGCGATGCCTTCGTGCAGCCGGCATTTCTCGGCGGCCAGGCCATCACGGCGCTGGCCTTCATCCTGGCGCAGAGCTGGTGGCTTGGCGCCATCACCGTCGCGATCCTGCTGGCGCAGGCCATCATCATTCCGAAGCTGCGGGTCAAGGTGCTGATGCTGGGCAAGGCGCGCCAGTTGACGGCGCGGCAACTGGCCGGGCGCATTGCCGAATGCGTGGACGGCTCCGCCGACATCCACGCCCACGACACCTCGAACTACGAGCGCGCCGACATCGCCACCCGGCTCGCGCGCATCTTCACCATTCGTTTCGATCTTTATCAGCGCAAGTTCGCGGTCAAGTTCCTCAACAACATGCTGGCGCAGATGACGCCCTTCCTGTTCTACCTGGTGGGTGGCTATCTCGCGATCACGGGCCATCTCGATATCGGCGGCCTCGTGGCCGTCATTTCCGCCTACAAGGACCTGCCGGGGCCGGTGAAGGAGCTGATCGACTGGGACCAGCAGCGCCAGTCCGTCCAGATCCAGTATGAGCAGGTGGTCGATCAGTTCCAGCCGGAGGGCATGCTGGCCGCCGAGCTGCAGGCGATCGACGCGCCGACACCCCCGCTCGAGGGCGAGGTGGCCTATTCCAATCTGACGGTCGTCGACGAGGCCGGGGCCCGGATTCTCGACGGCATCGGCGTCAAGTTCCCGCTGGGCGCGAAGATCGCCGTGATCGGCCCCGGCGGCAGCGGGCGCGAAGGGATGGCGCTGGCGCTGCTGCGGCTGGTCCCGCCCGCCACCGGGGGCATCTCGATCGGCGGCAAGAGCCTGGCCGACATGCCGGAAGCGGTCATCGGCCGGCATATCGCCTATGCGGGTCCGGAGCCCTATCTCTTTCCGTTCTCGGTGCGCGAGAACCTGGTCTATGGGCTGAAGCATCGCCCGGTGCAAATGCCGCAATATGACGAGGCGACCCTGGCGAATCGAGAGGCCGTGATCCGCGAAGCCAGGCGCAGCGGCAATCCGGAGTTCGATCCCAAGGCCGACTGGATCGACTACGAATCCGCCGGCGTCGATGGCCCCGAGGCGCTGGAGGCGAAGTTGACGGCGCTGCTCAGGACCATCGAGCTCGACGATGACGTCTATCAGCTGGGCTTGAGGGGCACGATCGATCCGACCCAGCGTCCCGACCTCGCCGCCGCCGTCATCGCCGCGCGGCGCGATCTGGCCGAGCGCCTCGCCGACCCGCAGCTGGTGGCGCTGGTCGAGCCCTTCGATCCCCAGCGCTACAACAAGAACATGTCGGTCGCCGAGAATCTCCTGTTCGGCACGGCCAAGGGCGAGCTGGCGCCTGAAGCGCTGGTCGAGAACGACTATGTTCGCCAGCTGCTGGGGCGTCTCAATTTGATCGAGACGCTGGTCGATATGGGCCGGCAGATCGCCGAGACCATGATCGAGATCTTCGCCGATCTGCCGCCGGGTCATCCCTTCTTCGAGCAGTTCAGTTTCATCAGCGCG
>Ga0335084_10001880_pt1 | contig 19917 bp, 19 predicted proteins | sample Lox_Sample_44_FD_206721 | JGI IMG/M metagenome (GOLD analysis project Ga0335084, IMG submission 206721) | Soil microbial communities from Loxahatchee National Wildlife Refuge, Florida, United States - Lox_Sample_4.4 | ecosystem: Environmental > Terrestrial > Soil > Wetlands | place: USA...
GCGGTAGCGAGCGCCCCGATGCTGCTCATCCTCACGTACCGCACGGGGTACGCGCCGCCGTTCACGAGCCGCAGCTTCCACACGCCGCTGGTGCTGCACAACCTCTCCGGCGAGGAGGCGCTGGTCATGGCGGGGCGGGTGCTCGGCAGCGACGAGTTCCCCGCCGAGTTGCACGACGCCGTCATGGCCAAGGCGGAGGGCGTGCCGCTCTTCGTGGAAGAGGTCACCAAGACGCTGCTCGAGCTCGGCGTGCTGCGGCGTGAGGACGGCGGGTACCGGCTCGTGCGCCGCATCGACGAGGTCAGCGTGCCCGACACGATCCAGGGCATCATCATGGCCCGCCTGGACCGCCTCGGCGAGAACGGCAAGCGCACGGTGCAGCTCGCCTCCGTCATCGGCCGCCAGTTCCTCCGGCGGCTGCTCGAGCGGATCGCCGGCCTCACCCACGAGCTCGACGGCCTGCTCGGCGAGCTGAAGACGCTGGAGATCGTCTACGAGCTCGGGCTGCTGCCCGAGCCGGCCTACATCTTCAAGCACGCGGTCATCCAGGACGTGGCCTACCAGAGCCTGCTCGTGCAGCGGCGCCGCGAGCTGCACCGGGCGGTGGGCACCGCCATCGAGGAGCTGTTCGCCGACCGGCTCGCCGAGCACCACGAGGAGCTGGCCCACCATTTCGCCGAGGGCGAGGAGTGGGGCAAGGCCTTCGAGTATCTCGTGCGCTCCGGGGACAAGGCCCGCGACGCCTACGCCAATGAGGCGGCGGTCACGCACTACGCGCGCGCGCTCGAGACGGCGTCGCGCGTGACGCCGCCGCTGCCGCTGGCGCGGCTCCTCGAGGTTTATCAGCGCCGCGGCCGGGTCCAGATCCTGCTGGCCCGGAACGACGAGGCGATCCAGGGGCTGGAGCGCATCCTGGCCGTGGCGCGCGAGACGGGCGACCGCCGGGTCGAAGGCGAGGCTCTCGGCGACCTGTCCTGGACCCACTCGATGACGCTCTCGTGGGATCACCAGGAGAGCGCCGAGCAGTGCGCGGAGGAGGCCATCGCGATCGGCCGCCAGATCGGCGACGCGCGTGTCCTGGCCAAGGGACTCGCGGCCCTCGGCCAGGCGAAGACCGCCCGCGGGGACCTGGACGCCTCGACCCGCCTGCTCGAGGAGGCGATGCAGATCGGCCGGTCGCTCGGGGCGCCCGAGCTCTACATCCACGGCCTGTGGCTGCTGGGCGGGGTCGCCAACTGGCGCGGGGATTTCCGCCGGGCCCTCGACGTCTCGAGCCAGGCGATGGTCGAGGCGCGGGCGATCCACGACGACTACACCGAGAGCTTCGCCCTGGCCTTCATGTGCATCGCCCACGTGGCGGTGGGCGAGTATGCTGAGGGGCGCGCGGTCATCGCGGACGCGCTCGCCAAGGCGCGCGAGCGGAAGAACAACTCGAACATCGGCCGGCTCACCAACAGCCTGGGCTGGCTCCACCAGCAGCTGGGGGACTTCCGCGCGGCGCTCGAGTACGACCGCGAGGCGGCCGAGCTCGGCCGCCAGCACAAGCTGGGCAACGTCGAGATCAGCTCGCTGATCAACCTGGGCCTGGACCACCTCGGTCTTGGCGAGCCGGCCCGGGCGCTGACCCTGCTCGAGGAGACCGTCGGCCGGGCCGAAAAGGGCCACGGCGCCCATCGCTGGCGCTGGGACATGCGGTTGTCGGTCCCGATCGCCGAGGCGCTCCTGACCCTGGGCCGCTCCGCCGAGGCGCTCCGTTGGATCGAGCGGGGCGCCGCGACGGCCCGCTCCACCGGCTCCGCGAAGTACCTCGGGATGCTCCACGCGCTGCGCGGTGAGGTGGCGCTGCGCGACAAGCGCTGGAGCGCCGCCGCCGCCGAGCTCGCCGAGGCGCTCGCCATCGCCCGGCGGATCGAGTATCCGGCGCTCACCTGGCAGGCGGCGCACCGGCTCGCGCAGGCCCAGGCCGGGGCCGGCCGTGGGGAGGAGGCGCTCGCCTCCGCGCGGCTCGCCCTCGACACGCTCGCCTTCGTCGCCGACCGCGCGCCCGACGCCGCGCTCCGCCGGTCGTTCCTCGAGTGGCCGCGGGTGCTGGCCGCGCGCGAGGATCTCGAGCGGATCCTGCGTGCCTGAGCGGTCGTGGCCGGCCACCGCCGCGCGCGCGTCGGCATCTGCTCCTGGGCCGACCCGGCCCTGATCGAGTCCGGCGCGTTCTACCCGAGGAAGTCCATGAGCGCCGAGGCCCGCCTGCGCTTCTACGCGCGCCACTTCGACGTGGTCGAGGTGAACGCCTCCTACTACGCGATCCCCGACGTGCTGACGGTGCGGCGCTGGGCCGAGCGGACGCCGCCCGGCTTCGTCTTCCACGTGAAGGCGTGGAGCCTGATGACCGGCCACCACCCGCGCCCGCAGGCGCTGCCCGCCGACGTGCAGGCGCTGCTGCCGGCGCGCGCGCGGCGCAGCCACCGCGGCGAGGTGCTGGCCGAGGCGTTTCCCGACGAGGCGCTGGCGGCGTCGTTCCGCCTCTTCCGCGCCGCGCTGGGGCCGCTGGAGACGGCCGGCAAGCTCGGCTACGTGCTCTTCCAGTTCGCGCCGTGGGTGCACTACGAGCCGCGGCGGCTGGACTACCTGGCCTCGCTGCCCGCGCGGCTGCCCGGCGTCACGGTGGCCGTGGAGTTCCGCCACCGCTCGTGGTTCCCGGATCACGCCGACGAGACCCTGGGCGCCCTGCGCGCGGCACGGCTGGCCCACGTCATCACCGATGCGCCGGCGGTGGCCGGCGCCATGCCGCACGTCACCGCGGTCACGGCGCCCACCGCGGTGCTGCGGCTGCACGGCCGCAACACCGGGGGCTTCCTGCGCCAGCTCCGCGGCGAGGAGCCGGCCGTGCGCGAGAAGTACGACTACCTCTACACGGACGCCGAGCTGGCCGCTCTCGTGCCCGAGGTCGAGCTGCTGGAGCGCGAGAGCGAGGAGGTCTTCGTGTCCTTCAACAACAACAACCGCGATTACCCCGTGCGCAACGCGAGGACCCTGAAGCGGCTGCTGGGGCAGCCCGTCGCGGCGGAGGCCCCCGAGCTCTGGTAGAATTCCATTCTCATGCCGGAACTCACGCTCCGGGGCGGAGAAGTCGACGGCCTCGGCCTCCACTACGACGTCGCCGGCCGCGGTCCCGCCGTCGTCCTGGTGCACGGCCTCGGCGGCTTCGGCGCCTCCTGGCGGCACACGATCGACGCGCTGGCCGCGCGGGCCACGGTGTTCGCCGTCGACCTGCCGGGCTTCGGCCGCTCGGGCAAGCCGCGCACGACCTACCGGCTGGGCTACTTCGCGCGCGCGCTCCACGGCTTTTTCGACGGGCTCGGCGTCGGGCAGGCCTCGCTGGTCGGCCACTCGCTGGGCGCCGCCGTCGCCGTCACCTACGCGCTCACGCATCCCTCGCGCGTCGAGCGGCTGGCCCTGGTGGGCGGGCTGGTGCCCGGCTTCAGCTTCCCCATGTCGCTCGGCTACCGCGTGATCACGCTGCCCGTCGTCGGCGAGGCGCTGGCCCTGTGTGGTCGCGCGCCGATCTACAAGGCGGCCGTCGCGCGCTGCTTCCACGCGCCGCAGCGGGACGACGTGGACTTCCTCGTCGAGCACGACTACGCCGAGCGCACGGGACCGGAGGCGCGCGCGGCGTGGCTGGCCACCGCGCGCCACATCCGCGAGGACTTCGTCGCGCACCGCGGGGACTACCGCCGCGCCATCGCCACGCTCGATCTCCCCGTGCTCGTCGTGCACGGCCGGCAGGATCCGGCGGTGCCGCCGGGGCACGCCACCGAGGTGGCGGCGGGCTTCCCGCGCGCCGGCCTGCGCTGGGTGGACGCCTGCGGCCACTTCCCACACCTGGAGCACGCGCCGGTGGTGAACGGCTGGCTGGCCGAATTCCTGGCCGGGCGCCCGGCGCCGCGGTGAGGAATCGCGAGCCTTGAGCGAGATCACCCCGCAGGCGCTCCAGGCCCGCCTCGGCGCCCCGGGGGCGCCGCTGCTGCTCGACGTCCGCCAGGACTGGGAGACGCAGCTCTGCCGGCTGCCCAACGCCGTGCACATCCCGATCGAGGAGATCGAGGGGCGCACGGACGAGCTGAACCCCGAGGACGACATCGTCGTCTACTGCCACCAGGGCGTGCGCAGCGCAGCCGTCGCCGAGTACCTCCGCTCGCTCGGCTTCACGAGCGTGCAGAACCTCAGCGGCGGTCTCGACCTGTGGGCGCGCACCGTGGATCCGGGGATGCGCCGCTACTGATGGCGGACGCCCCCCTCCGCCTCGAGCGGCGCGGCGGCGTCGTTCGATGCACGCTCGACCGCCCGCCGCTGAACCTCTTCGAGCCCGGCCTCATCGCCGCCCTGCGCACCACGTTCCAGACGCTGGCCGCCGACGACACCGTGCGGGTGGCCGTCCTCACCGGCGCCGGCCGCGCGTTCACGGCCGGCATGGACGTGCACGTCCTGCGCGATCTCGATGCGGCGGCGGCCACGGCGCTCATCACCGGGCTCCACGACGCCATCGACGCCGTCCACCGCGCGCCGTTCCCCGTGATCGCCGGAGTCAACGGCGCCTCGCTGGGCGCCGGCTTCGAGCTGGCGCTGGCCTGCGACCTGCGCGTGGCCTCCGCCGGGGCCATCTTCGGCCTGCCGGAGGTGCGCGTGGGCGTGCCCTCGGTGATCCAGGCCGCGCTGCTGCCGCCGATGATCGGCCCCGGCCGCGCGGCCGAGCTGCTGCTGACCGGCGCGAGCATCGGCGCCGCCGACGCGCTGGCGTGGGGCCTGGTCAACCGCGTGGTGGAGCGCGAGGGGCTGGAGGCCGAGGTCGACGCGATGGTGGAGCGCATCGTCGCCTGCGCGCCCACCGCGGTGCGGCTGCAGAAGCAGCTGATCGTGCGCTGGCGCGAGAGCGATCTCACCACGGCGGTGCGGGCGGGCATCGCGGCCTTCGCCGCCTCCTACGCGACCGGCGAGCCGCGCGAGGGCGCGCGCGCGTTCCTGGAAAAACGGCCGCCGCGCTTCGAGGCGTCGCGCTGAAGATCAAGGCCGTCACCATCGACTTCTGGGGGACGCTGCTGTTCGATCCCCCCGCCAGCGACAACCGCTACAAGCGCCGGCGCATGGCCGACTTCGAGACGATCCTGGGCGGCATCGGCGTCACCGTCAGCGCCGCCGCCCTCGACCGCGCCTACGAGGACTCCGGCGGCTTCCTCGGGCGCGTGTGGGCCAAGAACCGCGACGTCCCGGTGGCCGAGCACGTGCGCGCGATCCTGGGTGTGCTCGATCCCAACCTGCCCGCCCGCGTGCCGGCCGACGTGCTGGCCTCGCTGATCGACGCCTACGCGCGGCCCATCCTGATGGTACCGCCCGCGCTGGACGACGGCGCCCGCGCCGCGCTGGAGCGGCTGCGCGGGCAGGGGATCGCGCTGGCCGTGCTCTCGAACACCATGCGCACGCCGGGCACGGCGCTGCGCAAGCTGCTGGAGCGCTTCGGCCTGCTGGCGTCGTTCGCGCACGCGACGTTCTCGGACGAGGTCGGCGTGCGCAAGCCCGATCCGGAGATCTTCGCGCTCACGCTGCGCGCGCTCGGCGTGGCGCCGGACGCGGCCGTCCACGTGGGCGACGACGCCATCCTCGATGTCCTCGGCGGCCGCAACGCCGGCCTGCGCACGATCCAGGTCACCAGCGCCTCGCTGAAGGCCCTCGGCGCCCAGCGCCCCGACGCCGCCATCCCGAGCCTCGCCGCGCTGCCGGCGGCCATCGCCCAGCTCGAGGCCTAGGATGCTACTATCCTCGGCATGAACGTCGCCGAGCTGCGGGCCAAGATCCGCGACATCAAGGATTTCCCCACCGAGGGCATCCTCTTCAAGGACATCACCACGCTGCTCAAGGACGGGCCCGCCTGGCGGTTCGCGGTGGACTCGCTGGCCAGCCACTATCAACACGATCGGGTGGAGGTCGTGGTCGGCGTCGAGTCGCGCGGCTTCATCTTCGGCGGCGCCATCGCGCATCAGCTCAACGCGGGCTTCGTGCCGGTGCGCAAGCTCGGCAAGCTGCCCGGCAAGACCATCGAGGTCGAGTACGAGCTGGAGTACGGCCGTGACGCCCTCGCCATGCACGAGGATGCCATCAAGCCGGGCCAGCGCGTCCTCGCGGTCGACGACCTGCTGGCCACCGGCGGTACCATGGGGGCGACGTTGCGGCTCGTCGAGCAGCTCGGCGGGCGGGTGGTGGGGGTGGCGTTCATGATCGAGCTGGCATTCCTGAAGGGGCGGGAGAAGCTCCGGAACTATCCGCTCCACTCGCTGATCAGCTATGACTAGGCCGACGGCGACGCTCGCGCTGGCGCTGTCGCTGCTGACCCTGGCGGCCGCGACCGCCGCCGCCCACGACGAGGCGAAGACCAAGATCGACCCGACGATGCTCCTCGATCTCACCGCGCCCAAGGAGACGGGGCCCAACCGCGCGTTCGACGAGTCGATCAAGCGGGACCCGCCGGCGCCGGCCAAGACCGAGTGGAAGCCGCAGCCGGACGGCAGCTATCGTTACGGGAACACGACGATCTTCATCCGGCACGACTGCCCTCCCGGCAGCGAGTTCTACGAGCCGCCCCCGCTGCCCGGCCGCAGGCGCTGACCGAGGCGCACCGCATCGCAAGCTGACCCGGATACCGAATCGAAGACCGAATACAGAGGCGCGCCACGGCTTGGCCGGGGTGCGCCGAACGAGGGGGGTGGGGGGCCATATCGGGGCCCCCATCTGAAATGGCAATCAAGAACGTCGGCGTCATCGGCTGCGGACTCATGGGCTCGGGCATCGTGCAGGTCTCGGCGCAGGCCGGCTACGCCGTGCTGTTCGTCGAGGCCAGCGACGAGCTGGTCAAGCGGGGGCTCGGCCGGCTGCGGGACACGCTGGAGGGGCTCGCGGCCAAGGGCAAGATCGAGGCGAAGGCCAAGGACGACACGCTGGGCCGCATCGCCGGCACCACGCGGCTGGACGATCTCAAGGCGTGCGATCTCGTCATTGAGGCGATGACCGAGAACCAGGCGCTCAAGAACGAGACGTTTGCCAAGCTCGACCGCATCGCCGCGCCCCACGCGATCCTGGCCTCCAACACGTCCTCGTGCAACGTGACCGCGCTGGCCGCCGCCACCAAGCGGCCCGGCCAGGTGGTCGGCATGCACTTCTTCAACCCGGTGCCGCTCATGAAGCTGGTGGAGATCGTGCGCACCATCCTCACCGACGAGGCCGCCGCGCGCGCCGCCACCGAGTTCGTGCGCAGCGTGGGCAAGGCGCCGGTGCAGGCCAAGGACGCCACCGCCTTCATCGTGAACCGGCTGCTGGTGCCGTACCTGCTGGACGCGATCCGCGTCTACGAGGGCGGGCTGGCCTCGCTGGAGGACATCGACCAGGCGATGAAGCTCGGCTGCGGCTATCCGATGGGCCCCTTCACGCTGCTGGACCTCGTCGGGCTCGACACCACGATGTACGTGGCCGAGGTGATGTTCGAGGAGTTCCGCGAGCCGCGCTACGCGCCGCCGCCGCTCCTCAAGCGCATGGTGATGGCCGGCCGGCTCGGCCGCAAGACCGGCCGCGGCTTCTACACCTACGACACGTAAGGCGCCTCAGCGCCCGCGCCGGGTGAGCCCGAGCGCGCCGCCGGCGCCGTTCTCTCGGACGGCGCTGTCAGGAGGATCGCGGGCTCGAGTGCGCGCATGATCGGCCACCAGGCGCGCGAGCGTCAAGTGCGATAATGCGCGCGATGCGCGACGCCTTCCACCTCACCGACGACGAGCGGCAGACGCGCGATCTCGTGCGCGCGATCGCGCGCGAGCGGATCGCGCCGCGGGCGGCCGCGGTGGACGAGGCCGAGCTCTATCCCGCCGAGTCGTTCGAGCACCTGGCCCGCGCCGGCCTCATGGGCCTCTACGTGCCGGAGGCGTACGGCGGCGCCGGGCTGGGCGCGCTGGCCTTCTGCGTGGCCACCGAGGAGCTGGCGTGGGCGTGCGCGTCGACCGCCGTGATCTACCTCGTGCAGTACGCGGCCGGCTACCCGATCGTGTCCCACGGCACCGAGGCGCAGAAGCGGCGCTACCTGCCGCGGCTGGCCGCGGGCGAGATCACGGCGGCGCTGTCGATCTCCGAGCCCGGCGCCGGCTCCGACGCCGCCGGCATGACCACGACCGCGGTGCGCAAGGGCGACCGCTACCTGCTCAACGGCACCAAGATGTGGGTGACCAACGGCAGCCACGCCGGCGTCTACACGCTGTTCGCCACCGTCGATCGCGGCCGGGGGCACCGGGGCGTGACGGCCTTCCTGGTGGAACCGACCTTTCCCGGCTTCGCCGTGGGCAAGGCCGAGCGCAAGATGGGCATCCGCGGCTCGCCGACGGTGGCCCTGCACCTGAGCGACTGCGAGGTGCCGGTGGACAACCGCCTGGGCGCGGAGGGCGAGGGCTTCCGCGTCGCGCTGGGTGCGCTCGACCGCTCACGCCCCGCCGTGGGCGCCCAGGCCGTCGGCATCGCCCAGGCCGCCCTCGACGCCGCCGTGGCCTACGCCAAGGAGCGCCGCCAGTTCGATCGCCCCATCGCCGACTTCCAGGGCGTGCAGTTCATGCTGGCCGACATGGCCATGCAGGTGCACGGCGCCCGCCTGATGGTCCACCACGCCGCCGGCCTCGTGGACCACGGCGTCACCGGCACCGCGCTGGAGGCGTCCATGGCCAAGTGCTTCGCCGGCGACGCCGCCATGCGGGTCGCCATCGACGCCGTGCAGATCTTCGGCGGCTACGGCTACACGCGCGAGTACCCGGTGGAGCGCTTCATGCGCGACGCCAAGATCACGCAGATCTACGAGGGCACCAACCAGATCCAGCGCGTCGTCATCGCCCGCGATCTCCTCGGCCTCCGCTGAGCGCACGGTCCTCGAATCTCTTGCGCCGCCCGGCGTTCGGGTGTTAGATGTCATGACATCCTGACAGCGGAGGGCAACATCCCGGTGAACTTCAGGCCCGGCATTCCGCGGTACCTCCAGATCGCCGAAGCGCTGCGGCGCGACATCAAGGGTGAGGGCGAGCGGATCCCGTCCGAGCACGCCCTGTGCGCGAAGTTCCGCGTCAGCCGCCCGACGGTGCGGCAGGCGCTGGACGTGCTGGTGCAGGAGGGCCGCCTCTACCGCCACGCCGGCCGCGGCACCTTCGCCACCGCGGCGGCCGGCAACGACCGGCGGCTGCGCGTGATCGGCTCCATCGACGACATGATCTCGCTCGGCGGCGAGACGTGGTTCAAGCAGCTCGGCCGCGAGATGGTGCCGGTGCCGGCCAACATCGCCCAGGCCCTGCGGCTGCCGCCCGGCTCCAGCGCCTACCGCATCTCGGGCATCCGCCACGCCGACACCGGGCCGTTCCAGCACGTGACGGTCTGGCTGCCGCCGGTCATCGGGGCCAGCATCTCCGACGAGGATCTCTCGAACACCTCGCTCCTGGGCCTGATCGAGCGGCACCTCGGCGGGCAGATCAAGTTCATGGAGCAGACGGTGGACGCCGCGCTGGCGCCGCGCTCGGTGGCCGAGCTGCTCCAGCTGCGCCCGCGCTCGCCGCTGCTCCTGTTCGAGCGCATCTACTTCGCCGCCAACGGCGAGCCGGTCGAGTACGCGCTGACGTACCAGACGGGCCGCCGCTATCCGTACCGCGTCGGTCTCTCCCGGTCCGAGCGCCGGAGCTGACGTCCGTGTCGTACCGTGTGGGGTTCGACGTCGGGGGGACGTTTACCGACTTCGTGCTGCAGGCGCCGTCGGGCGAGCTGACGACGGCCAAGCGGCTCACGACGTATCCCGACCCCTCGGCCGCGTGCCTCGACGGGCTCGACGAGCTGGTCGCGCGCGCCGGCGTGCCGTGGGCGGAGCTGGCGCAGGCGGTCCACGGCACCACGCTGGGCTCCAACGTCGTCATCGAGCGCAAGGCGCGCGGCGTCGGCCTGCTCACCACGCGCGGCTTCCGTGACGTGCTCATCATCGGCCGCGAGAAGCGCTACCAGGTCTACGACCTGCAGCTCGAGAAGCCCCGGCCGCTCATCCGCCGGCGCTTCATCGGCGAGGTGACCGAGCGGGTGCTGGCCGACGGCAGCGTGCGCACGCCGCTCGACGAGGCGGACGCGCGCCGGGCCATCCGCGAGCTGGCCGCCCGCGGCGTGACCACGCTGGCCGTCTGCCTGCTGCACGCCTATCTCAATCCCGAGCACGAGAAGCGGCTGGCCGCGCTGGTGGCCGAGGAAGCGCCGGCGCTGGCCGTCACGCTCTCGCACGAGGTGTCGCCGACGTTCCGCGAGTACGAGCGCACCTCCACCACCGTGGTCAACGCCTACGTGATGACGGCCATCCGGACCTACCTGCGCGGCCTCGGGGCGGCGCTCGGCGAGCGCGGCTACCGCGGGCGCCTGTTCGTGATGCAGTCGTCGGGCGGGGTGGCGACGGCGGAGGCGATGGAGCGCTACCCGGTGCGCATGATCGAGTCCGGCCCCGCCGCCGGCGCGCTGATGGCCGCCGTCTACGGCGAGCTGACCGGGCAGCGCGATCTCATCGCCTTCGACATGGGCGGCACCACGGCCAAGCTCGCGCTGATCGAGAACGGCCGGCCCTTCACCACCACCGCCTTCGAGCTGCACCGCGTGAACAACGCCCCCGGCAGCGGCCTGCCGATGAACATCCAGGCCATCGATCTCGTCGAGATCGGCGCCGGCGGCGGCTCCATCGCGCGCGCCGCCCTCGGCGTGATCGCGGTGGGGCCGGAGAGCGCGTCGTCCACGCCGGGCCCGGTGTGCTACGGGCGCGGCGGCGCCGAGCCGACGGTGACCGACGCCAACCTCGCCCTCGGCTATCTCAACCCCGACTACTTCGCCGGCGGCAGCATGCGCCTGCACCCCGGCGACGCCGCCCGTGCCATCGAGGAGCGCGTGGGCCGCCCGCTCGGCCTCTCGCTCGACGAGGCGGCCTGGGGGATCCACACGATCGTCAACACGAACATGGAGCTGGCCACCCGCGTGGTGTCGATCGAGCGCGGCCGCGACCCGCGCGCGCTCACGCTGGTGGCCTTCGGCGGCTGCGGGCCCGTGCACGGCTGCCGGCTCGCCCAGGCCCTCGGCATCCCGCGCGTGATCCTGCCCGCCGCCGCCGGCGTGACCGCGGCCATCGGCCTGCTGGCCGCCGAGGTGCGCTTCGACGTGGCGCGCACCTACGTCCGCCGGCTCGACGCGCTCGCGCCGGGCCCTCTCGACGCCATGTACGCCGAGATGGCGGCCCAGGCCACCGACGTCGTGCGCGAGTCGGCCGGGACCGGCGCGATCACGCTCACGCGCACGGTGGACGCGCGCTACGTCGGCCAGGGCTTCGAGTTGACGGTGCCGGTGCCGCCCGGCCCGCTGGACGCCGGCGCGCTCGCGCGCCTGCGCGCGTCCTTCGACGAGATCTACGCCGCCCGCTACGGCTACGCGGAGCCGCGCGAGCCGGTGGAGGTGGTGACGTGGAAGCTCTCGGCCGTCGGCGGCGCCCCCCGCGTGAGCCTGGCCAAGGCCGCCGCCACGCCGGCGGCCGGCGGCCTCAAGGGCCGCCGCCGCGCGTACTTTCCGGAGACCGGCGGGTGGATCGACTGTCCGATCTACGACCGCTACACGCTCGCCGCCGGCCTGCAGATCGCCGGGCCCGCGATCGTGGAAGAGCGCGAGTCCACCTCCGTGCTGCCGCCGTCCACGCTGGCCACGGTGGATGAATACGCCAGCCTGATCGTCACGGTCGACGACACATGACGGAGCCACGCCGTTCCTCGAACAGGCCACCCTCGGTGCGACCCGGGCCCGCGCCACCCGCTCCACCAGATCCCATCACGCTGGGCGTCGTGTGGGGCGCGCTGCAGTCGATCGCGGTCGAGGTCGGCACCACCGTGCACAAGACGGCGTACTCCGAGCAGGCGCGCGAGGGCCAGGACTTCTCGGTGGCGGTCTTCGACCCGCAGGGGCGAATGGTGGCGCAGGGCCCGTACTCGCCGGGCCACATGGGCGCGATGTCGGCGGCCGTGCGCAACGCGCTGGCCGCGCACCCGGTCGAGACGCTGCGCCCGGGCGACGCGATCCTCCTGAACGATCCGCTGCTGGGCTCGGGCCACTTCCCCGACTTCTTCATCACCCAGCCGGCGTTCTTCGACGATGCGCTCCTCGGCTTCACCGTCAACATCGTCCACCAGACCGACGTCGGCGGCTCGCGCCCGGGCAGCCAGGGCGTCGAGGGGATCTTCGACTACTTCCAGGAAGGCCTGCGCATCCCGCCCACGAAGGTGTGGCGCGAGTACCGGGAGGACGCGGGTGTGATCGGCATCATCGCCGCCAACACCCGCACGCCCGACAAGGTGCTGGGCGATTTGCGCGCCCAGCGCAGCGCGCTGCGCGTGGGCGAGCTGCGGCTCATCGAGCTGGTCCAGCGCTACGGCCGCGACACCGTGCTGGCCGCCATGGATGAGATCATCGCCCGCAGCGAGGCGAACGTGCGGGCGGCCATCGCGAGGATTCCCGACGGGGTCTACACGTTCGAGGACTTCCTCGACGACTACGGGCCCGGCACCGACCCGCTGCGCGTGCGCGCCACCGTCACCGTGGCCGGCGACGGCGTCACCATCGACTACGCGGGCTCGAGCCCGCAGACGCCGTCGGGCATGAACTCCTACATCAACTACACCCGCTCGTATTCCTACGCGGCCATCAAGTGCCTGACCGATCCGTCCGGGCCGATGAACGAGGGCGCGCTGCGGCCGGTGACGGTGACGGCCCCCGAGGGCTCGTTCCTCAACCCGCGGCCGCCGGCCGGCGGCGGCCCCCGCGCGATCATCTGCTACCGCACCTTCGAGGCCGTGCTCGGCGCCCTGGCGCCGGCGCTGCCGGAGCGCGTGGCGGCCGCGGCCTCCCACTTCGCCAACCCGACCTTCGGCGGCTGGGACCGCGCGCGCAACCGGCGCTTCGTGGCCTACGAGCTGGTGCTCTCCGGCACCGGCGCCCGCGCCACGCGCGACGGCTGCGAGGGGATGTCGTGGGCCTTCAACGCCTCGAACATCCCGGTGGAGGCGCAGGAGGCCGCGCAGCCGATCGTGGTCGAGCACTTCGGCTTCATTCGCGACTCGGCCGGCGCCGGCACCTTCCGCGGCGGCTGCGGCATCCGGCGCGACCTGCGCTTCCTGGCCGACGAGGGCAAGCTGACGAATTTGTCGGAACGCCAGACGTTCGCACCGTGGGGAGTGTTCGGAGGCAAATCAGGATCACTGGCTCGAACCGTGATCGACCCCGGCCCGAACGAGCAGACGGTTCACGGCAAGGCGTCGCGCGAGTTCGCCTACGGGGCCATCATATCCTTCCAGCAGTCCGGCGCCGGCGGCTACGGCGACCCGCTCGCGCGCGATCCCGCCCTCGTGCTGGAGGACGTGCTGGACGACTACGTCTCGCCGGAGGCCGCGCGCGAGGAGTACGGCGTGGTCGTCACGGGCGCACAGGTCGACGAGGCGGCCACCGCGGCGCTGCGCGCGAGCCGGCGACGGGCATGATCACCTTCACGCCGGAGCAGGAGGAGTTCCGCCGCACCGTGGCGCGCTTCGTGGATGCCGAGGTGGCACCCCAGGCGGCCGCCATCGACGAGCGCGGCGAGTTCCCGCGCGACCTCTTCAAGCGCGTGGGCGCCCAGGGCTGGCTGGGCCTGCGCTACCCGGAGGCCTACGGCGGCGCCGAGGCCGACATGGTGACGTTCTGCCTCTTCGCCGAGGAGATGGCGCGAGGGTCCCTCTCGCTGGCCGCCTCGGCGGCGATGCAGTCGCTGATGGGCACCTACTTCGTCTACAAGCACGGCTCGGAGGCGCTGCGCCGGAAGTACCTGGCGCCGGCGCTGCGCGGCGACCTCGTGGCCACCTTCGCGCTGACCGAGCCCGACGCGGGCTCCGACGTGGCGAACATCACGACGCGCGCCGAGCGCCGCGGCGACCGGTGGGTTCTGCGCGGGACGAAGACGTGGGTGACCAGCGCGCCCGTCGCCGACATCCTCACGGTGGCCGCCAAGACCTCCGGCGACCGCGGGCTGAAGAACATCGCGCTCTTCCTCGTCGATCGCCACGCCGTGCGCGGGGTCTCGCTCGGCAAGCCGATCGACAAGATCGCCGTGCGCGCCTCGGTGACCGGCGAGATCGTGCTCGCGGACGTCGAGGTGCCCGCCGAGCACCTGCTGGGCGGCGAGACGGGCGGCGTGGACGCGATCGGCTCCATCCTGGCCGAGATCCGCATCATGACCGCGGCGCTCTCCGTCGGGCTCATCCGCGCCGCCTACGAGGCGGCCGGCGCCTACGCCAGGCAGCGCGTGGCCTTCGGCAAGCCGATCGGCCAGCACCAGGCGATCGGCTTCAAGCTGGCCGACATGCTGACGTCGCTCCAGGCCGCCGCGCTGATGACGTACCAGGCCGCCGCGCGTCTCGACGCCGGCCGGCCCATCGGCCGCGAGGCGGCGATGGCCAAGCTGTTCGCCTCCGAGGCGGCCGTGCGCGTCACCGACGAGGCGGCGCGGGTGTTCGGCGCCTACGGCCTGGCGACGGAGTACCCCGTGCAGCGCTACTTCCGCGACGCGCGCTTCCTGCTGCCGGGCGGCGGCACGTCCGAGATCCTGCGCGTCGTCATCGGACGCGAGCTGGACTGGGACCGGGGAGGGGCCTTCGCATGAGCCACGCGCCCACGCCGATCCTGACCGCCGTGTATCGCGGCAAGCCCGAGGAGATCGCCACCGCGCTGGGCGGCCGGCCGGCGCCCACGGTGTTCGAGGCCGCCGCGCTCGGCGACACCGCGCGCGTGCGCGCGCTGGCGGCCGCCGATGCCGGAGCCGTCGCCCGGCGCAGCCCCGACGGCTGGCCGCCGCTGCACCTGGCCGCGCACTTCGGCCACGGCGACGCGGTGGACGCGCTGCTGGAGGCGCGCGCCGACGTCCACGCGCGCTCCACGAACGCGGAAGGCAACACGGCGCTGCACGCCGCGCTGGCCGGCCGCGCGAGCGCGCGCATCCTCAGCCGGCTGCTGGCGCGCGGCGCCGACGTCAACGCGCGGGCGGCCGGCGGCCACACGGCGCTGCACGAGGCGGCCTTCCGCGGCCACCTCGAGCTCGCCCAGATCCTGCTGGCCCACGGCGCCGACGCCGCGGCCCGCAACGACGACGGCCAGACGCCGCTCGACATCGCCGAGGCCAAGGGTCACGCGGCGCTGGCCCGACGGCTGCGAGGGGAGCTGCCATGAGGAAGGTCGCGCTCATCGGAGCGGGCGTGTCGAAGTTCGGCGTCCGCAAGGCGTCCTACCGCGACCTGATCTGGGAAGCCGGCAAGGCGTGCTTCGACTCCGTGCCCGGCGTGAAGCCGAAGGACCTGGAAGGGCTGGTCGTCGGCTCGGTGATGCCGGAGCGGACCGCGTTCCAGAGCCATATCTCCTCGCTGGCCGCCGAGGCGCTCGGCATCAAGCCCAGCGCGCTCAGCGCGCGCACCGAGCACATGTGCGCCTCGGGCACCGTGGGCATCCGCTACGCGTACGCGTTCATCGCCGCCGGCCTGGCCGACCTCGTCATGGTGCTCGGCGTGGAGAAGCTGAACCAGCCGAGCGGCGACGAGGCCATCCTCAACATGGGCACCGGCGTCGATCGCGAGTGGGAGGCGGCCTTCGGCCTCACGGCGCCGCCGTGCTTCGCGCTGGCCGCCCAGCGGCACATGGCCGCCTACGGCACCACCGAGGAGCAGCTCGGCCTGGTCGGCGTCAAGAACCACACGCACGCCGCCAGGAACCCCAACGCGCACTTCAACAAGGGCGCCACGCTGGAGCAGGTGCTCGGCTCGCGGATGATCGCGAGCCCGCTGCGCCTGTTCATGTGCTCGCCGATCACCGACGGGGCCGCCGCCGTGATCGTGGCCGGCGAGGAGCGCGCGCGGGCGCTGACCGACCGGCCCGTGTGGATCCGCGGCACCGGGCAGGCCCTCGACGGCTTTCAGCTCACGTCGCTACACGAGGACTACGCGCACTGGCCCGCCCTGAAACGGGCCGCGCAGTCCGCGTACACGATGGCCGGGGTGGGCCCAGCCGACGTCGACCTGGCCGAGGTCCACGACTGCTTCGCGATCGCCGAGCTGATCGCGTATGAAGAGCTGGGCTTCTGCAAGAAGGGCGAGGCGGGCGCCTTCGTGGCCGCCGGGCGCAGCGACTACGGCGGCGACGTCGTCGTGAACCCGCGCGGCGGGCTGATCGGCTGCGGCCATCCGCTCGGCGCCACCGGCGTCGCCCAGGCCGCCGAAGTCTTCGTCCAGCTGCGCGGCCAGGCCGGCCCGCGCCAGGTGGACGGCGCCGCCATCGGCCTCACCCACAACAACTCCGGCATGGGCGAGCACGTGGTGATGATCTACGGCAAGGAGCCGGCGTGAGGGCGAGCGACCGGACGGTCGCCGTGCTCGGCGCCGGACGCATCGGGCGCCAGATCGCGCTGGCCTTCGCGCTGGGCGGCTGGCGCGTGCGCCTGATCGACGTCAAGGAGGAGCGCTCGGTGGCCGACGCCGAGCGCACGCTGGCGGAGGCGCGCCGCGAGATGGCGCGCGACGCCGGGCTCATGGTCGAGGAACGGGTGATCGACGCCGCCGCGGCCGAGCAGGCGCTGGCGCGTATCGAGGAGCGCGTGGGGCTGGGCGCGCTGGAGGACTGCGGCTTCGTGCAGGAGGCGCTGCCGGAGTCGGTGGAGCTCAAGCGCGACGCGCTGGCGCGGCTGGGCGGCGTCGTCGCCGCCGACGCGATCGTCGCCTCGGCCTCCTCCACCATCTCGCCCTCGCACCTGGCCGATGCCCTCGCGCATCCCGAGCGCTTCCTGGTCGCGCACTGGCTGAACCCCGCGCACATCATCCCGCTGGTGGACGTGGTGCCGGGCCCCGCCACCGCGCGCGCCACCGTCGAGCGCACGCTGGCCGTGCTGGAAGGGCTCGGCAAGGTGCCCGTCACCTGCAGGGACTCGCCGGGCTTCATCGGCCCGCGGCTGCAGGTGCTGCTGATGAACGAGGCCGTGCGGCTGGTCGAGGAAGGTGTGGCGACGCCCGAGGACATCGACCGCGCGTTCCGCAGCGGCATGGGCTTCCGCTACGCCTCCATCGGCATCTTCGAGTTCATCGACTGGGGCGGCGTGGACATCCTCTATCGCGCCGGCCGCTACATGACCGAGGCGCTCGGAGACGCCCGCTTCAAGCCGCCCCGGCTCGTCGAGGAGAAGATGGCGCGGCACGAGCTCGGCCCCAAGACCGGCCGCGGCTTCTTCGACTACGCCGGCGACCGCCGCGAGGCCTTCGAGACCGAGAAGGTGCGCGCGCTGCTGCGGCGGTTGCGGCTGGAGCGCTCCGCGTGATCCTCATCGAGCACGCGACGATCATCACGGTCGACGCCGGGCGCCGTATCCTCGCCGACGGCTCGATCCTGATCGACGGCCGCGACATCGTCGAGGTGGGGCCGGCGGCCGCCGTGCGGCCCGCGCGCCGGCCGGACCGCGTCATCAACGGACGGCGCCGGGTCGTCACGCCGGGCTTCGTGGACACGCACGTGCACCTCACCGAGCACCTCAGCCGCGGCCTCATGCTCGACGACGTGCCGGTGCCGCGCTACCTGCCGGACTGGCTGCTGCCGCTCTACTCGACGGTGACGCCCGAGGAGGAGCAGGCGGCCGCGCGACTCGCCTGCGTGGAGATGATCCGCACGGGCACCACGACCTTCTGCGAGGCGGGCACGCTGTTCGACGTGCCGGCCGTCGCCGACGCCGTCGAGCAGATCGGGATGCGCGCGATCCTCGGCCGCTGGACGTGGGACGTCGAGGGCCAGACGGGGCGGATGGCGCAGACGACGGACGGGGCGCTCGGCCGCACCGCCGACGTGCTGGCCAAGGTCCACGGGCGCGCGGGCGGGCGCATCGGCGCCTGGCCGCTGCTGCTCGGCTTCGGCACCTGCTCGCCGGCGCTGATGCGCGGCGCCCGCGACCTCGCCGAGGCGCACGGCGTCGGCTGGGGGATGATGAACCTGGCGCTCCACCCGCGGATGCGCACGCGGGACGCCTTCACCGTCGAGCGCCTGGAGACGCTCGGGCTGCTGGGGCCGTCGACGAAGCTCGCCCACATGATCTACGTGAGCGACGACGACGTCGCGCGCCTGGCCCGCCACCGCGTCAAGATCGCGCACTGCCCGACGGCCGCCCTCAAGCACACCAAGGGGCTGGCCGCCCACGGGCGCTTCCCCGAGATGGTAGAGGCCGGCGTGTGCGTCTCGCTCGGCGGCGACAGCGCCAACGGCTCGAACCACTTCGACATGCTGAGACTCATGTATCTGGCGGCAACGATATACAAAGATGCACGACTCGATGTCAGCGTCATGCCGGCGGAGCGCGTGGTGGAGATGGCGACGATTAGAGGCGCCGAGGCGCTCTTGCTCGAGCGCCAGGTGGGCTCGATCGAGCCGGGCAAGCGCGCGGACCTCGTGCTCTTCGACGCCGACACGCCGGAGTGGCGGCCGCTGCTGAACCCCGTCAACAACCTCGTGTACGCGGCCAGCGGCGCCAGCGTGCACACGGTGCTCATCGACGGGCGCGTCGTGCTGGACGACGGGCGGCTCACCATGCTGGACGAGCCCGCGCTCTACGAGCGCGTCGAGCGGCTGAGCCGCGAGCACGTGCGCCGGGCCGGCGTGCCGATCGACTCGAAGTGGCCGGTGATCCCGTGACCTACTTCCGCGCCACCGATCCGTTCCCGCTGGAGTCGGCCGACTTCACCAAGCTGCACGAGTTCTACGCGCGGCTGGCCGGCGGACGTCTCAGCACCACGCGCTGCACGGACTGCGGGCACACCGACTGGCCGCCGCGTGGATTCTGCCCCGAGTGCGCCGGCGATGCCTTCGAGTGGGTGGACCTGCCGTCCGAGGGGACGGTGCATGCCTTCACGGCGCAGGACACCGGGCTGCCGGCCGGCTTCGAGGGCCCGCGGGTGTTCGCGATCGTCAAGGTCGGCGCCCACCGCGTCTTCTCCATTCTCCTCGGCGCCGACCCCGCGCGCGTCACCATCGGCCAGCGCGTCCGGCTGAAGCCGCTGGCGATCGCCGCCGATCCCAAGGGCAATCCACGATGGCTGCCGGCGTTCACACCCTCGGCGTGATCGCCGACACCCACGGCCTCGTGCGGCCGGAGGCGCTGGCCGCGCTGGCCGGCGTGGAGCGCATCGTCCACGCCGGCGACATCGGCAATCGGCAGGTGCTGGAGGCGCTCGAGCGGGTGGCGCCGGTGACGGCCGTGCGCGGCAACAACGACCGCGATGGCTGGGCGGCCGGGATCCCCGAGACGGAGATCGTCGAGGTGGGCGGCGTGTCGCTGTACCTGCTGCACGATCTGCACGAGCTCGATCTGGAGCCGCGCGCGGCCGGCTTCGCCGCCGTCATCAGCGGCCACAGCCACCAGCCCCGCGTCGAGGAGCGCGACGGGGTGCTCTATCTCAACCCGGGCAGCGCCGGCCCGCGGCGCTTCAGGCTGCCGATCTCGGTGGCCACGCTGACGATCGACCAGGCGCGCGTGCGCGCCCGGCTCGTCACCCTGCTGTGATGGCCGTGCGAGCCGCAGCCGCAGGCGAGGCGAGCCTGTGAAAGTCCTCATCGCCAAGCCGGGGCTCGACGGCCACGACCGCGGGGCCAAGGTGGTCGCGCACGCGCTGCGCGACGCCGGCGTGGAGGTCGTCTACTCTGGCCTCAAGCGGACACCGGAGGAGATCGTGGCCGAGGCCATCCAGGAGGACGTGAGCGTCATCGGGCTCTCGATCCTCTCCGGCGCGCACCTGTTGCTGTCGCGCCGGG
>Ga0335084_10001881_pt1 | contig 19914 bp, 13 predicted proteins | sample Lox_Sample_44_FD_206721 | JGI IMG/M metagenome (GOLD analysis project Ga0335084, IMG submission 206721) | Soil microbial communities from Loxahatchee National Wildlife Refuge, Florida, United States - Lox_Sample_4.4 | ecosystem: Environmental > Terrestrial > Soil > Wetlands | place: USA...
CGGCGACTCGGTCGATCTGTCGGGAACGACCTATACGAGCATTGCCAGCGACGTGCACTTGGGCGCGGCCTATGGCGGCGATACGACGACCTACAACGTCTATCAGGACGATAGCGGTCACGACATAGCGGTCGAGAGCAGCGTCACGGTGCAGACCGCCGCAGTAACATAGGCCACTGCCGATCTGTCCGGATTCGCTCGAAGAAATGGTGGGCGCGACAAGGATTGAACTTGTGACCCCTCCCGTGTGAAGGGAGTGCTCTCCCGCTGAGCTACGCGCCCGTCCAAGATGCGGAAATCGTCGGCCGGACCAAGGTTATTTCCGGGTCGGTGAAGGCGCGCAGCTTTAAGCCAAGCTGCGGGCGCCTGTCAACCGGGCCGGCCTTTCGGGGAAAAATCCTTTTACTGAAAGGACTTGTGGTCGAGCCTCCCGAAAATTGCTGCAGGCTTTGAGGAGCAATTTGCAGCTATAATCCCCGCCCCGATCTTTCCGCAATTGCGCTCTATCCCTGCAAGACCGATCTCAGGGGCACGACGGCTCGAGAGGCTACGCATGATCCGACGCCTGGTACCCGGTCTGGCGGTCCTTACCTTGGCGCTGGCCGTTTTCAGCCTGTCAACGCCGGCGCGGTCCGATGACAGCCGGCTGGTTCGGCTCAGCTATTATGGCTATCTTGGCACGCTCCAGGTCGGGCAGATCGATCTCCTGATCGAGATGGCGCCGGGTCCGCGTCCCGCCAGGGACTACAACATCAGCGCGACCGTCACGCTCTCGGGCGCCTATGCCAAGATGGTTCCCTTCCAGTGGCAGGGCGAGGCGCGTGGGGGCGCCAACAGCAAGCGGGTTCTGCCCGCGAGCTATCAGAGCCAGATGGATCTCCTGGGCAACCATGAGAGCATGACGCTGGCTTACCATCCCGACGGTCAGGTCGAGATCCAGAGCAACCCGCCTACCGTCGAAGCCCGCGTCGCGCGGGAGCAGGGGCTGGGCCTCAACACGATGGATCCTCTGAGCGCGGCCGTCGCGGTCGTCGACACGGTCTTGCGGACCGGCGGCTGCGATGCCTCGCTGCCGGTGTTCGACGGCGCCCGCCGTTACAATCTGAACTTCACCTCGGTCGGTCGCGACGTCATCGAGCCCACCCTGTTCTCGACCTACCAGGGTCAGGCCCTTCATTGCGCGGCGACGGCGCAGCTTCTCGCGGGTTTCCGGCCCGATGCCGTCAGCTCCAGCTTTTATCCCAGCAGGACCGATCTCTGGCTGGGGCAGGCGGTGAAGGATCTGCCGCTGCTGCCGGTTCGCGTCCTGGCGCAAAGCAAGCTTGGATTGATGCGGGTCGAGCTGGTGCAGGCGACCACGGTCGCCAGCGCGGCGCCCTAATCCGGGCGCGCCTCAGCCCCGCTACCTCTTGTCGATCCGCAGCAAGGCGTCGGGCAGCGCCGCGAAATCCTCGAGGATCAGGTCGGCGCCCAGCGCGTTCAAAGGCGCGCGGCCATAGCCATAGGCCATGACGATCGAGGGCACGGCGAGAGCGCGGGCCGGCAGCACGTCGTTGGTGCTGTCGCCAATCATCACCGCCTGATCCGGCCTGGCGCCGATCGCGGTCAGCGCCGCCTCCAGATGATCGGGATGCGGCTTGCGGTTCTCGACCGCATCGGCGCCCAGCACAGCGCCGAAGAATTGCGTGAGTTCCAGGGCCGCCAGGATCATGTCGGTGGCGCGCTGCGGTTTGTTGGTGCAAATCGCCAGGCGGAACCCGGCAGCATGCAACTGGGCCAAGGTCTCGGGCACGCCGGGGTAGGGGCGGGTCAGGCGAATCGGGTCCGCCTCGTAATGGGCCAGGAACCTGTGGAGATAGGAGCCGAGCTCCTCCGGGCGGTGCGCGACCGACCGGGCGACCAAGGCCCGTTCGACCAGGGTCCCGGCGCCGTCGCCGATCATGCGGCGCACCTCCGCCAAATCGAGGTCGGGCCGATCCAGCTCCGCCATGAGCCGGTTCAAGGCGGTTGCGATGTCCGGCGCGCTGTCGACGAGCGTGCCGTCGAGGTCGAAGGCCAAGGCGTCGCGTCGTGGAGCCAAATTCGTGCCCGCCATGAAAACGCCATTGCAAGCCGCAAGGATGCTCCCTTGGAGCGGCCTGGCGGCTGTGGCAGGGTACCCCAAGCGGCGCTAAAGCGGCTTGGTCCCGGCGTTCATGCCGGATCGCGCTCCAGCCGACAAGACCCTATCCTGCGGGGGGCCCTCCCGACAAAAATCGGGCCGAACCGGCCCCGATCGGAGCCAAGAAGCGTTTCCCATGCCGAAGCCGCGCATCGCCGCCATTGTCCTCGCCGCGGGCAAGGGCACCCGCATGAAGTCGCGCAAGCCCAAGGTGATGCATGAGATCGCCAACCGCCCGATGATCGGTCACGTGATGGCCGCGCTCAAACCGCTCCGGTGCGATCCGGTCGTGCTGGTGGTGGCGCCCGAGATGGAGGCGGTCGCGCAGGCTGCGGCGCCGGCACAGATCGTGGTTCAGCGCGAACAGCTTGGCACCGGCCATGCGGTGATAGCCGCCCGCAACGCGCTCAAATCGGTGGCCGGCGATCTCCTGGTGCTCTATGGCGACACGCCCTTCATCGCCACAGCGACGCTCGAGGCCATGCTCAGGCGTCGGCGGGGCGCCGACAATCCCGCCGTGGTGGTTCTGGGATTCCGGCCAGCCGAACCGGGCGGCTATGGTCGGCTGCTGCTCGACGCCGCGGGCGGGCTCGACGCCATCGTCGAGGCCCGCGACGCCACGGCCGAGCAGCGCGCCATCGGTCTCTGCAACTCGGGCGTCATGGCGCTCGATGCCGAGCGCATGATGCCGCTCCTGAAGGAATTGCGGAACGACAACGCCAAGGGCGAGTATTACCTGACGGACCTCGTGGCGCTCGCCCGCGTCCGCGGTTGGAACGCCGCGGTGGTAGAGGCCCCCGTCGAGGAGTTGCTGGGGATCAACAGCCGCGCCGACCTCGCGGCGGCCGAGCAGGCCTTCCAGCGACGCACCCGCGCTGCGGCGATGGAAGCGGGTGCCACGCTGCTCGATCCCGACAGCGTCTATTTCAGCCATGACACGCATCTCGGCCAGGACGTGACCATCGGCCCGCATGTCTATTTTGGGCCCGGCGTCACGGTGGAGAACGATGTCGAGATCAAGGGCTTCTGCCATATCGAGGGCGCGCGCATCGCGGCCGGTGCGCGCATCGGCCCCTTCGCCAGACTGCGTCCCGGAGCCGCGATCGGCCCGGACGTCCATATCGGCAATTTCGTCGAGGTGAAGAACGCGCGGCTGGGGCCGGGGGCCAAGGCCAACCACCTCACCTATATCGGCGATGCCGAGATCGGCGGCGGCACGAATATTGGCGCTGGCACCATCACCGTGAACTATGACGGATTCAGCAAGTCGCGCACCGTGATCGGCGCCAATGCGTCGATCGGCTCCAATACATCGCTCGTGGCGCCGGTCTCGATCGGCGCCGGCGCCATCGTCGGCGCGGGCAGCGTGATCACCGAGAATGTGCCGGCCGACGCCATGGCGATCGCGCGTGGGCGGCAGGTCAATCTGACGGGGCGCGCGCAGAGTTTTCGCGAGCAGCGCAAGAAGACCGCCAGCAAGACGAAGCCGGCCCCCAAGTCCGGCGCCAGATCCGGGACGAAACGCAAATCGGGCAAGTAAGACGACGGCCGCCCTGCGAGGGCCCTGGCGCCCCGGGCGAACAGATCGAGGAGGTCCAGAGATCATGTGCGGCATCATCGGCATCATCGGCAAGGCGCCCGTCGCCCCGCTGCTGATCGAGGGCCTGAAGCGGCTCGAATATCGCGGCTACGATTCCGCGGGCGTGGCTACCCTGGTCAACGGTCATATCGAACGGCGCCGCGCCGAAGGCAAGATCGGGCGGCTCGAGGCCCTGCTGGCGGCAAACCCGCTTCCGGGCACCATCGGCATCGGCCATACCCGCTGGGCCACTCATGGCCGCCCGTCGGAGACCAACGCCCATCCCCATGCGACCGACCGCGTCGCCGTAGTGCATAACGGCATCATCGAGAACTTCCAGGAACTGCGCGAGGAGCTGGAAGGGTTAGGGCGCAAGTTCGAGACTGAGACCGATACGGAAGTCGTGGCGCACCTTCTGACGCATCTCCTGGAGCAGCAGAAGACGCCGCAGCAGGCGATGACGATCGCGATGGAGCGGCTCAAGGGCGCCTTCGCGCTCGCGGTCATCTTCGCCGGCCGCTCCGATCTCATGATCGGCGCCCGGCGCGGCAGCCCGCTCGCGGTGGGATATGGCGACGGAGAGATGTATGTCGGCTCCGACGCGCTGGCGCTGGCGCCCTTCACCTCGCGTATCTGCTATCTCGAGGAGAACGACTGGGTCGTCGTTACTCCCAGGGGCAGCGAGATCTTCAACGGCCCGGACCAGGTCGAGCGCGAAATCAAGCAGACCGCGATGACCGGTGCTCGTGTCGGCAAGGGCAATTTCCGCCACTTCATGCTGAAGGAGATCTATGAGCAGCCGGCCGTCATCGGCGACACCCTGCAGCGCTACGTCAACCCGTTGGCGCGCACGATCGAGATGCCGGCATTGCCCTTCGACTTCGCTACGCTGCCGCGGCTCACGATCGTCGCCTGCGGCACCGCCTATCTGGCGGGCATGGTCGCGAAATATTGGTTCGAGCGGATCGCGCGGGTGCCGGTCGAGCTCGATATCGCCTCCGAGTTCCGCTATCGCGAGGCGCCCTTGCCCGAGGGCGGTGCGGCGCTGGTGATCTCGCAGTCGGGCGAGACCATCGACACCCTGGCGGCGCTGCGCTATGCGCGCAGCCAGGACCAGAAAATCCTCTCCATCCTGAATGTTCCGGAGAGCACGATCGCGCGCGAATCGCATCTGGTGTTACCGACGCTGGCCGGTCCTGAGATCGGCGTCGCTTCGACCAAGGCCTTCACCACGCAACTGACCGTGCTGGCCTGCCTGGCGATCGCCGCGGCGCGCGCGCGCGGCACCATCGACCATAGGCGCGAGGCCGAACTCTCCCAGGCGCTGCTCGAGGTGCCGGCCCGGGCGGCCGAGGTGCTTAATCACGACGACGCCATCCGGCGCATCGCTTACGACGTTGCCGAGGCACGTGATGTCCTCTTCCTCGGCCGCGGCACCAGCTATCCGGTCGCGCTCGAAGGCGCGCTCAAGCTCAAGGAGATCTCTTACATCCATGCCGAGGGCTATGCCGCCGGCGAGATGAAGCATGGGCCGATCGCGCTGATCGACGAGAATGTGCCGGTCGTGGTGGTGGCGCCCTCGGACGATCTCTTCGAGAAGACCGCCTCCAATCTCCAGGAGGTGATCGCGCGCGGTGGCCGCGTGATCTTCCTCTCCGATCGCAAGGGGGCGAAGAAGCTCGGCGGCAAGGCCGCGATCACGGTTGCGCTGCCGGAGGTCGATCCCTTCGTGGCACCGATCCTGTTCGCGATCCCGGTGCAGCTCCTCGCTTATCACGCCGCCGTCGCCAAGGGCACGGACGTCGATCAGCCGCGCAATCTCGCCAAGAGCGTCACGGTGGAGTAGGGCGCCAAGCCAAGACCCCTCACCCGACCCTCTCCCCGCAAGAGCGGGGCGAGGGGGGAAGGTCCACAAGCCGATTCCGGTGACGCGAACTACCCTCTCCGCGCGTTAGCGGGAAGAGGGAGGGACCCGCGAACCGGAGGCTCACGGGAGGGTGAGGTGTTTTGCGACCTTAGCGTCGCTGCCGACTCAATTGAGCGACTGGTCGAGCGACTTCTCGATGATGTCGAGGCCCTCATTGACGAGCGCGTCGCTGGCGGTGAGCGGCACCAGCAGGCGCAACACATTCCCGTAGACGCCGCAGGAGAGAAGAATCAGCCCGTTCTCCTGCGCCTTGGTCACGACCTTCTTGGTCAAATCCGCATCGGGCTCATTGGTGGCCCGGTCCTTGACCAGCTCGACCGCAACCATGGCGCCCAGCCCGCGTACATCGCCGATGCAGGAGAAGCGGTTCTTCTTCGCCATGGCGCTGAGCCGCTCGGTCATGAGCTTGCCCATCTTCTGGGCGCGCTCGAGGAGCTTCTCCTCCTCGATCACGTCGAGCACGGCATTGCCAGCGGCGACACCCAGCGGGCTGCCGGCATAGGTGCCGCCGAGGCCGCCCGGGGGCACCGAATCCATGATGTCGGCACGACCGATCACGGCCGAGAGCGGGAAACCGCCGGCCAGGCTCTTGGCGGAGGCGATGAGGTCGGGCGCGATGCCGCTATGCTCGATCGCGAACATCTTGCCGGTGCGCGCGATGCCGGCCTGCACCTCGTCCGAGACCAGCAGGATCTTGTGCTCGTCGCAGATCTTGCGCAGCGCCTGCACGAAATCCTTCGGCGCGATGTTAAAGCCGCCTTCGCCCTGCACCGGCTCGATCACGATGCAGGCGACGCGCGCCGGGTCGATATCGGCCTTGAACAGCGTCTGGAGCGCCGCCAGCGACTGCTCGACGCTGACGCCATGGAGCGCGTTGGGGAAGGGCGCGTGATAGACCTCGGGCACGAAGGGGCCGCCGACCTTGTAGGGCTGGACCTTTCCGGTCATGGCCATGGTCAGGCTGGTGCGGCCGTGGAAGGCGCCGGCGAATGTGATGACGCCCGAGCGGTTGGTGTAGTGGCGCGCGATCTTGACCGCGTTCTCCAGCGCCTCGGCACCGGTGGTGAAGAAGATCGTCTTCTTGGCGAAATTGCCGGGGGCCACTTTGTTCAGCCGCTCGGCCAGCTTGATGTACTCGTCATAAGCCACGACCTGGAAGGCGGTATGGGTGAACTTGCCCATCTGCTGCTCGACCGCCTTCATCACCTTCGGGTGACGGTGGCCGGTGTTCAGCACCGCGATGCCGCCGGCGAAATCGATATAGCGGTTGCCCTCGATATCCCACAGCTCGGCATTCTCGGCCTTGGCGGCGTAGAACGGCATCGCCGTACCGACACCGCGCGGAACCGCGTTGGCGCGGCGCTGCAACATTTCCTGATTCGTCGCCATGGTCTTGTCTCCTCGGACGAACGCCCGCCCATCCAGGGTCTTGGGCCAGCGTGGCGCTGGCCCCGCGGACGGCATCGGCGTGAAAACCGGCACCGGCGATAGCACGAATCCGGCCATGGCCGCCACCCCCGGCCAGCATTCCTGTCATGCATCCAGGGCTTTGCGCGGCTGGCGGCGGCTCCCCATCTCATTGGATAGGACCGGGCGTCTGCGCCCCGGCAAGGGCCGCCCGTTCAAGGAATTGACCGGATTGCGCCGAACCCGCCGGCCGCTATACTCCGCCCCAACCTCCCGCCAACCCCTTGTTTCGAGGACGCACCATGCAACAGGTCGCCATGAAGGTTGCCTCCCAATTGCCGCTGAAGGACCCGCGGCTCTTCCGCCAGCAGGCCTACATCAACGGCAAATGGGCGAATGCCGATTCCGGCAAGACCATTGACGTGACCAACCCCGCCACCGGGGAGGTATTGGGCACCATTCCGAACATGGGCACGGCCGAGACCCGCCGCGCGATCGAGGCGGCCAATGCCGCCTGGCCCGCCTGGCGCAAGAAGACGGCCAAGGAACGGGCGGCCGTCCTGCGCAAATGGTTCAACCTAATGATGGAGAACCAGGACGACCTGGGCGTCATCTTGACCGCCGAGCAAGGCAAGCCGCTGGCCGAGGCCAAGGGCGAGATCGCCTATGGCGCCTCCTTCGTCGAGTGGTTCGCCGAGGAAGCCAAGCGCGTCTATGGCGACACCATCCCGGGCCACCAGCCCGACAAGCGCATCGTCGTGATCAAGGAGCCGGTCGGCGTGGTCGGCGCCATCACGCCCTGGAACTTTCCCAACGCGATGATCACCCGCAAATGCGCCCCGGCGCTGGCGGCCGGTTGCCCGGTCGTGATCAAGCCGGCGACCGAGACGCCTTATTCCGCATTCGCGCTGGCCGAGCTTGCGGAGCGCGCCGGCTTCCCCGCTGGTGTCATCAACATCCTCTCGGGCTCCGCCCGCGAGATTGGCGGCGAGCTCACCTCGAACCCGATCGTGCGCAAGATCTCCTTCACCGGCTCGACCGAGGTCGGCAAGATCCTGCTCAAGCAGAGCGCCGACACGGTCAAGAAGATGTCGATGGAGCTCGGCGGCAACGCCGCCTTCATCGTATTCGACGATGCGGACCTCGATGCCGCGGTCGAAGGCGCGATGATGTCGAAGTATCGCAACACCGGCCAGACTTGCGTCTGCGCCAACCGCATCCTGGTCCAGGACAAGGTCTATGACGCCTTCGCCCAGAAGCTTGCGGCTGCGGTGGCGAAGCTCAAGGTGGGCGACGGCCTCAAAGGCGAGACCCAGCAAGGCCCGCTCATCAACATGAAGGCGATCGAGAAGGTCGAGGAGCATGTTGCCGATGCCGTGAAGAAGGGCGCCAAGGTCCTGGCCGGTGGCAAGCGCCATGCGCTTGGCGGCTCCTTCTACGAGCCGACCGTGCTGACCGGCGTCACCACCGAGATGGCGGTGGCACGCGAGGAGACCTTCGGGCCGGTGGCGCCGCTGTTCCGCTTCAAGACCGACGAGGACGCGCTCAAGCTCGCCAACGATACCGAGTTCGGTCTCGCCAACTACTTCTATGCCCGCGATATCGGCCGCGTCTGGCGCGTCGCCGAGGGGCTGGAGAGCGGCATCATCGGCATCAACACCGGCATCATCTCGACCGAGGTCGCTCCCTTCGGCGGCGTCAAGGAGTCGGGCTTCGGCCGCGAGGGCTCGAAGTACGGCATGGATGACTTCCTGGTGGTGAAGTATCTCTGCATGGGCGGCGTCTGACCGCTGCGCCGTCCGTTCGCGCCATGAGCTTGGGGGCCCGATGATCCGGGTCGAGGATCTGGTCTTCGACTATCCGGGATTTCGGGCCCTCGACGGCGTCTCCTTCTCCGTCGAACCGCATTCGATCACGGCCCTGGTCGGCCCCAACGGCGCCGGGAAGACCACGCTGCTCAATTGCATGGCGGGTCTCGCCCTGCCGGCTGCGGGCCGGGTGTTGCTCGACGATATCGACGTCCATCGCGTCCCCCGCGAAGCCCATGCGCATATGGGCTATCTCGCCGATTTCTTCGGCCTCTATGCCGAGCTCACGGTCCGGCGCTGCCTCGATTATCGGGCCCGCGCGCAAGGAATTGCGTCCGAAGGGCGCGCCGCCGCGGTCCAGCTTGCCGCCGAACGGCTGGGCCTGGCGGACCGTCTCGAGCAGCGGGCCGGCGAGCTCTCGCGCGGCCTGCGCCAGCGCCTCGCCATTGCCCAGGCGATCGTGCATGAGCCGGCCGTCATTCTGCTCGACGAACCGGCCTCGGGCCTCGATCCGGAGGCGCGGTTCGGCCTGGCCGCCGTGCTGCGGGCCCTGCGCGACGAAGGCATGACCCTGGTCGTGTCCTCTCATATCCTGGCCGAGCTCGACGACTATTCGACCCATCTTCTGGTGCTGGAGCAGGGCCGCGTCCTCGAGCATCGCGCGCTCGATGGTGCCGTGGCGCAGGATGGCGCGCGACGCTTCGAGCTGATCCTGGCCGAGCCGCGCGGCGATCTCGCCGCGGTCCTCGCCGCGGCCGGCGCCGACAATGTCAGGATCGAGGGAGCGACGGCGCATTTCGACGCGATCGGCGGTGGCGCGGCACAGGTCGCCTTGTTGCGCCGGTTGATCGAGGCGGGGCTGCCAGTGGCGAGCTTCGCGGCCGCAAGATCCGATCTGCAGGACGCCTATCTGACATTGCTCAAGGACAGCCGGGTCCGCTTGCAGGAGCCGGCAGCGGTCAATGGGACGACCATCCGAGGCCGCGAAGGCGCAGGACCCCGCGCATGAATCCCGAGTTCCTGCGCAACCTCTGGATCGAGATGACCCTGCCGCGTCTGATCGCGGCCCCTCTGGTGCTGGGCGCCCTGTTCCTGCTCGCCTGGTACGTCGGCGGCAAGGATCTGGGCCAGGTCTCGCGGACGGCCCTATGGCTCTACTACATCGTCATGCTGCTCTGGGGCACGCGCCGGGCGGCGGCGGCGCTGGGCGACGAGCTCTCGAACCGGACCTGGGACAGCCAGCGCATGTCGGCGCTGGGTCCGTGGTCGATGGCCTGGGGCAAGTTGTTCGGCGCCACCAGCTATGTCTGGTATTGCGCCCTCATCTGCCTCGCGGTGATGGCGGTCGGGGGTGACCAGGCCTGGCAGGTGTTCCTGCTGCATCCCATCGCCGGCGCCACGGCATTGGCGGTGTCGCTGCTGGTGATGCTGCTGCAACGTGGCAGAAGCCGGGTCAGCAGCCGACGCTCTTCGTTGATCGCGCAGGGGCTCGGCATCGTCGTCGGCGTCCTGCTCTCGCCGGCGGGTCCGGGCCTGCTCGACCTCGGCCATATCGAGGTCAGCTTCATGATCGACTGGTACGGGCTCGAGGCCCGGCCCAACAACTTCTTCCTGGCCGCCGCGGCCGGCTTCCTCGCCTGGGCCCTGTTTGCCGTCTACCGCGCGCTCTGTGCCGATCTGCAGAAACCGGTCTGGCCTTGGGCCTGGACCCTGTTCTCGATCTATGTCATCGCCTTCTTCGCGGGCTTCACCGATGCGTCGGCGAAGGCGGCCGGGGTCGATTGGCTGGTGGTGGCGGTACCGATCGCGGCCGTGCTGTTCTACGTGGCGATCTTCGCCGATACCAAGGACAGCGTGCGCTATCGCTGGTTCCTGCTCTCGCTCAAATCGGGCGATGTGGCGCGCGCGGCGAGGCTGATGCCGCTCTGGCTGCCCTCGTTGCCGCTCATGGCCGGGCTGGTGCTGGCGCTCGGGTTTCGCACCGATCAGACCGATCCGGCCCGCATCCAGCCGCTCTTCCACGATCTCTTCAGGTTTGCAGATATCCAGATCCTGCCGGCGACCGCCTGGGCCGTGGCGGCGATCCTCTTCGCACTCCGCGATCTCTGGATTCTCCTGTTCCTCAATTTCGGCAAGCGCGCCCGCAGCCCCGATCTCGCCGCCTTCATCTATCTCGCCATTCTCTATTGGGTCATCCCGGCTATCCTCGGCTTTCTGGGACGGGGATGGATCCAGGCTTTGTTCCTGCCCTGGCCGCTGGAGGGCCCCTGGATCGCCATCGGCGCGCCGCTGGCCGAGGTGGCGGTCCTGGCGCTGCTGACTTGGCGGCGCTGGCAAGCGCTGGCGCCTCGACGGCTGCCTCCGGATTTGCGCAAGGCGCAGCCGCAGGCCGCTTAGGAGATGCTGGGATGACGGGCTACGACTACGACCTCTTCGTCATTGGCGGCGGCTCGGGCGGCGTCCGGGCAGGCCGCATCGCGGCCACCCATGGCACGCGTGTCGCGGTCGCCGAGGAATATCGCTATGGCGGCACCTGTGTCATTCGCGGCTGCATCCCGAAGAAGCTATTCGTCTATGCCGCGCATTTCCGCGAGGATTTCGCGGATGCGGCCGCTTACGGCTGGGATCTGCCGGGCGAGCCATCCTTCGACTGGCGCCGGTTGATCGCCAACAAGGACAAGGAGATCGAGCGGCTCTCGGGGCTCTACCGCAAGGCCCTGACCAGTGCCGGCGCCGACGTGTTCGAAGGCCGCGCCAGGTTGGCCGATCCGCACACGATCGATCTCGACGGCCGGCATTTCACCGCCGGCACGATCCTGATCGCGACCGGCGGGCGGCCGCAGCGGCCGAACCATCCCGGTTCCGAGCTCGGCATCACCTCGAACGAAGCGTTCCATCTGGAACGCCTGCCCGAGCGCGTGCTGGTGGTTGGCGGCGGCTATATCGCGGTAGAATTCGCCGGCATCTTCAACGGGCTGGGATCGAAGACGAGCCTTGCTTATCGCGGCGAGCAGATCCTGCGCGGATTCGACAGGGACCTGCGCCATTTCCTCGCGGCCGAGCTCGGCAAGAAGGGGATCGAGATCAGGCTGGGCGCGACCATCAAATCGTTGACGCGCGACCGCCAGGCGATCGCCGTCGAGTTCGCCGACGGCCGGCGAGATCTGGTCGATCAAGTGCTCTATGCCACCGGCCGCATCCCCAACACCGAGGGGCTTGGCCTCGAAGCCGCCGGTGTCAAGCTCGATGAGCAGGGCGCGGTGGAGGTGGATGGGGACTCGCGCTCGAGCGTCGCGCATATCTTCGCGGTGGGCGATGTTACGAACCGTATCAACCTGACGCCGGTGGCGATTCGCGAGGGGCATGCCTTCGCCGATACGGTTTTCGGCAAGAAGCCTTGGCGCATGAACCATGACACGGTGCCGTCGGCGGTGTTCAGCCAGCCGCCAGTCGGGACGGTGGGCCTGAGCGAGGAGGTCGCGCGCGGGCGCCACGGCGCCCTCGATATCTACAAGGCGAGCTTCCGGCCCCTGAAGCACACCCTGACCGGTCGTGAGGAGCGCACCTTGATGAAGCTCGTGGTCGATCGCGCGAGCCAGCGGGTCTTGGGTGCCCATATGGTGGGCGCCGATGCGCCGGAGATCATTCAGGCGATCGCGATCGCGGTGAAGATGGGCGCGACCAAGACCCAGTTCGATGCCACCGTCGCCCTGCATCCGACCGCGGCCGAAGAGTTCGTGACCCTGCGCACGCCGGAGCCCGATCCCAAGGCCTAACCCCCTCTACTGGGCCGGCAGCGATCTCGATAAAATTCAACGATCTCAAACGATAAAGCCTTGTGGCGGCGTCCGCGACCAGGGGCCCAGGTCGCTCTGACCCGGTGGTCAATTAACGGTCGCCGGGGGGTTGGTTGAAATGCCCCGCCCGAGGGCGTATATGCGGGGGCCTTGCTCGGGATGGGGGCAGGAAAGGAACCTTGATGACCACGAAGTGGGTGCCCGATGGCTGGCGATCCAAGCCGATCAGCCAGGTGCCGGAATATCCGGACCCGGCCAAGCTCGACGATGCCGAGCGCCGGCTGCGTGCGTTCCCGCCGTTGGTCTTCGCGGGCGAAGCCCGGCGCCTGACCGAGCGGCTGGGCGCCGTCGCCGAGGGAAAGGCTTTCCTGCTGCAGGGCGGCGACTGTGCGGAAAGCTTCGCCGAATTCAACGCCAACAACATCCGCGACACCTTCCGCGTCATGCTGCAGATGGCGGTGGTGCTGACCTTCGGCGCCGCCTGCCCGGTGGTGAAGGTCGGTCGCATGGCCGGCCAGTTCGCGAAGCCGCGCTCGGCCCCGACCGAGACCATCGACGGCGTCGAGCTGCCGAGCTATCGCGGCGACAACATCAACGGCATCGAGTTCACGGCCGCGGCCCGCCGCCCGGACCCCGAGCGGCTGGTGCAGAGCTACAACCAGTCGGCCGCGACCCTGAACCTGCTGCGCGCCTTTGCGCAAGGCGGTTTCGCCGACCTGCACAAGGTCCATCGCTGGAACCTCGATTTCGTCTCCGACAGCGCGCAAGGCCATCGCTATGCCGAGTTGGCCGACCGGTTGAGCGAGACGCTGGACTTCATGGCGGCCTGCGGGCTGACCGGCGAGACCACGCCGCAGATCCGCGAGACCGAGTTCTTCACCAGCCACGAGGCGCTGTTGCTCGTCTATGAGCAGGCCTTGACGCGTGTCGATAGCCTGACCGGCCAGTGGTACGACTGCTCGGCCCATATGCTGTGGATCGGCGATCGCACGCGCCAGCCCGATGGCGCCCATGTCGAGTTCCTGCGTGGCGTGCAGAACCCGATCGGGCTCAAATGCGGGCCCAGCATGTCCACCGACGATCTGCTGCCGCTGATCGAGATCCTCAACCCGCAGAACATCCCGGGCCGTCTGACGCTGATCGCACGCATGGGCCACGACAAGGTCGAGGCCAAGCTGCCGGGCCTGATCCGCGCAGTCGCGCGCGCCGGAGCCAAGGTGGTCTGGTCCTGCGATCCGATGCATGGCAACACGATCAAGTCATCGACCGGCTACAAGACCCGGCCGTTCGACCGCATCCTGTCCGAGGTGCGAGGCTTCTTCGCCGTGCACCAGGCCGAGGGCACCCATGCCGGTGGCGTGCATTTCGAGATGACCGGTCAGGACGTGACCGAATGCATCGGCGGGGCGCAGGCGATCACCGACGAAAGGCTGGCGGATCGGTATCACACGCATTGCGATCCGCGCCTCAACGCCAGCCAGGCGCTCGAACTGGCGTTCCTCATCGCCGAATCGCTCAAACGCGAGCGGCTGGCCGCGGGCAAGCGCGTCGCCCAGGCTTCCTGACAGATACCGATACCCCGCTCCAACAGCGACGCGGTCATGCATCCCGAGCCCGACGAGATAGCGGCCTGGACCGACCAGTATTTCATGCGCACCAAGGAGGCGGTGGGCCGCTTCGGCGACCGGCGCGTCACCTATGCGGTCTTCATGCGCCGGCCCGTGGTTTCCGCGCCGCGCCTGGCCGTCGAGTGGCTCGAAGGCATGGCCAAGGCGCGCGGGACCGAGTTCAAGATCGAGATCAATTACACGGAAGGGCGCTGGGTCGGCGCCGGCGAACCGCTGCTCTATCTCGGCGGCTCGCTGTTCCATCTCTGCGATCTCGAGACCATCTTCCTGCAGAAGCTGGGGCCAGCCTGCGTCGCCGCCTTCAATGCCTACACGATGTGCGCCGACTTGCCGAAGGTGGCGTTTCTTGCCATGGATGCGCGCCATTGCGCCGGCCTCGAGATGGCCGAGATCATGGCCTATGCCGCCAGCGTCGGTTCCGCGCGGGCAAGGCGCAAGGTGAACGCCAAGGGCTTCATCGGCAATGCCACCACCGCGACCGCGCACTATTTCGGCCTGACGCACGGGCTCGGCACCATGCCGCATGCCTTCATCGGCTATGCGGGCTCCACCTTGCGCGCCGCCGAGATGTTCCATGAGAGCTTTCCCGACCAGGACATGACCGTGCTGGTGGACTATTTCGCGCGCGAGGTCACGGATGCGCTCGCCGTCTGCCGGCGCTTTCCCGAGCTCGCCGAGGCGGGCCGGCTCGGCGTGCGCATCGATACGCCCGGGAGCCGCTTCGTCGAAGGGCTCGATCCGCCCGCCTCCTACGCCGCGCTGGAGCGCCATGCGCCGGCCGCGATCCGCGGCTATCGCAGCGAAGCCGAGCTTCGCTATCTGGTCGGCGCCGGCGTATCGGCGGCCGCCTGCTGGCATGTTCGAGACGCGCTGGACAATGCGGGCTTTCCGAAGGTCAAGCTGGTGGCCTCTTCGGGGTTCGATCCCGCCAAATGCAAGGTCATGGCCGACGCCAAGGCGCCGATCGACGTGATCGGCACCGGCTCCTATCTGCCGCAGCGTTGGCCCGAGACCTACGCGACGGCCGACATCATCGAATATGACGGCAAGCCGATGGTGAAGGTCGGCCGCGAGTTCCTGCTGCGCAGATAAGAAGACCAAAGCAACGACAAGGGATGGACGGCCGCCAAGCTGGCCGGCAAGCATGTTTGGAAGGGCCTACCTCAAGCGCCTGAAGCGCCTCGTCATTGGCGCACCTCGGAATCCACTGGCGAGTCACCATCGCGAAGGCATGCTGCTGGCCGCCTTCCTGGCCTGGATCGGGCTGGGCGCGGACGGGCTTTCCTCCGCGAACTACGGTCCCGAGGAAACTTTCCTGGCGTTGATGGGTTACAACCATCTGGCGCTCTACCTAGCCGTGGCGACCGCGCTGACGGTCATCGTCATTTGCCTCGGCTATATCCAGGTCATCGAGCTCTTTCCCCAGGGCGGCGGCGGCTACCGCATCGCCTCGGTGCTGCTAGGGCCCCGCGCCGGCCTCGTATCGGGCTCGGCGCTGATCGTCAATTTCATGCTGACGATCGCCATCTCGATCGCGAGCGGCGTCGACGCGCTCTTCAGCTTGCTGCCGGTCGAATGGCAGCCTTGGAAGCTGCCGGTCGAAATCGTCATCACATTGGCCCTCCTGGTCGCGAACTTGCGCGGCATCAAGGAGGTCGTACTGGTGCTGATGCCGATCTTTCTCGGTTTCCTGATCAGCCATGGCGGGCTGATCGTCATCGGCATGGCGCTTCATGCAAGCCGCCTCCCGACCCTTGTCCCGGACACGGTTCTTGAAACGCGCAACCTGGTCGGCAGCATCGGCTTGCCGGCAATGTTGGCTATCGTCTTGCAGGCCTTCGCGCTCGGCGGCGGCACCTATACCGGCATCGAGGCCGTCTCCAACAATGTTCATATCCTCAAAGAGCCGCGGGTTCGCAGCGCCCGCTGGACCATGGCCTATATGGCGACCTCGCTGGCCTTCACCGCCGGCGGTCTGATCGTCCTCTATCTGCTTTGGTCGGTCGTGCCCGAGCATGGTCGCACGCTCAATGCTGCGACGTTCCGGCTCATCCTCGAGCATCTTCTGGGGGCGGATTCGCCGGCGCTCCAGGTGGTCATGCTGATGACGTTGGCGTTTGCGGCAGGCCTGCTGTTCGTCGCCGCCAATACCGGCTTCCTCGGCGGCCCGGCGGTGCTTGCCAACATGGCGGCCGACCGCTGGGTCCCCCACCAGTTTTCGCAATTCTCGAACCGGCTGGTGACGCAGAACGGCGTGCTGATGATGGGCCTCTCCGCCGTGGGCGTGCTGATCCTGACGGGCGGCCAGGTCAGCGTCATCGTCGTCCTTTACAGCATCAACGTTTTCATCAGCTTCACCTTGAGCTTCGCGGGCCTCCTGGTGCATTGGCTGGTCGAGCTGCGCCATGGCCGTCCGCGCATCGGGCGGCTGCTCTTATCGATCCTCGGCACGGTCGTCACCGGCGGCATCCTCGGCGTCACGATCTACACCAAGTTCACCCAGGGCGCCTGGATGACGATCCTGATCACGGGGCTCGTCATCGGCCTCTGCCTGATGATCCGCCAATATTACGAGGATCATCGCCGCCAGATGGCCAAGGTCGATGCGCTCTTCGCCGCGACCGCGCCGGGCGGGCCGGTCGACAAGCCGCCGCCGCTCGATCCGGCCAAGCCGACGGCTGTGTTCCTCATCGGCGCCAACACCGGTGCGGGCATGCATACGCTGTTGACGGCGCGCAAGCTCTTCGGCGAGCGTTTCAAGAACTACATTTTCCTGCGCGTCGGCGAGATCGATTCCGCGAGCTTTCGCGGCGAGGATGCGCTGAAGCAACTCGAGCAGGAGGTGAAGGCGAGCCTCGATCAGTTCGTGAACTATTGTCAGCGGCGAGGCATGGCGGCCGCCGGCTATTATCGGCTCGGCGCCGACGTGATGGCCGAGCTCACGCAGCTCAGCGACAAGGTGCTCGCGGAGTATCACGACTGCGTCTTCCTCGCTTCCAAGCTGCTGTTCCAGCGCGAGAACCTGGTGACGCGGCTGCTGCACAACCAGACCGCGCTCGCGATGCAGCGCGAGCTCCACATGCGTGGCGCGCCGATGTTGATCCTGCCGATGAAGGTGTGAGCGAGGCAAGGTCGCCCTCACGCTCCTCATTCACGGCCTCAGGGGAGTTGGGGATTGGGCCGGCGCGGCCGCCATCGGCTGGCGGCGGAACTATCGCGCCATCTCACGCGGCCTCTCGGATTCGCTCTCGAACTTGGCGGTCAGGAGAATCCGCGTGGTGGCGCTCAGATGCGCGGATAGCAGCGCCACTGCCTTGTCGGCATCGCGTGCCAGTGCCGCGCCGACGATGCGTTGATGTTCTTCGCCGATGTTGCGCGTCTGCGTCGTGAGCGGAACCGAGAGGCGGCGATAGCGCTCGCTCTGGTCGTAGAGCTGGCCGCGCAGGCGAAGCAGCCAGGGGCTGTCGCAGCCATCGGCGAGTGCCGTGTGGAACGCGGCATGCGCCTCGGCCCATTCGTCGTTCGATCGAGCCGGATCGGCGGCGGCACGCTCGGGCGTGCGAGAGAGGCGATGGAATGCCGCCACCAGCCGCGCCTCCCAATCGACATCGCCGACCTCGATCGCGCGCCGGAGGCAGAGCCCCTCGATCTCGATGCGCACCTGGGTCAGGTCCTGCAGATCGGCCCGCGAGATGGGCGCGGCGCGAAATCCGCGTTGCGGTTCGGCGACGACCAGACCCTCCGACGTCAGACGCGACAAGGCCTCGCGAATGGCACCGAGGCTGACCGAAAGGCGGTTGCAGAGCTCCTGGATCTTGAGGCGGCTGCCCGGGAGGATGCGGCAGGCGAGGAGATCGGCGCGTAGTTGCTCGTACGCGCCTTGGGTGAGGTTCACTGGAGCATCCCGGGCCACTTGCACGCCTCAGCATTGACGACTAAGAATGAACTCTCGAATAATATATTATCTATGTCGAATTGCTTCTGTAACATAAAAATATATTATTTGTTGAAGGACGCGTATCCGGGGTGCAGGGTCGGACCCAGGGATCGACGAGGTCACAGGGGAGGCGGGCGTGCGGTTTGCGACCTTTCGGTCACAAGGTCGGATGGGGCTGGCGGCGGCCTCCGCGAGCAGCCAGCGCCGCGGGCTACACGGCGGGGATCAGTCACCCGACAGTGGTTTCCTGCGGTCCGCCTGTCCGTCTATTTACGCGCGGCTCTTCTCCCAGATGATCGGCCATCGCGCGCAAGCCGCCGCCTTTCATGAGGCATGGCGATGTTTGCGAGGGGGAGGCCGAAGATGTCGGCGTCTTGCGCAATCCGGTGGCCGATGACATCGGCGCCGCCGCGGCACTGCCTGCCGTGGCGAACGGTTGAGGAATCAGAGAGCGGAGCCTCTCGCCCTAGGACAGGAGAACCCCATGAACCGAGTCTTGTTCCGCAATGCCATGGTCTGGGACGGCAGCGGCGCCAATTCCTTTCCGGCCGATGTGCTAGTCGAGGGCGACCGTATCCGGACGGTCGCGCGCGGCGTCGGCCAGCTCTCGGCTGACGGTGCAACTGCCATCGATTGCCGCGGCCTCACACTGCTGCCGGGCCTGGTCGAGGGCCACGCGCACATCTCTTTCGGCGGTGCCGTCAACGATTCCGACCTCGGCAACATCCCGCCGGAAGAGCATGTGCTCTTGACAATGCGCAACGCTAAGACGCTGCTCGATCACGGCTTCACCAGCGCCTACAGCGCCGCGAGCTCGAAGCTGCGTCTCGACGTCGTCATCCGAAACGAGGTCAATGCCGGGCGTCTGCCGGGTCCGCGCATTCGTGCCTGCAGCCCCGAGATCACCGTGACCGGCGGGTTGGGCGACGAGCGCAAGCAGCATATGTACTACGAAAGCTTCGGCATGATCGCCGACGGCCCCGACGAGATCGCGCGCGCCGTGCGGCTCTGCTGCCGTGAGGGCGTCGACAATATCAAAGTCAATATCTCCGGCGACGATCTAGGTCCGAAAGCGCATGGCGGCGTGACCGTGATGCGCGAGAACGAAGTCGCCACGGCGGTCGCAGTTGCGCGCGATTTCGGCAAGAAGATCAATTGCCATGCCCGCGCCGCGGCCTCGGTCAAGCGCGCGGTGAAATGCGGCATCGACGTGATCTATCACTGCGAATCCGCCGACGAGGAAGCGCTCGACATGTTGGAGTCGGTCAAGGACAAAATCTTCGTCGGCCCCGCCATCGGTATCATCTATGGCACGCTCTATGAGGGCGAGCCCTGGGGCTTCACTCGCGAGATGGCGATCCATATCGGCATGCAGCGGGTCATCGACGACAGCTTCAAGGTCTACAGCGAGCTGCGCAAGCGCGGCGTGCGGGTGCTCATCGGTGGCGACTACGGTTTTGCCCAGTCGCCGCAAGGCACCAACGCGCGCGACTTGAAGCATTTCGTCGATCTCTTGGGATACACGCCGAGCGAGGCGCTGCAATGCGGCACCCGCATCGGCGGCCAGGTCATGGGCATGGGCCATGAGCTGGGGCAGGTGAAGGAGGGCTTTATCGCCGATCTGCTGCTGGTCAACGGCGATCCGCTCAAGGATCTGGCCATGATGGTGC
>Ga0335084_10001882_pt1 | contig 19910 bp, 16 predicted proteins | sample Lox_Sample_44_FD_206721 | JGI IMG/M metagenome (GOLD analysis project Ga0335084, IMG submission 206721) | Soil microbial communities from Loxahatchee National Wildlife Refuge, Florida, United States - Lox_Sample_4.4 | ecosystem: Environmental > Terrestrial > Soil > Wetlands | place: USA...
AGGATTGCGGCTCAAAGAAGTTCAGCCACCAACGAATTACAGTCCTGGTTACGCATTTAGCTCGCCAAAAACGTAGCACCGGCAAATCACTGAATTGCAGGAGATATGGGTGGGCATCGGGCTGGAGATCGGTGCCCGCATTGCGGCAGTGCCCTCGAAAGGTCAGGACAGCCGGCGGGCGTAGTGCGGGTGAGCGGCCCAACCGCATTGCGGCAATTCGAACAACATCAGTCTCTACCACGAGGCAATTACATCAACCGCATAGCAGAGCGGCATTGGCACAAGACGTGCGCTCACCCGGGATGGGAGAGCGGAACAGAGCGTCTCGAGGACCAATCCAATGTTTCGTGCAGAAATCCAGTGGTTAGCGAGCGGTCCAACTTTGAAGATGGAAGGCAAGCTTGTGGGTGACTGGGCAGAGGAAGCGATGTCGCTGCTCACAAAAGACGCGGTACCGCAGGAGCTGATCGTCGATCTCACCGACGTGAGCTATATCGATAGCCTGGGCGAGGAGTTTCTGAAATGGTTGGGTCGTGTCGGCTCAGCTTTTGTTCCCGGAAATGTCTATACATCGGGCATTTGTGAACAGCTAAATCTGCGGCTCCTGGAGAATGGATCTGCGCTGCCCAAGCAACCCTGCGAAAATAGCGAGGAAAGCATCAAAATCAAAGCATCTTGTTCGCTTTTGTAGTACATGGCTATTACCGCGCGTTCAATCCATCTGTTGCCGGTTTGCACGTGCAAATGCGACGCGGAAAGGCGGCGCGCCTACTGCTGGTATAGAGCTTTACTAATACCCAGGCGCCTCATTTTGTTCTGGAGAGTCGTGCGTTTCAATCCGAGCCGTTCGGCCGCTCCCCCATTGCCTGCTATTCGTCCTGAGCAGGCTCTCAAAGCGTTAATGATTGCAGAGGATTCCGCTTGTCGAAACGTAGAGGGAGTTCCGACGGCAACAATGGTTTCGGATTCAGTGGCAAGCTCGTTCAGCGGCACCTCTAATTCCTCGCCGCGCGTGAGAATGACAGCTCGCTCGATGAAGTTTGCCAGTTCCCTGATATTCCCCTTCCACGGACAGTTGGTTAGCATCTCCATTGCGCGTTTGGGAATGGACGTGATCTGTCTCCGCATCCGCCCCGCGACCTTTGACACAAAGTAGCTCACCAGGAGTGGGATATCCTCGCGCCTTTCGCGCAGCGGCGGGATCTCAATCGGGAAAACGTTGAGTCGGTAGAACAGATCCTCGCGGAACATCTCCTCCCGAATCATGGCCGGAAGATCGCGATGGGTGGCGGCAATGAGCCGCACATTGACCTGGATCGTCTTCGAGCTTCCGAGCCGCTCGAACTCCTGCTCCTGGATGGCACGCAATAGTTTCGGCTGGAGTTCCAGGCTGATGTCTCCGATCTCGTCCAGAAACAGTGAGCCTCTGTCCGCCAGTTCGAAGCGGCCCTTTCTTTGCATCAGGGCTCCAGTGAAGGCCCCCCGCTCGTGCCCGAACAGCTCACTTTCCAGCAATCCCGAGGGAATGGCGGCACAATTTACACGCACGAACGCGTGCGCGCGCCGGACGTTGAGGTTGTGAATGGCCTGTGCAATCAGTTCTTTTCCGGTGCCCGTCTCTCCGTGAAGCAGGACGGTGGAATCCGTTGGCGCCACGATCGCGACTTGTTCCAAGACTTTCCGCAGTGCGGTGCTCTTGCCAACAATGCCTTCGAAGCAGGACTCAGAGTTGAGCTCTGGTTCGAAACGAAGTTGCTGGTCGTTGGTTCCGCTCCCCTTGACCAGGGCATTTGCTGCGAGGCTTCCGAGGTCGGTGAAATCCATAGTCGCGCACGCCATACTCTCCTCCTTCAACTTTTACACTTGCCGTGCTTTGCAAACCTTCATACGAACAGTCATGACTAACAGAGAGACATCCTCTCTTCGTTCCCGTAGTCTTCGGCGCCCTGAAAAATTGGTTGCAGACGTGGCGCGTGATGGCACGGTTCCAAGTCGGGATAGTTTGGGAAGATGGCTCGCAACAGTTTTTCCGAATCTTCCAGACGGACAAAGCCGGTTTGTGTGGGAATGAACGTCATATGTACTCTCAATCGGCAAAAGGCACACGGTCTCTAAGCCGATCTCTTCGTCTGTGGGCAAAACTCGATGATTTTGCCGAGTTGGAACTGGGCCCCCGTCCTCAACGGTTTCCGAAAGTTTTTGGGTATGTAAAACTCAATTACTTTTGCCATTGACATCTCCTTGACCTCTGTTGGCGGGGCTGAAATCTACTTCACAATTGCGGTCCGAACCGCGAAACTGTTCATCCTCGCGATATACGATCTCTCGTCCGCTTTGGTCCCATTGGATTACCGTTATATGCGTCTGCCCCTGATCGCCGATGCGAACGCGGACTGATATGCGGTCTTCCATAAGGCGGCCTCCGTTTCTTTGATCAAACACGCCCACATTGTGCAACGGGTTGCGTTTGCGGACAGCCCCACATGGGGGCAAATCGCAAACTCGTGAGGGGACGAATGTCACCCTCTTCTGAGTCAAGAAAGTTGGTGGTATAGGGGGGCCTAACGAGAGTGAGATCTGGTCTTGCGGGGCGGAGCTTCGATGCGCTTCCACCCGAAAAGGCGAGCATCGATGGACCAGAGACCGGGTCCTAACATTGCGAGAGACGCAGCGGCGGTTCCTAACAGCAGCAACACCCATTTGTCTCCCGCTAACGTAAGCATCTTCCAGACTTCAATCAATGCTATGGAAACTCCCACAATTGGAGTCCATAAGCCCAGGATTAGCAGTATTCCCGCTCCCATCAGGAGCACGGCGGGAATTGTCACATTCATCGGTGGTAGATCGTTCCACGGCCTCAAGCCCGTGCGCACAATCAGCGCAGAGCCGATAACCACACGCATGAGAAGCAATCCTGCGCCAGGCCAACCGCCGGCGAACGTTGAATATAGTCGTCGCAATGCCGCACCTTTCCGTACACAACTAGACTCCCTCGTTTCGGGGCCGATCGAAACCCCAAAAAGGGTTTTGAGCGTCACTCTTTAGAGTTCTGGATTTTGCTGAGGTAGGCGGGCAAAATGGTGGAACCTACAGCTCTAGGATTCCTCTCTTCAGGCCAATCATTGCGGCGTGGGTGCGATCGTTGGCGCCCAGTTTAGAAAGAATGTTCTTGACTCGACTCTTAACGGTTTCCTCGGTGATTGCAAGTTGATCCGCAATCTGCTTGTTCGCCTTCCCAGCCGCGATCAGTCTCAAGACAAGGATCTCTGCCGGAGTCAGCGCGTCATCCGTCGCATGCTCGGCTATCTGGTACGACGCCTCAGGGGAAAGGGCCTTCTTTCCAATATGGACGGTGCGGATTGTCTCCAGTAATTCCTTGTGCAACGTATTCTTGAGCAGGTAGCCTTGAGCGCCAGCCTTGAGCGCACGCAGAATTTGCGTATCACCTGCGTATGTCGTCAGCACAATCACTTTTGCGTCGGGGAACTCATTGCGAATTGCAATGAGCGCATCGATGCCGTTCATTTCCGGCATCTGCAAGTCCATGAGCGTCACGTCGGGATGGTGCGTCCGGAATTGCAGAATGGCGTCGCGTCCGTTGGATGCCTCGCCCACCAAAACCATATCGGTTTGAATGCCGACCAGACCGGCGATCCCCTGGCGCACGACTGGATGGTCGTCAACCGCGAGAATTCGAATTTGCGGCATGCCGGCGCCCATGAGTTCCTACTTCACACCTTTGGCTTTCGTGAAAACCACGAACGTCTCGGTCCTGTCCCGTAGGCAGCGCTGGCGGGAACGCGCAGTTCCACTTCCGTCCCAGCATCGGCTTCGCTCCAAACCACTAGCCTGCCTCCGATCAGAGTGGCACGTTCCCGCATCCCGGGCAAGCCGAAATGTCCTTCGCTGGCTTGTCTGGAGAGAATTGCGGGATCAACGCCTTTTCCATCGTCCCGCACGCGCAATCGGAACTGCTCACTGTCATAACGGATTTCAACCTCGACCTGCCGTGCTTGCGAGTGGCGGAAGGCGTTCCGCAGCGCTTCGGCAGCAATCTTGTAGGTCTCGTCTCGAAGAATGGGATGCAGATTTCGCGCCTCGCCCTCGACGGCGACTCGGAATGCAGGCCGGTGGTTGGCTGGGCCGGGTCCGAGTTCTTGGCCCAGAGTGCTTATGGCCAGCGCGAGATCATTGCTTTGTACTGTGGAATCCCGCAATCCCTGCACCTCATCCCGGGCTTCGGTGATGAAGTCCGCGGTCTGGTCGATCGCATTGTCGAGCTTCTGTTTCGCCTCCTGCGGGCGATCCGGCAGCAACTGGGAAACGGTTTGGAAGCGGAGCAACAACCCGTGGGCGCTTTGCAGCAAAGTGTCGTGAAGGTCCCTTGCAATCCGTGTACGCTCGCTGACGCGGGCCTCCAGGGTCATGCCGAATTCATGGTGCAGCTGCCGTATACGCAACTGATAGGCAGCCCACAGGAATGCCACAAACGCCAGCCCGCACAGCGCGCGAAACCAGTTCGTCTGGTAGTACGCTGGGGCAACCGAGAACTCTAGCGTGTCGCCTTGCTCATTCCAAACCCCGCTGTTGTTGGCAGCAAGTACCCGAAACCGATAGGTTCCCGGCGAAAGGTTCGTGTACTGTGCTTGGCGTACGTTGACCACTTCTCTCCAGTCGTGATCCTGGCCCTCCAGCTTGTACTTGAAATGAGTCTTCTCCGGCGCAGCAAGGCTTAGCGCGGTGTAGTCGATCTGGAGATCGCGAACCCGCGGCGGCAAGCTTACCGTGGAAGCTTCTGCGCCCGGGAGGTTTTGCCAATAAGACTGGCTGTCGGCGATGATTTGTTCGATGTGCACCGGTGCTGGGATTCTGTTGAAAGCCAGATGATGTGGGTCGGCGACTTGGACGCCTTCTCCCGTCAGAAACCACAGTTTGCCGTCGGTGGACTTTACAGCAGTGGGACCGAAAGAACTTGGTGCAACCGAGCGAAGCCTGACGCCGTCCGCCGGATCCCAGACCGTGGTCTGAACCCTGCGGCTCGGATCGGCAATCCATGCGTCCAAATCGCTCCGGGCGATCCGAACGAGGCCGCAGCCCGTGTATAGCCAGAAAGACCGATCGTCATCCTCCATCGTCCAGTGAATCGTGTCGCAGGGCAGGCCATTCCTCGTGGTGAGTGTCGTGACGCGATTGTCTTTAATCCGGCTCACCCCGCCTTCCTCGGTCGCGGCCCACAGCGCTCCATCGCGATCGAGTCGAAGGGCTGGGACATGGCCCTTGCCCAGCCCATTCGCGGCAGTGTACGAAGCGCGGACCTGACCATCCTTGAAATACAACACGCCTCCGTCAGTCCAGAATGAAAGCCAAACGCCGCCTTGCTCAGAATGGAAGAGTACAGCCTTGGCTTGCTCGTGGCGTCCCAGCGCTGCCCAAGGGAAGTGCTCGACCAAACGTCCATCCCGCATGTGGGAGAGGCCTTTGTTGCCGGAAAGCCAAAGGTTCCCCGCCGTGTCCGCCGTGATGGAATAGACTTCTGTGCTGGGTACGCCGTTGACCGCGACAAACCTGCCGTTCTTTAAATAGGCAAGCCCATGAGCCGTAAACACCCAAATCTGCCCCTGAGAGTCCTGAAACAGAGACTGGGCGAAATCATCCGGCAGTCCGCTTGCTTTGCGGAAAATTGTAGCGTGTCCGTTCTGCCACCTTGTCAACCCATCGTGTGCTCCAATCCAAATGCTCCCATCGTTGGCTGCGAGCACCGACTGAGTAGCATCGCTCGACAAACCTTGTTTTGCCGAAATCGTAGTGACCGGCAGTTCTCGAAAGCGGTCGAGTCCTCCCGTGGTGGCTACCCAGACGTTGCCTTCACGATCCTCGAACAGGCTGAGGACGACGTCGCTTGAAAGCCCTTCTGATTTGGTAAATACCTCGCTCCGGCCCTGATGTACGTGAATGAGGCCACGCTCCACGGTCCCGATCCAGAGGCCTCCATCGCGGTCGCGCAGCAGTTTGTTTGAATTGAGATCGTGGTCGCGGAGCGTTTGATCCGAATGGATTGCGTCTCGAATCGGATACGATTGGACTCGGTCGCCAATGACCCGCTTGAGTCCTGCTCCGTTCACGGCGATTATCACGTGTCCATCGTCGGCTTTGCTTAGGTCACTGATGCGCATTCCTGGTGCCGCGTAATGCCTTGGAAGACCTGGTTTCCATCGCCATACTCCGGATTCTGCACCCGCCCAGAGAGTGCCTGAGCTGTCCTCACACAAGCCCCAAACAAATGAGCCGAACGCGCCATTCTCGTCGAAGCATTGAGCACGGTCGCCTCGGATTGCACACAGCCGGCCTGTGGGAGTGCCGGGTGCGCCGCCCAGTATGCCAGCCCACACGGTTCCCTCGTGATCCTCGAGCAGCGACGTTACGAAGTGTGCGCCAACCTCCGGGTACCGGGTCAGCTTGCTGCCATTCCAGCTTACGAGGCCGGCAAAAGTGCCAATCCAAAGAGTGCCGTTGCGCGTTACTAACAGGCTGTAAGGCTGGCTGGGAAGACGCTGACCCGCTGGTGGTTCCCAAGCGCTACGGCGGATGCCGTCGAAGCGAAACAAACCGAATTCGCCACCCAGCCACAAATACCCGTCGGGGGTCTGCGCCATTGCGTAGACATTGCCGAGAGAGAACCCGTCCCTCACGGTCCAGGCGGTATGCGCGTACTGGGTGATCTCCAGCGATGGGTCGAGCGCAAAAACGGGGGCAGGCGCGAGCAGAACACTGACAGTGCTGATCGTAATGAGCGCAGCCAGAGCGGTTTTCATTTGCGACTCGCGTCTCTAGTAAAAGGGCCAAGCAAGCGAACACGGGGAATGTTGAAGAAGAGAGTATGCCACTCCTTGGCAAACTACGGTAGCGCTCAGGGCCGCGCCTGTCGGTTATTGGGCAAGCCGGCCTTGTGGTCCCCCTCTGTGTGGCCCACGTGCGGCGTTCTTGGGGTGCCGCTGTCCAAGCAGGTGCTGGGTCAAAAGCGCACTCAGCGACCACGAATGGATGGAGTGTGTTTCGCACGTATGAAGAAGCCTAATGACAGGCAGCATCGTCCTGGAAGGTACCGCCGCCGAACATCTGTGCCAGAAATTGACCGCAATGGATGATCTTCTGGGCGTCCGGATCGTCCTTGAGCGGGTTTTCCGACGTCGACAGGTCGGCCGCTCTCAACGAATTCCGAGCGTCAACAAAGCTCTCGGCCCAGGCCTGCAAATTGTTGAACTCATTGCTCAGCAACTCGAGCCCGAGGTGGTCATCATCCGTCGATGCAGCGGCCGAGGCCAATGCGACGCTATCGGCAGCTCGCCCCTGGTACGCACGAATCGTGGTTCCTGCCATGGCCTTCCCCACCGGATACCCATTCTGAACGATCACCTGCACCATCCCGCCCCATTCTCTGATGGATGCCATCGCCTCTATCGCGGACTTCATGAACGCGGGTGAAAATCCCGGCTTCGTAGCGGTGTCGCCGGCCGGACCCGAAGCGTGGCCCGGCGCCAGTGTCAGAATGATTCGGTTCTCCTCAAAGCTCAGAGAACCTTTTGTGATTCGTGCCAGGTCCTGGACATCTACAAACACACGTCCATGGTTTCGAATGACCGTCGCCTGCCCCTGGTAGCCCTGCACCGCGAGCGTTTCTCTCTGGACCTGCACTTGCGCCAGTGCGATGACTGTCGACATCAGTATTGCTCCGACTATCACGCGGCGCTTCATGTTGCTGAACATCGAGTGCTCCTGGATGAGAATCGCGGTCGAAGACCGCGTGCCTCATTGCTGAGGCGGTTCTGCCACGTTATCTCGTTGCCCGGCGTACTTTGCCTGTGTGAGCGGAGGAAGTGAGGACTCGACCTGCATATCCATAAGCAAGTCGACACGACGATCCAATTGAAAGAACTCCGTCACAGTAAGAGCCGGAAGAACTTTGTTGAACTTCTTGTAGTACCTCTTCTTCAACGTGGCCAGACGAGAGTCGTACTCGAACATTTGCTCGGCCATCGCTTTGGCTTCGGCGTCGGTCAACGTCGGGTACTTCTGGCTGTACTCCTTGATGACGGCAACGCGACCGTCATCCAACCTGGATCGGTCGTACTCATATTGTTGATAGATCTGCCAGAACGCCGCGGCTTCCTTGTCGCTGAAGTTCATCGCTCGCGTGATGATGGTGGCTCGGTCCGCCCGCATGTTGGCCCTCGCAACCTCAATAGCCGAGTCGATGCTGGGCGCCTGATCTTGAGCACGGCCGAAAGGGCAAAGTACGAGCATCGCAAACGAAATCATGAGTAATGCAAAATTCTTTATCATTGATTGATCTCCTAGGCCGCTTGCTTCGTGTCATTGCTGGCGCAGCGGCGCAGTGCGCTTGAGACATTGTTGTGAACGGCTCCTCGAGAAAACCGGAAGCAATGCACCAGATTATTCAGGCACGCCAGTTGCCGAACTCTCTCGGATCAAATCGTGTCTTATGTTGCGGCTCTGCAATAAACCTGGTTCCGCACGACCATACCGTGACCCGCAACGGGCACTCAGACCTCATCTGGTCACATCCTGGGTCCGATTCGAAGATGTCTTGTTCCGGTGCATAACCGTATTCGCGGGGTCCTATTCGCCAGGGGAGGTCTCTACTGCCGCATCTAGCTTCGCGGCTATTGTGCTCGGGCCCTCAGCCTTCTTCATAACAATCATGCACATGGCCCCAATCCCTGCCCAGAAGATGGTGCGCGCACGCCGGCACAGTGCCAGTGTCAATCCAGCAGTGCCCGTCACGCCAAAGATCCTGGCGATCAGCATATTTCCAGCTTCAAAGGTCCCGAAGTTACCCGGATTGAGCGCGCCCACGAGGTTGATCACCTTGTTCAGCGCTTCCACGATGAAAGCCCCACCTATGGCGACTCTTGCTCCCAGAAATTGCAGGATGATGTAGACCTCGAGGACTGCCAGCATGTGCCAGAGCAGATTGAAGAGCAATGTTGCCCAGAACGCGGCTGGTGCTTCATCACGAAAGCTCAGGAGGTTGTCCTCTGCCGAGTCGATGATCGACTGTTTGCCGCTGATCCACGTATGAAGCCGAGGTAATCGGCCAATCGCCCGGGTTGCATGGCCCGCCAACTGCCAACGGTTTCTAACCGCCGCCGCTGCCAGTATCACGGCTGATATGAGCACAGCAACAAGCAGCACTGCGTAGACTCGCCACATGCCAGAAACTGGAGCAAGCAGTAAGGTGGCGGAGATTCCTAAAACAGTGATGAGTACGGCGGTGAAACTATGGAGAGCTCCGTCAATCGCACCGGCGGATAGGGCGTTCGATAGGGGCACTGCGCGACGCAATAGCGATATGCGCGTCCCCTCACCAATCATCTTTCCAGCGACTCCAAATTGCCCGATCCCATCCGAGATCAATTGCGCGACGAAGCTCCGGGACCAGGAAAGGCCGCTGATATCGCAGGTAAACGCCTGTCTCCAGGAACATGTCTTGGCTAGTTGTGAGAGTCCTCCCACGAGGACAACGAGAGCGAACCCCCAGCCGACTGTTTGGAGTTGTTTCCAAACGGCCCCCGGGCCGCTTCGAAAGACCAGGTAGCCCAGAAGACCCAGGCCCAGCAGAGCTGCGAAAAATCGGATAGAGAGTCGAAGAAGAGACCGTAGCCGGGGTGCAGGGCCACCCTTGCGCGCCCGGAAGATTCTGCTCCATTTCCTCTTTTTCCTCGGTATGTTTGTCTGCTGGATCTCCATAAGCGCACATTCAATAACTGCGTTATCGGCTCCCACATCGCGGTCCCCATTTCCAGTCGAGTTACGGGCCTGGACATTAAGGAACAGCAAATAGCTTGCGTCACAGGCGCTGCCAAGTTGTCTTCGCACCGATCATCTAACATCGCACAATGTTGGCGCCGTGAATGCCTTTCATCGCGTTCCGTGTGTCCACCACCAAGGATGCGTGTTTCGCGATCCGAGCGTAATCGTAATCAGAATGGTCTGTGACGATCAGCACACAGTCGTATTTGGAGACGTCTTCGGCGGGCACGCATTTCATCTGAAGATCGTATTTGCGCCCTTTGCCGATAAAAGGAAAGTAGGGATCGTTGTAACTGACTTGAGCGCCATCACCCTGGAGCAGCTCGATAATGGTCAGAGCTGGCGATTCGCGCAGGTCATCGATGTCTTTTTTGTAAGCCACCCCGAGCACCAGCAGTTTGGCGCCTTTCACAGCCTTCCCTTGTTGATTGAGAGCTTTGCTGACGCTGGAGACCACGTGATAGGGCATGGCGTTGTTGATTTCTCCAGCCAGTTCGATAAAGCGTGTCTGGAAATCCCACGCCTTCGCTTTCCACGACAGATAATACGGGTCAACCGGAATACAGTGTCCGCCCAGGCCAGGTCCGGGATAGAAGGGCTGGAAACCGAATGGCTTGGTGGAGGCAGCTTCGATGACTTCCCAAATATCCACTCCCATGCGCAACGACAGAAGCTTCAATTCATTGACCAAGGCGATGTTCACGCAGCGGTAAATGTTCTCTAGCAGCTTAGTCATCTCGGCGACAGCTGGTGAGGATACCGGGACGACTCGGTTAAAGATTGCCCCATACAGCGCCGCAGCCAGTTCAGAGGCTTGGGAATTCAGGCCTCCAACGACTTTTGGGATGTCACGACGCGCGATGCTGTCATTGCCTGGGTCCTCACGTTCCGGAGAAAAGGCGACGAAAAACTCATTTTCTCCGTTAGCCGTCGCGTCACGAGCGGCCTTTAGGCCGCAACCATTGCCTTGCTCCAGGATCGGAACAAGAACTTCCTCGGTGGTGCCGGGATAGGTCGTGCTCTCAAGAACCACTAATTGACCGGCACGCAAATGGGGCGCTATAGCGCGGGAGGTGTTGGTAATGAAACTGAGATCAGGTTCTCGATATTCGTCCAGAGGTGTGGGCACACAGATGATGATGGCGTCCATTTCGGTCAGCCTGGAAAAGTCCGCGGTCGAACAGAAACCTTGCGAGCGTGCCGCCTGGATCTCAGTAGGTGGTATTCGATAAATGTAGGATCCGCCGGAGGCGAGAGTTGCGACCTTACGCTGGTCGATGTCAAAACCCGTTACTTGAAATTTCGCTTCTGTGTAGAGCAGAGCGAGCGGAAGACCCACATAACCGAGACCGATCACGCCTATTTGTGCTTGGCGAACATCAATTCTCGTTTTCAACTCTGAGAAGAGACTGGCGGCACTGGTGGAAGTAATCATGATGATCTCCTTATTAATAGCCGGTATTCACGGCTAGTCAGCACAACGAAAAGCTGGTGTCGCAGGCTCGACTGCCGGTGTTTGCTCGGCTGCTGCCGGAGCATCCCACTTGATCAGCTTCAGATCGAGCACGAAAATCGAGTACAGCACCGGCACCAGCAGCAGCGTTACAAAGGTTGCAATCGTAAGGCCGCCAATCTGGGCATAGCAGAGAGGCTCCCAGAGCGGCCCCCCGTGAATCGCCAGCGGTATGAGTCCAAGCACAGTCGCGCCCACTGTGATCATTACAGGCCTGAGTCGCACGATACCGGCATCGAGCAGTGCTTCCCGCAAGGGCTCTCCTTTTTCGTGTGCTTCTTCGATGAAATCAAAGAGCACGATGACGTGACTGACGATTACGCCGACCAGGCTCGCGACTCCAAGGAACCCCATAAATCCGAAGGGTTGACCCATGACCACTAGGCCGGCGAGGGCCCCCGTCATCCCGTAGGGGATTGCGGCGAACACGAGAAAAGGCTTGACCGCATTTCGGAACTGAAGAACCAGTGCGATGTAGATCAGAAGTACGGAAATCGCCATGACCACGCTGAGTTCCTTAAAGCCTTTCTGCTGTTCGTCGTATTCGCCTCCGATCTCAAGGAAATAGCCGGGAGGCAGGTTCTTCTGGAACTCCTTGATTTTCGGCAGCAGCGGCGTGAGTACTTGGGACGGTAAAACGCCTGGGACCGGGAACGCGGATACCGTAACCGTCCGGAATTGATTGCGGCGTTTGATTTTCGATACCGAAATCTCCGTGGTGACGTTCGATACCTGCCTCAGCGGCACGCGCTGATTGCTGGACAAAGAGTAGACGTAGGCATTTTGCACGTCCGATAGTCCGGCCCGGTCCTCCATCCGCAAACGAACGGCGATGGGGATTTGCTTGTCAGCTTCCCTGTAGGTTGAGACCGGCAATCCACTCTGCGCCGCGGCAGATGAGAGGGCTATGTCCAGATTCGTGATGCCGGAAAGGTTGGCGCGGTCGGGGTCCACCTTCAGACGAACATTCATGGCAGGCTCTCCCCAGTCGTCTCGGACCCGGGTCGCGTTTGGCTGCGCCCGAAAGACTTCCTGGAGTTCGCCAGAGAGGCGGTGCAGGACTTCTTTTTCCGGGCCTGAAATTCGTACGGAAACGGGAATGCCAACCGGCTTGCCGGTTTCGAGCTGCCGCACATCGACCCGGGCACCCGGGACCTCACGGCTCAACGCCGTCTGCAGCGGCCCCACGAATTCGTTGGTGAAGTGCTTGTCGGAAACCTCGACGAGGATCTGGGCATAGTTAAGCTGTTGTCGCTCGGGGTCGACCGAAAACCAGAATCTAGGGCCACCGCCGCCGACAAATGTGGTCAGTGACTTCAAAACATCTTTGTCATGGTGTTCGTTTCCAAATCGTTCCGCCTCTTGCCGAATGACAGTTTCTGCCCGTCGTGTGACTGCGTCCGTCGCGCCGAGGGGAGCGTCGGGAGGAAGCCAGACATCTACGTATGAGAGGTAGGAGAGGTCTTTGGGGAAGAACTGCGGCTTCAGCATGGAAAAAAACACGCCGCCCAACACCAGAACGATAAGCGAGCCGGCGAACGTGCCCCAACGATGTCTGAGCGCGAAATCACCTACCCGGTAATACAGCGCCGGGAAGCCGTGCTTTCGCCGCTCCGACATCGCCTGCTCCAGCTGCTTGGGCGGTTTGATCAGGTAATACGCAATCAACGGCATGAAGGTAAAAGAAACAATGACTGAAGCGATCAGCGTGCAAGTCATCACAACCGGGAGGCTGTAGAGGAAGAACCCTGTATCGCCGCTCAGCATCAGGAACGGAAGGTAGGCGACGATGTTGGTGATGGTGGCAAACACGATTGCCTTCGCCAGTTTAGTCGGTCCCATCCAGGATGCGAGAGTGCGCGGAGAACCGGCGCCCAACTCGCGCTTGATCGCGTCCCCTGCCACGACAGGCATGTCTACCAACAAACCGAGAGCGATGATCAGCGTTGCGATGGAAACTTGTTGGATGTCAATGCCCAGGACGTGAACGATACCGAAAGTCATCGCCAGGGTGAGGGGTATGGACGCAGCCATAAGCATGGCCGCACGCCAATCCCAGAATCCAACCAGGGCGACGATGACGACGAGAACAATGGCCTCGTAGAGGCTACCCATTAAGAGGTTGACAAGCTCCTTCACCTGCCTCGGCTGGTCCGATGTACGGGCCACAACAAGGTCGGCAGGCAGCTGCGGGCGTACATTAGCCAGCGCCTTGTCTACCTCTGCTCCGAATTTGAAGATTTGTTCCCCGGACCGCATTTGCACTGCCAGGGTGATGGCACGATTTCGATGCCAAGTCCCGTTCGGCCCGCGTGACGTCAGGTAGTTCAGGTAGCGTGCCGGTGTCTGATAGGCGCGTGATATGTCGACAACATCACGCAAGTAAAGCGGCGCACCACTGGGCGACGATGCGAGGAGCACGTTGCCAATATCTTTCGTGCTTTTGAACTCGGCGGTTGCGTCAACCAGGACGTTTCTGGATTGGGTCTGGACGATTCCGCCTGGAGCTGTCACATTTCGCGCGTTCAGGACGTCTTTTATCTTTGTGGGCTGCAATTTCAATGCGGCCAGTCGTGCGTCCGAGTACTCCAGATAGATCTCTTCAGGCAGAACGCCCACGCGTTGGACCTTCGCCACTTCGGGCACACGTTGCAGCGTGCGTTGGACCAGGTCGGTAAAATCATCCAGTTGCCGAAACGAATACCGGTTGTTGGCCACTTCTGCAATGCGTTCTTTCGTGGATTGGGGGTCGCGAATAATAATGGGCCCCCACGCGTCGGGATGGAAGTCATATTCCTGGAGCTTCTTTTCAATGAACCGCTGTCCATAAGCGCGAATTTCGCTATCCGATTTCGCCGTCGCAAAGTCGACTCCAGAACAACTTCCCACTGACAACGAATGAACATCCTTCGCGAACCCATCCCGTTCTGCCTGTGCAGCCAGGATCACGAATGGCCGCTCAATTACCACGGGTGATACGGATGCCGGGTAGCAATACAGAACGGCGACACGTTGGCTCGTATCTCCTCGACGCTCCTTATTAATCGCGTCCCGCACACCGCGAGCACGCAATGCGATTTCAAGATCCGGAACCGTCGGACTGGCGACAGTCAGCATCAGCGCTGCCGTGTCTCCGAAGTCGCTGATCCAGGTGACAGGTCCTGCACCGTCCGGAAGGTCGGTGATTTGATTCAGTCGTTGTCCGATATCCTGAAACTCCTGCTGGGTGTTCTTGATGTTGTCTAACAGCCTGACTTGCACAACCGAAATGTTGTCCTGCGTGGTGGACTCCACTCGGTCCACCTTGCTGTTTCCAGTGATAGCTTGCTCGACCTTCCGCGTCACCAGTTGTTCGACCTTATCTGCCGAGATTCCTGGCCAGGGAGTGATGGCCAGCGCGATGCGCACAGGGATGTCAGGGTCCTTGCGCTTTGGCATGTTCATGTACCCGAACACGCCCCAGGCTAGAGTTGCGAACAACGCAACCCAGGCAATCTGCCGGTTCTTGACAAAGAATTGTGCGATGTTACGACTGTTGTTGCCGTTCTCGGCTTTCATTGAAGGACCTCTACCCGCTGGCCATCCTTAAGCAGATTGGCGCCGTTGGTGATGATGCGTTCTCCGGTTTGCAGACCGCTGACTACGGTGATTTCACTGCCATTGACCGCGCCGATGTCTACGCTGTGGAGGCGGGCGACTTCTCCGGCACTTGAGTTGGAGACGACGAACACACCGTATTTCCCGTCTTTCGCTTGCACAACTGCGGAGAGTGGCACCAGCATCTCCGAGGTTCGGCTTGCGCCGTCGGCATTTGCGAATTGCAGGGAGCCGATCATCCCAACCTTCAGCAGGTGATCGCGGTTCGGTATGGCAACTTCGACCTCGAAATTACGTGTGATCGTGTCCGCCGCCGATGACATGCGGCTGATTCGCGCGTGAAATGTGCGTGCGGGGAATGCATCGATGGCAACATCCACGGGCTGGCCTACCTTGACGGAGCGGACAACCGTATCGGGCACGCCGACGACGATTTTTACGGTGTCAGTTTTGGCCAGCGCGAATGCGGGAACGCCCGGCCCGACGAACGCTCCTAGCTCCACAGTTTTTGTGACGATGTCGCTGTCAAAGGGCGCAATCAGAGAGGTGTCGCGTAAAGCGATTTCCGCCTCGCTCGTCAAGGCCCGAGCAGATTTCAGGTGTTCCTGGCTGGCGTCGTATTGCGCGCGAGCCGAATCGAAATCGGGTTTCGTAAGGCTCTGAGTGTCATAGAGATGCGTAGCTCGATCGAAGTCGAGCTTGGCTTTCTGTGCAATAGCCTCGGCGGCGGCGGCCTGCGAAGACGCCTGGTGTACTTTGTCCTCGTATTCAGAAGACCGGATGCGGACGAGTACGGCTCCCCGGCTGACCCGATCGCCCTCCGCAATATTGCGCATCCTGCCGTCCTGGCCGCGCACTTGTTTGAGCGAAATGACATATCCGGGAATCCGGAAGCCCAATGGAACTTCCGAATCGGGGATCACTACGGCTGAGAAACGCAGGCCGTCGGCGCTGAAGCCCGCTTGCTTCTCAATGGCTTGAGCCTGCACTCCCTGTGGAGGTTGATTGAGTGGCTTATTCGAGCCACAGCCGGCCATGACGAACATCAACGAAAGTATTGCAATTGTGGTTCTCACGTTTATTCCTCTCCCATCGCGCGGCGCAAATCTGCCAGGGAACTCCAATAAGAAGAGAGCGCCTGCTGGTACTGAAACGCTGTTTCCGAACTTCGAGCCTGCGCTTGCAGAAGATCCTTGACTAGTGCTGCTTGTTCTTTGTATTTATTGCTGGTGACGCGAAGCTCCTCGGCCGCGGCTTCGTGACCGGTGCGAGTAGCCTTCAGCAACAACGCAGCCTCTTTCCATTTGCGGTACTTCAACGCAACTTCAACCCCGATCTGCGATTCTGCCTCTAGTGCACCGTTGTGGGCTTGTGCCAGGGCGTTAGACTTCTCCCGTACGCGGTTGCGGCGGCGTCCCCAATCGAATGGTTCCCAAGTCAACGCAAAACCGGCCACACCGACATTCGTCGGAAGGGTCTGCACGTTCTGAACCCCCATATAGCTGACCGCGAGACCAAGATCGGGTATGTATTCGGCCTTTGCAATGCGGCGATCGTAATCGGCTTGTTTTTCTTTGAGATGAGCCTGGCGGATCTCAGGCCGATTCTCCGATGCCTGCTGGCGCGCCTCCTCTAGACTCAGAGTTGTCGTGTCCTCCTCGGGAATGAAATCAACTCGAAAGGGTGTTTCAAGATCCCGCGCCAAGAGTTGATTCAGGTGCTCGTGCTGTGTGGCAAGTCCGTTCTCTGCGACCGACAAGTCATACTGCGCCTTGGCCAAACGCGCATCGACCTCCAGTGCGTCTCCTTTAAGCACGGTTTTCTCGCCGATGTAACGCTGCGTAACTCGCTGCGCCTCTTCCAGGGTCTTCACTGCTTCCCCCGCCGCTTCCACAGCGGTTTGAGTCGCCACCAGCTCGACGTATGCGCTTCGGACTTCGGCCGCGATCTTCTGCCTCTGTGCGCGAACGTCTTCTTTAGCGATCTCGCGCCCAAGTTCTGTGGCGCGAATTCCCAATCCGATCTTGTACAGCTGGGTCAGCGGCTGATCGATGCTGCCGTTCATGAAGGCGGTCAATCTCGCCGGGGTGTGAACCTTGGCGTCGGTTGACGGAATAGGTCCAGTTGCTGGATACGTCCCGAAGGCCCCCTTTGCGAATGTGAAATCAAACGGTTGGAGCAGTTCGCCACCGAGGACTGAAAATTGAAAGTGTGGTAGACGCTTGCTGCGCATCGTGCTCACCTGAAAGTCATACTTTTGCGCTTCCAGCGCTGAGTTCTTCACCAGCCGATTGTTCGAAAGTGCCATGGAGACTGCGTCGTCAAGCGTAAGCAGCGGGGCGTCCTGCGGAGCTTGTTGAGCAGGCGACCCGATCGCTGACGCAAGTACAACAGTTGCAAGAAGCAGTGCGAGATGGTTCGATTTCATCATTGCTTTTCCCTGGACGTCGGCTGAGGCCTTACGGCACGTTGGACTTTGAGCGAAGCGTGTTGTCGCTCGTGTACTCCAAGATTGCAGGTGCCGTACCAACCGATGGCTTCTTGTAAGTTGTTGAATGAGAAGTGTGAGCATCCAATAGGATTGAAGAATGCCCATGAATGCCCTTATCTGGTCGATGGGCGCTGCCCGCATCCGGGCACTGGCCGCAGCGGCTAGCGTTCAGTACACCCTGAGAACGATGAGGATGTTTTAGGTCAGACTCTGGAGATCAGGCCAGACTCGCAGGCGAGCCATCCTAAGATGAGCAGATTGAGGAGATGAGAAAGACAGAATGCCGGCGAGCGCTCGCCACTCATCGTCGCCGATATTGCTTGGGTAGCAAGAATGAGAAGCGTTCGTGGGCATCACGAACAGTGGAGCTGGTTGACTCCGAGATACCTCATTCTAAGTTGTGCACTTGTACATTCAGTTGATGTTCAGGCGTGCTCCTGAGGGGCGACGAGAGTCAGGTCGGACGATACCCGTTTCCCTCTGAATCACACGATACGTGCGCGTTAGGATTTGGCGTGCCTACCAAGGGGAGCTGAAGCCTTTCGCAAACGTCCCGGGAATACGAAGTTTCGGCCACGAATTGCGCTCCCAGCTTCTTGACAAACAAAAGTACCTCTTCCCCGATGGCATCGATAAACATCACCTCTGTAAGATCGACGACTAATTCCAGTTTGCTATCGCAGTATGTGACGAGCGTGCGGACTTCCTCAGCTCCCGTGCCGGTGAAGCGGCCTTCGAGCCGGCAAATCAAAGCACCGTCTGATTCTTGCGTTTGGACACGTAGCATCATGGGACTACCGGTTAGCAGCCTCAAATGGCTGGCCATCGGAGTCCTTGCAGGTGCTTTGCCATGGGCTTTTGGCGCAACCTATTGGGACTAAACGGTCTGTCGACCGTGTGCTGCCCTTCATTACGGGCAGTGCCAGCATGAGGGCAGCCTTTGGTGCGGGCAGTGAATCAATACAGCTGAGGCAGCGGCCTTAAAGAGTTGAAAGAAGGGAGGGCGCTGGACAATCTAGAATGTAAATGCCAAGCAGGCAAAAGGCACAGCGAAATGAGCGCGCTTGCCGACCTTGGGGCTGGTACGCGAAACTGTTTTAGTTGTCCGTCGGCCAGCGCAAGGACCACACGCTGTCAGGCCGAATAATCGGCGCGACTGATATTCAGTCTCCGCATCTTGTTCTGCAAGGTGGTCCTCTTAAGTCCGAGGCGTTCTGCGGCCCCACCATTGCCGGCTATTCTTCCGGCTGCGATTCTCAAAGCATCGAGGATTGCCTGCCTCTCAGCTTGCTCGAAGGTGGACGGCGCCGAAACAGCACTACGGACTCCAGATTTCCTCAGCTCTGTGCGCGGCACATTCAATTCGTCCCCTGGCGTAAGAATCACGCAGCGTTCAATGAAGTTCTCGAGCTCGCGAATGTTTCCTGGCCAGTCGGCACTTACCAATGCCTCCATCGCATGCTTCGGAACAGACCGGATACGCTTTTGCATGCGGCGCGAAAAGCGTGACACGAAAAAGTGAACGAGTAGTCGAATGTCCTCCCGTCGTTCGCGCAGCGGCGGGATTTCAATGGGAAACACTCGCAGCCTGTAAAAAAGGTCCTCGCGAAACTGATTATTGCGGATCATGTTTTCTAAATCCCGATGGGTGGCCGCAATCAGACGTACATCAACCTGGATGGTTTTTGTACTTCCAAGGCGTTCGAATTCCCGCTCCTGAAGGGCACGCAGGAGTTTCGGCTGCAAGTCCATTGTGATGTCGCCGATCTCATCAAGAAAAAGAGTGCCGTGGTCCGCCAGCTCAAAGCGGCCTCGCTTTTGCATGAGGGCGCCTGTGAAAGCACCCTTTTCGTGGCCGAAAAGTTCGCTTTCCACCAAACCCGAAGGGATCGCCGCACAGTTCAGACGAACAAATGTGCGCCCCCGTCGCGGACTGAGATTATGAATTGCCCGCGCAACCAGTTCCTTCCCGGTTCCGGTCTCGCCATGTAGCAGTACCGTGGAACTGGTTGGCGCCACGATCGCCACTTGGTCCAGCACCTTGCGGATCGCGGTGCTCTTGCCGACTATGTCTTCGAAGTTGTACTCAGATTCGATTTCCGATTCGAGGTAGAGGCGTTCTTCCTCCAGACGAGCCGCTGACGCGTGCAGGCGACCATAGGCCAGCGCATTATCCAATGCGAGCGATATCTGGATGCCAATCTCCGACAGGAGATCCAGATCCTGCTGTCCGAAAGCATCGGCTTTTCGGCTGCCCATCGACAGCACGCCCAATGGTTTATTTTCGGTAGCCAGGCAAGCGAAAGCCAGGGACTTTATCGATTCGGCCTTCAAAGGTTCTCGAAGAGCAGCAGGCAGTTTGTCAAAGTCCCCATGCGACCAGATTTCCGCCTTCCGCTGACGCAGCTTCTCAAAATCCAACTCGGCGGCATTCAGGTCAGCAGAGGCAACCCCCGCCATCGGTCCTTTTTCACCAGG